>Ga0160455_100429_pt1 | contig 22439 bp, 15 predicted proteins | sample HID1972I_E6MG_FD_108206 | JGI IMG/M metagenome (GOLD analysis project Ga0160455, IMG submission 108206) | Enriched pill bug-associated microbial communities from UW Madison campus, WI, USA - HID1972I_E6 MG | ecosystem: Host-associated > Arthropoda: Insects > Digestive system > Unclassified ... | reverse complement strand
TGCTGCGCGGTCGCCGCATCCTTGCGAGTTATTGTTACAGCGGCGGTGCGCTGCAGCACATCCGGCGGCAGGACCACAGGCGGCTCAAGCGCCAGAAGATTGGCTGTCGCGGCAAGATAGGTCGCAAGCCCGTCGTCCGAAGCGGTGCGCCACTTATACATGACCTCCTCAGCTTCACGTGGCTCGTTGCGGTCGATCAGCGCCAGCGCCAACCCCTGCGAAGCAGACGCGCTGTCTTCCTCTTCCCGCGCCTTGCGAAACCACTTTTCCGCCTCCGCCATGTTCTTCTGGCGGATATTATACCAGCCGAGCAACAAGGCATCGCTTGCAAGCCTGTCGGTCTCGGCAAGCCTTTCAAGCCGCATCAGATAGGCGGAAGGAACGGAAATTCCCTCCTTCTCCCCTGCCTTGGCCACGAACTGGCGGGCGAGATCGTTCTTGACCGGTTCGAATTCCAGCTGACCGTCTGCGTTGGGCTTTTCCTTGGCAAGCAAATCGCCGATCATCTCCGCCGGCAAAAGCGCGGATGCCTTCTGCACCGTGGCGAGCCTGTCGCTTGGCGTCGTGCAATTGTTAAGAATGTAGAGATAGGCGTCGCGCGCCCGTCCCATGCGGTCGGTATTGGCAAACGCATCGGCAACCCGCCACAGGACATCCACCTCGCTACAGGTCAGCAGGCCGGGATTGCTGGCGGCCGCGTCCACCACTGTCGAATATTGCTTGAGATCGGAAGCGTTGACGAGCCGCTGGCGAGCCTCGGCGAGGGAAAGCATGCCGGTCAGATTGTCGGGAGGCTGCCAGCCGGGTTCCGCCTGCTGGCGGTCGGCGATCGCCTTTCTGACCTCGGCGTAACGGCCGTCGCTATAAAGCTGCCACATGGCATCGAGCCGGGGATCGCCGTTAACGGGAATGGCGAGCGGATCGGCAGGCGGTGTCCAGTTCGGATAGAGCGTGCGCAGCCTCGCGATTTCGGCCTGAAGCCGCTGGGTATCGCCCTTGGCCGCGAAATAGCGCAGCGCGCTGAGATCGACCTCGGGCATGTCTGATGACGCCGGCTGGGTCTGGCGGGGTGCGGGCGCCTGCGCCATTTGGGGCTGCGATATCTGTCCACCCGTCTGTGTCTGCGTAACCGGCGGTTGCGGATCAGTCGCCGGCACCGTTACCGCTGGCGTCACGGGTTGGGTTAGCTGCGCCATCTCGCGATTTTTAAGGAACGCGTTGATCTGGGCCGGATTGGCTGCCGCTGGAGAAACGCGCTGCGCCGCACGGTTGTCGCCAACCGCCGAAGTATGAATGTCCGATACACGTCCGAGAATGGTGTCGCGCCAGTGGAAGGCGGCGAGAGCAATCAGAAGCAGGATGAGAGCCGAGGTAGACAGCGGTTTGTTCATCGGCACTCCCCGTTATTCCTTGCCAGAAACGACAATGCCAGAAGATGCAATGTAGAAGGATAATAAAGCGTTGGCTGAAAGCCTTTCAGTTCGGCAGGCACAGCCGGGCCGCCGCCGGCGCAGGCTGCGAGCGCCGGAATGATGCGATAACCGGGATCCGACAGAACGTCCTTGACCGCGCCGCTCTTGAGATCGAAGGTTCCCGCAGCACCGCTTTCCAGCGTCATGCCGTTTTTCAGGCGGTCAAGCAGCTCCGGCGAGCCCATTTTCGCCCTTGCAAGATAAAGCGGAATCCGCACCGCATTGTAACCGAACTCGGGCGGAAACGCCGATGCCGGTTGCGGTTTCGTCTTCATCGACACCCAGTCGGCGGGCAGTTTCCTGTCGCTGAAAGCAAATGTGGCGATCTGCGCCACGCCGTCGTCGGCAAGCGCCTTCCAGAGTGGCGATGGTGCGACGAGATTGAGGACCGGAAATGCTTCGAAAATCAGATAGGAAGGATTGACCACCGGGCCGTCGCCCCGGTCAACCTCGCCAAAGCCGCTGGCGGCGGGCAAAAGCAGCGTTCGCCCGCCGCGCTGAACGACAGTCTTCTTGAGGACGGCTGATGCGATGGCAGCCGATGCCTCGGCATAGTCCTGCCGGTTCCACTGGCCAGCAGCCAGCGCCAGCGCGTAGGCAATCAGAATATCGCCATCCGTGGCATTGTTGATGTCAGTCACATGCGGTCTGGTGCGCGGGTCCCATTTCCACGCGGAGAGACCGTCGTCGCGCACCAGGAGTTCCGTGCGGGTAAAACTCCATATCAGCTCGAAGTCGGCAATGTTCTCTGAAAGAACGGCAAGCCACATGCCGTAACCCTGGCCTTCGCTGTGGCTGATATTGCCGTTACCGGTATCGATGATGCGCCCGCCGGGATCGAGAAACGCACTTTTATAGGCCGACCAGGCCTCAGGCGAGACAGATGCGGCGCGGGCAATCGAGATGCTTGAGATCAACGCCATCAGCGACACGCAGAAAATGCCGGCAAGTCTTAAAATCCCACGCCTCATCGGTGTCGCCCCATCATACGCAGCATCGCGAAGGTGGCAAAGCCCAGGAGCGACACGAACCCGATGAATGCCAGCGAATAGGAAAGAACATTGGAAGACAGCCAATTAGCAGCGATCAGCCTCCAGTTCGAGAGGGAAAACGCCCGCGTGACATAGAAATACGGCTGCCCCACCTCGACCGTTTCGATCTTTTCTGCACCGGCATCGTAAGCTGCGACCCGCCCGGTGACGTCGCGCCAATGGTTTTCACGCACCATCGAAGACATGCCGTCACGAAGCTCCGCCGACGTCGGGGCGGTAGCCAGCGTCCAGACCCCTTCGCCGGAAGGGCTTAGACCCTGCACCAGCATGAAGGAGACATTGCCGGGCGGCGCATAGGGCTGCTCGGCCGCCGGCAGGAAACGCAGCGTATCGGAACTCAGATCGAAATTCCGCTTCATCCACTCCTCAAAGGAGGAAACCTGGCCTTGCCAGATGCCGCCGTCCACCCGCTCTCGCCAGTCATTAAAGAGGGTTTCGCTGTTCTGCGCAGGCGGCTGAACGCCCGTTCCCATTTTCCAGGATATCTGGCTGGAAGGGACAAGATTGAACTGGCTGATCAGCGATTGCGGGAATTGCGAAATCGTCCCGACGAACAGGGCGTCACGGTCCCCGATCACCAGCGGCGATGCGACGGTCTCGACATTGATCGGATATCCCGCAGCGCTTGCCAGCCGGCTGACCAATGTCGCCGCCGCCGACATGGTGTCGGTATCGAAACGATCAAGTGACAATGCGACGGGATTTGCGGCAAACCTGTAGGGCTGCCCGGCACCGGACATCGCGGCGAGATCGGGCTTGCGACCGATCTGCGCGTAATCGGGAATATGGATTTCCGATGTGTCGAACAGGGCAAAACGCGGGGTCGTGCTGGCCGGCGCTCCCGGCGCGCAGACCTGATCCTGCGCCGTCATCAACACGGCCTCGATGGTGACCTTGTTCGGGCCAGGCTTGAAGTGGCGCATCGTCACATTGATGGGCAGATGCCGGAAAATGCCGCCACCATTGTTGGAGATCGGCACGGTCGAGGCGATCTCGTCATTGACGTAGATGTCTATATGGCTACCGGGCAGCACCTGCGAGGAATATGCGGCATCGAGCAGCATGGCCGCCTCGCCATAGGCCGACGCATAAAAGTCGGCGGGCATGCCGACGTAGAATTCGTTGCGGAAACGCCGTCCGCCAAATTCGCTGCTCTCAAGCCCAAGCTCGGAAAGCGCGATGCGACGGTCCGACATGACGAGCGGCACATCCGGCGCGTGCCAGCTGCGGGTGGAAAAGGTCGTTCTCTGGGCACCGGGCGTGCGCGAGATCGAGGAAAAGAGCGTCTCAATCGCCGCCTGTACCGCCTGCGGGGTGGGACCGCTGACGAAGAGTGGCGAGAGGCCACCCGGTGCAGTGGTATCGAAGCCGGCAAAAGCACCCGCCGACGCCTCGGGCGGCACCGCGCCGGTGAAGCCGGCAATCTCGCGTGCGGTGCCGACAAAAACCACCAGCGTTCCCGCCTTGCGTTCGGCGGAGGGTGCTGCCACGAAACGGATCGTCTGGTTCGGCATCTGGGTTCGGAGTGCCAGAGCCTGCGAAAGGCGCAGCAGCGAATCTGCAAATGCCGGATTGCCGAGTGCAGGTGCAACGATCTCGATCGACGTCGCCGCCTTGGCGTCCGGACCGGTTGCCTGGATATCGTCGATATTGGTGAAGTTGCCCGCGACATCGGCGTTAAAGCCGATATAGGTATTTGCCGGATTAACATCGGTCCAAAGATCATAAGTGGACTGGATCGTGCAATCGGTTCTGTGGCGTTGCTGCACGCCAAGCGTCACGACATTCGCGCCCACCTGCAGGACACCGGGTGGAATTTTCAAGGAAACATTGCCCTCACCGTCGGGCGCCTCAATGCGCGCCGTCTCCAGCGGAACATTGTTGAGGCTGACCTGGAAATTCGAGTCTTCCGGCGCGACCACGATGGCGTTCTGATAACCAATATTCAGCGAAACGGCGGCATTCACCTGCTCGGGCGTCAGATAAATGCTCCACTGCCGCCGATCCATTTCGCCGGAAAGGCTGAGCTTTTCGTACGGCAAGATATACCGGCGACGGCTATCCGCCGCGGGTGACGATGCCTGAACGGGTGCGGGTCTCGCCTGACCCTGCGGCGGCATGGATACGGGTGGCGTCAGCGACCGCAGCGGCGGTTGCGGCGCAGGTGCGGGCTGCATTACCACAGGAGGCTGGCCCACTGCAGGCTGGGTCGATTGCTGGGCTGGCTGCGGCTGGCGCGGTACAGCTGGGGGAAGTGTCGGCGGCGGCACGGGTGCCGGAGCTGTCTGTGCAGGCTTCTCCGGCGACATGTCGAAGGGTGAGGACTGCGCCATCGCACCGGTTGCGACGACACCCAACATCAGCGCTGTCAGTGAACTCCTGATCGTTTTACCGCCGTTCATTTTACAACTCCGGCAGGTTTGACGGTTTTGGAGGCGGGCCGGAGCGCCTTGGCCAGATAGAACAGGCCGCGCTGCGTCTGGAACAGCGATATCGCCAGAAAGATCGCCGTGCCTCTGATGAGGCCGGGGTTCTTGCGGCGCACGCGCTGGAACTCGCTCCATTGCTCGGAATTGGCGAAGATCAGGTCGGCGATCAGGCGGTGATCGATGGCGCGCTGCGGCGAGAATGTGCAGCCTATGGAAATGAAACCGTCGCTCCGGACCGTGCGGACCACATTGATGGCCATGGTTTCCGGCACGCCCTCGCTATGAGGCTTCACCCTAATGATCGCTGTCGTGTTCTTTTCGATAGCGGTGGTGCTGTCGAAAAGATTGATCAGCAGGCCATGCACCGACACGTTGTCAATGGAGGCCGGCACCCATGCGTCACTACCCTCAAGCTTGACCTCGCAGCGCCGCTTGACGGTGATGCGCCGCGACGCCGATTTTTCGCCGCGCTCGGAGACGACGCCAAGCGCACAGCCCGCGAAGATAAGGTTGAGCAGGTTCCAGCCGCCGACGACGAGTGTGACGTCCGCCTTGTATGGCTCGGCGTAGATGCGCCAGATGGCAAAGGCCATCGCAACCAGCAAAAGTGCGAAAATGACGAAGAACGGGCGGCTGATTTCCGAAAGCCGCGCCTCGGCGATGGATTCGTCCTTCGCCGTCACCTTGAAGGTCGGCTTGCCCGGATTGAAGATCACCGACACGACTGCTGGCAGAAGGTGGACCGTCTGCACATATTCGTAGAGTTCAGAAATCCACGGCCAGCGGAAGCTGCCATAGAGATAGTTCTGCATCATCAGGTTCACGAGCATATACGCGGCCGTATAAGCCAAAAACTCGCCGCCGGAAGCCACGAAAATCTGAAGATCGAAGAACAGGTAGAACAACGGCGCAAACAGGAAGATCGTGCGCGGGAACGGGAAAAGCCAGAACAGCGTCGACGACATGTAGCAAAGACGCTGCGTGAAGGAGAGACCACGGCGGAACAGAGGCTGGCGAAAGATCAGGATCTGCATCATGCCCTGCGCCCAGCGGCTACGCTGGCCGATGAAGCTTGCGAAGGTGGCCGGTTGCAGCCCGGCGATCAGGGGCTTATCGACATAGACGCTGTTCCAGCCGCGCGAATGCAGCGCGAGCGCCGTTTCGCAGTCCTCGGTGATGCTGACGCCGCTGAACCCTTCCGTATCCAGCAGTGCCTCGCGCCGCAGCACGGCGGCGGAACCACAGAAGAACGCGCCGTTCCACTTGTCGAGACCGCGCTGGATGATGCCGTAAAACATCTCGTTTTCGCTCGGCATCGTCTCGAAGGTGCGCAGATTGCGCTCGATCGGATCGGGATTGACGAAGAAGTGCGGCGTCTGCACCAGGAACAGCCGGGGATCTTCCTCGAAATAGCCCACCGTTTCCAGAAGGAAATCGCGCGCCGGCGCATGGTCGGCGTCAAACACCGTCACCAGTTCGCCGGTGGAATGGGCGAGGCCGTTATTGAGATTTCCGGCCTTGGCGTGGACGTTGCGCTCGCGCGTCAGATAACGCACGTCGAGGTCCTCGCAAAGCTTCTTCAACTCCTCATGGCGGCGCTGTGCCGCCTGTGCCTCGACGATATTGCTGGCATTGCGCTTCTGCACCGAGCCGCCGTCGTCCAACAGCCAGACGGTGAACTTGTCGGCCGGGTAATCCATGTTCTTCGCAGCCGCCAGCGTATTGGCGAGAAGCTCCGCGTCCTCGTTGTAACTCGGCACGAAAACATCGACCGTCGGCCGGTAATCGGGTGAGCCAGGCCGGGTCTTGCGGGAAGGCAGCGGCATCGACACGATGACGAGGCTGAGACCCAGCATCACGACGCTGTACATTTCCGCGAGATAAAGCAGAAAGCCGGGAATGAAGTTTTCGAGCTGGTTGACGGGCGGCAGCGTGCTCGTGGTGCGCCAATAGACATAACGAAGCACGATGGCCGTGCCGAAACCAAGCGCCACGAGCCGCCAGGCTCCCTGCCCGTTGAAACTCTTTATTGTAGCGAGAAGGACGAGCGAGATCGCCGTGGCGACCAGGTGCGTCTGCAGGCTGACCGGCATCGTGACGATGGCCAGAACGCAAAGCGACACAAGAAACCAGACAATGATTGTGATGGCCTTGTTCATCCCGAAACTTTCCGCTCTCTTCCCCGCCCGGAATTTTTACCGGGATCTTTTGCAATGCCCTCTTCTGCTGTTGCTCCAGCCATCACCTGCATCCCGGAGGCGCTGCCGAACCGGACAGACATGTGGGCGACGGAATGGCCACCTGCGGAACCTGCGTCGGCTGCTGGCTCTCCACCTGCACGCTGGCCGCGCGCCTACCGACTACAGCAGCAGGCCTCGCGGGCTGGGCGGGCGCGCCAACGGATGCGGGTGACGGAATACTGACTGCCGCCACCGGCGGTAGCGGCTGCGCCGTTGGCTGAACAGGCGTGACGGGTACGGCAGCACGGCGCACGGGTTGCAATGGTATGCTCGCAGTAACTTCACTGCCGGGCCGCATCGGCACCTCATTGGTCTTCATGGGATAGACCGGATGGCCCGGCCGCCCAAGGTTCTGATCCACCGCCTGCGGCGTGCCATAGGGGTTCCAGCTTTGCGAGGCATAGGTGCCGGTGATCGTGTAATTATACATGACCGTCAGAAGCTGCTCGACGCTTGCCCCCGACTGGCAGAGGCGCAGTCGCACCTTGATACGCCCCAGGTTGCGGAAATCCTGCCGCATGCTTTCGGGCGAGCGGATGTCCTGCCAGCCATAAAGGCAGGTATCGCTGCCTCGGCCCTTGCCGGCCGCATAAGAAAAGGCGCCGTAACCGTTCTGCAGATAATTCGCCGACATGACGATGTTCTCACCCGGAAACTCCGAGCGGATCTCCCGCGCGACGGAGGATGCCTTAAAGCCGGAGAAAGTCAAAGCATCGCGATCAGTGTCGCCGGCTTGCTGCGGACCGAAGAACTCGGCCTTGATGTAGTTCTGTCCGGGCGTAGCGGCTTCGGCGCGCAATACGACCTGCTGCGCCACGGCATTGGAATAGGTGCGGTTGACCACGGTGACGATTTCCGGACCGCCGGGCGGTGGGAAAACCAGCGCTTCGGACGCAGACAACATCTTTGCGCCCCCGAACGACCTGACGCCCGAGGGAGTATTGCAGCCCGAAAGAACTGCAATAGAGAATAGCAATGAAGTAAAGGCAGAAAATTTCACTGCCCCGTGCCCCTTTATTTCCCCAAGCCCTAACAGGTTAAAAGGAGACCGAATCACTAATGACCAGACCATTGTTACGAAATACGGGAGGCAGGCGAATAAGCAATATCAAATTTATATTGTAATTTCTGATGCTTTGTGGCCTCCGAATCGTTTCGGATCCCTTCTTTGCCGGACGAGACGACGGAACCAAATCGCGCTGGTGCGGGTTCGCTCGGCGTGAGGTCGATATTTTTACGGTTGCAGCGCAATATGTCCCATGGTCTACTTGCGTCTATAATGACGTATTTTTATTGATCACTTTTTTCATTCAACTGTAAAAACAGAGAGTTGACGCATGACTGTGCAATTTCCGAGTATCGTTCAGGCGCTTGCCGAAGAGATCGGGACCTTACGGAAATGGCTTGAAGAGGACGCACTGCCGCTGTGGTGGGAGGTTGGCTCCGCCCGTCCGGACGGCGGTTTTTACGAGCGCCTCGGCCAGGATGCGAAACCGGTTTTTTCTGATGACCGCCGCGCCCGCGTGCAACCTCGTCAGGCCTATTGTTTCGCTGCCGCCGGCCAGAACGGCTGGCAGGGTCCGTGGAAGGATGCGTTGCTGCATGGGCTGGGCTGGTTCGAAAAGGTCTATCGCCTCGATAACGGCCTTTACGGCAACCTCGCCGACCAGACCGGCAAGCTGATCGATCCGTCCTTCGATCTCTACAATCAGGCTTTCGCGCTTTTCGCCGCAGCACAGACGGCCGCAGCCCTTCCCGACCGCAAGGACGAGATTCGTGCCCGGGCGCTCGAGATCCTCGCCGTCCTCAATCGCGACTACAAACACCCCGTCGCCGGCTTTGAGGAAGCGAACCCGCCGCGCACGCCGCTGTGCTCCAATCCGCATATGCATCTTTTCGAGGCGATGCTTGCCTGGGAAGTGCAGGACCCCAAAGGTCCATGGACCGCGCTGGCCGACGAGATCGCCGGCCTTGCACTCACCCGCTTCATCGATGGCACCAATGGCGGGCTACGCGAATTCTTCGGCCATGACTGGATGCCGTTTGAAGGCGAGAAGGGCCGCATCATGGAGCCCGGTCACCAGTTCGAATGGGCCTGGCTTCTGGTGCGCTGGGGCAGCCTGCGCAACAATGGCGAGGCAATTGCCAAGGCCAAGCGCATGTTCGAGATCGGCGAAGCGCATGGCATCTGCCCACGCCGCAAGGTCGCGATCATGAGCTTGTACGATGATTTTTCGGTACATGACGGGCTGGCACGGCTCTGGCCGCAGACGGAATGGCTGAAGGCAGCCTTGCGCCTTGCCAGCGTGACCATTGGTGAAGAAAGACAGCGTTATCTTGCCTCGGGCCTGAGAGCCATCGGCGCGCTGCAGCCTTTCCTCGACACACCGGTCAAAGGGCTTTGGTTCGACAAATGGCCGGCCGACAAGCCGATGTTGGACGAACCGGCACCGGCCAGCACTTTCTACCACATCGTCTGCGCCATCTATGAGGCCGAGGCCGTACTCGCCTCCAGCCATTAGAGTCCGGGCGGGCGAGCGGGCCGGGCGTCCGCTCTACCCGCTCCAGCCTCAGTTAAGCCGCGCCGGGCGCACAACGCGCCAGTCGGGCTTGCCGAGATTGTGCGGCCATGGGTGCACGTCCTTGTCGTTGAAATAGACGACCTCTTCCAGCTTGGGAAAATCCGCCTGTTTCAGCGTCACGTCGTTCATCCATGGACGGACGTAGGAATCGCCGCCTTCATAACCCAGTTCAGCAACCCAGACCGGTTTATTGAAGGTTTCGACAAGCCCATAGCCCTTGCGCAGGAGATCGGTGAACTTCTGCGGCCCGCCATATTCGATCTTGTCATAGTCCTCTAGACCGAAGACCGAGAGACCGACCAGGTCCGCGTAATTGTCACCAGGATAGTAAGCGCGCAGACCGTCGAGACCTTTCGGCGACCACATCACCTTGACGCCGGGGACCGCCTTGCGGGTCATGTCCACCATGCGTTTGTAGGCCGTGATATAGTCCTGCGGGTTCCAGCCCGACCACGAGAAGCGGCCGGATGTGTCTTCCATTTCCTGTCCCCAACGCAGGATCAGCGGGCTCTTCATTGCGGACATGCGTGCGGCGATCGCCTGCATGTTCTTGTCGTAGTCGCCTCCCATCACCTTGCGGCGCAACTCGTCGGAGGTGAGCCGCCAGTTGACGTCCCATGACCAGGGTTCAACCGTGATCAACACATTACGCTTGCGCTCCAGAGCATAGGCATCTGCGAGCGCGAGGCTGTCGAGATCCACGTCCTCCCAGGGCAGGAACAGATGTTCCGTCGCCACCCCGGTCTGGCCGGTGAAATCGCCGTGCGGATCGTAGGCGCCGAAGCGTATACCATCCGCGTGCAATGTCGGACGTTTGTCGGCAAGCGTCTTCATGCCCGTGGAGCCCATGGGCGCGACCCCCTGGGCATCCAGTTTGAATATGGGGTACATGCTGGCTGAAGCAGCAACAGCAGCCCCGCTTGCAAAGAGCAGTCTTCTTCTTGTTATTTGCATGACACTTTCCTCCTACCTCGTCGCAGTCATCGCCTTGCCATAGGCGGCGATTTGCGGGGTGACGTCGTCCTTGCGGACAAGTTTCAGGAATTCATCTCCGGGCCGTGGCGGATTATGCCGGAAGACGTACCAGGGCCCGCCCTGCTTGCGCTGGTAAAGCACCTGACCGATGCGACCGTGGTCGAAACACGTGTCGGCCTTGCCGTTTCCGGCATCGGTTTTCCAGGTAGCGCGCATGCACAGCGTACCTTTGGCATCGACGGTCCAGCGGCCTTCACCGACGGCCTTCTTGCCTTTCTCTTCAGTCAGGGCGATGAACTTGCGGCCATCGGCGATGAAGCGTCCGCCACCAGTCTCCCATTTCCAGGTCTTGTCGTAATACATATCTACGACTTCGCTGGTCCGGAGCGGTTTCGGCGTCTTCGTGCCGCCCGCGGCGTGGACGGCACTTGGCGCGATCACCGCAAGGCAGAGTACGAAAGCGGAGAACCCGCATTTGCTTATTGTTGTTCTCATCACAGCCTCCTCCTTCTATTGTCCGACCCTATTGTCGGCCAGCATGATTTCTCCGGTTGTCATGACCGGTGGCGGCACCATGGGCTCCGCCTGCATGTTTCGAATTCCGGGCATTCCCGGCAGTACGATGCGCAGTTTCAGACGCACCGATCTCGCTCCCTCCACGCCAGCACCGGCCACGGTGAACCGCGTTTCGGTGAAGCTGACATAGGGTTGCCCGTGCGACAGGGCCTCCAGCCCACCAATCGCATGGGAGCTGAGTTCCGCGGCACTACCTGCCACAAGCAGCAACGAACAGGCGGCAACCGTCGCCCCACCGCGCAATGCCGGCAGCCGTGGCAAGCCGTTTTCCATGGTGTGTCGGACGAGAAGAAAAACCGAAAGGCCCGCGTAGATCGCCACATTGATCGCGGCGAAGACGAAGAAACCTTCCGCAGCGTTTTCACGCGGCGCCAGCACCATTGCGAGAAGGCTTAGTGCCGCCAGAACCATGTAAGGCGCGATTACGCGCAGCGGCAGCGGCGGTTTTGCCTGCGTGCCCTTGGGTGTAATGCGAAAGTCGACGAAATCACCACGGATCGTATCGCGTATCGCCGCAAGCACACCCATCAACGACCAGGGCCAGCGCAGGAACAGAAACACGATGGCTTCCCACCCGAAGAGTTTCGCATCATGCGGGCGAAAGGCCCCCGTGGCCCGCCAGAAAAAGGCGAACACGATCATGATGAATGAAATCGGCAGGAAATGCGCCAGAAACACTGGATAGGAGGCATTGACGAGTACCTGGCCGCTCAACAGTGCAAAAGCGGGAAGCACGAACATCAGTGCCATGAAGCCGGAAAACAGGGGATACCAGAGCTGTGAAAACAGGAACTGGAATTTCAACCGCAAGGGAAGCTTCGGCACGTAATGCCGCGAATATTGCAAGAGGATGGTCATCAGACTGCGTGACCACTGGAATTCCTGCACCACGAGATCGGTAAAAGTCACCGGCCCGTCGCCATGCGCGATTGCGTTGACAGCGTGGACGCCGCGCCAGCCGCCCGCGTTCATCAAAAGCGTGGTGGAATGGTCCTCGGCAAGCTCGGGTCCCAGACCGCCCACCTCACGCAGGGCTTTGGTGCGCACGGCATAATGCGAGCCGATACAAAGCGGCGCCCAGCTGTTGTTGTAACCCAGCTGCAGGGCGCCGTGCAGGCTTGCCTCGGCATAAAGCCTGCCACGCGCAGCCCAGCTCTCCTTTGCGTTGGCATCGCAGATGCTTGGTGCGGAGACATATCCAACCGCCGGATCGGCGAAAGGACGGATGATTTCACTCAGATAGTCCGGTTCCGGAACGTGATCGGCGTCGAACTGCGCGACGAAATCATAACGCTCATACCCGTAATGATCGTAGAAATAAGCGAGATTGCCTTCCTTGCAACGGGTGCGGCGAGGCCATGTCTTGCGGTGATAATCGACGACACCCTTCCGGGTCGAAACGAAAACGCCGTGCGCGCCGCACCATTTCAACGTTTGCGCATCCGGGTCCTCATCCGCAAGCCACACGTCGAATTCCAGGCCCTTCTGCTCCAGCATGGCCTGCAGCGTCTTTTGTACTACGGCAAAAGGCTCCGACGGCGCCTTGGTTACAACCATCGCCACCCTGCCCTGCGGCAGAGGAGAGCGCCGGTCGACGACCCTGGCGTTCAGGAAGATGAAGATGAAATAGGACGGCAGAAGCGTGATCCACGCGAGTGTTACCGTAACGACCGTAAAATACGGCCAGTCGATGACCCGATCCCGGTCCAGCCACCAGATCCAGAAATAGGCAAGCGTCACCAGCCAACCGCCAATGCCGAGACGATAGGCCATGCGGTTCCAGCCGGTGAAGACGGGCAGCATTGGCAATTGGCCCGCGACGGGACGCGATGATGGTACGGAAGAGGTAGAGCGAGCCTTCATGACAGCACCTCCAGCCCGAAGCCGGGACCAGCCGTGCGGATGATCGTGTCTATATCGGAGCGCTTCGGCGCAAAGCCGAGGGTCGCCCTCGCTCTTTCTATATCAGCGAACAGGGCGGGCGGATCACCGGCGCGCCTTGCGCCGAAATGCACCGGCACTTCCTGTCCCGTGACGCGATGGATCGCGCGGATGATATCCCCGACCGATGTGCCGTGGCCGGAGCCGAGATTGACACGCAGGGTCTCGCCGCCATCAGCAAGATAGTTGACGGCGGCCACATGGGCATCAGCCAGATCGCTGACATGGATGTAGTCGCGGATACAGGTGCCGTCGCTGGTGTCGTAATCCTGGCCGAAGACATCAAGTTGCGGCAGCCGCGAGGCGGCGGCCATCAGTGCCCGGGGGATCAGATGGGTTTCCGGCTCGTGGCGTTCGTAAAGTTCGCCATCCGGGTCGGCACCCGCCGCATTAAAGTAGCGCAGAGCGACGAAACGCATGCCATAGGCGGCAGCGTAATCATCGAGCGCCATTTCGAAAATCAGCTTCGTACGACCGTAGGGATTGACCGGCATCTGCGCCGTTTCCTCGCGGATCGGTAATTGCGGCGGCACGCCATAGGTGGCGCAGCTGGAGGAAAATACCAGCCCGCCGATACTCTGGTCGAGACAGGCATCCAGAAGCGCCAGACTGCCGCCGACATTGTTGCGGTAATATTTGCGCGGATCCTCGACGGATTCGCCAACATAGGCATTTGCGGCGCAATGGATGACGAAGGCTGGCGAGAACTCCTTGAGCGTGGCCTTCAAGAGACTACGATCCAGAATGTCGCCTTCAATGAAGGGACCCCAGCGAACTGAATCCGCGTGACCCGTCGAGAGATTATCGTAAGCAATGGGCTTGAAGCCGGAATGCGCCAGCGCCTTGCAGATGTGGCTGCCTATGAATCCGGCCCCGCCCGTGACGAGGATTGTACGGGACATCTCATACGGCCTCCGCAACCTTCTTGCCGGCCAGCAGCGCATCGAAATAGACGATGGTTTTCTCCAGACCGGTTTCGAGCGGTACGCGCGGTTGCCATCTGAGCATTTCCTTGGCACGCGAAATATCGGGACGGCGCTGCTGCGGATCATCGATCGCAGCGGGCAGATGCACGATGCGCGAGCGGGAATTCGTCATGCGGATGACGATATCGGCCAGCTGCCGCACCGGAATTTCAGTAGGGTTGCCGAGATTGATCGGTCCGGTGCAATCCTTCGGCTTGGCTGAAAAACGCAGGAAACCGTCGATCAGATCATCGACGTAGCAGAAGGAGCGCGTCTGGCTGCCGTCGCCATAAATGGTGATGTCCGACCCCTTCAGCGCCTGGACGATGAAGTTGGAGACCACCCGCCCGTCATCGGGGCGCATGCGCGGCCCATAGGTGTTGAAGATGCGCCCAACCTTGATATCGACGCCATAAAAGCGGTGATAATCGAAAAAAAGCGTTTCGGCGCTGCGCTTGCCCTCGTCGTAGCAGGCTCGCGGCCCGATTGTATTTACGTTGCCGAAATAGCTTTCCGGCTGCGGATTGACGAGCGGGTCGCCATAGACTTCCGATGTCGAGGATTGCACCACGGTTGCACCGCATCTGCGAGCGACTTCGAGAACGTTGACCGCGCCGAGCACATTGGTAAGCAGGGTGCCGACTGGATCACGCTGGTAGTCCGGCGGCGAGGCCGGCGACGCGAAGTTGAAGATCAGCGAGACGTCGATGTCATAAGGCTTGCGGACATCATGCTCGACCATCAAAAACCGCTTGTTGGCTTGCAAATGCTCAACATTCACGTTCCGTCCAGTCGAAAGATCGTCGAGACAGATCACCTCATGACCGCAAGCCAACAGACGTTCGCAAAGATGGGAGCCAAGGAAACCAGCCCCGCCATTGACCAGAACGCGCTGGCCTGGCCGCCACTCGGAATAGATTGTAGCGCCGTTGTCATGGTCGTTGGGAACGAAATTACGCATTACACACTCCTCCCAATGAGGAACCAGCCCGGCTGATTCGACTTGAACTAGATCAAACTTCAGATTGCAGGATATTTCGAATGTCACCTCCGGTTTTTATTTCTTCTGGAGGTTTTAATATTTGGATTCGATATATTTCAACTTTTATGATAGGCGCGTCATAAAACAGGTCAACTTTATTTTATCGAAATATTACAATTGATTACCCCGAATTACTCGTATTAATCACTCGATTTAATACTTTTTAACTACGCCTCCATTATGCCTTTCTTATTGAGCATTAGCGCAAGCTTCGCTCAACCAGTCGGGACTATTCTGGTTTTGTAAGGCTCGGTCCACCGGGGCAAAACCACCCGGCGAGATGCGACAGCTAGTCGATTTCAGGGGACATACATCATGAATGAAATGCCTTATTCCCATAACAGCAAAGCGGCCCGCCGCTGTCGTTTTGCACTTGTTGCCGCCGCACTTGCGACGTTCACTTTCGCAACGGCCTCGTGCTCCGTCGTTGAAGATGCCGTTCTGATCAAGACCGCCTCTGCTAATACGGCGACGATCAAGAGCCGGGTTACTCCAGCCAAGGCGTCCTACGGCTATGACAAGACAGGCAACGCAGCCGTCACGCTTGTTGCCGATACTTACGACACACCGACGATATCGCCGCGGCATTCCTATTCCGGTTCTTCTCCCTATATCTGCTCACCGAGCGGATTTGGTCAGAAGTCCCGCTGTTTCCTGAGACCCTGAGCCTCAGGCATAACCTCTGCTTGAAACTGGCGTCATTGCGGCATCAGGCCCGCCAGATGTTCAGTTTCTCCAGCCGGAGATAGCCGCGTCGTCGTCCTTGTGAAAGAAGCGCGACGCTGCCTCCGTTCGGTTGCGCACATTCATCTTCTTGTAGATGTTGCGAACGTGCACCTTCACGGTATTCTCGGACAGGTGAAGCCGGTCGGCGATGATCTTGTTTTGCGTTCCCTTGCAAAGCAGGTCGAGGATTTGCACCTCGCGCGTCGTCAGCGCCGCCATTTCACTCTTGCTGACGGCAAGAGCGTCGGCGCGGTTGGCGATCACGGCGTTGCTTTGAACGCTTTTGCCGTTCACGGCCTGGGAATAGGGGGTGAGCTTGCCGAGAAGGGCAGCCGGAAAATGCTCCCCGCCCTTCATGAGGAGATCAACCGCCGCCATGAAAACGTCGAGCCGCAGATTAAGCGGCAGCACGCCATCGATGATACGCATCCCCACCAGTTGCTTCAGCGGCTCCTCAAACTTGTCGATGGTTTCGACGACAAGTGCAATTGGGGCATCCGGATGCTTTTCGTGGACTGCCGAAAGAACGCTATGAAGCCGCTCGCCCGACATACGGTACGGCAGGACCAGCCGGACATCGGCGCCATAGTCATCGTCGATCGTTGCCGAGGACATAACGCTCATCACAGCGAATGTAGGGAACTTTTTGCCCAGCGCCTCCACGAGGCACTCGGAAAACAGGTCCGGATCCGCGATGATCAATAAAGTCCCATTTATAGGCGCAACGGCTCCACTTTGTTTTGCCGCATAATCTGAAGTTCCCATGAACATCGACGTCTCCCCTAAAGCGCTACGCATTACGTTCTTTTTGGTTGTGTGCTCTGTCATTCGCCGGGATACCCCTAGAAACAAATGGGGCAACTCCCGCTTCACGCCATGTCAACTATCATTAATTACCCGTTAATTAAGGAGGCTAATACGAAAAGCTGTGCAAAGAAATGGCCCAAATGGGTTATTTCTTGCAATTGACGTACAAAATTGGTTACGCCCGTAATGAATCGTTGAGCCCGGAACCAGTGTAAAAACAAACACATCGGAAAAGCTTTCGCTCCGGTTTTGCAATCCGGGAAAATATAACTTTTGGTTGATATCCCTTTACATACCTGCCCGGCAAACGAGCTTCCGGAATGTGCCATTTCGGGATAGGGACCTTTCTCACCGCCATTGACTATATTTTTAGAAAAAGCAGCTTTTCCCGGCCTGAGCGCAATTATTTGCGTCTGAACCGGCGGCAAATCTCCATGCGACCGCCTTCCGACATATATATTGGTGGTAAGGGTGCCGATATGTTTAGCCCGAATTGATAGCTAGGAAGCGCGATTTTTCTGCTGCACAGTCTGACCGTCGCTGCAAACAGTGACCGATGGAAAGACAACCCCGGCCTTTGACGTGTGTTTGCAAACGCCGGTTCCTTTTCAAGACATAACGAAAGCAAAAAGACGAAGCCACCGCGCTCCCAACGGAGCGAGGAACGGATTTGTGCGCCTTAATACCGAGTAGCGCACATGGGCTGAACGAGAAGAGCCCGGTTACGGGCCGATGCCAAGCCGCAGATGAGACGTACCGAGTGCATCTGCAGAACATCAATCTTTGTGCAACGCGGAGCAAGCGCGAAAAAATCCCGTTTTAGATGAGAGGGATTTCGAAAGCTGCTCCGAGCTTTTTCGGAGGAAATCGACATGGGTTACAATCCACAGCCTGCGGGCGACGACATCACCAAGATTGGCGCGCTTTCGGAGGGTTTCGCCAACACCTCGACCAATGACGCAAAGGTTGACGACAGCAATGTCGGCACCGCAAACGGTGAAAACCGCAACAACGACAACAGCGACAACAGCACCAATGTGGATGTTGACGCCAAAATCGACGTTGCAGTGGGGAACGGCGACAATCGCGACAACGACTATGACTGGAGCTATGACAGCAAGTCTTACAGCGACAACGATACGACCGTAAAGACGAGCACCGAAACCAGCACCGAAATCAAGACCGATTACGACTGGAGCTATGAAAGCAAGTCGTACAGCGACAACGACACCAACGTGAAGACGGTCACGGATACGGACACCAAGACCTTCTCCTATTCCGACGACGACACGACAACAACAACAACGACGACTTCCGACAGCTTCAACTCCGCTGACAGTTTCTACAAGTCGGATGACGACTTCGGCAACATCGCCGGCGTCAAGGATGTCGGCAATCTCGGCATCGCTGGCGGAGACCTCACCTTTAACCTCGGTGACGACTTCTCCTTCACACTTGATGTCGACAATATCCTCAACAGCTCGCTCAACGGCGAAGGCAACGACACGGGCTTCAGCCTTGTGCAGGCCAACCACCTGGCGGATCAGGATCAGGCCTGGGATGTCAGGATGGACAATGGTGGTGCCCAGAACCACCTGAGCGCGAATGCCGGCGACGCCTTTGGCGCAGAAGGCATGGACGGCAAGGGATGGGACCTCAAGGCTGGCGACGACGCTGCGGGTACCAGCACTGCAGATGCATCGGCGATCCTTGCAAACTCCGGCTTCCATCTGGAACTGGTGCAGGGCGCCAACATGCTCTCCAATGCCGTTGATATCTCGGTCACAGGCGGTAACTCGCATGTTTCCGATACCGGCGAGGACAGCGGCTCCTGACGAGTACCTCTCTATGAAAAAAGCTGCACCGGCATTCGCCGGTGCAGTTTGCGGTTGAAGGACCGGGTTTGCGCGAAGACGAAGCACCGCCTCTTGGACGTGTGCCGCCCGCCGCCCAGGCTCTGCCGCGATGATCAGGGAGGGACCTGCAATGCAAATTGACAGAATTTCAGACATGATTGCGCATTTCATCGGCCTGTTCGACACGGTGATCGAGGAAGCGCGTCTAAGAAGTAACTATGCCGAAGGCACGGCACACGCGAACCAAGACCGGTTGTCGGATGATGACGCGGCAAGACTGCTAGACAAGAACTACGACTTGCAGCTTCAGGATTACGATCCCGGCGTTAAATATCGCGCCGGCTATTACGACTTCGACTATCTGCAACCGCATTTCGCTCGCATGGTCGAACACGACATGCAGCAGCTTGCAAATGCGATACCGGTCGATATGTCAGCCGCGCATTTCCGTTTTCCGGGCAGTGTCTCCTTTGAGCAAGAACGCGAACTGGTGGTGCACACCGGCCCTGGCTCGGTTATCGCGCATGTCACGCAGGTCAACATTCTTCAGGACGACGACTATCTGAACATGACGGACGGCCCCAATGTGGCGCGCGACACCAGTTTCGTGACCCAGCGCACCGTCGAGTTCTATAACGAAGCAGCCGTCTTCACGCCCTTTTCCGTTTTCCAGCGCACCGACAGCTACGACGCGTTGCAGGCGCTCGCCAAATCAGCACATGATTATATCGACCATGCGCGCGAAAATGACGTGACGTCCCTTGGAACCGGCGCGGAACAGGATTTCGTTCTCGCCGGCAATGACATCAACGGCCTCTACATCAATGGCTCCATGGCAAGCGAAAAGCCAACGCTCGACGACTTCATGCCGGATCGTGGCATTGCCAAGCCCGCTGAAGAGCCGGAAAAGAGCGATGTTTCGCTGCATGAGGATAGCCCCGCCGGAAACAGCCTCGATGTGGCTGCCGGCGCAAATGTCGTCGCCAACATAGCAACGCTGGTCAATACTGCCGTCATGGCCTCCGTCACCACCGTCATGGGCGATTATCACCAGATCGACGCAATCACCCAGGCCTATGTCTATAGCGACAGCGATGAGGTCGATTCCGTTTTCACGCAGTCCGAAGACCATGACGCAACCGCCGCCTACAATATTGCGACCTTCTCACGCAGTGTCTATCCGGGTGCGGAAAGCGCCGACAGCAGCCACGATAGTGGTGAAACGCCAATATTTCCCACCGCCTGGCGTGTCAGCGTCCTGGAAGGAGACGTGTCCTTCGTCCACTGGATCGAGCAGTACCAGTTCATCAGCGACAACGACACACTGACGGTTACCTCTTCGGGTGCCAGCGTCAGCTTGCTGAGCGGTGGCAACGCTGCCCTCAACATCGCCAATTTCCTCGGCATCGGCATGCAGTACGATCTGGTCATCGTCGGCGGCAATGTGCTGGACATGAACCTCATCAGCCAGATCGCCGTGCTTTACGACAATGACTGGATCCGCGCCAACCCCGACGCGCCTGAGGGCGCCACCGTTCAGTCCGGCAACAACCTCTTGTGGAACGACGCCAGCATCCACAATGTCGGTAGCAACGACCGTTTCGAAACCATGCCGGACTATATGGCGCAGACGGTGAAAGCGATTAACGAGCGTGATCCGAACATGCCGGACGCGCTTGCCCACGATGCCAATTTTGCGGGCTATCAGGGGATCAACGTCCTTTACATCACTGGCAATCTTTATGACGTCAGCATCATCAAACAGGTGAGCGTGCTGGGCGATTCCGACTATGTGACGCAGGCAGCCGCAAAGATTCTGGAAAACAACGAGAACGTCACGATCCATATCGATACCGGCAGCAACGCCGTCATCAATCTCGCGCAGATTATCGATTACGACAGCTTCGGTTCCACCACCTACGTCGCAGGCGGGCTTTATTCGGATGCTATCCTTATACAGGGCGGCATCATCGAAAATGATGCGTCGCAACCGGGTCACCAAGGCCAGCAGCTGGCAAACGAAGTGATCGCGTTTCTGCACGACGATCCCGCCACCATTCAGAATGAATCCGATGGCGTCATCAACGCCGGTCACGACATGTCGTGGTCGAGCGCGCATTCATCCGACGTCATGCAGGCGGTCACTGCATAGGTTTTGACAGGCGGGGAGAAACGCCCGCCGCCAAAGCCGCAGAAACCGCGAGATCACCGAGGGGATTAATAAAAAAATGGATCATATTTCAAGAAAAACCATTACCGCCGGGCACTCGCTGGACTTGCCGCTGGATCAGGATGCGGAAGACAGCAAGCTGACTGATGCCTGCATTTCGGCCATAAACGAGGCCGTCGAAAACCTGCGTCACCTGTCCGGCGCGGAACCGACCGTGAAAGCAGCCCCGCCCTCCCCTGAGATCACACCGCCCCGGCCCCTTCCGCTACATTCCCCATACGCCGAACAACCGCAAATGCGTGACGTTCCGCAGGAAAGGCCAGTGCCGCCGCAGCAAGACCGGCGCCCCGCCTCACCGCCGGAGCCGGAAGCAAAGGTGGACAATACCGAGCTGAAAAGCGCACCCGACCTGCCCTTCGTCAAGACCATCGACAATAATGACGGGCCTATCCGTGAAAACGAGCGCCGTCCGGTGACGGGCGGCGGCGGCAACGGCAAGGAGCCGACGGAGAATGGCGGCGGTGGCGGAGGAGGCGGCGGAAGCCAGAGCGGCTTCCACAAGCGCAGTGAACCCGTCAATTTCGCCGCCAGCCTCGCCAAGGGCATCGCCGCGATACGGCGCAACATGGCGATCGTGATGCTGTTCACCATCGCCATCAACGTTCTGCTGCTTGCCATCCCGCTCTATCTGTTTCAAATCTCGGACCGGGTCCTGACAAGCCGCTCCATGGATACACTCGTCATGCTGACGGTCGCCGTTCTCGGCGCGGTTCTGTTGCAAGCCTTCATGGACGCCATCCGGCGCTTCATCCTGATGCGCACCGCTGTCGAGCTTGAAGTGCAGCTTGGAGCGCCGATCCTGTCGGCAGCGGCCCGTGCCTCCCTGCATGGCAGCGGCAAGGACTACCAGATCCTGCAGGACCTGCAGCAGCTGCGTTCCTTCATTACCTCCGGCACCCTGATCGCCTTTCTCGATGCGCCGTTGATGCCCCTCTTCATCGTGGTGGTCTATCTTGTACATCCGCATCTCGGCATCATCATCATGGTCTGCTGCGCGGTGCTGTTCATCATAGCCTGGCTGAACCAGCGCTTCACCGCCAGACAGTTCGCGGAAGCCTCCGGTTATCTGAGCCGCGCCAATTTCCATCTTGATTCCATGTCGCGCAACTCGCAGATCATCAATGCCATGGCGATGATCCCAGAGGCCGTGAAGATGTGGGGTCGTGAAACAGCCGGATCGCTGAAGTCGCATGTGGCGGCGCAGGATCGCAACATCATGTTCTCAGGTGTTTCCAAAGCAGCCCGCATGATCACGCAGGTCGCACTCCTGGGTTGGGGCGCGCATCTGTCTCTCGCAGGCGAATTGACCGGCGGCATGGTGATCGCAGCATCCATCATTTCCGGCCGCGCGCTGGCACCGATCGAAGGGGCGATCGAGGGTTGGCATCAGTTCAACAAATCTGCAGCCTCCTATAGCCGTATCAAGCAGCTTCTCATCACCTCACCGCTCAATTTCCCGCGTCTGCGCCTGCCCAATCCGGAAGGGCGTCTGGATGTGGAACGTATCCTTTTCGTGCCGCCGCCGCAGAAGAAGGTGATCTTGAAC
>Ga0160455_100416_pt1 | contig 23173 bp, 17 predicted proteins | sample HID1972I_E6MG_FD_108206 | JGI IMG/M metagenome (GOLD analysis project Ga0160455, IMG submission 108206) | Enriched pill bug-associated microbial communities from UW Madison campus, WI, USA - HID1972I_E6 MG | ecosystem: Host-associated > Arthropoda: Insects > Digestive system > Unclassified ... | reverse complement strand
TGCGCTCGACGAAATCTCGACGAAAGCGCCAGGGCACGCGATAGAAGGGCGCCCTACGCGCATACCACCCCTTTTTATCCGCCTGCCACGTTCGTGGCAGTGCCTTCGGAGTTTCCCATGTCCCAAGATACCCAGGCGCCGCTGCAGTTCGCGCAGCTCGGCCTGTCCGAGCCCGTCATGCAGGCCGTCAGCGCGGTCGGTTATGAAACCCCTTCGCCCATCCAGGCCGCGACCATCCCGGCGATGCTGGAAGGCCGGGACGTGCTGGGCCAGGCCCAGACCGGCACCGGCAAGACGGCGGCGTTCGCGCTGCCGGTGCTGTCCAACATCGACCTGCAGCAGGCCAGGCCGCAGGCCCTGGTCCTGGCGCCCACGCGCGAACTGGCCATCCAGGTGGCCGAGGCGTTCCAGACCTACTCCTCGAAGATCCCCGGTTTCCGCGTGCTGCCGGTCTACGGCGGCCAACCGTACGGCCAGCAGCTGTCATCGCTGCGGCGCGGCGTGCACGTCGTGGTCGGTACGCCGGGCCGGGTGATCGATCACCTGAACCGTGGCACCCTGGACCTGTCGGAACTGAAGACCCTGGTGCTGGACGAAGCCGATGAAATGCTGCGCATGGGCTTCATCGACGATGTCGAGGCGGTCCTGAAGAAGCTGCCGGAGCAGCGCCAGGTGGCATTGTTCTCCGCGACCATGCCGCCGGCCATCCGTCGCATCGCGCAGACCTACCTGCAGGATCCGGCGGAAGTCACCATCGCCAACAAGACCACCACCTCGGCCAACATCCGCCAGCGCTACTGGTGGGTGAGCGGCATGCACAAGCTGGATGCGCTGACCCGCATCCTGGAAGTGGAGCCGTTCGACGCGATGATCATCTTCGCGCGTACCAAGGCCGGCACCGAGGAGCTGGCCGGCAAGCTGCAGGCACGTGGCCTGGCCGCAGCCGCGATCAACGGCGACATGCAGCAGGCGCAGCGCGAGCGCACCATCGCCCAGTTGAAGGACGGCAAGCTGGACATCCTGGTGGCCACCGACGTGGCCGCGCGCGGCCTGGACGTGGAGCGCATCAGCCACGTGCTGAACTACGATATTCCGTACGACACCGAAAGCTACGTGCACCGCATCGGCCGCACCGGTCGTGCCGGCCGCAGCGGCGAGGCGATCCTGTTCGCGACCCCGCGTGAAAAGGGCATGCTGCGGCAGATCGAGCGCGCCACCCGGCAGCCGATCGAAGAGATGCAGCTGCCGAGCGTGGAGGCGGTGAACGACAACCGCATCAGCAAGTTCACTGCCCGCATCAGCGAGACCCTGGGCCAGGGCGGGCTGGACTTCTACCGCCAGCTGCTCGAGCGCTTCGCCGCCGAGAACGACGTGGCGGAGATCGACGTGGCCGCGGCGCTGGCCAGGCTGATGCAGGGCGATACCCCGTTCCTGCTGCAGCCGCCGGTGCGTGCCCCGCGTGAGGAACGCGCCCCGCGCGAACGCTTCGAGCGCGATCGTGGCGACCGTCCGGAACGCGGGCCGCGTGTCGAGCGTGGTCCGCGCCAGGACGGCGAGGGCTTCCAGGAGCGTCCGCGCCGCGATGTGCCGCCGCGCGGGGCCCCGGAGCAGGGCATGGAAACCTTCCGCATCGAAGTCGGGCACCAGCATGGCGTCAAGCCGGCCAACATCGTGGGTGCGATCGCCAATGAAGCCGGTTTGGAAAGCCGCTTCATCGGGCGTATCGACATCCATGACGGCTTCTCGTTGCTGGACCTGCCGGTGGACATGCCCCAGGACGTGCTTGCCCACCTGAAGAAGGTCTGGGTGTCCGGCCAGCAGCTGCAGATGCGCCGCCTGGAGGCGGGTGAGGACACCAGCCCGGCGCCGCGTACCTTCAAGCCGCGCTTCGACAAGGGTGGCCCGCGCCGTGGTCCGGGCGGCCCCGGCGGCAACGACCGTCCGCCGCGTCGGGATGGCTTCAAGCCGCGTGGTCCGCGCAGCTTCTGATTTCCGGGTGAAGTGATCGCCCTGCGCCAGCCTTCGGGCTGGCGTTTTTTTTTCCCGCGACAGCAGGCGGACACCTCGCGGGCGTGAGCGACGCCTGCTGACAGCGGCCTCGCCAGCGTGCAAGATGCAGGAGCAGCAGTCAGGATCAACCATCGGTTCAGGGGGAACCACGCATGGACGAGGCCGGGACGGGTGCAGGAAGGCGGCAGTTCGCAACCACGCGCGGCTTGACCCTGCGTTTCGCGTTGCTGACAGGCATGGCGGTGGGGCTGGTGGGCATCTCCGTGCTGGTCCAGGAGCTGCAGGCGGCTTCCACCGCATGGATCATCGGCCAGAACCACTGGTCGCGCGGGCAGCAGGCTGCCGTGGCAGCGCTGCATCGGTACGCCGACAGTGGCGACCCTCGCCAGCTGCAGGTCGCCCGCGCCGGGCTTTCGGTGCCATTGGCCGACCTGGTCGCCCGGCACGCGCTCGAACAACCACGGCCGGATACCGGCACGGCGCGTGCGGCGCTGCTGCGTGGCCATAACAGCGATGCGGACGTACGCAGGCTGATCGTTTCCTACCAATATGGCCGCGAGCTGGCGTACTTCCGCGATGCAGCGCGGATATGGCGCGAATCCGACGCGGCGCTGCTGGAGCTGTCGGCCATTGGCGACCGGCTGGAGCAGGGATTCGCCAATGCCTCGTTGGCCAAGGCCGAGATCCATCGCCATCAACAGCGCCTGCTGCAGCTGGATGCGGAACTGCAGGAAAAAGGACGTGCCTTTTCTCGCGCGCTGGCCAGCATGGCCGGCCTGGCGCGCATGACCACCCTGCTGGCCGGCGCGTTTTCGGTGCTGGCGATCACGCTGGCCGGCGTACTGCTGGCCAGGCGCGTGCGCACCGACCTGGTCGAGCAGGAAAGCCGCTTCCGTGCCGCGTTCTACCAGGCCAGCGTAGGCATGCTGGAACTGGACGGGCAGGGTGGCCTGGTGGAGGTCAACCAGGCACTGGCCGACCTGCTGCAGCGCCCGCGCAGGCAACTGATGCACCTGCACCTGGGCGAGTTGCTGGCCGAGGGCGAACTGGTGCTGGACGAGGAGGGCAACATCGACTGGCGGCAGCAGCTGAAGGCCGGCGAGCTGCGTTTCCTGCGCGCCGATGGCAGCCTGATGTGGGGACGCTGGAGCGGCACCGCCCTGTCGCGCGACAAGCAGGGACTTTCGATCTTCGCGATCGTGGAGGACGTCAGCCAGAACCATGCGCTGGCCCGTGAGGTGCAGCACCACGCCAGCCACGATCCGCTCACCGGGCTGGTCAACCGTCGCGAGGTGGAACGCCTGCTGGAACAGGCGCTGCAGCAGGTACGTGGCGATGGCAGCGTACATGCGCTGTGCCATCTCGACCTCGACCATTTCAAGCTGGTCAACGACACGGTGGGCCATGCGGTGGGCGACCAGGTGCTGGCCACCTTCGCGGAACAGCTGAAGGGCATGCTGCGCGAAGGCGACTGGGTGGGGCGGCTGGGCGCGGACGAGTTCGCGCTGTTCCTGTGCGGGGCAAGCCAGGAAAAGGCGGCACAGGTGCTGCAGCAGGTGATGCGCGCGCTGCACCGCATCGCGCAACCGGATGATGGTACGCCGGCCATCAGCTGCAGCGTCGGCGTGGTGGAAGTGACCGCAGATGCGCCGGACGTGAACTGGCTGCTCAGCGCCGCCGACAATGCCTGCCACGCCGCCAAGCAGGCAGGCCGCAACCGCGTGCACTGGTTCAGCGAGGACCGGCTGGTACTGGACGAACGGCGCAGCGAGGCCGATCGCCTGCGCCGGGTCAGCCAGGCCATCGCCGACGACCGGATGGTGTTGTTCGCGCAGCGCATCGCCACTGTCGGCGACCCTTCGCGCCTGCATTACGAGGTGCTGGTCAGGATGCGCGACGAACAGGGCCGGTTGCATGGGCCGGGCGAGTTCATCGCCGCGGTGGAACGCTACGGCATGGGCATGTCGCTGGATCGCTGCGTGCTCTCCATGCTGTTCCGGCATCTGCACGACTGCCCCGCACATGTGGCCCGGCTGGGGCTGTGCAATGTCAACGTGTCGGCGCAGTCGATCGCCGAGCCCAGCTTCCTTGCGTTCGTCACCGACCTGCTGGAACGCAACCGCTCGCTCGCACGACGCCTGTGCTTCGAGATCACCGAAACGGCCGTGATCAGCAACCTGGCCCAGGCCCGGATCTTCATCGATGCCGTGAAGCGCCAGGGCTGCCGCATCGCGCTGGACGATTTCGGTTCGGGCGCCGCGTCCTTCGATTATCTTCGGCAGCTGCCGGCGGACCTGCTGAAGATCGACGGTACCTTCGTGCGCGAGCTGCAGTCGGATCCGGTCAGCCGTGCCACCGTGCGCGCCATGGCCGCGCTGGGGCGCGAGCTGCAGCTGGAAGTCGTCGCCGAATGGGTGGAATCCGAGGCGATCGCCCGGCAACTGGTGGACATGGGCGTACAGGGGCTGCAGGGCCATGCGATCGCGCGCCCACAGCCGCTGCAGGACATCACCCAGGCGACGCCCTGAAGCGAACGGATGCCGCCGCCCCCGCGATGCCTGATAATGCGCGGATGACCATCCGCCTCAACAAACATATCGCCGAAACCGGCTTCTGCTCCCGCCGTGAAGCCGACCGGCTGATCGGCGAGCGCCGCGTCACCGTCAATGGACATCCCGCCGGGACCGGCGCGGTGGTCGGGGAGGGCGACGAGGTGCGCGTGGACGGGCAACCGCTGCGCGCGCGCCAGGCCCGTCGTCCCGGTGCCCGGCGGCACGTGTACATCGTGCTCAACAAGCCTGTCGGCATCACCTGCACCACCGAAAGTTCGGTGAAGGGCAACATCGTCGATTTCGTCGGCCACGAACAGCGCATCTTCCCGGTCGGGCGCCTGGACAAGGATTCGGAAGGACTGATCCTGATGACCAGCAACGGCGACATCGTCAACCAGATCCTGCGCGCGGAAAATGGCCATCAGAAGGAATACCTGGTGGCGGTGAACAAGCCGGTGAGCGACGAATTCCTGCGTGGCATGGCACGCGGCGTGCGCATCCACGACCAGATGACGCTGCCCTGCCGTACCGCGCGCATCGCCAAATTCGGCTTCCGCATCATCCTGCAGCAGGGCCTCAACCGGCAGATCCGCCTGATGGCGGCCGAGTTCGGTTACCGCGTGACCCAGCTGCGGCGCGTGCGCATCGACAACATCAGGATCGGCGCGCTCAAGCCTGGCCAGTGGCGCAACCTTACCGAACAGGAACTGCGCGGCCTGCTGCCCGCACACGCCGACTGGTAAGGCACGCGCTGCTGCATCGCTTCCGCTGCGTGCTCAGCCGCACGCAGCGGGTGACTTGATCGCGCCGGCCTTTTTCCCGAACAGCGGGTGGGCGAACACCGCGCCGACGATCATGGCCACGCCAAGATAGAACCAGCCGGTCATTTCGTATTGTTCGTGCAGCAGCACCATCGCCAGCAGCACGGCGTAGACCGGTTCAAGGTTGGTCACCAGCTGTACGGTGTAGGCGCTGAGATGGCGCAGCGCGACCAGCGCCAGGGCGAACGGCAGCAACGTGCAGGCACCGGCCAGCACCACCAGCAGCAGGCCATCGTGCAGGTCCGGCACGACCCACAGCGGACTGGCCAGGGCGGGCAGGAGGTAGGGCATCACCGGGGCCAGCAGTGTCAGCGCCAGCGTGCCGGCACCCAGCTCCAGCGCGGTCACGGTGAGGGGATCGGCATGGCTGACCAGCCGCTTGTTGAGCGAGCCGAAGACTGCCACCAGCAGCGCCGACAGGGCGCCGACCAGTACGCCCAGCCGCATGCCGTCGGGAACGCCGCCCACCACCAGCGCCACCCCTGGCAGCACGGCGAGTCCGAACAGCAGTTCACGCAGCTGGAAGGGACGCCTGGCGACCCACGGTTCGATGACCGAAGTGAACACCGGTGCCAGCGCGATGCAGGTGGCCGCGACCGACGCATTGGCCAGCTTCACTGCGCCGTAGAATGTCAGCCAGTGCAGTGCCACCAGTGCGCCCACGCCGCAATAGCCGGCCACCAGCCGGGGCGACAGCTGGCGCAGCCCGCGCCATACCCGGGGCAACAGGGCCAGCATGGCCACGACCAGCAGCATGCGCCACCACACCAGCGGCAGGGCCGGCAGGGTGATCAGCTTGCCGAGGATGGCGGTGATGCCCCACAGCAGCACGCAGAAGTGGATCTGGAAAAGGGCCTTGCGGTGGTCGGGGCTGTTCATCGCGGTATTGTGCGGCAAGCATGCCGCCGCAGCGATGGGTCACGGCGCGTCGCAGCGTTCCTGCAGGGCCATCGCCGCCGCTGGATTGCGTGCCTTGCCGGCGCCGATGCACAACAGGTACACGGCGCGCGGGAGCTGCGGCGCGGGCGTGGCGACCTGCGGCAGGCCGGATGCCGGCTCGCCGCTGGCCCATGCCCTGGCGCGTGCCGCCCAGGCCTGTTGCAGCGATGCCGGCAGGCCGGCCTGGAGTCGCGGCTGGCTGCGCTTGATGCGCACGTAGACGAAGTCGGCGGTGAGGTCGCCATGTGGTTCGGCATCGGCGCTGTCCTCGATGACCAGCGCAATGCCATGGGCACGCGCCGCCAGCACCAGCGCTTGATCCACCACCTGGGCGTTGCGTACCTCCAGTGCATGCTGCAGGCGGATGCCATCCAGCGTGCCGGGTAGCTGTGCGATGAAGGCAGCCAGGGCCTGTGCGTCGGCCGGATGGTTGGGCGCGAACTGCCAGAGCAGCGGGCCGAGCCGGTCGCCCAGGCCCAGCGCTGCCCGCAGGAAGGGCTCGGCAGCCTCGACGGTGGCGGACAGATCGCGGCGCTGCACGAGGTAACGCGGCGCCTTCATGGAAAAGCGGAAACCGTCCGGTGTCTGTGCTGCCCATTGCGCGCACTGCGCCGCAGTCGGCGTACGGTAGAAGGTCCCGTTGATCTCGATGCAGCGCAGGGCCTTGCTGGCGAACGCCAGCTCCTCGCGCTGCGGCAGGCCTTCCGGGTAGAACATGCCGTGCCGCCAGTCCGGAAATACCCAGCCGCCGATGCCGCAGCGGATGGATGCGGGTGTTGTCGGATTTCCCATCGTGTGGCGTCTCCTCCCAATGGCACGGGTCAGGCTGGCGCGGGCGCCGTTACCATCATGAGAATTCCAGGTGGCGCCGGCGGGGCGCCACCGTATCGGCTGCGGAGAAGAACGTGATGATGAAGACCTGGATGGGAGGTGCCATGCTGCTGGCCTGCACCACGATGGCAGGTGCGGCGACCCCGCCGGCACTGCAGGACCTGGACGCGACCGTCGAACGCGTGCGTGAGCGTTTCGACGTGCCGGGCATCGCCGTGGCCGTGGTCAAGGATGGGCAGGTGGTGCTGGAGCGGGGCTGGGGCGTGCGCGAGCAGGGCCGGCCGGAACCGGTGCAGGCCGATACCCTGTTTGCCATCGCATCCAACACCAAGGCGTTCACCGCCACCGCGCTCAACCTGCTGGCAGAGGAGGGCAAGCTGAAGATGGACGACAAGGTCATCGACCACCTGCCGTCCTTCCGCATGTCCGACCCCTTCGTCACCGGTCAGATGACCCTGCGTGACCTGCTGTCGCATCGCAGCGGGCTGAGCCTGGGCGCCGGCGACCTGCTGTTCTGGCCGGCCACCTCCTACAGCAATGCCGAGGTGGTGCAACGGCTGGGCCAGGTGCCGCTGAAGGGCGGTTTCCGCGAACGCTATGCCTACGACAACATCCTCTACGCGGTGGCCCAGCAGGTCATCGAGCAGGTGTCCGGGCAGAGTTACCAGCAGTTCCTGCAGCAGCGCATCTTCGACAAGGTCGGCATGCAGGGCACGCGCTACAACGCCGATCACCTGCAGCCGGGCGACAAGGCCGCCGTCGGCCATGCGAAGTACGATTTCAGGGACCTGCGCACGGTGGCGCCGCTGACCTGGTCGAACAATGCCGGCGCCGGTGGCATCTATTCGAGCGTGCACGACATGGCGCGCTGGATGCAGGTGCAGCTGGCGCAGGGAGCGCTGGCCGATGGCTCGGCGTTGTTCTCCGCGAAGAGCCAGCAACAGATGTGGCAGATGATCACCCCGCAGGTGGTTGCGGAGCCTTCGGTGCCGGAACTGGCGTCGGCGCGGCCGAATTTCGCTGGTTATGGCGAAGGCTGGAGCCTGAGCGACTACCGGGGGCAGCGGCTGGTGTGGCACACGGGGGGATGGCCCGGCATGGTATCGCGCCTGACCCTGGTGCCCGGCGAGAAGCTGGGCGTGGTGGTGCTGACCAACCAGGAGGCCGGCGCGGCGTTCAATGCGGTGACGATGGCGGTGCTGGACGCGTATCTGGGCGGCGAAGGCCGCGACTGGGTGGATGCCTATGGCAAGGCCGTGGACAAGGGCAGGGACAAGGCCGACCAGGCGTGGGCGAAGCATCAGGCTGCCCGCGATGCGCGCTCGACGCCTTCGCTGGCGCTGGATGGATATGCCGGCCGGTATCGGGACCGCTGGTATGGCGACATGCACATCACCCGCCAGGGCAAGGCACTGCGCCTGCAGTTCGCGAAGACCGCGCAGCTGGTGGGCACACTGGAACATTGGCAGCACGACACCTTCCTGGTGCGCTGGGACGATCGTTCGCTCAATGCCGATGCCTTCGTGAACTTCAGCCTGGACCCGGATGGCAAGGTGCGCGAAGTCCGCATGCAGGCGATATCCGACCTCACCGACTTCAGTTTCGATTTCCAGGACCTGCTGTTCACGCCGGTGAAGTAGGCGTTACCCGAAACGCGGGACACACATCCGGCATGGGATGATCGTCATGCTGATGTAGCGAGGAAATGCGATGTTCCGTTGGTTCGAGTCCCTGATTCCGGTGTTCCCGCCGGTGGACACGCGTACGCCACCGCGCACGGTGGCGGCGTTCTACCTGTTCTACCTGCGTCCGGTCTGGCCGGTGCTGCTGGCCACGCTGGTGGCCGGCCTGCTGCTGGCGCTGGTGGAAGTGGCGATGTTCGATTTCCTCGGACGCATCGTGGACATGGTGGCCGAACAGCCGGGTGCAGGCTTCTTCCAGCGTCATGCCGGTGAGCTGGCATGGATGCTCGCCATCACCGTGGTGGCGCGCCCGCTGCTGGTGGGGCTGCACAACCTGCTGGTCAACCAGGCCATCGTGCCGGGGCTGAGCAACCGCTCGCGCTGGCTCATGCATAACTACGTGGTGCGGCAGAGCCTGACGTTCTTCCAGAACGACTTCGCCGGCAGCGTGGCCAACCGGGTCATGCAGACCGGCACCTCGTTGCGGGAATCGGCCGTACAGATGGTCGATTCGCTGTGGTACATCGTGGTGTACACCGGAACGGCGCTGCTGCTGTTCGCGCAGGCGGACTGGCGCCTGATGATCCCGCTGGCGCTGTGGCTGCTGGCCTACGCAGCGATCATGGTCTACTTCGTGCCACGCGCGAAGGAGCGTGCCTGGATCGCTTCGGAAGCGCGTTCGAAGGCGATGGGACGCATCGTGGACGGCTACACCAACATCCCCACGCTGAAACTGTTCGCCCACGGCGGCCGTGAGCAGGCCTATGTAGCCGAGGCGATCGAAGAGCTGGCGGTCAAGCATCGTCGGCAGACCCGCATCACCAGCGGCATGGACCTGACCATCGCCATCGTCAACGGCTTCCTGATCGCCGGTACCTGCGGGCTGGCGCTGTGGCTGTGGAACGGCGGGCATATCTCCGTCGGTGCCATTACCCTGGCGACCGGGCTGGTGATCCGCATCCACAACATGTCCGGCTGGATCATGTGGACCATCAACGGGATCTTCGAGGACATCGGCACCGTGCAGGATGGCATCACCACCATCGCCCAGCCGCTGACCGTGCAGGACCGCGACGATGCGGTGCCGCTGCAGGTGGATGCCGGTGCCGTGCACTTCCAGGACATCCACTTCCACTACGGCAAGCGCGGTGGCGTCATCGCCGGGCTGGACCTGCGGGTGGCCGCAGGCGAGAAGATCGGCCTGGTCGGGCCGTCAGGGGCGGGAAAATCCACGCTGGTGAACATCCTGCTGCGCCTGTACGACCTGGAAAGTGGTCGCATCCTGATCGACGGTCAGGACATCGCTGCAGTGACGCAGGAAAGCCTGCGTGGGCAGATCGGCGTGGTCACCCAGGACACCTCGCTGCTGCACCGCTCCATCCGCGACAACCTGCTGTATGGGCGCCCGGACGCCAGTGAAGCGCAGCTGCGCGCGGCGGTGTCCAAGGCACGCGCCGATGGCTTCATCGACAGCCTGGTGGACGGGCAGGGGCGCCAGGGCTACGACGCGCACGTCGGCGAGCGTGGCGTGAAGCTGTCCGGCGGCCAGCGGCAACGCATCGCCATAGCCCGCGTGCTGCTCAAGGATGCGCCGATCCTGGTGCTGGACGAGGCCACCTCCGCGCTGGATTCGGAAGTGGAAGCGGCGATCCAGGACAACCTGGACGAGCTGATGGGCGGCAAGACCGTCATCGCCATTGCGCACCGCCTGTCCACCATCGCGCGCATGGATCGCCTGGTGGTGATGGACCAGGGGCGCATCGTGGAGACCGGCACGCACGCCGAGCTGGCGGCGGCCGGGGGACTGTATGCACGCCTGTGGGCGCGACAGACCGGCGGTTTCGTCGCCGCCGACCCGTAGCGCCGGGCTCTGCCCGGCACCAGGAAAAGCCACGTAGCGCCGGGCTCTGCCCGGCTTCCAGCTGACGCCGGGCACGCCCGGCGCCACGCGGCGATCATTCGATCGGCTGGTCCAGCATCAGCTGCCGCGCGAAGCGCACCGGCGGCGCCCCGTAGGACAGCATCTGGTCGTGGTAGGCCTTCAGGTTGAAGCGGTCGCCCAGGGTCTCCTCGGCTGCCTTGCGGGTATCGAAATGCTCCTGCGCGCCAACGAAATAGGTCGGCAGCTGCGCAGAGGTCAGCTGGGCACGGATCCATTTTCCGGAGGCCTCGCTTTCCTGCTGGAAGGCGTCGTGGGTCATCAGGTGCATGGCCTGTTCGCGCGTCCAGTTGTCCACGTGCACGCCCTGGTCCAGGATCGCGTTGGAGATGGTGCGCAGGTAGAACTTCAACTGCACCAGATGGAACAGCGGATCGTTGTCCAGGTAGCCCTGCTCCTGCATCATCCGTTCGGTATAGACCGCCCAGCCTTCGGCGAACAGGCCCGAACGCAGCACCGCGCGCAGCGTGGACGGAAACTTGGCCGAATGCCAGCCTTCCAGGTAATGGCCCGGGGTGCCTTCATGGATGCTCAGCAGGTGGATCATGCGCGAGTTGTATTCGCGCAGGAACGAGTCGACCTGCGTGTCCGACCAGTCTTCCGGAATCGGCGAGACCGCGTAGAACGTCTTCAGGTTCTTGTCCAGCGGGCCGGGCGAATCGCAGTACGCCACGGCCACGCCGCGCTGGAATTCAGGCATCAGGATGATGTCCACCGGCGCATCGGGCAGGGTCATCAGGTCGTGTTCGCGCACGAAGGCAGTGGAGTGGTCCAGCGCAGCCCGGGCATCGTCGACAACCTTGTCGCGTGCCGGCTTGTCCGCGTAGGCCAGCTCCAGCGCGGCTTCGATCGCCTTCTGCTGCTGCTCGTCGGTCGGGCTGGCCGGCATTTCCGGCGCGCCCGGACGGTCCTTCAGGACGGTCTGCGCGATGCCGTACATGTCTTCGCGCACGCGCTTGAGTTCGGCACGTGCCCGCTCGCCGATTTCCTGCCGTGACAGCGAGGAGTTCAGCGCGAACTTCAGTTTCTGGTCGTACTTCTCCGCGCCGACGCGGAAATCGCCCCTGGCATTCGGTACCAGGGTGGTGTCCAGCCACTGCTGTTGTTCCTCCACGGCCTTCTTCAGGCCATCGATGGCGGCCTGCAGGCGCTGCTGTCCGGCCTGCGGCAGTTCGCCGATATGCGGGGCGATGAAGGTATCGACGATGCTGAGGATGCCGCGGTTCTGCCTTGCGACGGTCTCGGCGTGGATCTTCGGCACGCGTGCCGGATCCAGGTTCTCACGGGCCTGGGCGAAGATCGCAGGAATCTTCTCCATACGGGCGGTGGCCGCCTCCAGGCGCTGTGGCAGCGGCGCGAATTCGCGCGCCATCAGGCCATAGATCGCACTGCCGGCCAGGCCGTTGTACACCTGCGGGTCCCACTTCGGCGACTGCAGTACTTCGGCGTTCCAGATGTCCGACTGCAGCTGGTTGCGCAGGATGGCCGCATCGACCTGGTTCTCGCGGCCAAGCCTGGAGACGTCCAGCCCGTCCAGTTCGGCCAGCAGCCCCTTGTAGGCATCCAGGGTCTTCTGCTGTCCGGCGGCGCTGAGATCGTCGATGCCGCTGTCGAAGCGGTGGTCGCCGATCTGCGTGGCATTGACCGGGGAATGCTGCATCCAGCTGTCCAGCGCACGCCTGGACAGATCGGCGAAGGCGGCATCGGCGGCAGCGTCCGCGGCCTGTCCGGTGGTGGCCTGGGTAGCCGAAGCGGGAGTGTCGGCCGGCTGGCAGCCACCAAGGGCGGCGACCAGGGCGAGGGCAAGGAGATGCTGGCGCATCGGCGATCCTGTCAGAGGGACGATCCGCAAGGATAGGCCGCTACCGGCATGCTGTCTGCGTGCCAAAGGCTTACCCTGGCCGCATCATCCTTCGTCGGTTTCGTATTCGACGAATACATCCAGTTCCAGCGCCAGCTCCTGCACCGCGTCGCGGACTTTCTGCGCCGTGCTTTGATTGCCGACCTCGACTTCCAGCTCGTGGATGCCCGGGCCGATATCGTCGGAAAGCCCGGCGGAGCTGGAATCGTCGTCGTCCATGTGCGGCATCAGGTCGTCGGTTTCCTCGACATGTTCGATGCCTTCAAGGCTCTGCAGCAGGTCGCTGATGGCGCGGGCATCGTCTTCGGTTCCGGTGATTCGCAATCGCAGCAGTGGCATGGCGTGGAGCACGTAGTGGGGTTCGTCATCAGCCTAGCCAGCGGCGGGCAAAGACCGGGTGAGGACGCCGTCATCCGCGGATCGACGGGAGCCGTTCGCAGGCCATGGGACCAGGCCCGGCAGGGCCCGGCGCTACGCGCTGGGCCCCGGTAGAGCGGGATGACCCGCTGCGTGATGACTGCAGCCGGGCAGGGCCCGACGCAGGCGATCATGGCCGGATTCAGCGCACCGGCACCGGGATGTTGCACAGGTCGATGTGGCCGGCGGGACGCTTGTAGAAATCATCGACGCGGTTGCGCCGGGCTTCCACGGTGTCGGCGAAGGTTTTCGATCCGGTGCGCAGCACCTGGATCGGCGTGCGTTCGGCTTCGGGGACATCGCTGGCGCGGCGGATCGCAGTGATCGGCGTGCGTTGCGACGGATCGGGATAGAACCCCATCGGCGCCGGACCACGCGGCAAGGCACTGAGCAGCTCCATGCCCTTCAGCACACGGCCCACCAGGGTGATGTTGCGATCCAGCTGGCGTGGCGATTGCCCGGTGACGACATACAGCTCGGCGCCGATGCTGCTGTCCTCGTCGTTGTTGCGACCGGCACCCAGCGCGCCGTAGCAATGCGCAAGCCAGGCCTTGCCGGCCTTCGGATCCTCGCCGACCGGGAAACCGTCAACGAAGCCGGTGCGCGCTGCCCAGCCGTCGCGGTCGGGCAGCGGGCTGATGTCCAGGCCGGCACGCGCACGTTCGAATTCCGCCGGCAGCCTGCGCGCGGCCGAGCCGAGCGCCTTCGCCTTGCCGGGATCGTCGGCATCGGCGTCGCCGAACTGCACGACGAAGTTGTCCTGGGCACGGTAGATGCTGGTGCCATCCCAGAAGTGTTCATGGGCGAAGGTCTGGATGTTGGCGACATGCCGCGGAGCGAACTGCGGCGCCAGCTCGATGATGACCCTGCCGCCGGGCACATCCATGTACAGCAGGTTGGCCGGGTCCGGCGTGCGCCAGTCGCTGTCCGGCGCAGCGTCGAGGATCTGCTGCGGGCTGCGGTAGGGCGCGGCGGAGAAGGCCGGGGAGGGCAGCAGGGTGGCTAGTGCGAGGCTGGCCAGGGCAAGGCGACGGTATGGCATGGAAATCCCGGGTTGATGGTCCTGTCCGATTCTGCGCGAGCGGCAGGCAGGCTGCCAGCGGCGGATTCTCCGCTGCCGGAGGTGACTATCGGCACATCCGCTATACCGGAGTTCGCACTAATGTTGACTTCATGGTAGTGGAGATGAAGCATGTCGGATGACGATGCCTCGTTGAAGAAGTTCCAGAAGGAACTCAGTGCCGGCACCGTTTCGCTCGCGCTGCTGGCGGTGCTCGGCAAGGCGCGGGAGCCGCTGTACGGCTACCTGATCGCCAAGGAACTGGAGCGCACAGGCGAGGGCGTGCTGAGCGGCAAGCAGAGCGCGCTGTACCCGGTGCTGCGCAACCTGGAAGCCGCCGGCCTGCTGGAAAGCAGCGTCGAGCCTTCCAGTGTGGGTCCGCCGCGTCGTTACTACTGCATCAATGACCGTGGCCGTGTCGCTCTGGCTCAGTGGGTCCAGGCGTGGCGTGACACCCGCGATTCCGTCGATTCCGTACTGGAGGGGCTGCAATGACTACATACGCCGGGCGCGATGCACTGCCTGCCACCATTCCGCAGTACCTGGCCCAACTACGCGCCGCGCTGCAGGGCGCCGACCTGGCGATGGTGCAGGACGCGCTCTACGACGCTGAGGAATACCTCCGCTCGGAGCTGGCTGCACAGCCCGGACGCAGCGAGGCCGAGGTGATCGCCGACGTTGCCGGCAGCTATGGCGCGCCGGATGAGGTCGCCGACATCTACCGTGAGACCGAGATCACCGTGAACCGCGCACTGCGCACGCCGATGCCTGGCGCGGCGGCGGCTCAGCGCAGCATGCCTGCAGACGATGACCCGGGTGATGCCGCCGTGGCGCCGGACGCGGTGCCAGTACGGTCGCCGTGGGCGCGCTTCTTCGGCGTGGTGCTGGATCCGCATGCATACGGCGCGCTGTTGTACATGCTGCTGTCGCTGGCTACCGGAACGTTCTTCTTCAGCTGGGTGGTGACCGGGCTTTCGCTGTCCCTCGGGCTGATGATCCTGATCATCGGCATTCCGATCACCATCCTGTTCTTCGGCTCGGTACGTGGCATCGCGCTCCTGGAAGGACGCCTGGTGGAGGCGCTGCTGGGAGAGCGCATGCCTCGCCGTCCGCGCTACACCGACCACAGCCGCACGTGGCTGCAGCGCATAGGCGACATGTTCACCGATGGCCGTACCTGGCTCACGCTGCTGTATTTCGTGCTGATGCTGCCGCTTGGCATCGTCTACTTCACCCTCGCCGTCACCCTGCTGTCAATGTCGCTCGGCTTCATATGGGCTCCGGTTGCTGCGCTGTTCTCTCTTACCGTGCCCGGCATCCATATCGATGGCACCAACGTCCTGCCGGTCGCAGCGACGCCGCTGCTGGCGATCGTGGGGATACTGCTGCTGTTTGCCCTGCTGCACCTGGCGCGTGGCATCGGCACGCTGCACGGCATGCTCGCCAAGCACCTGCTGGTACGTCTGTAGGCAGAGCCCGGCTCCGCAGCCTGTACGGGGTTGCCGGCATGGGCCGGCAATCCCGCGTCTCCGCTCAGCTGGCCCTGCGGCGAAGCGGGGTGACGTTGCTCTTTGCCTTCCGTGCCCTGGCGGCAGGTGCATCAGCATGCGCGGCGAAGAAGTCGCGCACCTTCGGATACACCACTTCGCGCCAGCGGCGGCCACTGAAGATGCCGTAATGACCGGCACCCTGCACGACGAAATGCTCGCGGCGGCCGCCGGGAATGCCGGTGCACAGGGCATGGGCGGCTTCGGTCTGGCCCAGCCCGGCGATGTCGTCCAGCTCGCCTTCCACGCTCAGCAGCGCCGTATCGCGGATCGCCGACGGGTCGACCTTTTCGCCCTTGATGTACCACTCGCCGCGCGGCAGCAGGAAATCCTGGAAAACCGTCCTGATGGTATCCAGGTAATAGCGGGCCGGCATGTCCAGCACGGCGTTGTATTCGTCGTAGAAGCGCCGATGCGCATCGGCGTCTTCCAGGTCGCCCTTGACCAGATCGGTGTAGAAATCCCAGTGCGAACTGAAATGCCGGCTGGGATTCATCGACAGGAAACCGGCGTGCTGCAGGAAACCGGGATACACCTGCCGGCCCGCACCCGGATAACCTGGCGGTACGGTGTGGATCACGTTGTTCTCGAACCAGGACAGGGGATTCTGCGTAGCCAGGTTGTTCACTGCAGTGGGGCTGCAGCGCGCATCGATCGGACCGCCCATCATCACCAGCGAACGCGGCGTGGGTTCGCCACGGCCGGCCATCAGCGAAACCGCCGCCAGCACCGGTACCGTCGGCTGGCAGACACTCACCACATGCAGGCGCTCGACGCCGAGATGGCGGATGAACTCCTGGATGTATTCGACATAATCATCCAGGCCGAAATCGCCTTCGCTGGCCGGCACCATGCGCGCGTCCACCCAGTCGGTGACGTAGACGCGATGATCGCGCAGCAGCGTGCGCACGGTGTCGCGCAGCAGGGTGGCGTGGTGCCCGGACAACGGCGCGACGACCAGCACGAAGGGCTGGTTGGTCATGGTGTGCAGCTGTTCGGCTTCGTTGCTGTGGCGCTTGAAGCGCAGCAGCCTGCAGAACGGGCGGCTCACCTCTTCGTGGACGACGATCGGCACGCGCTCGCCTTCCACGTCGATTTCGTTGATGCCCCACTCGGGCTTCTCGTAATCCTTGCCGAGGCGGTGGAACAGCTCGTTCATCGCCGCCAGGCGATCGGCACCGGGCATCTGCGACCACCAATGGCCGGGATTGGTGAAGAAGCGGGCATTGGCCTGTGCCTGGTGGACCCAGGGGGCGAGCATGTTGCGAGTCAATTCATGCAGCTGATAGAGCATGACGAGCCAATATGTATGGACTTATGTTGCCGCGCAGCATAACCCATCTGCTGGACGGGCAGGTTAAGTGCGTCACAGTTGCCCTGTTCAGCTCGTTCATGCGGGAGGCGTTCCGTTCCCGCATCAATCCGGGAGAGTCCGTCTCAGCGCGCCAGGCTTTCCAGCGCCGAGGCCTCGCCGGCCAGCGACCGCCCCAGCCAGCAGTGCGATCCGGCCGGCTTCAATCCACGCTTTCCCAGTTCACGGACATACCAGCGTGCAGGACGCGCCTGGAATCCTTCATGGTCGCCTTCGAACTCATCTTCGGCGGCGAAGGTTTCCAGGAAGGCCATGCCTCCGGTCAGGTCGGCCAGTCCATCCAGTCCGGCGCGCAGTTCGCGGTCGGGCACGTAATGCATGACGTCCGAACAGACCAGCAGGTCCACCGGCGCGCAGGGGCGCAACCACGCGAAATCGCCGAACGCGGCCGGGTGCAGGTTGCGGGTGCGGCCGAAGCGCGTCACCGCATAGTCGCTGCTGTCGAAGCCGAGATACTGGAGTTTCGGCCGCAGTTTCAGCAGTGGTGCACGCCAGGCCCCTTCACCGCAGCCGATGTCCAGCACGCTGCGGATGGGCCGCTCCAGGTAATACTCCGCCGTGGTCACCGCCAGGGCGACCTTGCGGGCCAGGCGTGCACTGCCACCGATATCGGCGTGGCGGTACCACTGCTGGAAGTAGGCGGCGTCGTAGCTCTTCTTGTCCATGTACGTGGCGGGGCGCATCGGTGAAAATGACGTCCATCCTACGCCAGCCTCCGGAGCGAGCGCATGCAGTCGTATTTCTGGTTAAAGACATTCCACCTGGTGTTCGTGGTGGCATGGATGGCTACCGTCTTCTACCTGCCGCGCATCCTGGTGAACATCGCCGAGGCGGCAGGGCAGGCGGCGGTGGTCGAGCGCCTGCAGTTGATGGGCATGCGCCTGTACCGTTTCGGGCATTCGATGTTCGGCCTGGCCTTCATGCTGGGCCTGGTGCTGTGGCTGGGCTACCGGGTGCTGCCGGATTTCCCGACCATGGTTGCGCCGGGCGCGTCCGGCTGGCTGCATGCCAAGCTGGCGCTGGTGGCGGTTCTGCTGGCGTATTTCATCTGGATGGGGCGGATGGTGAAGGGCGTGGCGAAGGGACGTGCATTGCCGTCATCGCGCGCGCTGCGGTGGATCAACGAGCTTCCGTTGCTGGCCTTCATTCCGGTGGTATGGCTGGTGCTGGCCAAGCCGTTCTGAGCCGGGCAGCCGGGCAGAGTCCGGTTTTTACGATCCTTGCCACGTAAAGCGGGGATGTGCCTCGCTGCGTGATGTGTGTCCAGGCCGGGCAGAGCCCGGCTCTACGTGCGCGGGAGAACGGCCCGGCTCTACGTGCGCGGGAGAATGGCCCGGCAGCCGGGCAGAGCCCGGCTCTACGTGCGCGGGAGAATGACCCGGCAGCCGGGCAGAGCCCGGCTCTACGCGGCGTCGTACGCGCCGTAACCGCGCAGGCGCGCGTAGCGCTGTTCGAGCAGCTGCCCGGTTGACAACGCCTGCAGCGCGTCCAGCTCGTTGAGCAGCACCGCCTTCAGTCGCCGGGCCATCTGGTTCGGATTGCGGTGCGCGCCGCCGGTCGGCTCGCGCACCACCTTGTCCACCAGGCCGAGCGACTTGAGGCGTGGTGCGGTCAGGCCCAGCTGTTCGGCGGCGTCCTTGGCCTTGCCGGCATCCTTCCACAGGATGGATGCACAGCCTTCCGGGCTGATGGTGGAATACACGCTGTACTCCAGCATGATCGTGCGGTCGCCCACGCCCAGCGCCAGCGCGCCACCCGAGCCGCCTTCGCCGATCACGGTGCAGATCACCGGCACCTTCAGTTCGGCCATCTCCATCAGGTTGCGTGCGATGGCTTCGGACTGGCCGCGCGATTCGGCATCGATGCCCGGCCAGGCGCCGGCGGTATCGATCAAGGTGAATACCGGCAGGCCGAAGCGTTCGGCCATCTTCATCAGGCGCAGCGCCTTGCGGTAGCCCTCCGGCTTGGGCATGCCGAAGTTGCGCTTGATCTTTTCCTTGGTATCGCGGCCCTTCTGGTGGCCGATCACCATCATCGGACGGCCGTTGATGCGGGCCAGGCCGCCGATGATGGCCTTGTCATCGGCGAAGGCACGGTCGCCTGCCAGTTCCTGGAATTCATCGCACATCAGCCGCAGGTAATCCTGCGTATACGGCCGTGACGGGTGACGGGCCAGCTGCAGCACCTGCCAGGAGGTCAGGCTGCGGAAGATCTGCGCGGTGCGCATCCGCAGCTTGTCCTGCAGGGCGTGCACTTCGGCTTCGACGTTGACGGCCGGGCCGGCGCTTGCGCTGCGCAGCTCCTGGATCTTCGCTTCCAGGTCGGCGATGGGTTGCTCGAAGTCGAGGTAGTTCGGATTCATCGGAAGCCGTCGTATGAAGAAAGGAGGGAAGTTTAGCCGAAGGCGCGGGAATGCCCCGTACGCCTTCGTCTGGTGCCACTCACCGTAGCGCAGTGGCCACCGGGCCGCCATCTGCGCCGGTCGTCAACTGGCCCATGGCGGGCTGTAGCGCACCTTCAGGGTTCGGATCGCCGGGTCGGCGCGCAGTGCTTCCATCAGCCGCGAATCCACCCGCACGGCGCAGTCGCCCCCTACGTCCAGCATGCCGGCGACAGCACCGTCTTCGGCCTGCAGCAGCAGGTCGAGGCGCAGTGGCGTGCGGCCGGGGCGATGACGGTCCAGCAGCGCGTTGATGCGTTCCCACACCGGGCGCTGGCGGCGCAGGTCCAGCCGCAGTGACAGGCGCGTGGCGTAGTTCGCGCACACTTCGTCGAAATCCCAGCAATGGCGGATGCGCAGCGCATAGCCGCCGTTGAACTCATCCTCGCGCAGGCCGCCCTTGACCACCAGGATGCGGTCCTTGGTCATCAGGTGGCCGAACTCGGCCATGGTGTCGGAGAAGGCGCTGCATTCCACGCGGCCCCGGCCGTCTTCCAGCTGGATGAAGATCTGGCTCTCGCCCTTGCGGCGTACGCCCACCACCTGGCCGGCCAGCACCGTCTGCACTTCCGGCCGCCAGCGCTTTTCGCCACCACCGCCGCCACTGTTGGCGGTCCAGATGTTCTCCACCGCGCCCAGGTCATTGCCGACCAGGTCGCGCACGTCCTCGCGGTGTGGATCGAACGGATGACCGCTGAGATAGAAGCCGAGCGTGTCGCGCTCGCCGGACAGCCGCTGCAGCAGCGGCCATTCGTCGGTTTCCTGCAGTTCCAGGTGGATCGCCGGTGCTTCCGGGTCGGGGCCGCCGAACAGCGAGTTCTGCCCGGAGGCCCGTTCGCGCGCCATCTGTTCGGTGGCCTTCACCACTTCCGGCAACTGCAGCATCAGCGAAGCGCGGTTGCGCCCGAGTTCGTCCAGCGCGCCGCAGTTGATCATCGCTTCCAGGGTGCGCCGGTTGAGCTTTGCCGAGCCGATCCGCGTGCAGAAATCCAGCAGGTCCGTGTAGTCGCCGCCGCGAAGGCGCTCGTCCACCACCGCCTCGCATGCGCCCTGGCCCACGCCCTTGATCGCGCCCAGGCCATACTGGATGGTGTCCGGGGTGGCGGCCTCGAACATGAAGGCGGACTGGTTGACTTTCGGCGGCAGCACCGTCAATCCCAGGTTGCGTACTTCATCCAGGAAGCCGACCACCTTCTCGGTGTTGTCCATGTCCGAGGACAGCGTCGCCGCCATGAACTCGGCCGGATAATGGCGTTTCAGCCAGGCGGTCTGGTAGCTGACCAGCGCATACGCAGCGGCGTGCGACTTGTTGAAGCCGTAGCCGGCGAACTTCTCCATCAGGTCGAAGATCTCGTCGGCCTTGGGGCCATCCACGCCGCCCCTGGCCGCGCCTTCGCGGAAGATCTCGCGATGCTTGGCCATCTCGGCCGGCACCTTCTTGCCCATCGCACGGCGCAGCAGGTCAGCGCCGCCCAGCGAGTAGCCGCCGACGATCTGCGCCATCTGCATGACCTGTTCCTGGTACACCATGATGCCGTAGGTATCACGCAGGATCGGCTCGGTACGCGGATCCGGATATTCCACGTCCTCGCGCCCGTGCTTGCGGTCCACGAATGACGGGATCAGGTCCATCGGGCCGGGACGGTACAGCGACACCAGCGCGATCAGGTCTTCAAAGCGATCGGGCCTGGCGTCCTTCAGCAGGCGGCGCATGCCCGAGGATTCGAACTGGAACACCGCGCCGGTGTTGCCCGAGGCGAAGATGTCCTTGTAGGTCGGCGCGTCGTCGAGGGGAATGGCGGTGATGTCCACCGGCGGGATGCCGGCGCGCTCATGTCGCTTGTTGATCGCCTTCACCGCCCAGTCGATGATGGTCAGCGTGCGCAGGCCGAGGAAGTCGAACTTCACCAGGCCGACTTCTTCCACGTCGTTCTTGTCGAACTGGGTGACCGGGTTGCGGCCCAGGCCGCCTTCGTCATGTTCGGCGAACAGCGGGCAGAACTCGGCCAGCGGTTCCGGTGCGATGACCACGCCACCGGCGTGCTTGCCGGCGTTGCGGGTCAGGTCTTCCAGCTGCCGCGCCAGGTCGATCAGGTCGCGGACATCGTCCTCGCTCTGGTAGCGCTGGATCAGCTCGGGCGAGGCCATCTCGCTGTCCTTGCCTTCGCCCATCGCATCCTTCAGCGAAATGCCAAGGATGTTCGGGATCAGCTTGGCCACGCCGTCCACCAGCCCGTACGGGAAGCCGAGCACGCGGCCGGAATCGCGCACCACGGCCTTCGCGGCCATGGTGCCGTAGGTGATGATCTGGCTGACCCGCTCGCGGCCATACTTGCGCGCCACGTAGTCGATGACTTCGTCGCGGCGGTCCATGCAGAAGTCGATGTCGAAGTCGGGCATCGACACGCGTTCGGGGTTGAGGAAGCGCTCGAACAGCAGGTTGTACGGCAGCGGATCGAGGTCGGTGATCTGCAGTGCCCAGGCCACCAGCGAGCCGGCGCCCGAACCGCGCCCCGGTCCGATCGGAATGCCCTGGTTCTTGCCCCACTGGATGAAGTCGGCCACGATCAGGAAGTAGCCGGGGAACCCCATCTTGATGATGGTGTCCAGCTCGAATTCCAGGCGGTCGCTGTAATCCTGGGCGGTCATGCCGGCGGCCAGCGGATTCCTTTCCAGGCGCGCGGCCAGGCCCCTGCGTGCTTCGCTGCGGATCCAGCTGTCCAGCGTCTCGTCGTCCGGCACCGGATAATTGGGCAGGAAGTAGGTGCCCAGCCGCATCTCGATGTTGCAGCGTTCGGCCAATGCCAGCGTGTTGTCGATGGCATCGGGGATGTCGGCGAACAGCGCGCACATCTCCTCGGCCGACTTCAGGTACTGCTGGTCGCTGTAGTCGCGCGGGCGCTTGGGGTCGTCCAGCACGCGACCGGAGGCGATGCATACGCGCGCTTCGTGTGCGCTGAAATCGGTGGGTGACAGGAAGCGCACGTCGTTGCTGGCGATCACCGGCAGGCCGCGCTGGCCGGCAGCCATCAGCGCGAACTGGTTGAACGCTTCCTCGCCGTCGCGGCCGGTGCGGGTGAGTTCCAGATGCAGGCCATCGCCGAACACGCGCTGCCAGTCGGCCAGTTGCTGCTCGGCCAGATCATGCTTTCCGGCGGCGGCCAGCCGGCCGGCGAGACTCTCGCGCCCGCTGAGCGCGAACAGGTTATGGCAGCCGGCCTTCAGCCATTCCGGGTGCACGGCCACGCCGCCTTCCGGGCGATGGCCTTCCATCCAGGCACGGGTCAGCAGCCGCGACAGGCTCAGGTAGCCTTCGCGGTCGCGGCACAGCAGGGTCATCCGCCACGGGTCCTGGCCTTCCTCCGCGATCATCACGTCGGCGCCGGCGATCGGCTTGATGCCCACGCCTTCGGCGGCCTTGTAGAACTTGACCAGCGCGAACAGATTGTTCAGGTCGGTGACTGCCAGGGCGGGCAGGCCCAGTTCGACCGAACGCGAGAGCAGGTTGGCCTGCTTGGCTTTCTTTGGATCGGCCTGATCCGGCTTCGCCGGCACGCGGATCGTGGAATCCGCCAGCGAAAATTCGGTGTGGACGTGGAGATGTACGAAGCGGGAGTTGGACATGCCGGACCAGGTTGGAGCGCGGTCGCCCCGGGTGCAGGCGTGAGGACGGCCGCCGGGGTCACAGAGCGCAGGAGTGCC
>Ga0160455_100400_pt1 | contig 24222 bp, 16 predicted proteins | sample HID1972I_E6MG_FD_108206 | JGI IMG/M metagenome (GOLD analysis project Ga0160455, IMG submission 108206) | Enriched pill bug-associated microbial communities from UW Madison campus, WI, USA - HID1972I_E6 MG | ecosystem: Host-associated > Arthropoda: Insects > Digestive system > Unclassified ... | reverse complement strand
TGTTGCATCGCATGACGACGCCGGCTGTGCGGCATCCGCCTGCCCGGTTACGGTCGCCGCATGACTCTTCTCAACGACACCGTCCCCGCCATCTCCGCCGTCACCGCCGATGAGCGCGCGCAGCGCCTCGGCGACGCCGGCTCCGTGTGGAACGAGCGCATCGCGCGCGACGTGACCAACGCCGGTCTCACCTACAAGGTCACCGGCCGCGGCGTCGGCTCGGTCGGCACCGAGATCCGTGCGGGCAAGCACACCTTCCTCGTGGACGAGCCCGCCGCGCTCGCCGGTGACGACGCGGCTGCGAGCCCCGTCGAGTACGCGCTCGGTGCGCTGATCTCGTGTCAGGTCGTGGTCTTCCGCCTCTACGCACAGGCGCTCGGGCTGACGATCGACGACATCGAGGTCAGCGCAGAGGGCGACCTCGATGTGCGCAAGCTGTTCGGCATCGACGAGTCCGGCCGCGCCGGATTCCACGACGTGCGGGTCAAGGTCGACATCACCGGGCCGAACACCGCCGAGGAGTACGAGAAGCTGCGCGTCGTCGTCGAGGAGCACTGCCCGGTGCTCGACCTGTTCGCGAACACCGTGCCCGTCACCGGCGCACTCGCCTGACGGCATCCGCCCGGGTGACGGAACCCCCGCACTCTTGGCCGTCCTCCTGGACATGTGGCGCACATGGTCGCATCCGCATGCCTGAACCCGACCATGTGCGCCACATGTCCGCGGGGAGAGCCGAGCACGGGCAGCATCGTCGCTCACCACAGCGTCGTCGTCACTCACCACTAGAGTGAGCGACATGGGTTCAGGGCCGAATTCGCTCACGCGTGGGCAGATCTCCCGGTATGCGATCGGATCGCTCGGCACGGGCGGGTTCGCCACGCTGCCCGGGCTCGTGCTGGTCTACTACCTCACAGACTCACTCGGGGTGACCGCGCTCGCCGCGGGCGCGATCGTGACGGCTGCGAAGGTCTGGGACGTGCTGATCGACCCGGTGATCGGCGGCATCAGTGACCGCGCGCTCGCGCACTCCGGCACTCGCCGCGGCATGATGCGCCTCGGCGCCATCGGCCTTCCGATCGCCTTCGTGCTCACCTTCGCCGTGCCGTCCGGCGTCGACCCGCTGCCCGCGGGGCTGTGGGTGCTGGTGGCGTTCATGCTCGCCGCGACCTGCTTCAGCCTGTTCCAGGTGCCCTACATCGCACTGCCCGCCGAGCTCACCGACGACTACCGCGAGCGCACCCGGCTGCTCAGCTGGCGCGTCGTGGTGCTGACCATCGCGATCCTGCTGTTCGGTGCCGGCGGCCCAGAGCTGCGCGCGCTGTTCCCCGACGATCAGCTGCTCGGCTACCTGGTGATGGCCATCGTCGCGGCCGTCGTGCTCGGCGTCGCGATGCTGATCTCGGCATCCGTCGCTCCGACCCGTCCGCTGCTGCCCGTTCGTCCCGGCGCCACCATCGGCGAGCACTACCGCGACGGCATCACCGTGCTGCGCGAGAGCCAGCCGTTCCGCGCACTGCTGGGCACGTTCATGCTGCAGGGACTGGCGACGGGCATGATGCTGGCCGCTGCGCAGTACGTCGCACGCTGGGTGCTGAACGATGAGACCGCCGTGACCCAGCTGTTCGTCGCACTCATCGCCCCGGCCGTGCTGATGGCGCCGGTGTGGAAGCTCGTCGCCGACCGCATCGGCAAGGAACGCGCGTTCCGTCTGGCGAGCGCGATCTTCCTGCTGGCGACGCTGGTGCTCTCGGCGATGGTGTGGATGCCGGGCTGGTGGATTCTCGCGCCGGTGGCGTTCGCGGGCGCCGCCTATGCCGGAATGCAGACGCTGCCGATGGCGATGCTGCCGGATGTGATCGCCTATGACCGCACCACAGCCGGAGGTGAGAACCGCTCCGGCATCTTCGGAGGCGTGTGGACCGCCGGCGAGACGACCGGCATGGCGCTCGGTGGGACCGTCCTCGCGGTCGTACTGGCCGTCACCGGCTACCTGGAGACGACGGTGGGCGAAGAGGTCGTGCAACCGGCATCCGCTGTCTCCGGAATCGCCGTGTCGTTCAGCATCCTGCCCGCCGTGCTGATGGTCGTGAGCATGATCGTCCTCGCCCGTTATCGCCTGCGCGAGCACGACATCGTGGGCACGTCGGCATGACCGGGGCCGGCACGAGCGAGATCCTCGCTCGGCTGCGGACACTGCGCGACGGCGACGCTCCGACCCATGGAGGCCGGGTGCTGTCGTACGTCTACGACTCGGGTCGGGAAGAGCTCGACGAGCTCGCGGATGCTGCGGCACGCCTCGCCCGCCCGCTGAACGGTCTGGATCCCACGGTGTTCCCGTCGGTGGCGGCGATGGAGCGCGACCTGATCGGATTCGCCAGACGGATGCTGCACGGCGGCCGCTCCGTGGTCGGAACGGTCACCAGCGGAGGAACCGAGAGCTGCCTGCTCGCCGTGAAGACGGCTCGTGACCTGTGGCGTCGGGCGCATCCCGAGGGCGGGCGGCCCCGACTGCTGACCGCGACCAGCGTGCACGCCGCCTTCCAGAAGGCCGCGCACCTGTTCGATCTGGACTGGGACGCGGTTCCGTGCGGCGCGGACGGCTCGGTGCGGGCAGAGGATCTCATCGCGCGGATGGACGACGATGTCGCGCTCGTCGTGGTGTCGGCGCCCGCCTATCCCAGTGGAGCTCTCGAGCCGATCGCGCCGGTCGCCGCCGCTGCCCGTGCCCGCGGGATCTCCTGCCATGTCGATGCCTGCTTCGGGGGCTTCGTGCTGCCCTGGTGGCCTGCCCTTCCGGCGTGGGACTTCCGGGTGCGCGGGGTCACCAGCATCTCGGCCGATCTGCACAAGTTCGGCTACGCGCCCAAGGGCGTCTCGGTGCTGCTGCACGGCGGCGCGGACGCTCGCCGTCGTCAGCGCGCGCAGTTCTTCGCCACCACACGCTGGGCCGGCTATCCGGTCGTGAATCCCACGCTGCTGGGCTCGCGATCGGCGTCGCCGCTGGCCGCCGCCTGGGCGATCACGCAGCACCTGGGGGAGCGCGGCTACGCGGAGCTGGTCGGATCGATCCGGCGGGTGGCGGTCTCGGTGCGGGAGGCGGTCGACGGCATCCCGGGGCTGGCGGTGATGGGCGACCCGGTCGGGCCGGCGATAGCGCTCGTGGCGGATGCCGCCGCCGCACCGGCCGAGCGGGTCGATCCGCACCGGCTCGCCGATGCGCTGACCGCATACGGCTGGAAGGTCCAGCATCAGCCGGGCATCACGCAGAGCGACGGCGTGCGCATCCCGCACAGCGCGCACCTCACCGTGACCCCGGTTCTGGAACAGGGCCTCGCCGAGTTCATGCAGGCCCTGCGCGCAGCATCCGATTCCGTCCGCGGTGAGCCGCGGGCCGACGCGCGGATGCTGTTGACGGGCATGCGCGCACTGGGTTACGGCGAAGGCGGGAAGGTGCCGGGTCCGAAGGCCGCGTGGCGTCTGCTGCGGCTGGCGGGCGCGGGCAAGGTGGCCGCCGACCAGCCCATGGCGCAGCTGATGGCCCTGATCGAGCAGTTGCCGCATCCGGTGTCCGAGGCGCTGCTCGTAGAGCTCCTGGCGCGGATGTCCGACCCCGGCTGATCGGGCGTACCTCGTTGACCCGGTACAGGAGAATCGGCGAGGACAGGATGATTTTTCGAGGATTGTCCTGTGTGCGGTGGATCTCCTGTCCCGGGCGAAAGCGCGTCGAGGGGCACCTATGAAGGGGCGTCCGCGGCGACGGGTAGGCTGGACGGGTGAGCATGGACATCGAGATCGGCCGAGGCAAGCGCGCCCGTCGCGCATACACGTTCGACGACATCGCCGTGGTCCCATCGCGGCGAACCCGCAACCCCGAAGACGTCTCGACCGCCTGGACGATCGACGCCTACTCGTTCGACATCCCGGTCATCGGCGCGCCGATGGACTCGGTGGTCAGCCCGCAGACGGCGATCATGCTCGGCCGGCTCGGGGGTCTGGGCGTTCTCGACCTCGAGGGGCTGTGGACCCGTTACGAGAGCCCGCAGCCGATGCTCGACGAGATCGCTTCGCTGCCCGCCGACCGCGCGACCGCACGGATGCAGCAGCTGTACTCCGAGCCGATCAAGCCCGAGCTCATCAAGCAGCGCCTGGCCGAGATCCGAGAGGCGGGCGTGACCGTCGCCGGCTCGCTCACCCCGCAGCGCACGCAGGAGCTGTATCAGACCGTCGTCGAGGCCGGCGTGGACCTGTTCATCATCCGCGGCACCACAGTCTCCGCCGAGCACGTCTCGAGCGTCGCCGAGCCCCTCAATCTGAAGAAGTTCATCTACGACCTCGACGTGCCGGTCATCGTCGGCGGAGCCTCGACCTACACCGCGGCCCTGCACCTCATGCGCACCGGCGCCGCCGGCGTGCTGGTCGGCTTCGGCGGGGGAGCCGCTTCCACCACCCGTGCCACTCTCGGCATCCACGCGCCGATGGCCACCGCCGTCTCCGATGTCGCGGCCGCGCGCCGCGACTACCTCGACGAGTCGGGCGGACGCTACGTGCACGTGATCGCCGACGGCGGCGTGGGAACCTCCGGCGACATGGTCAAGGCGCTCGCGGTGGGCGCGGATGCCGTGATGCTCGGCGTCGCACTGGCCAGGGCGACGGATGCTCCGGGCCAGGGCTTCCACTGGGGCGCCGAGGCGCACCATCTGCAGCTGCCGCGCGGGCGCCGCGTGGCCGTGGACGGCGTGGCGAACCTCGAGGAGATCCTGTACGGACCGGCCGCGGTCGCGGACGGCACTGCCAATCTCATCGGCGCGCTGCGCAAGTCGATGGCCACCACCGGCTACTCCGACCTCAAGGAGTTCCAGCGGGTCGAGGTCGTGCTCGCGCCGTACGAGCTGGGATGACCGGCAGCGAGCCGCTCGCACCGCAGGAGTTCCCGCCGACCCTGCGCGAGGTCATGCTGCGCGGACGCTGGATCGGCGTTCTCGCGCTCTGCCTGGTCGTCGCCGGCGTGTTCGCCTGGCTCGGGCAGTGGCAGCTGGCTCGGGCGATCGACACGGATCCGCCGCCTGCGGGGATGACGGAGAAGGTGCGTCCGCTCGCCGACGTGGTCGAACCGGGCACCTACCTGGACGAGTCGCTGGGCGGCCAGCGGGTGCGGACGCACGGCACCTGGGTGCCGGAGGACTTCATCGTCGTCTCGCAGCGCGCCAATGACGGCGCCGAGGGGTACTGGGTCACCGGGCAGCTGCGGGTCGCGGAGCGCACCTCGATCGCGGTCGCGCTGGGCTGGGCCCCGACCCGGGAGCAGGCGGATGCCGCCGTCGCTGCGCTCGAGGCTGCGGGACCGACGGATGCCGACATCACCGGCCGCCTCATCGACGACGAGGGTGCGACGGTGCCCTCCGCAGCGGATCCGTGGGAGCTCGATCGGATGTCGCCCGCCGCGCTGCTGAGCCGCTGGCACGACACCGATCAGCTCGACGTGTACCGGCCGTACCTGGCATCCGTCACGGCCCCCGCCGGACTCGTCGACATCAGCTCTCCGGCACCGCGGGAGTCGTCGCCGATCAACTGGCTGAACATCTTCTACGCGGCGGAGTGGGCCGTCTTCGCCGGCTTCGCCTTCTACCTCTGGTACCGGCTCGCCAAGGACGCCTGGGAGCGCGAGGTGGAGGAGTTCGAGGACGCCGCTGACCGATAGTCCAACGTCCGGATGGACGTAGGGAACGCCCGGATGGCCATACGGTTAGCGCTCGGTGAATGCCCTTGCCGGGTGTCTGAGGCCCGTCCTATGGTCAGACGCATGTGCGATGCGCGCACGTCCTCGGACGGGTTCACGAGATCCGTCCTTGTCTGATCCGAGGAGACAGCAGTGAAGATGTCCACCCCCGGCGACGAGAACCAGAGCGTTCCCGTCGCAGCCCAATCCAGAGGTCGGGGGCGCGTCTGCGCTCTCGCCATGACATCCGTGTTCGCACTGGGCTTCGGCTCGCTCGTCGCCGCGCCCGCGTTCGCGAGCGTCGACGGCTCCGGTGTCGTCATCAACGAGGCCTACCTGTCCGGCGGCAGCCCCGGCGCGGCGTTCACCAACAAGTTCGTCGAGCTGTACAACCCCACGGACGCGGACGTCTCGCTGGATGGGACTTCGCTGCAGTACCGGTCCGGGACCGGCAGTGCCGCATCCCACAGCACCATCGCGCTGACCGGAACCATTCCGGCCAAGGGGTACTACCTGGTCAAGGGCGGCAGCAACGGCAGTGCGGGCGTGGCACTTCCCGCAGCCGACAAGGACGGTACAGGGCTGAACCCGAGCGGCACCACGGGGACGCTGGCTCTCGTGCAGGGCACCTCGGCCGTCACGCTCCCGACCGGCGACCTCGCAGGAGCGTCGGGCGTCATCGATGCGATCGGCTATGGCACTTCGAACACCTACGAGGCAGCGGTCGCCGCCGCCCCCGTGGGCAACACCGACGTGAAGTCGCTGAACCGCGACGACGGCGGAGACACCGACGACAACAGCGCGGACTTCGCCCTCTCGGCATCCATCACCCCGACCAACGCGAAGGGCGAGACCGGGGCGACCGATCCCGGTACGGATCCGGATCCTGATCCTGGCCCGCAGCCCGGAGAGAAGGTCTCCATCGCCGCTGTGCAGGGCACCACGGACACGTCCCCGCTCAAGGGCGACCTCGTCACGGTCGAAGGCGTCATCACCGCCGACTACCGCACCGGCGGCTACGACGGCATCGTCATCCAGACCCAGGGATCCGGAGGCGCGGATGATGCAACGCCGGGCGCATCCGACGGCATCTTCATCTTCCTGAGCGGCAAGACCGTCCCCGGCAGCATCGGCGACCTGGTCTCCGTCAACGGCACGGTGAGCGAGTACTACGGGCAGACGCAGATCGCACCGGCATCCGCCGCCGATGTCTCCGTCGTCACGGCAGGCGTCGGCGTACCCGACGCCACGCCCCTGCCGACCACCGTGGTCGGCTCCGACCGCGAGCAGTACGAGAACATGCTCGTCGCACCCACCGGCGACTACCTCGTCGCCTCCAGCCACCAGCTCTACAACTTCGGCACGCTCTGGCTGAACCCTGGCGAGCTGAACGTGAAGAGCACCGAGCTCAAGGGCGTCGGCGCAGAGGCGGATAAGATCGCCGCGGCCAACCGTGCCGATCGCATCCTGCTCGACGACGGCTACAACGCCCAGATCGGCAAGGCCGGGCACACCGGCGACCAGCCCTACTTCACGAAGGATGACGTCGTCCGAAACGGCGATGCGGTCGACTTCGACGGCAAGAGCTTCGTGCTGCAGTACGGCTTCGACGACTGGCGCCTGCAGCCGGTCACGCCGTTGAACAGCACGTCGCCTGCGGATCAGAAGGTCTCCTTCACGACGAACAACCCGCGTCCCGAGGTGCCGTCCGTCGGCGGCGACGTGCAGATCGCGTCGTTCAACGTGTACAACTACTTCACGACGCTCAGCTCGCAGAATTCCGACGCGCGCGGCGCGAAGGATGCCGCGCAGTTCGCGATCCAGAAGTCGAAGATCGTCGCCGCCATCAACGGCACCGGCGCCGAGATCGTCTCACTGATGGAGATCGAGAACTCCATCAAGCTCGGCGAGCCGATCGACACCGCGCTCGCCGATCTCGTCGACGGTCTCAACGCCGCAGCCGGATCCGACGTGTGGGCGTTCGTCCCGACTCCCGATGCGCTGAACAACGCGGCCACCACCGACTTCATCACCAGCGCGATCATCTACAAGAAGGGCGTGGTGACGCCGAAGGGCGCCAGCAAGACCATCACGGATGAGACCGTCTGGGGCAACGCCAGGGAGCCGATCGCGCAGGCGTTCGACATCGGCGGTCGCACGGTGACCGTGGTCGCGAACCATTTCAAGTCGAAGTCGGGCAGCGGCCCCGAGCCCGCCGACGGCCAGGGCTTCTTCAACGCCGACCGCGTGGAGCAGGCGCGGTCGCTGCTGACCTTCACGGAGCAGCTGAAGACCGACAGCGGCAGCGACGACATGCTGCTCATCGGCGATTTCAACGCCTACGGCCACGAGGATCCGATCAACGTGTTCACGTCGAAGGGCTGGCTCGACACCGTGCCGTCCAAGGCGAAGGGCCAGTACACCTACACGTTCGACGGCGAGCTCGGCTCGCTCGACCACGTCATCGCCTCGCCGTCGTTGGCGGCATCGGTCACCGGCGCCGGGGTGTGGACCATCAACTCACCGGAGTGGAGCGATCGCGGCTACGCGTTCGAGGCCACCGAGTCGGGAACCCCGTTCCGCTCCAGCGACCACGACCCGATCATCGTCGGAGTCTCGGCCGCTGCGCCGCCGGTCAGCATCGACATCGCCACGATCAACGACTTCCACGGTCGCATCGAGGCCGATGGCGCCGCCGCCGGGGCGGCAGTGCTCGCCGGTGCCGTGCAGTCGGTGCGCGATGCGAACCCGAACACGATCTTCGCCGCGGCCGGCGACCTGATCGGAGCCTCGACGTTCACCTCGTTCATCAACGATGACAACCCCACCATCGATGCGCTGAATGCGGCCGGGCTCGAGGTGAGCGCAGCCGGCAACCACGAGTTCGACCAGGGCTGGGAGGATCTGCGCGATCGTGTGCAGAACCGCGCGGACTGGGAGTACATCTCCTCGAACGTGTTCGTCACGGCCACCGGCCAGCCCGCGCTGGCACCGGCATGGGTGAAGGAGGTCGACGGCGTGCGCGTCGGATTCGTCGGCGCGGTCACCGAAGACCTGGACAGCCTGGTCTCTCCTGCCGGCATCAAGGACCTGGAGGTGCGCAGCATCGTCGACTCGGTGAATGCCGTGGCCGATGATCTGCGCGACGGGGACCCGTCCAACGGCGAGGCCGATGTCGTCATCCTGCTCGTGCACGAAGGCGCTTCGACGGTCGAGCTGTCCAGCATCACGCCGGACTCCCCGCTGGGCGAGATCGTCTACGGCGTGGACGGCGACGTCGACGCGATCGTCTCGGCGCACACTCATCTCGCCTACAACCACGTCATCGACGGCCGTCCGGTCGTCTCGGCGGGTCAGTACGGCGAGAACATGGGCGTGATGAATCTGCAGGTCGATCCGACGACGAAGGAGCTGCTCTCGATCACGAACGAGATCAGGCCGCTCGCGCATCAGGAAGGCCCGAAGGGACAAGAGGTCTGGGTGCCGAACTACCCGGCCGTCCCCGGTGTGCAGTCCATCGTCGACGCAGCCAAGAAGGAGGCCGACGTCCTCGGCGCCGTCAAGGTCGGTGACATCACAGCCGACCTCAACCGGGCTCGCCAGAGCGACGGGAAGACGGAGAACCGCGGAGGCGAGTCGACCATCGGCAACTTCGTCGCCGACGTTCAGCAGTGGTCCACCGGCGCCGAGATCGCGCTGATGAACCCCGGAGGCATCCGCACCAATCTGGTCTTCGCGTCGACGGGTGATGGCGACCCGGACGGCAACGTGACCTACCGCGAAGCGGCGACGGTGCAGCCGTTCGCCAACACGCTGGTCACCCTGAACCTCACCGGCGCGCAGTTGAAGAGCGTGCTCGAGGAGCAGTGGCAGCCCGACGGCGCAAGCCGCCCGTTCCTGAAACTGGGCGTCTCGAAGGGGCTGACCTACACGTACGACCCGACGGCTGCCGCAGGTCAGCACATCACATCGATGATGCTGGACGGCGTCGCCATCGACCCGGCGAAGTCCTACCTGGTCGCGGCGAACTCGTTCCTGGCCGCCGGTGGAGACAACTTCTTCACCCTGGCCGACGGCACCGACAAGAAGGACACCGGCAAGGTCGATCTGCAGTCGATGGTGGACTGGTTCACCGAGAACAAGACGGCCTCGCCCGATCTCGCACAGCGCGCGGTCGGCGTGGTGGTCGCACCTGCCGGCGCCGCGCCGGGAGACCAGGTGACCGTCGACCTCTCGTCTCTGGCCTTCAGCGCAGGGGAGAAGGAGCCGACCTCGGCGTCGATCTCGCTCGACGGCACCGAACTGGCCACCGCCGCGATCGATCCGACCGTGGTGGATGCCACGGACGAGGCCGGACGTGCCAGCCTGTCGTTCACGGTTCCGGCGGGTGCGCACGGTGCGCAGACGCTGACGGTGACCACGGATGCCACCGGCACGACGGTCGAGGTCCCGGTGACCTTCGCAGCCGCGGCGGCCGAGGGCACGATCGCGCTCGACAAGAGCACCGTCGCCGCCGGCGGATCCGTCACCATCACCGGTGAGGGCTTCGAGGCGGGTGACGAGCTGACCATCGAACTGCGCTCGACCCCGGTCGAGCTCGGCACGGTCGCGGTCTCCGCCGATGGCACCTTCTCCATCACCGTCCTGATCCCGAAGAGCACGTCGGCGGGTGCGCACACCCTCGCGGTCATCCAGAGCGATGGCGCGGAGGCGACCGCGGCGCTGACGGTCACGACGGCAGGCGCAGGCGGTGGCGACGGCCTCGCCGTCACCGGCGCGGACTCGATGCCGTACGTGCTGTTCGCGGTGCTGCTGCTGGCGGCGGGCCTCGGCCTGGTCGTCCTGCGGCGCCGTCGAGCCGATCGTCACTGAGTCCCGGCGCTGATCGACGGCCGCCCGCCATCTCCTCGGAGGTGGCGGGCGGCCGCGTGCTCGGGACATCCGCATCCGCTCTGAGCATCTCGGGCGCCGACTAGACTTGTCTGCATGCCCGAGCCCAAAATCGCGAGTTTCCCGGCGATCCGCGGTGCGCTGAAGTTCTATCAGATCGCCTCGATCATCACCGGCGTCATGCTGCTGCTGCTCGTCACCGAGATGGTGCTCAAGTACACCCCGATCAGGCAGGAGCTGTTCCTCGGCGGCTCCGGCGGATTCCTCTGGTTCGCCGACGTGGTGGAAGGCCCCGAGAAGCTGGAGTCGACCGGCGACGGCGTCAACCTGTCGCTGGGCATCCTCATCGCCCACGGCTGGTTCTACGTCGTCTACCTCTTCGCGTGCTTCCGGATGTGGAGCCTGATGCGCTGGCCGTTCCCGCGCTTCATCCTGCTCGCACTCGGCGGGGTCATCCCGCTGCTGTCGTTCATCATGGAGACGCGCGTCGCGCGCGACGTGAAGGCCTACCTCGCCCAGCGCGAAGTCTCCGACGCCTCCGCCGGCACCGCATCGTCGGACGCCGCGGCCACTCGCACCTCGACCACCACCCCGGAAGGTTCCCGTTGACCGAGCAGACCGAGACCCAGCAGCGCCCCGCGCTCGTCGTCGACTTCGGAGCGCAGTACGCGCAGCTGATCGCCCGCCGCGTGCGGGAGGCCGGTGTCTACAGCGAGATCGTGCCCCACACGGCATCCGCTGAAGAGATCGCAGCCAGGAATCCGGTCGCACTGATCCTGTCCGGTGGACCGTCCTCGGTTTACGACGAGGGTGCTCCCAAGCTCGACCCGGCCGTGTTCGAGCTCGGCGTGCCGACACTGGGCATCTGCTACGGCTTCCAGTACATGGCCCAGGCCCTGGGCGGAGAGGTGGCCAACACCGGTCTGCGCGAGTACGGCGCCACCGACGCGCACATCGCCGCCGGCGACAGCACCCTGCTGAGCGGTCAGCCCGCCGAGCAGAACGTGTGGATGAGTCACGGGGATCAGGTCTCCCGCGCGCCCGAGGGCTTCGAGGTGCTCGCCACGACGGATGCCACCAAGGTCGCCGCATTCGCGAACGAGGAGCGCCGGCTGTACGGCGTGCAGTGGCACCCCGAGGTCAAGCACTCCGACCACGGCCAGGAGATCCTGGAGAACTTCCTGCACAAGGGCGCGGGGCTGCCCGCCGACTGGAACAGCGACAGCGTGATCGCCGAGCAGATCGAGCGGATCCGCGAGCAGGTCGGCGACGCCCGGGTCATCTCCGCGCTCTCCGGCGGCGTCGACTCCGCCGTCTCCACCGCCCTGGTGCACAAGGCGATCGGCGACCAGCTCACCGCGGTCTTCGTCGACCACGGTCTGCTGCGCAAGGGCGAGCGGGAGCAGGTCGAGAAGGACTACGTCGAATCCACCGGCGTGCGCCTGATCACCGTTGACGCCGTCGACACCTTCCTCGGCCACCTCGCCGGTGTCACCGACCCGGAGACCAAGCGCAAGATCATCGGCCGCGAGTTCATCCGCGCCTTCGAGCAGGTGCAGCTCGACCTGGTCGAAGAGGCCAAGGCCACCGGCGGTGCACCCGTCAAGTTCCTCGTACAGGGAACCCTGTACCCGGATGTCGTCGAGTCCGGCGGCGGAGCCGGCACCGCGAACATCAAGTCGCACCACAACGTCGGCGGGCTGCCCGAGGATCTGGACTTCGAGCTGGTCGAGCCGCTGCGCGCCCTGTTCAAGGACGAGGTCCGTGCGATCGGCCGCGAGCTCGGCATCCCCGAGGCCATCGTCGGACGCCAGCCGTTCCCCGGACCCGGCCTCGGCATCCGCATCATCGGCGAGGTGACGCGCGAGCGGCTCGAGATCCTGCGCGAGGCGGATGCCATCGCCCGCGAGGAGCTCACCAAGGCGGGACTGGACCAGACCATCTGGCAGTGCCCGGTCGTGCTGCTCGCCGACGTCCGCTCGGTGGGTGTGCAGGGCGACGGCCGCACCTACGGCCACCCGATCGTGCTGCGTCCGGTCTCCAGTGAGGACGCCATGACGGCCGACTGGACCCGTCTGCCCTACGACGTGCTGTCGAAGATCTCCAACCGCATCACCAACGAGGTGCGCGAGGTCAACCGGGTCGTGCTCGACGTCACGTCGAAGCCGCCGGCGACCATCGAATGGGAGTGATCGCCGCCTGACGGTGCGCGTGCGCGCGCGCGGATCCGTTCGCGAAACTTGCCTTCCTGCATGAGACAGCACGTCAGCCGTGGTGTCTCATGCAGGAACAGAAGTCTCGCGCGCGTGTGCGGGCCCGCGCGCGTGTGCGGGCTCGCGCGCGTGTGCGGGCCCCGGGGGAGCGGATGCTAGAAGCGGCGCCCACCCGAACGGCCGGAAGAACGGCTGCCGCCCGACCGGCTGCCAGAGCTGCTGTGCGATCGGGACGAGCCGGATCGCGAGGACCGCGACGAGCTCCGGTACGACGATCGGGACGAGCCGCCCCATCCCGACGACGAGCCGCCTCCGCCGGATGACGACCCGCCGCCGAAGGCACCGAACAGCGCTCCGAGCGCGACGCCGGCGATCGTGAACACCACGATCGCGCCGACCTCGCCGTCGGCTGCCGCAGTGCCGCCGATCAGGCCGAAGATCCCGCCGCTGATCGCACCCCACAGCGACTTTCCGCCTGTGGACGGGCCATCGTCGCTGTAGACGCGACGCGTCGTCGAGCTCAGGCTCGATGCGGAAGTCGAAGGCGGGTCGAACATGATCGGGCCGCCGGCATCGCGCGGGGACGCGGCGAACCGTGATGCGGACGTCGATGTGCCAGCCACGGAGGATGTCGAGGAAGGAACCCCCGACAACTCCAGCACTTCCTGGGCCAGATCCCGGGATGCCCGGGAGAAGCGCTCCACATCGGCAGGATCAGTGGCCGACCTCGCGTCGGCGAGACGCCGCTGCGCGAGATACAGACGGCTCAGCGCTGCGGATCTGATCCCGCCGGCTCGGCCCTGCACCGAGGCCTGCGCCGCGCGCACGGACGCTGCCGCCTGCTCCATGGTCACCGGCGTCTCTGCGCCGCCGGTGCCGACTGCGGATGCCGTGGTACGCCCCGCGAGCACCTCCGCGTATGCGCTGATCGCGTCGCGCAGGTCGCCGGCCTCCGCGAGAAGGCGTTCGATCTCGTGCACCGACTCGGCGATCACCCGCGGCTTGCGCGCCCGGATGGCCGCCTCCAGCGTGACGAACTCCTTGTCCGCATCGCCCAGGCGCTCGGCGATCTCCCGGGGATTGCCCGCCACGGTCACCAGGTCGGCAGGTGGGAAGGCGGCGGTGAGTGTGGCGAGACGCGCCTCGGCATCCGTCTGCGTCCTCGTCGCCTCGGCACGGGCGGACTTCAGGCGTTCGAGCGTCTCGGCGGAGTTCTTCGCGAGCGCGCGCAGCGCGGCGAGCTTCTTCCTGCGGTCCTCGAGCGCGCGGTCGACCTGCGCGCACAGGTCGAGGATCTGCTTCGTCCATGCCCGGGTGTCATCGCGGGTGTCCTCGATGGCATCCTGCAGCTTCTCCAACAGCTGGAACGCCGTCTGCAGCTTCGCGCGGCAGTCCGCGAGCACAGCGGCGAACTCGGCAGTGCTCTCCTCGCCGAACTCCGCGGTGACGAAGCCGAGCTCCTGCTCGCTGGTGCGCACGGCTTCGTCGGTCTGGACGAGCCGCTGCGCCGCGCGCTTCTTCTGCCCCTCCAGGGTGCGCAGCTCCGCGGCGAGGGCGGCGCGGCGCCGCGCGAACAGCACGATCCTCGTGATGAGGAAGACGATCAGCGCGAGCGCGCCCAGGCCCAGCACCCACACCCACCAGGGCCACGGCACCTTCGTGAGCTCGTGGCCGACATATTCGATGCCGCCGGCCCAGTCGCTCTGCCTGAGGTAGTCGTTTCCGAGCTGGTCTTCGATCTTCAGCACACGGGACTCCGAGAGTGGGCCGGCGGCGACGCCCTCGCCGCCGTACTCGGCCGAGATGGCCAGGCTGCGACCCTCGGTGGCGATCGCGAGAAGGTACTGGTCGGGTGCGAGGTTGTTGCGTCGGGCGGTGGCGTCGGCCCAGGCGAGTGCGTTGGTGGGATCCTCGAAGTCCGGCACCAGGATCACATACAGCTCGGGCCGGTCGTCGGTGTCGGCCAGTTCGCTGAGCTGCTGCTCCAGCCGGCTCTCCTCCTGTGCGGTGAGCACGCCGGAGTGATCGGTGACGAAGTCAAGGTCGAGCTCCGAAGGCGTGTCGGCCCTCGCCGCACCTCCCAGTGACAGTGTGATCACGCATGCCAGCGCGATCACCCCGACCGCCGTCGCACGCATCGCTCGAGTCCCCCGCATGGTTGCCTTCCGCTCGGTCATCGGCCGTCGCCGACCGCATCATCGTCGGTGTCCATCATGGCAGGACATGAGAAAGGCAGGTCCCCGCGAGGGGGACCTGCCTTTCGTCAGGCGAGGCGGAGATCAGGCCCTGCTGCGATCTCCACGCCCGACGATCGCACCGTAGATGAGAAGGACGATGATGGATCCGCCGATGGCGCAGAGCCACGTGCCGAGGTCGAAGAACGATTCGATGCTCAGCCCGAAAAGACTGCCGATCCAGCCTCCGAGGAGAGCGCCGACGACACCGAGGAGCAGCGTGACGATCCAGCCGCCACCCTGCTTGCCGGGAAGGATCAGCTTTGCGATCGCGCCGGCGATGAGACCGAGAAGAAGGAATCCGAGGAAGCCCATGAGAGTCTCCGTTCTTGTGTAAGCCACGGCGGACTGCCGTGTGACCACAACAATGCCCGATTCCGCTCAACTCTGCCCACCCCTTGTGGGCGCGTCGGAATATGGGCTATAGGCCCGCCGAGGATACGAGAAGGCCGCTCTCCCGGGGGAGAGCGGCCTTCTCAGAAGAGTGATGTCAGTTGCTGCCGCGGAGGATCGCGATCATCCGCAGGATCTCGACGTACAGCCAGACGACCGTGACCATGATGCCGAAGCCGCCGATCCAGCCGAACTTGCGGGGAGCACCGTTGCGCACACCCTGCTGGATCTGATCGAAGTCCATCACCAGCGAGTACGCGGCCATGAACACGACGAGGATGCCGAGGATCAGGCCGATCGGGATGCCGGCGATCGTCGCGCTGCGCATACCGAACATCAGCTCGCCGGGCAGCACGCCGGTCCACATCAGGACGACGTTCAGCAGCGAGAAGACCAGGTAGCCGACCATCGCGATCATGAAGATCTTGGTCATCTTCGCCGAGGCGCGGATCTTGCCGCTGGCGAACAGCGCGAGCGTCACCCCGACGACCGCGACGGTGGCGAGCGTGGCCTGCATGACGATGCCGGGCCAGACGGTCTCGAAGAAGGCGGAGATGCCACCGACGAACAGACCCTCGAAGGCCGCGTAGGCGAAGACCAGTGCGGGGCGGACCTTCTTGCGCGAGGTGAAGATGACGACCATCGCGAGCACGAAGCCACCGAGCGCGCCGACGATCCACGGGGTCAGGTCGGCGGTCAGTCGACCGGTGCTGGGGTCGATCGCGGCAGTGGAGGCCGTCCACACCCAGCCGACCACGGCGGTGACGAGGAGCACGGCGAAGAGCGACACGGTCTTCCAGATCGTGTCCTCGACCGTCATGCGGTCCGTCTCGATCGCGCCGGCGGACGGTGCGGCGTACATGCCCTCGAACTGGGCGTTCGCGGCGGCATCCACGGCGGCGTTCTGCGCGGTCGGTGCGGGCGGCGGGGCGTACTGAGTGGCCTGCGCACCGCCCGGATAGGTGGCTGCCTTGCGCGGGTCCTGCTTCTGGAACGCCGGGTTGTTGAATGCGAAGTTGCTCATGGTGTGGCCTCTGCTCCCGAGGGATCGGTCAACTCTTTCCTCAAAGATACCCGCCGGACCTATGACTGAGGTGCTTTACGCTGAGAGCGTGCCCAGGAATTCTCCGCTCGTCATCGGGCACCGCGGCGCCCCCGGGTACCGCCCGGAGCACAGCCGTTCCTCGTACGAACTCGCCTTCGCCATGGGCGTGGACGCCGTCGAACCCGACGTCGTCGCGACCAAGGACGGCGTGCTGGTCATCCGGCACGAGAACGAGATCTCCGCGACGACCGATGTGGCCGAGCATCCGCAGTTCGCCGACCGTCGCACGACCAAGAAGATCGACGGCGTCGCGCTGACCGGCTGGTTCACCGAGGACTTCACCTGGGACGAGCTCGCCGGGCTGCGCACCCGCGAGCGGCTGCCGAAGATCCGCACCTCCAGCGCGAGCTTCGACGGCACGCAGCCCATTCTGAGACTGGTCGACCTGCTCGAGATGGTGCGCGAGGCGTCCGTCGAGCACGGGCGCGAGATCGGCGTGGTCCTCGAGGTGAAGCACGCCACGCACTTCGCCTCCATCGGGCTGGACCTGGCGCCGCTGATCGCGCGCGACCTGCGGGCGGCCGGCTGGGCCGACGGCGAGCTGCCGCTGGTGGTCGAGGCGTTCGAATCGACGGTGCTGGCGCAGCTGCGCGAGACCGGCATCGCAGCATCCTTCATCTATCTGATCGAGGCGAGCGGCAAGCCGTTCGACCTCGTCTCGACGCGGGGGCGCGCCGCGCCCGACTACGCATGGACCGTGACGGCGGACGGACTGGACGGGTTGCGCGGTGAGGTGGACGGCATCAGCGTCAACAAGCGGATGCTGCTGCAGCCCGGCAGCACGATCGTCGCGGATGCGCATGCGCGGGGTCTCACCGTGTTCACCTGGACGTGCCGCCCGGAGAACACCTTCCTGTCGGCACCGTTCCGCACCGGCGGCGGCAAGGCGGCGTTCGGCGACTACGAGGCCGAGTGGCAGGTGCTCGCCGACACCGGCGTCGACGGGGTCTTCGTCGATCACCCCGACCTGGGCGTCGCCTTCTTCCGCTGACGCCGGCATCCGCCCGCTCACCCGGCGCGTGTTCACCCGGGACAGGAGATTCGGTGAGTACAGGACGGAGACTGAGAAATCGTCCTGTGCCGGATGGATCTCCTGTTCTCGTGAGGAGGCGGCCGCGGACTCAGCGTCGGATCGGGACGATCTGCTTGCCCAGCGGCATCAGCGATACCGGCACGAGCTTGAAGTCGGCGATCCCCATCGGGATGCCGATGATGGTGATGCACAGCGCGATGCCCGAGACGATGTGGCCGATGGCCAGCCACCAGCCGGCCAGGATCACCCAGATGACGTTGCCGAACAGCGAGCCCAGGCCGGAGGCGGGCTTGTCGATCACCTCGCGGCCGAACGGCCAGAACGAGTACCGGGCGATGCGGAACGAGGCGATGGCCCAGGGGATGGTGACGATCGGGATGCAGAGCAGGATGCCGGCGAACACGTAGCCGAGCCACAGCCAGAATCCGGCGAAGATGACCCAGATGATGTTGAGGATCGTGCGCATGCGCTGATTGTCGCACGCGGGCATCCGAAGTCTCTGTCGGAGGCCGCGCCTAGACTCGAAGTGCCATGACCGACGCCCCACTCATCGTCCCCGAATCCTCCGGCCCGCGCCCGTCCGAAGCCTCGCGCTCCACCGACGCGGCCGACCCGCTGCTGGCGGGACTGAACCCGCAGCAGCTCGCAGCCGTCACCTACCGCGGCAGTGCGCTGCTGATCGTCGCGGGCGCCGGCTCCGGCAAGACCAGTGTGCTCACCCGCCGCATCGCCCTGCTGCTGCGCCAGCGCGAAGCCTGGCCAAGCCAGATCCTGGCGATCACCTTCACCAACAAGGCCGCCGGCGAGATGCGCGAGCGAGTCGCCGGGCTGGTCGGCGACGTCGCACGCGGAATGTGGATCTCGACGTTCCACTCGGCGTGCGTGCGCATACTGCGCCGCGAGGCCGAGCAGTTCGGGTTCACCAAGTCGTTCACCATCTACGACTCCGGCGATTCGCGGGCGCTGATCAAGCGGCTCGTCAAGGAGCACGAGGCCGACTCCTACGGTCTCACCCCCGGTGCCGTGCAGTCGCGCATCTCCAAGCTCAAGAACGAGCTGCTGGATGCCGAGGGGCATGCGCGTCAGGCGAACATGTCCGACCCCGCCGAGCGGAAGTTCGTGGAGATCTTCACGGACTACCAGCGCTCGCTGCAGAAGGCCAACGCCTTCGACTTCGACGACCTGATCGCGCAGACGGTGTTCCTGTTCCGCGCCTTCCCGAAGGTGGCGAACACCTACCGGCGTCGGTTCCGTCACATCCTCGTCGACGAGTACCAGGACACCAACCACGCCCAGTACTCGCTCATCCACGAGCTCACCAGGCCGGTCGTGGGCGAGGCCCCGGAGCCGTATGCCTCCAACGGCATGATGATCTTCGAGCCGGACGCTTCCACGGGCTCAGGGAACCAGGACGGTGATCTGCCGGGGGCATCGCTGACCGTGGTCGGCGACTCCGACCAGTCGATCTACGCCTTCCGCGGCGCCGACATCCGCAACATCACCGAGTTCGAACGCGACTTCCCGGGCGCGAAGGTGGTGCTGCTCGAGCAGAACTACCGGTCGACCCAGAACATCCTGTCGGCGGCGAACTCCGTGATCGGCAACAACTTCGACCGCAAGGCCAAGAACCTCTGGAGCGACAAGGGCGCGGGCGACCGGATCATCGGCTTCACCGGCTACTCGCAGCACGACGAGGCGCAGTTCGTCGCCGACGAGGTGGAGCAGCTGCGCCGGTCCGGCTACCCGTACTCCGAGATGGCGGTGTTCTACCGCACCAACTCGCAGTCCCGTGCACTGGAGGAGATCTTCATCCGCTCGGCCGTGCCGTACAAGATCATGGGCGGCACCAAGTTCTACGAGCGCGCAGAGATCAAGGACGCCCTCGCGTACCTCGTCGCCGTCGCCAACCCGGCCGACGACATGGCCGTGCGTCGCATCCTGAATCGACCGCGGCGCGGCATCGGCGACGTCACCGCCGCGTCGATCGCGCTGTTCGCAGACCGGGAGAACCTCAGCTTCCGCGATGCGTTGCGCCACCCGCGCGAGCTCGGCGTCGGGCCGAAGATCCAGACCGCGATCGCCCAGCTCGACAGTGTGCTGGACGAGGCCGCGGCGATCCTGCAGCCGGCATCCGGTGAGGTGCCGCCCGCCACGTCGGTCGCCGAGGGCCTGACGGTGCTGCTGAACAAGAGCGGGTACTACGAGGCGCTGCGCGCCAGCCGCGACCCGCAGGACGAGGCGCGCCTCGAGAACCTCGATGAGTTCGTCGCGGTCGCCCGGGACTTCGCCCGGAACAACCCCGACGGCACGATCGTCGACTTCCTCACGGAGGTCGCGCTCGTCTCGGATGCCGACGACCTGGACGACGAGTCCGGCGTCGTCTCGCTGATGACCATGCACACGGCGAAGGGGCTGGAGTACGACGCGGTGTTCGTCACCGGTGTCGAGGAGGACCTCATCCCGCACCGCATCTCGGCGGGTGAGCCGGGTGGTCCGCAGGAGGAGCGACGGCTGTTCTACGTCGGCATCACTCGGGCGCGCAAGCGCCTGCACCTGTCGCTGGCGATGACCCGCGCACAGTTCGGCGAGGTCACCGTCGCGATGCCGAGCCGCTTCCTGCAGGAGATCCCGGGCGAGCTGATCGACTGGCGCCAGTCGCCGGGAGATGTCAATTCCCGTGGCGGCATGCAGTCCCGTGCCCTCAACGCGCGGCGCTCCGGAGGCGGCGCGGCCGACCGGTTCGGAGTGAAGTCGCTGCCGCCGCGCAGCTCTTCGACCGGCTCCCAGCTCAAGCCGCTGTCCACCGCCATGGATCGCTTCTCGAACAAGGTCACCGGAAAGGTCCGCGACAACGGGGATCTCGAGCTGGCGGCCGGCGACCGCATCCGTCATGACGACTTCGGTGAGGGACGCGTCGAGGCCGTCACCGGCGAGGGAGCCAAGCGCATCGCGCATGTGCGCTTCGACACGGCGGGTCAGAAGAAGCTGCTGATCAAGATCGCGCCGATCGTCAAGCTCTGAGCCGGGCTGGCGTCAGTCGTCGGGATTCGCGCCCGCCATGGCCGCCGCATCCCTCACGGCGTCGTCGAACCCGGCCGATTGCGAGAGGCCCGCGACGCCGAGGCTGCGGCCCTGCGGGTCGCTCGCGATCACGCGCATTCCGCGCGCCCGGCACCAGGTGGCGAGTGCGGCGAGCATCCAGACCGCGACGGACTGCAGCTGCGTGACCTCGGTCAGATCCAGCACGATGACGGCAGGCGACTCGCGGTCGGCCGGACGCGCGTCCAGCCACGAGTCCAGGTCGAGCAGCAGCCGCTCCGCACCGTCGAAGTCGATGTAGCCGCGCAGTCGCCACACCGCCAGATCGTCGGCGTTCTCCTGCAGGAGCTGCGTGGCGACGGCATCCTGCTCGGCACCGAGGCCCGCCGCCAGCTCTTCGTTCGCCGCGGTCACCTCGGCGGCCGACAGCGTGAGCGGCCGGTGCAGCACGTGCAGGCCGAACCGGGTCGCCAGCCGTTGGGCGGCCGCAACGCCGCGCACGCTCGCGCCGCTGGCATCCAGCCTCGGGCTGTAAAGGCCCAGGCCGAACTCGCCGGGTGAGCTCGCGACGAGCCCGCCCGCGACGCCCGACTTCGCGGGAAGACCGGCCCGCAGCAGCCATTCGCCCGCGTAGTCGTACATGCCGCAGGTGGCCATGATCGTCATGACGTGCTGGCAGGTCTCGGCGCTGGTGACGCGCTCGCCCGTCACCGGATTCACCCCGCCATTGGCGAGCGTCGCGCCCATGACGGCGATGTCCGTCGCGGTGACGAGCACCGAGCACTGTCGGAAGTACGTGTCGAGCGTGGTCACGACCGGGGCCGTCAGCGATCCCGCGCCACGCATGAGATAGGCGAGGGCGCGGTTGCGGTCACCGGAGTCCTGCTCCGAGGCGAACACCGCCTCATCCACGCTGAGATCGCGGCCCGCGAAGGCGCTGAGTCTGCTGAGGATGCGCGCGAAGCGCTCTTCGGGGGAGTGCCCGTCCACGAGCGCCGTCGTCACGATCGCGCCGGCGTTGACCATCGGGTTCGGCGGGCGACCCGTGCCGGCCTCGAGCTTGACCGAGTTGAACGCCTCGCCGCTGGGCTCCGCCCCCACACGCTCGTGCACGGCATCCAGCCCCTGGTCGTCCAGCGCGAGCGAATAGACGAACGGCTTCGACGCCGATTGGATCGTGAACTCCACGTGCGTGTCGCCGCTCTCGTACACGCGACCGTTCAGTCCGCACAGTGCGATGCCGAACAGCTCCGGGTCGGCGCCCGCCAGCTGCGGGATGTAGTCGGCGACCGCACCGCGTCTGTCGCTGAGGAGGCGGTCGTGCACCACGTCGAGGAACGACGTGACGATGTCCGAGAGCTTCTCCGGGGCGGTCATGCGCCCATGCTACGGCCCGTGCACGACGATGCGTCGGGGAAGGACGCATGCACCCCGGCACGCCGGGTTAGGCTGACAGATATGGCCTTGTTCTCCCGCCGCAAGAAGACCGACGATGCTGCATCCGAGCCGCAGACCCCGATCCAGGCGGATGCCGTGGATGACGTCGCGGAAGAGGCGCAGCCTCCCGGTGAGCCTGTTCCCGAGGTGGGCATCTCGGTGCAGGCGTTCCGTGGCGTCGGTGCGGATGCCGGACCCGAGGTCGCGCTGACGGAGGAGCAGCCCGAACAGACCGACGAGCCGGTCGAGCGCCCGAATCTGCCCACGGGGCCGACCCTGCCGACGGATGCCGCCGGCGTTCCGCGTCTGCCGCTCGCCCCGGCGATGCCGCCCGAGCAGACCCATACCGTCGAGGGACTCATCGACAACGTGCTGCTGCGCGTGGCGCTGTCAGAGCTCGAGGAAGGCGCCGGCAACGACAAACTGATCGGCGTGATGCGCCAGTCGCTGCAGGGCCACCTCTACCTGCGCGTGGCCGGCGATGCCCGCGAGCAGATGGCAGCGGGCAAGCCGCTCTCGGTCGGCGTCGTCCGCGACGGCGACCGGTCCTTCATGCTCGCCTACAGTTCGGGGGCGGCGCTGCAGGCATCCGTGCAGGGGGAGCAGGACGCGGCATCCACCTCCGCGATCGCCCAGCCGACCACATCGGTCTATCAGCAGGTCATCACGGGCGGCTTCACGGGCATCATCATCGACAACTCCTCTGGACCTCACCGCGTGGTCTTCCCGACCGAACTGCTGCAGAAGGCACTCGAGCAGGGCGATCCGGAGATGTCCGTCAAGACGATCCTCGCCGCCCCGCGCGACGAGCAGACTCCCGTGCGCGTCGCCGAGGCGCTCGCCAAGGTGCGCAGCTACGTCGCCATCAACGACGGCGCGAACGGGCAGCCGGTCGGCATCGCCGAGGCGCACACCACCGACGGCCGCCGTTTCCTGCAGATCTTCTCGCACCCGCTCGAGGTCGTCGCACTGGGCCGCAACGACAAGCCGATGCCGTTCGAGCCCGGACAGCTCGCGACCGTGCTCAGCGACCACACCGAGATCGCCGGCGTCCTCGTCGACATCGCCGGACCCTCGATCGCGATCGAGCGCGACGATCTGAGCGCGCTGCTCGTGCTCGCGGTCGATCTCGGCGAGGGCTGAGCGCGGCGCCGATCCGCTGAGGCGGCGCGGATCCTCTACAGTAGGTGAGGCTTACCTTATTCATCTGCCGAGAGAGCGCGCCATGAAGATCGACGACTCCATCGTCTCCGCCGTCACCGCCCACATGAACGGCGATCACGCCGACGACAACCTCCTCATCGCGCGCGCCTTCGGCCACGCCGACGCGACGGCGTCGACGATGACCTCGCTGGATGCGCGGCGCGGCGTGTGGCGGGTGACGGATGCCGTCGGCGAGCACGATCTGACACTGGACTGGCCCGGGGGAGCGATCACCGAGCGCCCGCAGGTGCGCCGCGAGGTCGTCATGCTCTACCGCGAAGCCTGTCGCCGGCTGGGCGTCGCGCCTCGCGAGGAGCACGCGGCGCCGCCGAACGGCTCCGCGGGCCACGCGCACCACGCGCCCGCGGGCCACGCCCACCACGCGCCCGCCGAGAGTGCGGACGGCGACGGCTTCGCCCGCCGTCTGCGCGAGGCCACCTGGGGGGATCACGGCGACAGTGAAGGCGCGACGTTCATGACCGACGTCATGCGCGGCAAGGGCACCATCGACGACTACGTCGCCCTGGTCGTGCAGCACTACTTCATGTACGAGGCACTCGAGGAGGCATCCCGCCGGCTGCTCGACGATCCGACGCTGGCGGCGCTGCATCCGGATTCTCTGCTGAGGATGACTGCGCTGGAGCGCGACCTCCGGCACCTGCGCGGCGATGACTGGCGAGCGGGCATGACGGCGGTCCCTGCGACAGCGGAGTACGCGCGGCGCATCCGGGAGGTTGCGGATGAGGGGTGGCTGGCGGGCATCGTGGCGCACCACTACACCCGCTACCTCGGCGATCTCTCCGGCGGCCAGGTGATCGCACGCCGCGTGACCGCTCAGTTCGGGTTCGACGGTGCCGGCGCCGGCTTCTACGATTTCGCGAGCCTGGGCGACCTGACCGACTTCAAGAACCGCTATCGGGACGTGCTCGACGCGTACGGCGAGACGATGTCGGCGCAGG
>Ga0160455_100392_pt1 | contig 24740 bp, 23 predicted proteins | sample HID1972I_E6MG_FD_108206 | JGI IMG/M metagenome (GOLD analysis project Ga0160455, IMG submission 108206) | Enriched pill bug-associated microbial communities from UW Madison campus, WI, USA - HID1972I_E6 MG | ecosystem: Host-associated > Arthropoda: Insects > Digestive system > Unclassified ... | reverse complement strand
TTGTAGCAACGGTAATATAAACGCCAGGCATAATTTTAAGATCGTCAGGCTTGCGATTATATTTGGCTAAGCGATCCTTGACATCTCGATAAAATGCTTTGGCATCGTCAAGTGTGGTCCATGCTGTAAAGATCACCTCGGCAGTTTTGGCGGCAAGCTCTTTACCAGCCTCAGACGATCCAGCCTGAACGATAACGGGATGTCCTTGAGGAGTCGCAGGTGAATCTAGTGTACCTTGCACCTTGAACCATGACCCTTCATGATCGACAGGATGTACTTTATCTAGATCAAGGTAACGGCCAGATTGTTTATCAACAACGAGTGCATCTGCTTCGATAGAAGACCATAGCTTTTTAGTAACTTCAACAAATTCCTCCGCACGTTCATAACGATTCGCATGTGGGAGATGCGCGTCTTTACCAAATAAATAAGCTTCCTTTTCATTGCCTGAAGTCACGACATTCCAACCAGCACGACCTTTAGAAAGATGATCAAGTGCTGCAAATTTTCGAGCTAATTGAAAGGGCTCATTGTACGTTGTCGTTGCCGTTGCTGTTAACCCGATATGCTTGGTGACTGCAGCAATAGCAGATAATACAATAAGCGGATCAAGCTTTAGAGAATTAGCTAGATAGCTCGATGAGGTTTGCCCAAAAACATCAGCAAAGAAAATCATATCGAACTTTCCGCGTTCAGCAGTTAAAGCTAGCTCCTTAATATAATCGACATCGTACACGCGATTCGCCCCCGTTGTAGGATAGCGCCAGCTTGCCACATGATGTCCAGGGAAATTAAAAAATGCACCGAGCTTTAATTGTTTTTTTGTCATATCGTAACACTCCCATTCCTTCTTTTAATAAATACAGGTAATGCAAGATTCATATTGAGTTTCTATATTGAGCTTTATTATTGAGCTTGAGCATATGGATTAAATTCGTTCGTGTAGAGATCCTCAGCTTTTATTGCTCCAGGCTCTAGCTCACCGTTTTTCTCAAGCCATTCGATCCAGATGCTAAAGTTTTTGTCTTCAATAACGCCGCCTGTCGTAGCGATACCCGTGCTTTTCCAATACTGTAGGTTTTCTGTAGGCTCATTTCCTTCACGGTCAGTAACTATTTTTTCAAAGCGTGCGATGACTTCTTTTCGTGGTGTTTCTCTTGCCCACTCAATCGCTTTTGCAACGCCTTCCGTGAACGTTTTTACTGTCGTAGGGTTTTCGGAAATATACTTTTCAGTAAAAAAATAATCACCCGCTGTAAAACTTCCACCGAATACATCCGTATCTTTGAATAGCTCGACGAGCCCACCGCGTTCAAGGGCAAAGTCTCTCGCTATCCCACTAAAAATGATCACATCAAGCTGCTTATTGCGTAACGTTTGTTCAGCGTTGGCAGGTGGGATGGTTACTAAAATAACTTCGTCGATTTCTTTTTCTGTTAATCCTTCTTGTCGTAAATAGTCCTTTACGAGAAATTCAGCATGTGCACCTAAAATGTTCATGCCGACTTTTTTGCCGATAAAGTCTTTAGGGCCTTTTATCGGACTATCCTCAAGTACATAGGCGCCAATATACGTGTTTTCATCACTGCCATAAGAGCCGACTACCGCTTTAATCTTTACATTTTTAGATATCGCTTTGACTGTTGCGCCGTTAAAAGCAGACCCAAAATCGATATCTCCCGTCGCTGTTAACTGAATGCTTTCAGGTCCGCCAACAGAATTGCTTACTTTTTCTAGCGTCAGATCACCTAAGTAACCGAGATCAGCCGCTAATTCTGGATAACTAACAGATCCTGGAGAGCTTTGATATTGTAAAACCTTATCTTCGCTGGCATTGTTACCGCCTCTCGCTGTGGCAACCTTGTTAGATGAAGAGCAGCCAGCTAATAGACCGATGAATAGGGAACTGACTAGCATAAATAAGATGAATTTGTTAGTTTTTTGCATAGGACATGTCTCCTTAAGATCGAATGATGTTTGTCGTTTGTTCGGCAGGGTGAACAGGTAGTGATAGGCCTAGATTTTCACGTAGTGTCGTTCCTTCATAATCTGTACGGAATAGACCACGTCTTTGCAGCTCAGGAATGACAAGCTCGACGATATCGTTCAGACCATCAGGGAAAGTAGGTGCCATTACATTAAAGCCGTCAGCAGCTTCATGTTCAAACCATTCTTGTAATTGATCTGCAATTTGGGCTGGTGTTCCAACAATTTCACGATGTCCGCGTGCACCTGCAATAAATTCATAAAGCTCTCGAATCGTCTGCAAATCTTCACGCTCAGCAATCCCTCGAACAATATTGGCACGAGTTTGCGGATTAGATGGATCGTCATTGTCAGAGTGTGCAGGGATCGGACCATCAACGTCATAGCTCCTTAGATCAGCACCAATAAAGTGGGAAAGATAAGCAAGACCTACGTCAGGTAAAATATAAGAATTTAATTCTTTTCGTTTCGCGATCGCTTCAGCTTCTGTCTTAGCTACCGTGATGAACACACCGGGCATAATTTTAAGATCATCAGCTTTTCGTCCATATTTAGCTAGACGGCCTTTTAGGTCGCGATAAAAGGCTTGCGCTTCCTCTAACGTCTGCCAGCCCGTAAACACAACCTCTGCTGTTTTGGCAGCGAGCTCTTTTCCAGCTTCTGAAGAGCCTGCTTGCACGATAACAGGATGACCTTGCGGAGAGGATGGGGCATCTAATGTTCCTTGAACCTTGAACGATTGCCCTTCATGGTCTACTCGGTGCACCTTACTAAGATCGAGATACTGACCATTTTCTTTGTCGATGACAATGGCATCACGTTCAATAGAGGACCATAGCTTTTTCACTACGTCTACAAATTCTTCAGCACGAACATAACGATCCGCATGGGCTAGATGCTTTTCTTTACCGAATAACGTTGATTCTTTACCATTTGCAGAAGTGACGACATTCCAAGCGGCTCTGCCTTTCGATAAATGATCGATCCCAATAAATTTTCGTGCGACTTGAAAAGGCTCGTTATACGTCGTCGTTAGCGTTGCAACTAATCCGATGTTTTTTGTTACAGCAGTTAACGCCGCAAGAATAATAATCGGATCTAATTTAATGCCAGAAGGAGAATTCTCCTGTAGCTCCTGACCGAAACCATCTGCAAAAAAGATTGTATCGAATTTGCCGCGTTCGGCGATTTGGGCAAGCTCGATAAAGTAATCGAGGTCAAGTGAGCGCTCAGGATGAGTGGTAGGGTAGCGCCAGCTTGCAAAATGATGTCCGGGTAAATTGAAAAATGCACCTAGCTTTAATTGTCTTTTTGTCATTATAAACACACTCCTATTTTTCCGATTAATTTACTTGGTTTATGTTGTAAAAAAATTATGCATTCGGATCTTGCTTCCAGCGTGACAATCTTTTTTCTAACGCCAACAAACCGTAATTTATGAGCAGTCCAAGCAGTGAGATTGTAATAATGCCAGCATACATTTCTGGGATCATGAAATTGTATTGTGAATACGTAATGAAGTACCCTAGGCCTTCTTTTGCACCAACCATCTCAGCGGCAATTAATACTAATATTGCTCCAGTTCCCGCCATTCGGATACCTGTAAACATCGTCGGGATGGAAGCAGGGAGAATAACTTTATAGAATAAGGCAAAGGAAGAGATGTTCATCGACCGTGCAGATTTAATAAGCAGAGGGTCAACGTTACGAACGGCTGCGATCGTATTTAATAAAATCGGCCAAGTACAAGCGAAAAAAACAATCGCAATTTTCGAGGTTTCGCCGATCCCTAGCAATAAGATGAACACCGGTAATAACGCTAATGCTGCAGTATTACGAAACAATTCCAGTATCGGATTGAGTAGATCACGGGCAATTGGGTACCAGCCAATGATTAGCCCGAGTGGTATAGCAACAACGATTGCTAAACCAAAGCCAGCAATGGAGCGAATAATACTCGCACTGAAATGCGAAAACAATTCGTTCGTTATAAGCATGTTCCACCATGATGCAGCTACTTCAGAAAACGTAGGGAAGAAGGCAGGATCGACTAGGCCGATTCTTGGGGCAACCTCCCAAGTAACTAAAAATAGCAATAGTACGATCGATTGTTTGAATAGCTTTTGCAGCGTCAATAATGGATTAAACGTTAATTTTTGAAGCCTTCTAGACGATTTTACTTGTTTACTAATAGCAACCATGTTCTCTGACCTCCTTTGGTTTACTTCCTAATAAACCTTTCTTGCTAACGAAAAGTTTCTTGAATGTTTAGGCTAAATATATAGTCCTGCATATTCATCCTCGTGAAGTAAGCTCCAAACTTCATGCCGAGCTTTAACAAAGGCTGGGTTAGATCGAATATCAGCATCCGCTAAGCGATGTGTTAATGGGATGCTGACGATTTTTTTTACACGCCCTGGATTTGCTGAAAGGATAACGACCCGTTGACCGAGATAGACCGCTTCATCAATACCGTGCGTTATGAAAATAATCGTTTTTTTAGTTTTCTCCCATATCCGCAGTAGCTCACTCTGCAGCGTTTCTCGGGTTTGAGCATCTAAAGCTGCAAAGGGTTCATCCATTAGTAAAACATCTGGATTAAATGCTAAACTACGAGCAATGGCGACACGTTGCTTCATTCCACCCGATAATTCATGAGGATATCGATCGGCGAAGCTTTTTAAGCCGACCAGATCTAAGTAATGATCGGATTGCGCTCGCCATTCACGCTTAGGTATCCCTTTGGCTTCAAGTCCAAATTCGATATTGCCGCGTGCTGTTTTCCAAGGGAATAAAGCATATTGCTGGAAGACCGTGCCTCGATCTAGTCCGGGCCCTTTAATTTCTTGACCATCAAGTAGGATCCGTCCTTTCGTTGGGGTAGATAGACCACCCAATAAATCAAGCAGCGTAGACTTACCGCACCCACTAGGACCAACAATCGTTAGGAATTCTCCCTCGTTAACGGAAAACTCCATGTTACTAATCGCAGTGAATTCCTTTGAAGCACCCTTTTGATCGTTGTCACGTATTGAGAATGATTTCGTAACGCGATCAACTTTAATTTTCTCTCCCATACAATCAACTCCTTTTGCAATAATATATCTAAGTTTTTTTATATGTTTACTTGGTTTTATGATAAATTTATCCCCATCGATTCAACTTTACTTGAAATCAACATATGAAATGCTCATATAAACAGAAAGGCTCCTACTTCACTTGTTAAAGTGACGCAGGAGCCTTTAGTTAACTAATCGGCATAATATATAAGGGATAAAACAATTCTTAGTAAACTTATGGGAATAGTTTAACATGTTCCCAGGTAATGTCAACCCTGTTTTATAAAAAATAATCTAGGCGTGTTCCGGTACAACGCTTATGTTGGACACATGCAACCTCGCTTGAAACATATCAAATACTGTTGTCAACGTAGATACTGTAGTCACTGTAGTCACTGAGATGCTGTAGTCACTATTGTCGCTGTAGTAACCGTAGTCGCTGTAGATACTGTAATCACTAAACTTGCTGTAGTCACTGTAGATACTGTAATTACTGAAATAACTGTAACGGAACTCAGCGATCTTATTGCTTTGAATAGGGGACCAACTATAATGTAACGGAACTCAGTGCCGCTATTTGAGAAATTTGAGGTAAAAACCAGGAAAATTCAATCAATAACGCTTCTGAGTTCCGTTACAATCTATTCCCGACTGTTTATGGCTAAATAACGCTTCTCATTTCCGTTAGCTCCGTTCCTATTGTCGATTCATTGCCATAATAATGGTGCTCGTCTGTCTGTTCTTCTCCGAAAATGCCCCTAAGATACGTGGGGAAATACCCCTAAGTTACATGTATAAATGACGCTGAGGTACAACTGATTGTATAATTGGTGTAATGTGTCAATAATATAGGAACAATGTATAACGTATATAAATAATCTAGAGGTGGCGTTGAATGGAGCTTTGGTTTTTGGGTACAAATGCGGGTATGCCGATTCGTGATCGGAATGTAACATCTATAGCTCTAAAAATATGCGAGAATAGCGGATCGTTTTGGATGGTTGACTGTGGAGAGGGAACCCAGCACCAGCTGCTGAAAACGTCCTTGAAGCTTAATCGATTGAACAAGCTATTCATTACTCATTTGCATGGGGATCATGTCTTTGGATTGCCTGGATTGTTGAGCTCCCGTTCATCGCTTGGTGGTACGGAGTGTTTAGATATTTACGGTCCGACTGGATTGCGTGAGCTGATTGAGATGAGTTTGCAAATAACGGAGACTCATTTAGGGTTCTCGTTGAACATTGTCGAAATTGAAGAAGGGATTATCGTTGAGGATGACGACATGACCGTCAAGGCAGCTAAGCTGGATCATCGAATCGATAGCTACGGATATCGAATGGTAGAGCGTGAGAGAGCAGGTGCACTTAACGCCCAATGGTTGGCGGACGAAGGGGTTCCTCCAGGTCCCAGCTATGGGCTTTTGAAGGCGGGTAAGGATGTTACTCTAGACGATGGGCGTGTGATTCGTTCTGAAGATGCATTAGGCAAGCCATTGCCTGGTCGCATTATAACTATACTTGGCGATACTAGGCCTTGTACGAATGCTGTGAAGCTGAGCGAGGGCGCTGATGTCCTTGTTCATGAGGCAACCTTTGCACATGACTTGACTGATAAGGCGAATGAGTACGGACATTCTACTGCATTACAGGCGGCGCAGATTGCACATGCTGCTGGAGTAGGGAGGCTATTTATTACACATTTTAGCTCTAGATATAAGCAAGAGGATGTGCTTAAACTTGAGGTGGAAGCCAGAAGTGTATTCAGCGACACGGAAGCTGCCATTGAGCTCGAGCCTTATAGTATACTGCATAAATAAAACATAGTGTTCCAGTAATAGAAAACATGAAATAAGCCGAAACAGAGAGCTCATCCTCTGCTTCGGCTTATTTCATACTATTTTAAATGGTTGTGGATAGCCGATATTGTTCCGGTGTAGCACCAACTATTTTAATGAAGGAGCGATAAAATTGGCTTGGACTAGAGAAGCCTAATTCTAGGCTAATGGTTAGCACAGATTTTTGTGTTTGTCTAAGCTGCTGCTGTGCCTTCTCGATCCGAAGTCTAAGCACATATTGATATGGGGTAACGCCAGTGCTGCTCTTAAAGCATCGAATAAAGTGATAACGGCTTTGTAATGCAATAGCAGATAATTGCTCAATACGAATAGGCTCATAGTAATGAGCATGAATATAGTCAATAACTCTACTAATATAACGGTTATCTTGGTGAGGCTGTGTACGAAACTGGTTGGAGCTGCTAGACTCAGGTCCCCATATTAAGCGATGCACATAATGAAGAGCTTGAAGTTCTTTTTCTTCTAAGGCTAACCGTTCGGAACCTACAGAAGGAAAGAACGAAGAACTCCATTGATGAAGAAATGCGGATACATCAGTTGGATTAAATTCGTATTTATAATTTGGCTCGGGAAAAGAGGATGCATCGGCTGGATATAGGCTATCATCATTGATTTGAAAAATAATTATGCCATCCTCAGGTCCCTGATAGAAGTGGTGCTGATCTTGGGGAGGAAGCAACAATCCTTCACCAGCCACTAGTTTTCTAACTTTGCTTTTATGTGTGAAATGACAATATCCACGTATCGGAATTGTCATTTGATAATGCGATGGATGAATATGTGGAACATTGGTGAAGCTGCTCTCTATGCTGTGCAGCTCCAGCTGTGGAAAAACAATTTGCATATGCATAATGAAACACCTCTCTGATAAGTAGCGAAAATTGCTTATTTTATCGCAATTTTAACAGCGACAGCCTCCATCTTGTTTCGTTACAATAGCTTTTATGATTAAACAAGAGAGGATGTCATCCTATGACAAAAACAACGAGAACGGCAATGACCGTCCTGCTTGGCGTTAGTTTTGCACATTTGTTAAACGATGCTATGCAATCTATCGTACCTGCAGCATTTCCGATTTTCCAGCAAAATTTGAATCTTTCCTTCACACAGGTAGGATGGATTGCTTTTACATTGAACATTACAGCTTCTATTCTACAACCGCTAATCGGTTATTGTACAGACCGTAAACCGATACCGCTGCTGCTGCCTTTAGGCATGGTCTTCACTTTGCTAGGAATGATTGGTTTAGCGTTTGCTCCATCCTTTGGCACTCTACTGCTAGCTGCTGCGCTAATAGGTGTCGGTTCCTCTGTTCTTCATCCGGAATCGTCTCGAGTTGCACATCTGGCAGCAGGCAAGGGGAAAGGATTAGCTCAATCTATTTTTCAGGTAGGAGGCAACTTCGGTCAAGCGTTAGCACCAGTAATTATCGTCGTCATCATATTACCGCTTGGTCAATCTAGCTTTCTATGGTTCACACTACTAGCACTTATTGGGATAATGGTACAGTATGCAGTTGGACGATGGTATGGTAGGAAGGTTAAGGAAGTTGCGATTAGTAAACATTCACTGTCAGCAGAAGCCCCTCGCAAAGCGTTTAGCAAAGGCTTTATTTTTTATGTTATGCTTATTCTTATTTTGATGTTGTTCTCCAAGTTTGTATATTTAGCAAGTATGACGGGGTACTACACCTTCTATTTCATGGATAAATATGAGTTGCCCTTGTCTCGCGCACAGATGTGTTTGTTCGCTTTACAATTTGCAGGTATGGTAGGAACATTTATTGGAGGACCACTTGCTGATCGCTTTGGACGTCAGAAAATTATATGGTTCTCAATTCTTGGAACAGCACCGTTTTCCATATTGCTTCCATATGTAAATCCTTTGTTGGCAATACTATTATGTGTTGTTATTGGATTGATTCTAATGTCTGGCTTCTCAGTCATTATCGTATATGCTCAAGAGCTATTGCCAGGTCATGTAGGTACGGTAGCGGGATTGTTTTTTGGATTATCTTTTGGTCTAGCTGGTTTAGGCTCAGTATTCATGGGATGGTTAATGGATTCCTATGGTGTTTCGATCATTATTCAACTATGTGCCTATTTACCTCTGTTAGGGGTATTTGCCCTGCTGCTGCCTAAAGATTCCGTCATCATGGATCGGGAACCTGAGAAAGCTTAAGTTGTAATGTGTTGAGAGGGGCCTGAGACATAGCTGGATTCTGTTGGTTTACAAAGTCATACGAGAACTAAGCCTTAATAAGGAAGGATGATGAAATGGGAAATACGGATAAGTTTGAAATGATAGCTAGCAGCTATGATACTCCGAGAAATGTGCATATTGCAAAGGTATCATCGGATGCCATTCGAGATTATTTAGAAGACGCTACTCAAAAGAGCGCGATTGACTTCGGATGTGGAACGGGTCTTGTAGGAATGAACCTGTTGAACGATTTTAAGTCTGTGCTTTTTCTGGATACGTCGTCTAATATGATTAATCAGATTAAACATAAACTTGCTGAATTAAATATTCAGAATGCAGATACATTATGCTTAGATTTCGAACAGGAAAAGCGATCGGATATCGATGCAGACTATATTTTCATGGTACAGGTTTTGCTTCATATTCAAGATGTCGAGCAACTCTTAACGCGATTATATGATGTGTTGAATCCAGGAGGACATTTAATCATTGTGGATTTTAATAAAAATGAAGAAGTAGCCTCAGATTTGGTACATAACGGATTCGATCAAGAGGAGCTTAAGGAGCTCATGACTACGATAGGGTATAAAGAAATTCAGTCAAAAACCTTTTATACTGGAAGCAACCTATTCATGGGTAAGGATGCATCTATGTTCATACTCGTTGCTCAAAAATAGGCAGTAAGAAGGAGCGACATGAAAAGTCGCTCTTATTTTTTATCTATAGCCGCTAACATTAGCTGGTTTTCCTTGCTCCACGATGTCTTCAAGGTAGCGCCAGCAATCCGGTTGCGAACCATCAATATCGGTAAAGCCATAGATCTGCGCTAGCCCACTGCTTGAAAGGGATTGCCCGTTAAAGCGCATAACTTCTGGATCTGCGGCTAAAGCCGCGACTGCGCGTCCTACATAGCGTGGAGATTCCGAGATCACAAAATGAGGCTCTTGCTGAGCGGCATCCTGCCAATTTTCTTCCTTTACGTTATAATGCTCAAGCATAATCTCTGAGCGCATCCAGCCTGGTGTTAGAGCAACAGCTGTGCAATGATATGGCTTTACCTCGTGGGCAAGAGCCCAAGCCATACGAATAATTGAGGTTTTCGCTTGATCGTAGAACAATGGGTTTCTGTAGTTTTTTTGATTATATTCTGATGTCCCATCCGTCATCTCGATAATTAGCCCATGCTTATTTTTTATTAAAAGAGGAAGTGCATAATGGCTCGTAATGATGTGCGAATCGATTGCTAGTCTAAGCATACGCAGCCCATTTTCCAGGGAATGCTCCCATACGGGAACATTCCATTCCACCAAATGCTCAGAGCCCCAAATATCGTTTACAAGAATGTCCAGTCGTCCTTGTTCCTGCTCAATACGTTTGATTAAAGCCTGGACTTGTTCGGGCATCAGATGATCCGTTTTAATCGCAATGCCTTGTCCGCCTGCTTGATTGACAAGCTCTGCGGTTTCCTCGATCGTTTCAGGGCGATTGTATTCGGAACGCTCCGTTCTTGTTGTTCGTCCAGTAACGTAAACCGTTGCACCTGCGGCACCTAATTCAACGGCAATTCCGCGCCCAGCCCCTCGTGTACCGCCAGCAACTAAAGCTACTTTACCTCTTAAATTATTCATCTCATTAACCTCCTTATATTGCTACATCTATCATTGTAATTTATAATGACGACATCTATTGTCATATATACATATGTTTCAATTAAATGTAGTGGAGATGAATACTATGAGGGCGGATAGACTGATTCGTATTATGGTGCTGCTTCAAAATCATACGAAAATGACGACCAAGGAACTGTCTAGCGAGCTTGGAGTGTCGGAGCGGACGATATTACGTGATATGGACGCCTTGACTCTATCTGGGATACCTGTTGTAGCCGAGCGTGGTAAAACAGGAGGCTGGCGTTTAATGGATCATTTTCGATCGCAACTGAGTGGTTTAAAGCTGCAGGATATGAAGGCATTATTTATCCTTCCTTCAGAACAGATGCTGGAGGACCTGGGTGTGCAGATCAATGGGGGAGATCTTCGAAGCAATTTGCTGGCTTCACTGCCAAGCTCAATGAAGGCAGAAGGACGGCGTTATCTAGAGAAGCTATACGTAGATACAAGTACGTGGAAATCCTCGAAAGATAAAAGTGACGTATTTCTTATTGTTCAAAAAGCGTTATGGGAGGACAAGAAGCTTAGCATTACGTATCAAAAAACGGATGGTACCAGCTCAGAACGAGTGGTATGCCCTTTGGGGTTAGTGGCAAAGGGAAGTGTATGGTATCTCGTTACGTTGAATGAGAATGGAGAATATCGCAATTTAAGATTATCAAGAATTGTTCAGGCTGAAGGGGTGGAGGAAGGATTTACAAGACCCGAGCACTTTAGCTTGAGTGATTATTGGAAGCAAAGCAAAGTCAATTTTGTACAATCATTACCGTCTTATAAAGTGGAGGTATTGGTAGCTCCAACGATTATTAATCGTATGACGTTTACAGATAAATTTGTACATATCGTAGCTATAGGTGCTGTGCAAAGCGATGGCTGGATTCCGGTGAGCTTGGATTTTAACACAGAGGAGGAAGCGATTGGTTACGTACTTGGCTACGGAGGAGCGATGAAGGTAGTGCAACCTGAAGCTTTAATAGAAAAGATCGTTCAGCAGGCGAAAAGTGTTATCGGAATGTATATGGACTGAATTTGACACATAATTGCCCAAAGTGCAACATTGCACTTTGGGCAATTATGTTGTAAACTACTGTAAGTATTTAGATGAAAGGAGTATACGGATGTTTAAGCATAACCTGCGCGTAGTTAAAAAAGAAGCAACGGTTAAAGCACTTGCTGATGCAGCTTTTGAGCTTACGCTGGAGCATGGGCTGGAAGGCTTTGTTGTAGAAGACCTTGTCCAAAAAGCTGGGTATTCCAGAAGAACCTTCGCCAATCACTTCACATGTAAGGAAGAAGCAGTAGTAGCAGGAGCATTTATGATTAATGATACGATCGAAGTCGAGAACTTGCTAGCGAATTTGTCTGAAGAGACTTCCCTTATCGATGTACTTTTTCATTTAGTCAAAATGCAGATTACGATAGAGCTTTTTAAGAAAATGAACAAAATCGTTAATCTAAGTCAAGAATACCCTTCTCTTAAGCCTTACTTTCTTGACAAAATGAGTGATATGCAATACCAAGCCAATAACGTCCTACTAGAAATTTCTAATGGAAAATATGATGAAGTGTATATTCACCTACTCGTAGGGGCAGTTTATGGAGCGATACTTCCGGTAGTAAATGGAAGCCTCAATGTGCTGCTTCCAGACCAAACGTTGACAGACAGCTCATTTCATCAATACTTAGATAAAATCTATCAACATTTGAAAAATGGTTTTAACCATTAAATTTTAACTAAAAGGGGATTTTCCGCCACATGTCAATTTTTTTGTACAAAATCGGTAATTTAGCGTATCGAAAATCATGGTACTTTATTACGGCCTGGCTCGTTATATTAGCAGTCGTAGGAACACTAATTGGAGTAAATGGTATTCATGTTAGCAGTAATATGAAGATTGAAGGAACGGAATCGCAGCGAATATTAGACCAGCTGGCACAAGAGCTGCCGCTAGCTTCAGGTGGACAAGGTAGTATTGTGTTTCAAGCTCCAGATGGTGAGCGAATGGATACACCAGAGCGTATGGCTTCAATTAGTAAAGTAATTAGCGAAGTGTATCAACTAGAGGATGTATTGAATACAGCCGAATATGCTACAGAAGCTAATGATGTGAGCTTACTAATGATGCAAATGATGCAGAATGCAACACCTGATCAGCTGCCGCCTTATGGGTATATGATGATGGACGGCGTACCTCTTCCAGGCGTGTTGCTCGCTAACGACGGTAAAACGGCATTGTTCCAATTTCAATTTCTAAAGGATGTTAACTCTGTTCCACAGGATGTTAAGGATGCGATCATTGATGCAGCAAAGCTTGCTGAGACTGAAGCGAACATCACCGTGCTGCCAAGCGAATCGTTACTACCGCTTCATCTAGGCATTGGATCAGGTGAGATTATTGGTGTAGTCGTAGCAGCGCTTGTTCTGTTAATGACATTAGGTTCGATGGTTGCAGCAGGATTACCTCTACTCACAGCACTTTTAGGTGTTGGACTTGGAGTTGGGGGCGCATTTTCACTTTCGAGCATGATTGAGATGACAAGTGTCTCAGCGATGTTGGGACTAATGGTTGGCTTAGCAGTGGGGATCGACTATTGTTTATTCATCGTTAATCGTCAACGCCGACTAATTTTTGATCAAGGACTAAGTGCGAAGGAAGCTGCAAGCCGAGCGATTGGAACGTCAGGTAGTGCAGTATTTTTTGCAGGCTTGACGGTTATTATTGCTTTGTGCGGTATGCTTGTAATAGATATTTCATTCTTATCGATTATGGCGTTAGTTGCTGCGGCAACCGTATTTATTAATGTTCTGCTTGCTTTGACATTATTACCAGCTTTGCTTGGTCTAGTAGGAGAGCGAATCTGTTCTCAAAAAGCTCGTCAAAAGCATGAAAGCAAGGCGAAAATACAAGGGAAAAGCAGTTTCTCTGATAAATGGGTAAGAGGAGTCATTAAGTTCCGCTGGCCAGTTATTATCGGTATTGTTGTTGTGTTAGGCTTTGCAGCGACACCAGTAACGAAAATGGATATGGGGATTCCCGGAGCTGCAACAGCGAATTTAGATACAGCGGCAAGACAAAGTTATGATGCGATTACAGAGGGCTTTGGCGAAGGATTTAATGGACCTTTTGTCATTGTGGCAGAGCAAACGGATGCTTCGGCAACTTTTACTCCGGAGTCATTAATGCAGCTAGTAATGGAACTCAATAGTCAGGATAATGTTTCTCAAGTGTCTCCGTTAGGGATGAGTGAAAGTGGCAACCTGGCGATTTTTAGCTTAATTCCTGAGACAGGGCCTTCGGACAAGGCAACGAAAGACTTGGTAACACAATTGCGCGATCCAGATCTGAGTATTGTACAGTCTCATAATATTAAGCTTGGTGTGACAGGATTTACAGCGGTAAATATCGATATGTCAGCTAAGCTGGCAGATGTTTTCCCATTATATATTGGAATTATTGTTGTACTTTCACTAATTATTCTATTGCTCGTATTTCGTTCTGTAGTTGTTCCAATTAAAGCGACCATTGGATTTCTACTCAGCATTTTGGCGACATTCGGCTGTACGACAGCGGTGTTCCAATGGGGCTGGCTAGGTGGGCTATTCGGCTTTGATACTGCTGGACCACTGTTGAGCTTTATGCCAATTATCATTACAGGTATTTTGTATGGCTTAGCTATGGATTATCAGGTGTTCCTCGTAAGTTCAATGCGTGAAGCTTACGTGCATGGTCATCGAGGCACAGAGTCCGTTGTTTACGGATATAATCAAGCGAGCCGTGTCGTTCTAGCAGCTGCAGTTATTATGGTGTCAGTATTTGCAGGCTTTATCTTCACCGAAGACATCATCATTAAGCAAATAGGCTTTGCATTAACGATCGGGATCTTTATCGATGCGTTTATTGTAAGAATGACATTAGTTCCTGCTATTATGGCGATATTCGATAGCAAAGCTTGGTGGATGCCGAAGTGGTTAGATCGCATGCTTCCTAACCTGGATGTCGAAGGCGATAAGCTTATTACAAAGCTTAATGAAAAGAACGAGCAATAATCTTCTCATTTCAGCTAAGATATTATCTATCGAAATTCATATCAGTCGACAATGTAATCGTACTGAACCTAACGAAAGGTCCGCCTCCAAAGCGGACCTTTCGTTTCGTTGTTGGTAGATATTAATGTAATTGTTGTAGGTCGGAAATTATTGTTGTAATATTCAGAAAATATTGTTATAACAATATTAGGAATTAACTGGTATGTGTGACTGGCGTAAACGTGGGGTACCACGAGGGAGCACATATGACGATAAGCCGTACGCCTGGGCAAAGTATTTGATCTTATGATCAAATACTTTTTTTATTTCGCTGTGAAAGGTCAGGTGCGTGATTATGAAAATCGCTTTTATTCTGTTCGACAACATGACAACATTGGATTTTGTAGGCTTTTATGAGGCAGTAACATGGATGGGCATTCTTAAAGCAAAGGAAAATGTTACATGGGATTTTTGTGCTAATAAAGAAGAAGTTACAGATGATCGAGGATTAACGGTAAAAGTGAATAAAGTATTCCCGGATCTATCGGGTTATGATTTGATATTTATCCCTGGTGGTTTATCTACAAGACAGCTCAGATATGATGATGATTTTATAGCTTGGATTCGGACTGCGCGAGATGTAGAGTACAAGGTGTCTGTGTGCACAGGAGCTTTAATCTTAGGTGCGGCAGGATTTCTACAAGGCAAAAAAGCAACAACGAATCCTTCAGCTTATGAATTGTTGGCTCCTTATTGCAGCGAAGTAGTGGAGGCACGCCACGTAAGGGATGGGAACATATTTACCGGCGGTGGAGTATCAGCTTCCATCGATCTAGGGCTGTATGTGGTTGAATCGCTAACTAGTGAAGCAGTGGTTCAGCAGGTTAAAGAAAAGATGGATTATCCGTACTATGTAGTTGGAAGGCATAATGTTTAGTGCTAATGCTATGAAAACGCTCAGTCTGAAGATGGGTATGTTACTGCTATCCATCTATCGTATAAAGGGGGAGCTTAAAGGTGTATATTCGGTCACTTGAACATAAAGACCAAATTCATGTAGTTGCAATAATGAGTGAGCATTCTCTGCAGTTTCCTACGTTTATTATTGAGAAATACCCTGTGCGTTGGTCACAGTTTCTAGAATCGAAGGAAGATATGAGAACTGATAGCTGCTATTATGTAGCTGTCGATTCTGATAATAATGTGCTGGGCCATGCAGGCTTTATTATGAATCAAGAAGCAGACTGCTTTGAAATCGTTGGGGTAGCAGTTAAAAAGGATCATCAACGACAAGGAGTCGGAAGACGGTTAATCCATACAATATGCGATAAAATTAATGATTTAGGAAATAATGAAGTCGTTCTCTATACGCTCGGTCATGTGGATAATGAAGCAACGATAGCATTCTATCGCAACCTTGGTTTTGAAATTATTAGCTGCGAACGGGATTTCTTTACTACTGATTACGACAGAGTTACGATGCTAAAGTCTTTCGTTGTTGATTAATCAATACAAAATAACATTGTAATCCAATGTTCAGCATGGCTTTTCATTAAAGAAACGAAAGTGAAAGCCACTTATCTTTATGGAATGCCAGCTCTTGTTAAGTGACGGAACGTTGAGTAGGCCTATGTTCATGCACATAGGCCTACTCAACTCAGTTATTTAAACTTATTACGTTGATGAATATGCAGGCTTTGTAGACATATTCAAATAATTCGTATATTCCTCGGCCTTTAATTCTAGCTCCTCCTCACTAAGCTGCATAGCGTTATAGACTGCAAAGATCGGCAGAAACGTTGTCCCAATGATGCTTGCTGTTACCTCGAACGGCCGTAGCAACTGCTCCAGCGGAAATAGATTATAGCTCTGAGGGCTATATGTGTCGTTGGTGCCGCCAGCAGTTACTGCTAATCCCCATTCCTTGCCATGGAGCTTATCTCCTCCTTCGCCGTATGCCCAGCCGTATGTGAGTACTTCATCTAACCATTGCTTTAGCAGGCTTGGGCAGCTATACCACCAGATTGGAAACTGAAATATAATACGATCGTGTTCAAGCAACAATCGCTGCTCTTTTTCAATATTTATCGCAGTATTGCTGTACTCAGCGTATAAATCATGAACGGTTGCCGCGTGCTCGTAGGCAGCTTGCGCCAGCTTTTGATTCGCTCGTGAGCTTGAGTGTAGTGCTGGGTGGGCGATAATGACTAATGTTTTTTGCTGAACATGTTTTGCTTGAGTGGTCATGATATCATCTTCTCCTTTTTCAAGATCAGTTTTATCCGTTGAGGCAGATCGATGTTAAAGCATACGTTCACTATGTCTTGCAATAAATATAGCAAATGATTTGTTAATACTTTGTGACAATAATCACATACTTTCGTCTGTTTGATAAGTAGAATACAGGTAAATCATAACAAGTGAATTAATTCACAAAATGAGCATGCAATAGAAATGGGGAGGAATTGAAAATGAAAAAAGTAAGTATTACCGTTTTAATGTTTATGTTGGTAGCTGTTATTGTTGCTGGTTGCGGTGGGGAGACAAAGTCATCTAATGCAGAAAAACCTGCAAATACAGCAACGAATGCACCTGCTGAATCTACTGCACCAACTGAACCTGAAGAAGGATATGCAGATGGTTCTTATTATGCAGAGGCTACTCCAAGCGAAGACTCTGACTGGCAAGAAGTAATCGCTTTGCAAGTTGAAGATGGAAAGATTGTAGACGTAAACTGGAATGCACTCAATAAGAGCGGTGGACTTGATAAAAAAGCTTTGTCTAAAGCGGGACAATATGGCATGAAGGAAAAAGGTAATGCTGCAGCTGAATGGCATGAGCAAGCAGAGCAGCTTGAAAAGTTTCTAATTGAAAAGCAAGATCCAGCAGCGATTATCGTAAATGATGATGGAAAAACAGATGCTGTTTCTGGTGTATCTATTACTGCTAGCGGTTTTGCTCAATTAGCAGATGCAGCTCTTAAAGCAGGTCCAGTTGAACGTGGAGCTTATAAAGACGGCAGCTATTATGCGGAAGCAGACAGCTTTGATGAGAAATCTGGCTGGAAAGAAACAGTGAACATTACTGTAATGAATGGAAAAATCGTTGCCGCGAGCTGGAATGGTGTGCATAAAGATGGAGGCACAGATAAGGTTACGCGTTCCAAATCAGGCGAGTACGGCATGAAGGAAAATGGAAATGCTGCAGCTGAGTGGCATGAGCAAGCATTTAATGCTGAGCAGTATTTGATCGAGAAGCAGGATCTTGCAGCTATTACATTAGGAGATGACGGTAGTACTGATGCGATATCTGGTGTATCTATTCATGTGAATGGGTTTGTTGAGCTAGCCGCTAAAGCACTAGCCAACGCGTAAGCGGAAGTTCAAAAAGTACAGCTTTGATCACGAAGTGGCACTGAGAGCTTATTCGACATCGAATCTTGAATTCAGCCGAGCTTTCCGATGCTCACGTACCAACTGCGTACGTTGCGCTTCTCAAGCTCTAGCTTTATCCAAGCTTCTCGGTGCTGAAAGCCGGACTTTTTGAACACATATTTAAAGAGGAAGTTCAAAAAAGTTCGACTTTGATCACGAAGCAGTACTGAACGTTTACTCGACATCGAATCTTGAATTAGAAATTGCTAGAAGGAGAGACGGATATGAAGCAAATCATCGTTTTGGGCGGCGGTTACGGCGGAGTGCTGACAGCTAAAAAGATAGCCAATAAGCTTCGCAAATACAAAGATGTCCACATCACGTTAATTGATCGCAAGCCGTATCATACGTTACTAACTGAGCTTCATGAAGTAGCTGCAAACCGGGTAGAAGAGGATTCTATTCGCGTAGATCTCAAAAAGATATTTTCCGGTTTCCGCAATGTTGATGTTGTGCTTGACCATATCGATCAAATTGATTTTGAAGAGCGGAAGCTGACAGGACAAAGCAAAAGCTATGCCTACGATTATCTAGTCATTGGCACGGGGAGCAAGCCTACCTTCTTCGGTATTAATGGTGCGCAGGAGCATGCTTTTTCACTTTGGTCCTATGAGGATGCCGTTAAGTTAAAGGAGCATACGCTTAAAATGTTCCGCGAAGCCGTGAAACAGACCGATCCGTTTGTCCGTAAGCAAATGCTGACGTTTGTTGTCGTCGGAGGCGGCTTTACAGGCGTTGAGATGATTGGAGAATTAGCGGAGTTTACGGAGGAGCTTTGTAAGGAATTCTATGTTGACCCAAAGGAAGTGTCGCTACATGTAGCAGATATGGTAGATACGATTCTACCAATCCTACCTAAAAAGTTAATTAACAAGTCAGAGAAGCGTTTGCGCAAGCTCGGCGTTAACATCATTACTGGAGCTAAGATAACCGAAGTGTCTGAGAAGGGTGTAATGGTAGGCGACACATTTATTACTTCAAGCACAGTGATATGGACTGCAGGTGTTCAAGGCTCTGATCTTGTAGGAGAGCTTGATGTTGAAAAACAAGGACGCGAGCGTATTCTAACGAATGATAGACTTCAGGTGCCAGATCATAAGAATGTGTATGTGGTTGGTGATAATATTTTTTATATTCCTGAAGGTAGTGAACGTCCAGTACCTCAGATGGTGGAAAATGCTGAGCTCGCTGCGCCGATTATCGCACATAACATTGCATCTGAGTTCAATAAACAGCAGAAAAAATCATATAAGCCAACTTTCCATGGCACGATGGTTTGTATTGGCAGCAAGTATGGCGTAGCGAGCGTTGGTGTTCCTAAAAAAATGTTCTCGCTCAGCGGATTTCCTGCCATGGGTGTTAAGCATTTGATTAATATGGTTTATTTGTTCCAGGTATGCGGTTTTAATAAAGTTTATCATTATATATTGCATGAATTTTTGAATGTTAAAAATAATCGCAGCTTTGTAGGGGGGCACTTTGCGAAGCGATCCCCGAATTTCTGGCTTGTACCGCTTAGAATATTTGCAGGCTGGATGTGGTTTAAGCAAGGCTTTGATAAAGTAGGAAAAATTATAGACGATCCAGGAGCGATGTTTTTAATTCCAGCCAAAGCAGTAGACGGCACTTCTGGAGCCTCAGTGGCAGAAACGGCCGATGCTGTATCTGCAGCTACGAGCTACTCATCAGAGGCGCTAACCGCTTTACCCGTCCCAGACTTCATAAAAAGTATCGTTGACTGGTCAATGGGATTGATGTTTTATACCTCGGATGGTGGTTATACGTCGCTAGCCTATGTTTTCCAGACTGGCATGGTTGTTGCAGAAATGCTAGTGGGCTTGTTATTAATTGTAGGCTTGTTCACAGCACCAGCTGCTGTCGTATCGGTTGCGATGGGAGCAATGGTTTGGGTATCGGGTATGGCTCCAAGCGAGATGCTATGGTACTTGGCAGCAGGTATTGCATTGATTGGCGGATCGGGCAGCACGCTAGGGCTTGATTATTATGTATATCCGCGCATCAAGAATATATGGAAGAAGCTTCCGATCGTTAGGCGCTGGTATTTGTATACTGACTAATTTATTACTGAACTGAAAGCGCGATGCGAATGATGGACATTGCGCTTTCTCTGTATTAATGGGTTGAGGGGAGCTGTTGTCATGAAGAAGGATCTACTGCAAGACACGCTTGATTTATTGAACGAGCTTATTCATAAACAAACAAATATTGAACTGGATGCGAATGACCGTTCATTACAGGAGCTTGCGGATATGATTGGCTCTTATTGTATAGCACGCTCGCGCAAGATGACGGTTTTATCATGCTGTATGCTTATATCCGTCGGCATACGCAAACATAATAAGCTGCTGACTAGCGACACCGATCGTCTAGCACGCTCCATATTGGACGGAGATTATTTGGTAGGTTTAATTTATCGGGTAGCGATAAGCCGCAAGGAGCAGAAGCTGCTTGCAAAGCTCAATCCGATATACAAAAAAGTGCAGCTCCAATCGTTACTTGGCAGCGACAATGAAGGGATTATGATAGAGCTGAAGCAAGAAATTAAACAGTATTTAGACCAGTATAGCGCGTAGGGAGTGGAGGATCATGAAGAAGCCATTGCATGAGCAGCTTCAATTGTCTTTAGGCGAAATCAATGAGCTGCTGCTGCACATTATTCAGTCGGATGATGAGCTGCAGCGGTCTTCTTTGCTTTACACTAGTGTAGAACGCTTGATTATGGCGGGAGGTAAACGTCTGCGTCCTATTATGGCGCTTGTTGGTGGAAGATTCGGCACGTCTGAGCGAGCTCATCTAGCATGGAAGGTAGCGGGCTTGCTCGAATATATGCATATGGCATCGCTTGTTCATGATGATATTATAGATGATTCACCTCTACGTCGTGGTGAGCAATCGCTGCATGCTGCAACAGATATCAGCACTGCAGTTCATACTGGAAATTATATGCTCGCAAGAGCGTTGGAATGGTCTAATGAAGATGAGCTGATCGATGAGGACTTTTATATGGGCGCTGAGCTTGCAGCGCTAATTACTGAGCTTTGTGTAGGAGAATATGATCAATTGCAACATCGTTTTGATTTCAATATTACACTCGATCAGTATTTGGAGAAAACAAAGCGAAAAACAGCTTTGTTGATGGGGGCATGCATGTCGGCAGGAGCTAGGGCAACGGGTGCGGATGAAGCAGCAGCAAACCAATTATATGAATTCGGCGAAGCGCTCGGCATCGCTTTTCAAATACAGGATGATCTGCTCGACTTTACGAGCAGCAGTGACCAGCTCGGCAAGCCTTCTGGCGCTGATTTGCGCAGTGGTAATTTTACACTGCCTGTTATCTATGCACTTGAAGATGAAGATCTAAAAGCGTTGCTGCTTCAGCTTCATAGCGGTGCCAGTGACGAGCAGTTTAACGAAGTGTTAGAAGCGATTCTACAAAGTAACGTGATTGATCGTAGCAGACAGCTTGCTGAGCAGTATGCTATTAAGGCGAAGAGCATTATCGAGCATTTTGAAGGACATCCTGGTCAGCATGACTTGCAGGTGCTCGTATCGTACTTTTTGAAGTAGTAAGTAAGGAACGAAGGGCGCATCTGGAAAGTTAGTTTTATAGACTTTCTATATAAGTTGAACTAATTATGTTCGCAAGGCCGCCACGAGAAATGTTCTTCCTGGCATAAGCTTCCGAAGTAGTTTTCCAACGTTGTTGCCAAGATTTCTAGCTACGCTCCAACTTCTAACGGTTGCCCTTGCGGCTAAATGAGCTCAAATCCATCATTTTATATGTAACGGTTACAGTGGGGGCTAATCTGGCTCTTTTTGAGCTGACGAGAGAAAAAGCATCTAATAGCTGCTACCGCAACCGTTACAACTGTTCAAGTTGAAAAACCGCCTAAATAAGCTCAGTCACAACCGTTACAGTTGCAACTCGCGACACGCATCTTCATCGATCTCCCCAACAGTCACCAGCAGTGCACGGTATCTCATCCATCTCCCTACCAGTCACCAGCAGTGCATAGTATCTCATCCATCTCCTCGCCAGCCACCATTCATAGTGCAGTAAATTCGTCATGCAAGATTCAAGAACGAAACATTTACACCTATTCTTGCTCCAATAAAAAACACCTTCAAGCTGTATGTATGTCTCACAATGAGGGGGCTATACATAGCTCAGAGGTGTTTTGGTTCGTCTCACGTCTCGCTTGTCTGAAAAAGTAGGCATCTTGTGCCAGTTGCTCTTAACTAAACCGTGAGAGCGAAGGAGCAAAGAGATTCTGGAAAACGAAGTGTCTCGCCTTTAAGGCCTGATTCTACCTTATGGACTTAAAAGAATCAGGCTTTAAACACGAGTGAAAGAACTCTTGTTCCGTAGCGGCTTTGTGACTTTCAAATACTTTTCAAACAAATCAAACTAAGTCAGCAACGCAGCTACGATCATTGCAACTCCTGTTAGCTGGTAGATCATAATCGTTCGAGCATTGGCCGTTAAAAATTGTGGCAAGTTATCCAGGTTGCGAGCAGCGATCCGTACAGATTGTACAGCAATAGGTATCGTAAGAAGACTGAGCAGCCAGAAGTAGTTGCCGCTTGCGACGGATACTGCTGCGATGCTGATATAAGCGCCTGCATACAGCCATGCATAAACGTTCAAGCCTCTTTTCTTGCCGATCCGTACGAGCCAGTTTCGTTTGCCACCTTTCATATCGGCTTCATAGTCGGGGTACTGGTTAATCCACAGCACAGCGATAATGAGAAATGCTAACGGTAAGCCAATAAAGGCAGCATTGGCATCCAGTTCACCTGTCAGCATGACATACATGCCTGTCATTATAAGCGGACCGAAAGTAAGTCCAACAGCAGCTTCACCTAGCCCAGTGTAGTTGAACTTAAATGGAGGAAGGCTGTAGAATACAGCTAGAAACCCACCAATCATACCAATCCAGAATACGTTCGGTTCTCTTACGAGAGCAATATACAAGCCAATGAAAAATGCTAGTGCTAACGTTATCAGTGCAATAATCGCGGTCTCAAGCATTGACAGCTTGCCATCTACGATCGTTTTTTTACCTCCACTAAAGCCATTCCGTTTGTCTGCTGTAATATAACGATCTACCCCAGTCCAATAGTCGACAAATTCATTGACTGCATTTTTTCCTATTTCAATTAAATAAATGCCGACTAGAGCAAGCAGCACCCAAGCCCAATCTACTGACTTTTCCTTGTTATAAGCAAGCGCAGTAGCAATCAGCATCGGTACAGTTGAAGCAATCCATATTTTCGGATCGGCAAGCTGCCAAAATCCACTCCACAGCCTTCCATTCTGTTTCGTACCATTCATAATGATCATCCTTTCATTTTAGCAATGTGATCAAGTAGACCGGTAAGGTGAAAGATAGTAAAAAAAGGGTATCACTTCGTTTCCATACCATTTGACGAAATTGTGAGCGTGCTGCCCCAAGGCGATAGCTGCGTGCTTCCATAGCATCTGCTAGACTTTCAGCTCGGCGGAATGCACTCGTAGTAACGGGGACCAGCAACGCAATCATGCGCTTGGCTTTTTCCTTAAGCGGTTGATCTGCGAGAGAAAAGCCGCGAGAGACTTGAGCCTTCCATATCCGCTCTGCCTCTTCAAATATCGTAGGGATAAATCGGAGCGATAAGGAAAGCATGAGCGATAAACGTTCAACAGGCAGACCGATCCTTTGCAGTGGATGCAGAAGACTGCTTAGTGCGCTAGCAATGCGGTCGGGTTGAGTCGTAAAGCTTAGCACTGCGGCGAAGGAAATGAACAGTGTTATACGTCCAGCGGCTACGAGACCTTTCTCCAGACCACCAGAATAGATGGAAAACACCCCAACCTTCAGCAAGCTCACTCCTTCGGAGTGGAAAAAGATATGGAACAACGTGATAAAAGCAATTAACAATAAAAGAGGCTTTATCGCTCTGACATAATATGCAAGCGGTATTTTAGTCATTAGTATGACAATGAATGTAAATCCAAGCCCGACTAATAGCGTAACGTAGGAATCGATGAGAAACACGGCTGCTATAAAGAAGAACATTCCTGTTAGCTTGGAGCGAGGGTCCAGACGATGGAGTAAAGAATGTCCTTCAATGTAGCGACCAAGCATTAATTTGTGCTTCATAGCGTTTCTCCTTTCTTAAGGAAGTGCTGCTTTAATAGCTGCAGCAAGGACTGTTGCACTCGGATAATGCTCAAGCTCAACTAAGCCAAGAGGCTCCTGGAGAGCAAAATATAATTGATAGGCTGCAGGGACTTGCAGTCCAGCTGCTTCTAAAGTATCTGTACAGCGCATGAGTACAGGAGGCTCTCCAGAAAAAACAATTTTGCCTTCATGCATAACAATGATCTGGTCTGTATAAGGCAAAACTTCCTCTAGGGAATGAGTTACGACGATAATGGTGCGCAGTTGATCACGACATTGACGGAGCAGCAGTTCCATTAGTTCGACTCTGCTTGAAGCT
>Ga0160455_100388_pt1 | contig 24889 bp, 21 predicted proteins | sample HID1972I_E6MG_FD_108206 | JGI IMG/M metagenome (GOLD analysis project Ga0160455, IMG submission 108206) | Enriched pill bug-associated microbial communities from UW Madison campus, WI, USA - HID1972I_E6 MG | ecosystem: Host-associated > Arthropoda: Insects > Digestive system > Unclassified ... | reverse complement strand
CGGCACCGACAGCAGCAGTGCCAGCACGACCTTCGTGACGGGATTCACGCCGTCCAGCCAGGCGGGCTTCACGATGCCACCAGTTCGAGGCGCTGCCCGCCCAGGTGCCGCGCCACGGCCTCGTCATGACTGACCGCGATCACCGAGCGTCCGGCGGCGATCTCCTCCTGCAGCAGCTCGACCAGGCCGATCCAGCCGCGACGATCCTGCCCGAATGTCGGCTCATCGAGCACCATCACCTGCGGCGCGGAGGCGAGCACGGTGGCGACGGAGAGTCGCCGCTTCTGCCCGCCGCTGAGGGTGAACGGGTTCGCGAGGGCGAGCGGGGCGAGCTGCAGCCGCTCCAGCAGGTCGTCGACGATGGCGTCGACCTGGGTGTCAGACTTGCCCAGCGCGCGCGGCCCCACCGCCAGCTCGTCGCGCAGGGTGCGCGCCAGGAACTGATGCTCCGGCTCCTGGAAGACGGTGCCGATCCTCGTGAGCAGCTCCCGCGACGACCAGCGCCACGGCCGGCGCCCGGAGCGCCCCGCCAGATCGGATGCCGCGGTCACCGCGCCGTCCGACTCGGGCAGCAGCCCCGCCAGAGTGAGTGCCAGCGTCGACTTGCCGGCGCCGTTCGGGCCGGTGATCACCGTCGCCGCCCCGCGCGGAACGCGCAGGTCGAGCCCGGACTGCACCGGCGTGCGGCCGTCGCGTGAGACCGTCAGTGCATCGGTGACGAGCACGGCATCCGTCACCTCGTCGACGTGATCGAGAACGGGCATCCGGATGCCGTGGTGCGGCACCCACACGCCGGCGTCGGCCAGCACGTCGCCGTACCGGCCGAACACCTCCTCGGGCGACCCGTCCGCGAGCAGTCCGCCGTCGGAAGCGAGCACGATGACCCGGGTGAGCAGATCCGCCCAGACCTCGGTGCGGTGCTCGACGACGACGAGTGTCGCACCGGTGTCGTCGAGCACCCGCGCCACGCTGTCGCGCACCTCGCGCACTCCGGCAGGATCCAGATTCGCGGTGGGCTCGTCCAGCAGCAGCAGCCCGGGGCGCATGGCCAGCACCCCGGCCAGCGCCAGACGCTGCTTCTGCCCACCGGAGAGCGCCTTGGTGGGCCGATCCAGGGGCACATCAAGCCCCACGGCATCCAGCGACTGCGCCACCCGAGCGGGGATCTGCTCGGCGGGCACGCCGAGGTTCTCGCATCCGAATGCCACGTCGTCGCCGACTCTGGACAGCACGACGCCGGCATCCGGATCCTGCAGCACCAGGCCGGTCGCCCCGCGACGCGACTCCCCTTCCCCGCTCGCCGCTGCGCGGCGGCCTTCCGGCGGGACCCCGTCGATCAGCAGAGCGCCGCGACGCTCGCCCTCCTCGGCGTCGCCGAGGACGCCGGCGAGGCCGGCCAGCAGGGTCGACTTGCCTGCACCGGACGCTCCCAGAAGCAGCACCCGCTCACCCGGCTCTATCGTGAACGTCACGTCACTGACAGCGGGCAGGCGCCTGCCCGCGTAGCGCCAGCCCCACCCGTTCGCGCTGACGCGAGCAGGAGCCGTCACGCTCAGACCTCCTGGCGCGATTCCCGCCCGGCGGCGAACCGGCTGAGCGCTCCCGTCGCAGCCAGCGCGCGCACCAGCATCCAGCCGACGACGCCCGCCAGGACGGCACCCGAGACGACCAGGGTTCCGAGATAGATCGCGTTGAACTCGAAGCTCTTCAGGAAGTTCGGCGACGAGCCGTAGAACATCTCGAACACCCAGGCCGCCACGGCTGCACCGATGCCAGACAGTGCGGCGACGACGACACCGAACCGGCGGTACAGGAACAGCGCGAAGATCAGTTCGGCGCCCAGGCCCTGCACGAGGCCGGACAGCACCGTGGAGACACCCCAGACATTGCCGATGAGCATCGAGACGATCGCGGCGACCACCTCGACGACCAGCGCCGCCCCCGGCTTGCGGATGACGAGCCCGCCGATCACACCGCCGATCAGCCAGATGCCCACCGCGATGCCGCCGAGACCGGGGGTCAGCGCATCGGCCGCACCGAACCAAGCCCCTCCGACGACGTTCCAGGCCCAGAAGACCAGGCCGATCGCGACTCCGAGCACAGCGGCCACGACGATGTCGACGACCCGCCAGCGCAGATTGCGGGATGCGGGGGCCGTTGCGGCCTCGGTGACGGATACGGATGCAGACGTACTCATAGGAACTCCTCCCTGCGCCGGCATGATCCGGATCAGGTTCGACGGTCGAAGCGCGGTTCGCTTCCTCTCAGCCCGGCGCGCCGGACTCCCGTGGTGATGTCATCGATCATAGCCCGCTCTCGCAGCCCGCAGCGCGACGGGATTCGGTAGCGTAGGGCGGGTGACTGTCTCCCCCGATTCCACGCGTCCTGTCACGCGCAGAGCGCTTCGAGAGCGGACGCGCGCGCATTCGGAATCGACCCACGAGGCCCATCCCGCCGAGGCGGCGCCCGACACGCACGCGCCGGCTGAGCCGGAAACCTCGGTCTCATCGCTGTTCACCCACGATACTGACGCTGTGGATGTCATCGACCAGGCACCGCTGCCGGGCGAGCAGGGGGAGCCGGTCGACCCCGAGCCCGCTGCCCCGACCGCATGGGCGGATGACGAGAACCCCACCACCGCACTGACCTGGCTCGACCCGCAGTCGGTCGCTGCGGCATCCGCTTCCGGCACGAAGGCGGCATCCGATCTCTTCGCCGGAGCCCGCCTGACGCCCGGATGGCGACGCCCGCGTGCGCTGCTGCCCGTGGCGATCGTCCTCACCTTCTGCGCCGCATACGTCGGCGGCACGCTGCTGTGTCCTCTGGACGCCGTCGCCCCCACGATCACCGCGGAGCAGATCGCGGTCGACTCGGCGCCCGCGGCGACCGTCGTCTGGCCCGCGAACGGCAGCGCGGCCGTGGGCATCCAGGGCATGTCGACGCTGGCATCCACCCCCGACCGGGACGAGATCGCGAGCATCACCAAGGTCGCCTCGGTGATGATGGTGCTCGAGAAGCTGCCCCTCAAGGTCGGCGAGCAGGGCCCCAGCTTCGAGTTCACCCGCGCCGATCACCGGGACTATCTGCAGTACCGCTGGTCGAACCAGTCATCGCTGGACGTGCCCGTCGGCGGCAGCCTGACCGAGTACCAGATGCTGCAGGGCGTGCTGCTCGGTTCGGCGAACAACTACATCGACCGTCTGGCGCGCGAGCTCTGGGGCAGCGAGCAGGCCTTCGCCGACGCCGCGGCCACCTGGCTCAGCGACCACGGGGTCGAGGGCATCTCGCTGCACAGCCCCTCCGGATTCGATCACGACAACGTCGCGACACCGGCCGCCCTGGTCCGGCTGGGCGAGGTGGCGATGGAGAACCCGGTGCTCGCGGAGATCGTCGGAACGCGCTCGGCTGAAATCCCCGGGGTCGGCACCGTCACGAACACCAACAAGATGCTGGATGATGCGGGTGTGGTCGGGGTGAAGACCGGCACTCTCACGCACAACTGGAACCTGCTCACCGCCAAGGACATCGCCGTCGGCGACACCACCGTGCGCGTGTTCACCTCGGTGCTCGCCCAGGAGAGCAACGCCGACCGACTCGCGGTGACCCGTCAGCTGCTCGCCGGCGTCGAGAAGACCCTGGCAGAGCAGCCGGTGTCCGTCCCGAAGGGCACGGTCGTCGGGTACGTGTCGACCGAGTGGGGCGAGAAGGTCGACGTGGTGACGGATGCCGATGCGAAGGTCGTGCTGTGGAACGGCGCCGCCGCGACCTCGACCCCTGACCTCGTGCTGGGGTCGAAGGCCACAGCGGGCTCGAAGGCCGGCACCCTGACGACCAAGGGTCCGGTCGACTCGGTCGAGACGCCGGTCTCGCTCGCTGCAGAGGTGACGCCGCCCAGCATCTGGTGGCGGCTCACGCATCCGCTCGAGCTGTTCGGCATCGACAACGGCTGATCTCCGCCCTCGCACCGGCACCCCGCTACGGATGTCAGCAGGAACGACGAATGTCGGTCGAGAAACCCGATCCGAACCGACATCCGTCGTCTGAGCCGACATCTGTGGTCTCGGCCCGCGCGCCCGCTCGCACGAAGACGCCCGCCCCCGCGTGGGGACGGGCGTCTTCGGCGTGAGTCAGGCTCGGTCGGGTCGTCCCTCGGATGCCGAGGACTCGGACTCCCGCACGGCCTCGGCGAACTGGACCGCGTCCGGGGCCTCGGCGACGGCCTCTTCCTCGGCGTCGCCGGTGACGATGACCGGGGTGGAGCCGGTGAGGGCGTCCTCGGCATCGGGATCGGCTGCGGCCTGCTCGAACTGCGACTGGTACAGCCTCCAGTAGGCGCCCCGCTTGGAGATCAGCGACTCGTGATCGCCCTGCTCGACGATGTCGCCGTGCTCCATCACGAGGATCAGATCCGCGTCGCGGATCGTCGACAGACGGTGCGCGATCACGAACGAGGTGCGTCCCTTGCGCAGCGCCGCCATGGCATGCTGCAGCAGCAGCTCGGTGCGGGTGTCGACCGCACTGGTGGCCTCGTCGAGGATGAGGATCGACGGCTGCGCCACGAACGCGCGGGCGATCGTGATCAGCTGTCGCTCACCGGCGGAGACGTTCGAGGCGTCCTCGTCGAGCACGGTGTCATAGCCCTCGGGAAGCGAGTGCACGAACCGATCGACGTACGTGGCGGTGGCCGCCGCCACGATCTCATCGTCGGATGCCGTCTCGTTGCCGTAGCGGATGTTGTCCTGAATGGTGCCGCCGAACAGCCACGGGTCCTGCAGCACCATGCCGGTGCGACGGCGCAGGTCGTCCCGGGTCATCTCGGCGGTGTCCTGCCCGTCGAGCAGGATGCGCCCCGAGTTCAGCTCGTAGAACCGCATGATCAGGTTGACCAGCGTCGTCTTGCCCGCACCCGTCGGCCCGACGATGGCGACCGTCTGACCCGGCTCGACCCGGAATGACAGGTCGCGGATCAGGGGACGCTCCTCGCTGTACGAGAACTCGACGTGGTCGAACTCGATCACGCCTCGTCCGCCGTCGACGGTGGGAGCGTCTTCCGCATCCGGATCCTGCTCGTCGGCATCCAGGAAGTCGAAGACCCGCTCGGCCGAGGCCGTTCCGGACTGCACGACAGCCGCCATGCCACCCAGCTCGCTGAGCGGCTGACTGAACTGCTGCGAGTACTGGATGAACGCTTGAACGTCGCCGAGACGCAGATTGCCGCCGGCGACCATCAGCCCGCCGAGCACCGCGATGCCCACATAGGTGAGGTTCCCGATGAACATCATGGCGGGCATGATGATGCCCGACAGGAACTGCGCCTTGAAGCTCGCCTGGAACAGCTCCTCGTTCTCGACCTGGAAGCTGTCGAGCGCGTCCTGCTCGCGACCGAACACCTTGACGAGGGCGTGGCCCGAGAAGGCCTCCTCGACACGGGCGTTCAGTCGGCCGACCTTGCGCCACTGGATGCCGAAGGCCTTCTGCGAGCGCGGTCCGATCACGCCGAAGATGACGCCCATCAGCGGCAGCGAGACCAGTGCGACCAGAGCGAGCTGCCAGGAGATCGAGAACATCATGACCAGCACGCCGACGACCGTGAGGACCGAGGTCAGCGCCCCCGACAGGGACTGCTGCATGGTCTGCGTGATGTTGTCGATGTCGTTCGTCACGCGCGAGATCAGCTCACCGCGCTGCACCTTGTCGAAGTACGACAGCGGCAGGCGGTTGATCTTCGCCTCGACGTCCTCACGCAGGCGCCACATGGTGCGGACCATGATCACGTTGATCACGTAGCCCTGCAGCCAGCTGAGCACCGAGGCGACGATGTAGATCGCCATGACGGCGAGGATGATCCAGCGCAGCCGCTCGAAGTCGACGCCGTCACCGACGGAGAAGTCGTCCATGGCCGCGACCATGTCGGCGAAGGTGCCCTGGTTCGCCTGGCGCAGTCCTTCGACGACCTGATCCTGGCTGAGGCCCTTCGGGAAGCCGTTGTCGCCGAGCGTCTTGGAGATGAATCCTTCGTAGACGACGTTCGTCGCCTCGCCGAGGATCTTCGGCGCCGCGACCGAGAGCACGACGCCGATCGCGCCGAAGAACGAGACGAGCACGAGCCAGGCCGCGGACGGCTTGAGCAGGCCGAGCATGCGCCGGAAGCTGGGGCCGAAGTGGTCGGCCTTGCCGGGCGCGGGCCCGTCGAACATGCCGCCGCCCTGCTGGCGCGCCTTCTCCGCCTGCTCGGCCTCTTCCTTCTCGGCCGCGGTCATCTCGACCGCGGGTGCCGTGGAGCCTGCGCGCGCGGCGGCCATCCGCTCGCGGCGGCTCAGCTTCTTGTCGGTGCTCTGGTCTTCAGAGTTCGGTGTGTGGCTCATGCGTCCACCCCCAGCTGCGACACGACGATCTCCTTGTAGGTCTCGCTCGAGGCGAGCAGCTCCTCGTGGGTGCCGACGCCGACGACGGCGCCGTCCTCGAGGACGACGATGCGATCGGCATCCGTGATGGTCGAGACGCGCTGCGCCACGACGATCTTGGTCACATCCGGCAGCTCTCTCCAGAGCGCCTGCCGGAGCCGGGCATCCGTGGTCAGGTCGAGCGCCGAGAACGAGTCGTCGAAGACCAGGATCTTCGGCTGGTGCACGATCGCGCGGGCGATCGCCAGACGCTGGCGCTGCCCGCCCGAGACGTTCGTGCCGCCCTGCGCGATGCGCGATTCGAGCCCGTCGGGCATCTCCTCGACGAAGTCCCGACCCTGAGCGATCTCGAGCGCCTTCCAGAGCTCCTCGTCCGTGGCATCCTCGCGTCCGTATCGGAGGTTGGATGCCACGGTGCCGGTGAACAGGAACGGACGCTGCGGCACGAGGCCGATGCCCGACCACAGCCTGTCGAGGTCCGCTTCGCGCACATCGACGCCCCCGACGGAGACGGATCCGTCGGTCGCGTCGAACAGGCGCGGGATCAGCGAGACGAGCGTCGTCTTGCCGGAACCCGTCGAGCCGATGATCGCGACCGTCTCACCAGGCTCGGCGTGGAAGCTGACGCCGGTGAGCACGGGCACCTCGGCACCCGGGTAGGTGAACTCGACGTTGTCGAATGCGACGGCGCCGGGGGCGGGGAAGTCGACCGCGCCGTTCTCGGGGCGGGTCATGGACGACTCCGCGTCGAGCACCTCTGCGACGCGCTCGGCGGAGACGGCGGCGCGCGGGATCATCATCGCCATGAAGCTGGACATGATGACGCCCATCATGATCTGCCCGATGTACTGCATGAACGCGAAGATCGTGCCGATCTCGGCATTGCCGGCGTTGATCTCGACACCGCCGAACCAGATCACGGCGACGACCGTGACGTTGAGCACGAGCATGAAAAGCGGGAACATCAGCACGAACAGCGAGCCGATGTTGCGACCGAGCGTCATGAGGTCGGTGTTGACCTCGCGGAATCGGCGCTCCTCGATGCGCTCGCGCACGAAGGCGCGCACGACGCGCACACCGGTGAGCTGCTCGCGCATGATGCGGTTGACATCGTCGAGCTTGCGCTGGTTGGCGCGGAAGAGCGGCACCATGCGGCCGATGATCAGCACGGCGATGAGCAGCAGCAGCGGCACGGACACGGCGATCAGCCAGCTGAGTCCGACGTCGGTCTGCACGGCCTTGATGATGCCGCCGATGGCGAGCAGCGGGGCGGTGACGAACATCGTCGCGCCCATCATGGCGAGCATCTGCACCTGCTGCACGTCGTTCGTGTTGCGGGTGATGAGCGAACCGGCTCCGAACTGCGACACCTCGCGCTCGGAGAAGCCGCTCACGCGGGCGAACACGTCGGCGCGCATGTCACGGCCGGCGGCCATGGCCATGCGGGCGGCGAAGAAGGTGGCCACGATCGAGGCGACGATCTGGCCGAGCGAGACCAGCAGCATGAAGCCGCCGCGGCTCCAGATGTAGCCGATATCGGCCTTGGCGACACCGTTGTTGATGATGTCGGCGTTGATCTCGGGCAGGTTCAGCGAGGCCATCACACTGGCGAACTGCAGCACCACGACCAGGAGCAGCAGCCACCAGTATCTGGTGATGTAGCGGACGAGGATCTTTCCCAGCACAGGCGGACTTCCTTGGGGATTCTGAATGGACCGAAATTCGGCCACAAGCTAGAGTGCCACGATCCTCCGACATCCGTATCCCCCTGAGGGATGACCTTCGCTGAAAGCGAAATGAACACCAGGTCGCAGGGGTTTCCTGCACCGGATCGAGAAAGTGTCCCGGCCGCCGCGAATAGACTCGCTGGCATGTCGGAAGAGCCAGCCACCGCCCCTGCCGTGCTGATGGTCTGCGACTACTCCCTGCGCTACCTCGGCGGCGCGCAGACCGCGTTCATCCGCCAGGCGGAGGCTCTCGTCGGCGAGGGGGTGCCGGTGGTCGTGCTGGCGCCGGATGCCGACGAGCTGACGAGCGATGGCGTCGTCTCCATCGCGCCTCCGCGGCGCGGAACCATCCCCGTGCTCGATCTGCCGCTGCTGGGTCGCGCGCGCGACCTCGAGCCGCTGGTCGCCGCCGTGGCGCGCCGGCACCGGATCGGCGCGATCGTCGTGCACTCCGAGTTCGCCCTCGCGGCCGCGGCGATCGCGGTGGGCACGCGGCTCGGCATCCCCGTCCTGCACACCGTGCACACCTTCTTCTGGCGCGCTCCGGCGGCCCTTGCGCCCTTCGCGCCGGTCGTGTCCCGCGTGCACAGTGCGCTCACCGGCATCCGCCGCGGCGATCGATACACCGGCAGCCATCCCCTGAACAACGCCCTGCGCACGATGACCCTGCGCATCGCACAGCGCGCCGACATCGTGCTCTCCCCGTCACGGCATCAGGCCGAGGCGCTGCGCGAGGCCGGCGCCGGGCGGGTGGAGGCCTTCTCGAACGTTGCGCAGCCGCTGCAGGCGACCGAGCCCGCCCAGGGCGGCCCGCTGCGTCTGCTCTGGGTGGCGCGCTTCGCGCCCGAGAAGCGCGTGGACGTCGCGCTCGACGCCATGCGCCAGGTGGTCGCCCGCGTCGGGGACGACCGCGTGCACCTCGACGTGGCCGGCGGTACGCACCGGCCTGTTCCGGGCGTCACGTTCCACGGTCCGGTGCCCGGTGAGCGCGTGGCCGAACTGATGGATGCCGCGGATGCCGCGCTCATCACCTCGCTGGGCTTCGACAACCAGCCGATGGTCGCGCTGGAGGCGTTCGCGCACGGCCGTCCGGTGATCGTGAGCGATCCTGTGCTCGGCGGCGAATTCGGGGATGCCGCGCTGCTGACGCGGACCCCGGATGCCGCGGGGCTGGCCGAGCTGATCCTGCGGCTCGAGGCGGACCGCTCTCTGCTCGACGCTCCCCGCGCGGGTGCCCTCGCCTATGCGCGCGAACGCGTCGCCGCCGCGCACGTCGCCCGCCTGCAGGAGCTCATCGCCTCGGCCTGAGTCGCTCGCAGCATCCGCGGCTCACCTGTCAGCTCAAACGACGGATGTCGGCGCAGAACGGCGATCTGCGCCGACATCCGTATTCTGAGCCGACATCCGTCGGTCGGCCGCACGGGCGAGCAGGACCCGCCGCCTCAGAACAACGGCACCTCGGGCACGAACTCCCTCGCGCCGACGCCCGGGTCCTCACCCAGATCGGCGATGGTCGCGGGGTGCCACTCGGGGTTGCGGTCCTTGTCGATCAGCTGTGCACGGATGCCCTCGACCATGTCGGGATGCAGGCCGAACCACATCACCCGGCGGTACTCGCCCTCCAGAGCCTCGCGCACGCTGTGCATCTCCCGCGCCTCGCGGACGGCGTCCAGCGTCACTGCGAGGCCGGTGGGCGCCAGCTCCTCCAGCAGGGCGAGGGTGGCGGCGGCATCGGCGGCGTCGGATGCCCGCAGCCGAGAGACGATCTCGCCGACGGTCGGCGCCGAGAAGACCTCGTCGATCCATGCGCGCGCGCCGATCAGCGACGACGGCTCCGGGGTCTCGTCGAACAGCAGCACCATCTCGTTCGGAGTTCCCGGGTCGGCCCGCCAGGCCAGCGCCTCGCGCAGCCCGTCGAGGTTCTCCGACGGCACGTAGTGGTCGGCGAAGCCGAGGTGCACGGCATCCGCTCCGCTCATGCTCTGCCCGGTCAGCCCGAAGTACTCCCCGAACCGGCCCGGAGCCCTGCCCAGCAACCAGGTGCCGCCGACGTCGGGGGTGAAGCCGATGCGCGTCTCGGGCATCGCCAGCCGGGAGCGCTCCGTGACGATCCGCACGGACGCGTGCCCGGCCAGGCCGATGCCGCCACCCATCGTGATGCCGTCCGCGAAGACCACGACCGGCTTCGGGTACTCGGCGATCAGCGCGTTCATGGCGTACTCGGCCCGGAAGAACTCCGCGATGTCGCCCGGGTGGCCGCCGACGATGTGCTCGTACAGGGCGCGGACGTCGCCGCCGGCGCAGAACCCGCGCTCGCCCTCGCCGTCGATGAGCACGGTCTCGATGTCGATGTCGTCGATCCACATCCTCAGTGCGGCGGTGATCCGATCGATCATGTCCAGATCGAGGGCGTTGATCGCGCGCGGACGGTTGAGAGTGATCCGCCCGAGGGAGTTCTCGGTGCGGACGAGGACGGTGGCAGCTTCGGCGTCGGTCACGATCGTCAGGCTACTCCGCTTCGCGTTTCGCCCCGATTCGGGGGCGAGGATAGCCATTTCCGGCAGGTGAAACAGGAATTCCCAGGGATTTCCGAGAAGATGGAGGGAACTGCCCACATCAGGAGAGGTCGCCATGCCCGAAGGACAGGTGCTCGAGTTCAATCGCATCACGAAGCGCTACGGCGCCGTGACCGCGGTCGCCGACCTCTCGGTGCGCGTCGAACCCGGTGTGGTCACCGGCTTCCTCGGACCCAACGGGGCCGGCAAGACGACCTCGCTGCGGATGCTGCTGGGCCAGATCCGCCCCACCTCCGGAACCGCGACCATCGGCGGCTCCTCGTACTCCGAGCTGCGCAACCCGCTGCGCACGGTGGGCGCCGTGCTCGAGGAGGCCGCGTACCGCCCGCGTCGCACGGCGGCGCGCCAGCTGCTGACCGCGGCCAAGGGAAACGGCATCCCGGTCTCGCGGGTCGATGAGGTGCTGCGTCTGGTGGGCCTGCAGGACGACGCCGACACGCGCCTGGGCAGCTACTCGCTCGGCATGCGTCAGCGCCTGGCGGTGGCATCCGCTCTGCTCGGCGATCCCGGTGTGCTCGTGCTCGACGAGCCGGCCAACGGCCTGGACCCCGAGGGCATCCGCTGGATGCGCCTGCTCATGCGCCGACTGGCCGACGAGGGCCGCACGGTGCTGCTCTCCTCACACGTGCTCAGCGAGATCGAACAGGTCGCCGACAACGTCGTGGTCCTCTCGAAGGGCCGCTCGGTGTACTCCGGCGGCATCGAGGATCTCGCGGACCCGGCGGGCGGCGCGGTGATCGTGGATGCCGAGAACCGCGCGCAGCTGATCACGGCACTCTCGGCCGCGAAGCTCACATTCGATGTGCTGCGCTCCGGGGTCACGGTGCGCGATTCGAACTCCGCCGCGGTCGGTGCGATAACCGCTGCGGCCGGTGTGCCGCTGACGATGCTGCAGCAGCGCGGTCCGAGCCTGGAGGACGTCTTCCTCGACCTGGTCTACGGCCGTCGCGCCGACAGCCCGCGTCTCGACCGGGTTGCGAACCCGGTCGCCCACGCCCCGCTGAGCGACGACATCCCGGCCGGTGACACGGCCCTCGCCGCCAGCGGAATCCCCGCCGCCGGTGCGGCGGCGATCGTCGCGGACGGCCTGGGCGCTGTGGATGCCGGTGGCGCGGATGCCGGTGGTGCGGAGCCCGACACCGGTGCGGATGCCGATGCGTCAGCCGCTTCGGGCGCCGGTGTCGATCCTGACGCGGATGCCGCCGCCGAGGTCGAGACCGACACGGACGCCGATGCCGCCGCCGAGACTGAGACTCCTGCGGAGGCGGATGCCGCCGAGGAAGCGGCCGATGCCGCCGGCAGCGGGACTCAGCCGGAGACCGGCGACCGCGCCGTGGACGAGCACGACGCGGACGCCACGGCCGAGCACGACGCGGACGCCACGGCGGAGCACGACGCGGACGCCACGGCCGAGCACGAAGCGACCACCGCGATCGACGCCGAAGCGGCCGTCGCTGAGCCGGACGCGGATGAAACCGCCGAGGGCGAGCAGCCCGGCACGGACGCCGCCGCGCACGAGAACCCCGGCACGGAGTCCGAGGACGACACCCTGCGCGCAGCCGTGGCGAACCTCTGGCAGCGTCCGGCAGCACCTGCGCCGGAGGCATCCGAGAGCACAGACAGCGCAGACAGCGCAGACAGCACCGGCGATGCGGAAGAGGAAGACCTCGACGCCACCCGGGTTCTGCCCCTCGCCACCGAAGCCGTCTCGATTCCCGCGCACGCAGACGCCGCATCGTTCACGGAGTTGATCACCGGCATCCCGGCATCCGCCTCTCCGGACGACGCCGAGCCGACCGCACCGGCGACCGAGGCGATCGCGGTCTTCGCTCCCCTACTGTCGAACGACGACGATGACGACTCCGCCGTGGACGATGCGGAGGACAACCCGCACCTCGCGGCGATGCGCACGTCGCTCTCGAGCGCCGCCAGCCGCTTCTTCGACGGCCCCGCACCGGACTACCCGTACAGCCGCGTCCCGGCCGGTGCGGCCGGCGATGCGGAGCCGGATGCCGAAGAGCCCGCGCCGAGCGAGGAGGCGCCCTCGGATGACGCCGAGCGTCCGTCAGAAGCCCCGCGGCCCGACAACCACGACCACCACGACGGCGATCAGCACCACGGCTGACGCCAGGGCCGATCGGGCCGCCGGTCAGGCCGGACGCGGACGGATGACCGGACGCTGACGGGTCTTACTGACCGGAACCGGCGCCGTCGAGGCGATGTCCACGACATCCTCGGGCTTGTCGCTGACCTCCAGCCGCAGCGCCTGCGTCAGAGCGAGACCGTGCCGGGTGGTGAGGATCAGCCGCTGGTACTGCGCATCGCCCTCGAGGTCGATCACGACGCTGGGTCGGCGCTTTCGGATCAGCACGAAATCCGTCGTTCCGGCGCCCTTCCACGTGCCGGCGGCGAGGATCCCGGGGATGTACGTACCGGGTCCGGGGACGCCGCGCAGCCACGTCCAGGCGTCGTCGGTGAGCTGAACCCGGATGATGTGCTTCCGCACGATGTGCAGGTTCTCCCGGTGGAAGGTCGACGCGCGCTCGATCGGCGACAGCACGATCTCGAGTCGTGTCTGATCCAGCAGGAGCGTCACCATGGATCCAGTCTGCCAGCGACGCCCCGCAAGATGCCTGCGACTTGCTCACAAGGTCGCAACGATCGACCCATCGGCTTCGAATCGCTCGAATTGCTGCATCCGACCCCCGGATCGAGCAGGTCGAGCGATTCGAAACGAGTTCAGGCGGTGGCGGATGCTGCTGCCGCGGCCGCCGCGGGAAGCGCCGCCTCGATCGCCGTCAGCTCCTCCTCGCCGTGCGCGGCGGTGAGGAACCAGGCCTCGAAGACGCTCGGCGGCAGGGCGATCCCCTGCTCGCGCATCGCATGGAAGAACGGCGCGTAGCGGAACGACTCCTGAGCCTGGGCCTGCGCGTACGTCCTCGGAGCCTCGGCGGCGAAGACCACGCCGAACAGGTTCCCGGCGCGCGGCACGGCGTGCACCACCCCGGCATCCGTCAGTGCGGAGTCCAATGCGTCGGCGAGGCGGGATGCCGCGGCATCCACCGTCGCATACACCTCAGAGGTCGCGAGCCGCAGCGTGGCCAGGCCCGCCGCGACCGACAGCGGGTTCCCCGAGAGGGTGCCGGCCTGATAGACCGGGCCGACGGGCGCGAGCAGGTCCATGACCTGCTCGCTGCCGCCGAGGGCCGCCAGCGGCATCCCACCGCCGACGACCTTGCCGAAGGTGATGATGTCGGGCAGGTACTGCTCACCGGCCTCCTGCTGCAGCCCCCAGTAGCCGGCGGGGTGCACGCGGAAGCCGGTGAGCACCTCGTCGAGGATCATCAGCGCGCCGTGCGCGTGGGCGGTCTCGGCGATCAGCCGGTTGAATCCGGGCAGCGGGGCGACGACGCCCATGTTCGCGGACGCCGCCTCGACGATCACCGCGGCGATCCGATCGCCGTGCTCGGCGAACACCGCGGCCAGCGCGTCCTGGTCGTTGTAGTCGATGACCAGGGTCTGCGCGGCGATCGGCGCGGGGACGCCGGCCGAGCCGGGCAGGGCGAGCGTCGCGACCCCCGAGCCTGCGGCGGCCAGCAGCCCGTCGGAGTGACCGTGGTAGTGACCGGCGAACTTGACCAGCAGGTCGCGGCCTGTGGCGCCGCGAGCCAGGCGGATGGCGGTCATCGTCGCCTCGGTGCCGGTGGACACCAGGCGAACGCGCTCCACCGGGCGCGCATCTGCGACGCGCACGCGCTCGGCGATCACCTGGGCGAGCTCGACCTCGCCCTCCGTGGGTGCGCCGAACGACAGGCCGCGCACCGCGGCATCCTGCACCGCCCGCACGACCTCGGGCTGCGCGTGGCCGAGCAGCGCCGGACCCCACGAGGCGACGAGGTCGATGTACTCGCGGCCTGCGGCATCCGTCACCCTCGCCCCCTTCGCCGAGGCGAGGAAGCGCGGCGTTCCGCCGACGGACCCGTACGCCCGGACCGGCGAGTTCACCCCGCCCGGGATCACCGAGCGGGCAGCGTCGAACAGGGTGTCATTGCGGTCGGTCATCGTTCCAGCCTACGGATGCCGGCTATGCGCGCACCCCAGGGAATCGGATGCGAGAAACCCGCGCCAGCGTGGATCGATAATGCTCCGGAGATGGGGATCCGGGATGTACTTCTGATCCACGCTGGGGATGCGGATGCGTTTCTGATCCAGCCCAGCCGGCTCAGCGCAGCCAGCGGGCCGCTTCGACGGCCCAGTACGTGAGCACGGCATCCGCACCGGCACGACGGATCGACATCAGCGACTCCAGGACCGCCGCACGGCGATCGATCCAGCCGTTGGCCGCGGCGGCCTCGATCATCGCGTACTCGCCCGACACCTGATACGCCCACACCGGCACGTCCACCGCGTCGCGCACCTCGCGCAGCACGTCGAGGAAGCCCATCGCGGGCTTGACCATCACGATGTCGGCGCCTTCGTCCTGATCGAACAGCGCCTCGCGCACGCCCTCGCGCCGGTTGCCCGGGTCCATCTGATACGTACGGCGATCGCCTTGCAGCTGCGAGTCGACGGCTTCGCGGAACGGGCCGTAGAATGCGCTGGCGTACTTGGCCGAGTAGGCCATCAGCAGGGTGTCCTGGAAGCCCTCGGAGTCCAGTGCCTCGCGGAGCGCGGCGACCTGGCCGTCCATCATGCCGCTGAGTCCGAGCAGGTGCGAGCCGGCTCGGGCCTGCGCGAGAGCCATCGAGCGGTAACGGTCGAGGGTGGCGTCGTTGTCGACCGAGCCGTCCGACGCCAGCACGCCGCAGTGGCCGTGGTCGGTGAACTCGTCCAGGCACAGGTCGGTCTGCACGACCACGGCATCGCCCACCTCGGCGACGACCGCGGCGGTCGCCGCGTTCAGGATGCCGTCGGGGTCATCGGCGCCCGAGCCCCGGGCATCGCGCACCTCGGGAACGCCGAACAGCATCACGCCGCCGACGCCCGCCTCGGCGGCATCCGCGGCGGCCACGCGCAGCGAGTCGAGCGAATGCTGCACGACCCCCGGCATGGAGCCGATCGGAGCCTGCTCGGTCAGCCCTTCGCGCACGAACATCGGCAGCACGAGCTGGCGCGCCTCGAGCGACGTCTCGCGCACCAGGTTCCGCACCGGTGCCGACTGGCGGAGCCGCCGCAGGCGCGTGTGAGGGAAGCCGCTCACGGCGCGAACTCGTCCGCCGCGTGCGGGAGCGTGAAGTGCGAGACCGTGTCGATGAGCGCGTCGACGGTCTGACGATCGGCGACCGCCGAGATCGGCAGGCCGGCCTTGCGGGCATCCTTCGCCGTGCGCGGGCCGATCGCCGCCAGCAGGGTGGTCTCGGGGATCTCGGGGAACTGCTCGCGCACCTGGCCGGCGACCGAGCCGCTCGTGATGAGGATCGCGTTGATGCGGCCGTTCTCGACGTCGCGGCGGATGCGGTCGGTGACCGGCACGCCCACGGTGCGGTACGCGACGACGCTGTCGACGTCGTGGCCCGCCTCGTTCAGCATGACCGACAGGACCGGCTTGGCGATCTCGCTGCGCAACGAGAGGATGCGCCGGGCGTCGGGCTCGAGCGCGATCATCTGCTCCGCCATCCCGGCTGCGGAGTTGTCCAGCTCCGGCACGAGCGCCACGTCGTAGCCGACCGCGAGAAGCGCGGCGGCCGTGGTCTCACCGACCGCCGCGATCTTGGTGCGCTTGGGCACGGCGACGCGATGAGCGAAGAGCACGTCGACCGTGGTGGCGCTGGTCACGGTGAGCCAGTCGTAGTGCCCCTCCTGCAGTCTCTCGAGCGCCGCATCCAGGGCATCCTGGTCTGTGGTGGGGGCGAAGTTGATCAGCGGGGCCACCACCGGCACCGCGCCCTGTGCGCGCAGACTCGCGGCGACGCCGTCCCCCCAGGGCCCGCCACGGGGCACCAGGATGCGCCAGCCGTCCAGCGGCCGGGCCGTTTTCGTTTCGGAAGCAGTCATCAGGATCACTCTCGCGGGAGAAGGTCGGCCGCTCCCTGTTCGAGCAGCCGATGGGCTGCAGACATGCCGATTTCACGGATCGCATGCATCGGGTCTGCACCATCGGCAGCACTCGCTCCGTTGCCACTGCCGTTCCGACGAATATACCCCCGGTTCAGGGACTCCGTGACGTCGAGTCCGATCCGGCGGTCGCCACGGGGATCGTAGACCACCGCGCGGACGCGGATATCGTCGTCTGTGACCTGCGCGTGCGCGGCCATCGGCGCTTGGCATCCCGCCTCGAGCCCGGCGAGGATCGCCCGCTCGACGGTGACGGCGATGCGGGTGTCCTCGTCATCCAGTCCGGCCAGGGCCGCGAGCAGGTCGGCATCCGCAGCCGCGAGCGTCTCGACGGCCAGCGAGCCCTGCCCGGGGGCGGTGGGCCATTCCGACAGTCCCAGGTGCTCGCGCTGCAGTGTCGAGTCAGAGCCGAGTCGAGACAGGCCTGCGGCGGCGAGGATGACGGCATCGAGTTCCCCCGACTCGACTCGCGCCAGGCGCGAGTCGACGTTGCCGCGGATGTCGATGACCTCGGCACCAGGTGCCCGCCTGCGCACCTGGGCGATGCGACGCGGGGCGCCTGTGCCGACCTTCGATCCGCGGGGCAGGGCGTGCAGCGCGGTGCCGTCGCGGGTGATGACGACGTCGCGGGCGTCCTCCCGGACGGGCGTAGCGGCGATGACCAGTTCGGCGGGCTGCGCGGTGGGCAGATCCTTCAGCGAGTGCACGAGGATGTCGCATTCGCCGGCGATGAGCGCCTCGCGCAGCCGGTTGGCGAAGATGCCCGTGCCGCCGATCTCCGACAGCGAGGCGCGGTTCGTATCACCCTCCGACACGATCGGCACCAGCTCGACCGGCCGCCCGGCGATCTTCGCGAGCGCGTCGGCGACATGGCCGGACTGCGCCTGTGCGAGGGCGCTGCGGCGCGTGCCGAGACGGATGGGAGTGGTCACTGCAGCACGTCGGCGATCTCGTCGAGACGAAGCCGGCGCCCGGTGTAGAAGGGCACCTCCTCCTTCACGAAGCGGCGGGCTTCGGTGTAGCGCAGGTCGCGCATGAGGTCGACCAGCTCGGTCGGGTCATCGGCCTCCAGCGGCAGCAGCCACTCGTAGTCGCCCAGGGCGAACGCGGCGACCGTGTTCGCGAGGACGCCGCGGTGCGCCGCGCCCTTGCGTCCGTGGTCGGCGAGCATCGTGCGACGGTCCTCGTCCGAGGCGAGGTACCACTCCGGTGTGCGCACGAACGGATACAGGCACAGCCAGCCCTTGGCGTCGACGCCGCGCAGGAACGCGGGCACATGCGCTCGGTTGAACTCGGCGTCGCGGTGCACACCCATGACGTTCCAGACCGGCAGCAGCGAGCTCAGCATGTCGGTGCGGCGCAGGCGGCGCAGCGCGCGCTGCAGCTCCTCGGCCGTGGGTCCGTGCAGCCAGACCATGAGGTCGGCATCAGCCTTCAGCCCGCTGACGTCGTAGAAACCTCGTACGGTGACACCGGAGTCCTCGATGTAGCCGACGATGGTCTCCAGCTCGGTCGCGTCGGCCTCGGCGACCGGCGCATCGGGATTTCGACGCCAGACCGCCCACAGGGTGAACCCCGTCGGGGCGGAATCGGACACGGTGTCAGCAAGAACTTCGGACATGCTTCCAGTCTGCCCCTTCCGCGAGGGCCCGGCGAACCGGCCTCCCGCGGCATCCCCTGTGCCGGTCGCACCGTGGGATCAGCGCGAGACGGCGCGGGCGATCACCCAGACGACCCCGCCGACGACGGCGGCGACGCCGGCCACAGCGGCGGCGGCCCCGACGGGGTTGCGCTGGGCGAAGGCACGCGTGCGACGGATGCCGCGCTGCGACGCCTGCTCGATCCGGCGCGGGAAGTTGCCCTTGATCTCGATGGCGGCCAGGGCCGCCTTCAACTCGGCGCGGGCGGACGCCACAGGATCGGTGATGCCGCTGGGCACGACCGTGCGCGCCTGCCCGACGGTGCGAACCTGCACCGGGCCCCTGTTCGGCTCAGAGATCGTCATGGCCGGCCTCCTTCACAAGGCGTACATCTGCGGCTACGGCTTTGCCGGGGTTCTCGCGCTTGACGACCCTGCGGAAGCGCAGCACGCCGAGCAGCGCGAAGATCGCGACGGCCAGCAGCAGGAACCCGAACACGGCGAGCGCCGCCACCCACGCCGGCCACCAGGACGCCAGCCCGATGATCCCGAACGCGAGCAGCACCGGAATCGCCCAGAACAGCAGGAACAGCACGATCACGAACCAGAGGCTGCCGATGCCGGCATCCTTCGCGGTGCGCGAGACCCACGCCTTCGCCGCGGCGATCTCAGCGGTGATGAGGTTGCGGACCAGCTCGGGCAGATCCCCGAGCAGGGTCAGCAGGCTGTCGTCGGCGCGGTCGCGGTATCCGCGTGTCATGTCACTCCGCCTCTGTGGTCGTCTTCTTCGCTGCGGACTTGGGCTTGGCGGCCGGCTTGGACGAGGCTGCGGGCTTCGTGGCCGTGGTCGCCTTGGTGGTGCGCTTGGCCTCGGCCGCGGCATCCTTCACCGTGTCGGCGACGTCCTCCGCCGCATCCTTCGTCGCGTCGACGGCGGAGTGCAGGCGCTGCTCGGGGGTGCCTGACGACGCGGCCGCCTTGACGACCTTCACCGCTCCCGTCCAGAGCGCGCCGGGAACCGCTGCGGCCTGAGCCTTGGCGAAGTCCTGCACGCGAGTGACCTGGTGCTGCACCGGGTCGAGATGCCAGATCTTGAGCCACTGCGTCTTGATCTGCTCGTAACGTGCGCGTCCCGCGCGCGAGCCGAGCACGTATCCCGCGCCGAGTCCGACGACGAGTCCGATCTTGCCCTTCATGGGAGCCTCCTGACGTAGTTGCGGCATCATCGTCGAAGGCTGAACCGTGCCGCCCCCCGGACGATGGATCTCCAGGCTAGTCGCATATGCCTGATTCGGCATCTGCCCTTGCGCGCGGCGCCAAGACGACGTATGGGGCCGGGTTCAGTCGTGCCAGAGCAGTTCGCCGCGCAGCCGATCCGCCTCGGCGATGGCATCCGGCACCACCTGCGCGAGGCCCGTCCCGGCGAGCCACGCGCCGACCACCGCCAGCCGCGGCGTCCTGCGCGCAGCCGTGCGCACCGCGGTGCGCCGCTCGTCCGCGCCGATCAGCGAGGTCGGCTGCGACTGCACGAACCGCGCGCGATGCGCGGCGAGCAGCTGCTGCGGTCGCAGCGTCATGCCGAGCAGAGCGGATGCCTCTGACAGCGCCAGCTGTGCGGCGGCATCGTCGTCCAGGGCGGCGGTCGCGGCGGGCTCGCCCTGCGTTCCGAACGAGACGCGCACGACATGGCGGGCTCCGGCATCGCGGCGCAGCCAGCCCCACTTCGCGGTGGAGTGCGTGAGTGCCTTGGCGATGTGGCTGCCGGGCACGGTGAGCACGCCGCTGCCTCGCGGAGCCGCGTCGAGCTCGGAGGCATCCAGCAGCAGGGTGACGATCTCGATCTCGGGGGCTTCGCCGGGCTCTGCGAGTCCTTCGACGTGCGGGGCGAGCAGGTCGCGCGCGACGGGTTCGGCGGTGGCGACGACCACGGCGGTCGCCGTGAGGGGTTCGGATGCCGCATCGTCGGCATCCGAGTCGGCATCCGTCGTCTCGTCGAATGCGACCGTCCACTCGGTCGTGCTGCGATCCAGACGCACCACGCGGACGCCGGTGCGGATCTCGGCACCGTACTTCTCCAGGTCGGCGCGCAGTGCGTCCACCAGGCGGCTCATGCCGCCGTCCAGCCCCTGCACCGCGGCCCCCGGCCTCGTGACCGCCGTCCGATCGCCCTGCAGCGCGAGCACTGCTCCGCTCAGCGAACCGACACGGGTCAGCGCCGCGTTCAGCCCGGGAGCTGCGACATCGACATCCACGTCTTCCGGAAGCGCCGAGTACACGCCGGCCGTGACGGGCGCGACAAGACGATCGCGCACACGGGCACCCATGCGCGAGGCGACGAGCCTGCCGAGGCTGCGCTCGTGGCCGATGGTCAGCGGAGGACGAAGACGATCGACGTAGGCGCGCCAGACGCCGCGCCAGCCGATGATCGCGCGCACGTCGTCCTGGAACGGGTTCGCGGGGATGCCGAGCATGCCGCCCTTCGGCAGGGGCGCATCGGGGGCATCCGGGATGCCGCTGAGCCAGGCGCCGCCGCCCTCTGGCGCGACGACCGCGTCGGAGAGTCCGAGCTCGTCGACCAGCTTGCGCACGTGTCCGCCGCGGGTGGCGAAGCTCTCGGCTCCCGCGTCGACGACGATCCCGCCCAGTTCGGCCGAGCGGATGCTGCCGCCCAGCTGCGGCTGCGCCTCGAGCAGCGTGACACGCATCCCGACCTTCGCGCATTCGCGGGCGGCGACGAGTCCGCCGATGCCGCCGCCGATGACGACGACGTGCTGCTCTGCGGCGCGGGCGGCGAGTTCAGCCGGTTGCTCTGCGGTCATGCGTCGATTCTTCCATTGCGGTCCATGCGGGTGCTCATCCGTCCAAGCCCGTCAGAGCTCGCCGTGGGCGAGCTGCACGATGCGGGTGAGCTGGTCGGGGTCCGTCTCCGGCGGTACGCCGTGGCCGAGGTTCAGGATGTGCCCCTTGGCGCCGCGCCCGCGTTCCATGACGTCGCGCACGTGCGCTCCCAGCACCGGCCACGGCGCCTGCAGCAGGGCCGGGTCGATGTTTCCCTGCACAGCCACGTCGTCTCCGACGATGCGGACCGCCTCGTCCAACGGCATCCTCCAGTCCACGCCGACCGCGTCGACGATGCCGCCCAGGCGCATGTCGTCGAGGAAGGGTCCGGTGCCGACTCCGAAGTGGATGCTCGGCACGCCGATGCCCTCGAGCGCGGCGTGCGAGTGCGGTGCGATGTGCGTGCGGTAGTCGTCGGGGCTGAGCGATCCAGCCCACGAGTCGAAGAGCTGAACGACGGAGGCTCCGGCGTCGCGCTGGATCTCCAGGAATCGACGGGAGATCCGCGACAGCCAGCCCGCGAGCCTGTCCCAGGAGTCGGGGTCGGCGTGCATCATGGCGCGGGCGCGCAGGTGCTCCTTCGACGGGCCTCCCTCGATCAGGTAGGCAGCGAGGGTGAAGGGCGCGCCCGCGAAGCCGATCAGCGGGGTCTCCCCGAGCTCGGCCGTGACGATGCGCACCGCTTCGGCGATCGCGGTGCCGTCGAGGTTGGCGGGGTCGATCGCGGTGATGCGGTCGACGTCGTCCGCTGTGCGCACCGGGTTCGCGAACACCGGGCCGCGGCCCGGCTCGATCTCGACCTCGACACCGGCCAGGCGCAGGGGGATGACGATGTCACTGAAGAAGACTGCGGCGTCCACGCCGTGCCGGCGCACCGGCTGCAGCGTGATCTCGGCTGCGAGATCGGGGGTGAGGCAGGCGTCCAGCATCCGGGTTCCGACGCGCAGCTCGCGGTACTCGGGCAGCGACCTGCCGGCCTGACGCATGAACCAGACGGGGGTGCGCTCGGGCTTCTGTCCGGCGAGCGCGCGCAGCAGATCAGTCATGCCTCCGATCCTTCCATCGCCGGCTATGCGGATGCCGGGGGCCGGCGCCGGTGGCCGGGCGCTCTACCTGGTAAGGGTTGCCTCGGATGCCGATCATAGACACCCGGCGTACTCTGGACAGGTGCTGCTCTGCGTCACTGCGAGTCATAAGACCGCTTCCTTCGAACTGCTCGAACGCCTCAGCCGCCACCCCGAAACCGTCGCCCCGACCCTTGTCGAAGCCGGTGCGCAGGGAGCCGTCGTGCTCGCGACCTGCAACCGCTTCGAGGCTTATGTCGAGACGGACGACCTCGACACGGGCGCGGTGCTGGACGTCATCGCGCAGGCCTCCGGCATCCCCTCCGCCGACCTCGACGGCTCGTACCGCGTGGTCGAGGACCGCCGCGTCGCCGAGCACCTGTTCGCCGTCGCATCCGGACTGGAATCCGTCGTCTCAGGCGAAGGCGAGATCGCGGGCCAGGTGCGGCGCGCGCTGACCGGCGCCCGCAAGGAGGGCACCACCTCACCCGCCCTGGAGCGACTCTTCCAGCGCGCGAGCCAGGCGCAGCGCAAGGTCAAGAACGTCACCGCCCTGCAGCGCGCCGGTCGTTCTCTGGTGCGTCTCTCACTGGAACTCGCCGACAGCCGCATCGCGGACTGGTCGGCGGAGCGCGTGCTGCTGGTGGGCACCGGCTCCTACGCGGCCGTCACGCTGGCGACGCTGCGCGAGCGCGGTGCGGTCGACATCTCGGTGTTCTCCCCGTCGGGTCGCGCCGAGCTGTTCGCCAAGAAGCACGGCATCCGCGCGGTCTCGGCATCCGAGTACGCGGGCGTCGCCCAGCGCTCCTCGCTGCTGATCACCTGCACCGCCGCGACGGAGCCCGTGCTGGGACCGGTGCAGCTGCAGCGCCCCGAGCGCGCCGCATCCGTCGGATGCCCTGTCGCGCATCCCGGCGGTTCGCAACTGGTCATCGACCTGGGCATGCCACGCAACGTCGACCCCGCCGTCGCCCAGCTGGAGGGCGTCGCTCTGCTGGATCTGGAGACCATCCGCCTGCACGCCCCGCTCGAGGAGCTGCAGGCGACGGATGCCGCCCGGGCGGTCGTCCGCGAAGCCGCCGACGACTTTCTCGCCGCCGGTTCCCGCGCGGCCGTGACGCCCGCGGTGGTGGCGCTCCGCACACACATCTTCGAGCTGCTCGAGGCCGAGATCGACCGCGCGCGCCGCCGCGGCGACGAGGACGGGCTGGTCGAGCAGGCCATGCGTCACCTCGCCGGCGTCCTGCTGCACACGCCCACCACGCGTGCGCATGAGCTGGCCGCGGAAGGGCGCGGTTCGGAGTTCCTCACCGCACTCGAGACGCTGTACGGCCTGGTTCCCGGAGTCGGCGACGCGGCATCCGACGTTCCGGCAGCCGATATCGCCTGATCGCCGTCGTCGTCGCGCGGGCCATGCGCTTCGCGCGGCACGCGCTTCGCGCGGACAAATGCGCCTGACACGGGCCGATTCCCGAAACTTCTCCGCGGCAAGCGCACTTCTCCGCGGCAATGGCACAGCCCGCCGACGTGCGCGACACTGGGACGATGAGCGATGCGCTGGAAGAGGGCCCGTTCTTCCACGGCACCAAGGCCCGGCTGCGGCCCGGTGATCTGCTGACGGCGGGCTTCGCATCGAACTATCGGCCCGAGATCCTGATGAACCACATCTACTTCACGGCGCTGCGTGACGGCGCCGGGCTGGCGGCTGAGCTCGCGGCCGGGGACGGTGATCCGCACGTCTACCTGGTCGAGCCCACCGGTGAGTTCGAGAACGACCCGAACGTGACCGACAAGAAGTTCCCCGGCAACCCCACCCGCTCCTACCGCAGCCGTGACCCGCTGCGCGTCATCCGCGAAGTCGACGACTGGACCAGACTGACTCCCGAAGCACTGCGGACTTGGCGGGACCGGCTCGCCGAGATCCGCGAGACGCGCGGTGAGATCATCAACTAGGTCCACGCGCTTCGCGCGGAGAATTGCGCTTCGCACGGGCGGATGCTCTGGATTCCTCCGCGCGAAGCGCGGAACTCCGCGGCAGGGGCACGGCCACCCGGCGCAGTGGGGACGGTGCGAGACTGGACGCATGGCCCTTCACATCACCGGAGACACCGCCGCCGACGACCTGCTCACGCACAACCCGCTCGCGCTTCTGATCGGGATGCTGCTCGACCAGCAGGTCCCGATGGAGACCGCGTTCGCCGGACCGCTGAAGATCGAGCAGCGCACGGGTGCGACGGATGCTGCGGCCATCGCCGGCATGGACCCGGACGCCTTCCTCGAGGCCTTCAAGCAGACACCCGCCGTGCATCGCTTCCCCGGGTCCATGGCGACCCGGGTGCAGACGCTGTGCCAGACCCTTGTGGACGATTGGGATGGAGATGCCGCCGCACTCTGGACGCAGGGCGACCCGGACGGCCCCGAAGTCCTGAAGCGACTCAAGAAACTGCCTGGTTTCGGCGAGCAGAAGGCGAAGATCTTCCTGGCGCTGCTGGGCAAGCAGTACGGATTCACCGGCGAGGGTTGGCGGGAGGCATCCGCCCCCTACGGCGACGAGGGCGCCTATCGCAGCGTCGCCGATATCGTCTCG
>Ga0160455_100379_pt1 | contig 25375 bp, 22 predicted proteins | sample HID1972I_E6MG_FD_108206 | JGI IMG/M metagenome (GOLD analysis project Ga0160455, IMG submission 108206) | Enriched pill bug-associated microbial communities from UW Madison campus, WI, USA - HID1972I_E6 MG | ecosystem: Host-associated > Arthropoda: Insects > Digestive system > Unclassified ... | reverse complement strand
GTGCGGGGACCAACGCGGCGAGCGCGTGACCGACGACCAGCGCGACGAGGAACGGCCAGGCTGTGAGGATGAATCCGACCGGATCCTCCCCGTGCGAGGCGCGACCGATCACAGCGAAGATCAGCACGAGAACGGCGTCGACGAGGAGCGCGGGCAGGTACCTCATGCTCCGACTTTAGAGGCATCCGCACCACCGGCGGTGCAACGCGCGGACATGCGTCGGCGCGTCAGACGAAGCGCTCGATCACCCCGTCGCGCAGCACGGGCACGCCGTCGACGGCATCCAGCTCCGCGGCCTGCTCGACGGTGGCGGGTCGGATGCCGGATTCGGCCATCCTCGCCGTCGACGGCACGCCTGCGGTCAGCTCCCGACCCGAGCCGCTCGCGGCCAGCAGGTGTCGCACCGCACGGCGCAGTGCGCGGAAGGACTCGGATGCGACCGCAGCGTCGGGTGCGCAGTGATCGATGCCCAGGTCGGTCAGGGCCGCGATCACCGCGCCGGCTCCGAGCTGATCCTCGACCGCGTAGCGCAGGTCGCCCTCGGGGGTGCGCTCCCCCGCAGCGATGATGCTCACCGAGGTGCGCTCCGCGCGACGCTCCTGCAGTGTCATGACCGCACGCGCGGTCGCGGCGGCGTTGCGGATGCCGCCGAGCAGCACGACGGCTCCGGTCTCGGCCGCCGCTGTGGCGACCGCCGCACCGTTGGTGGACCAGTCCCTGGCATCCTCCAGCGTCACCGTGCCGCCGTCGGCGACGACATCCGCCATGCTCGAGGTGAAGCGCAGCACGTCGATCACCACGACGATGTCGGCCGGCGCGAGGCGCGCGAGTCCCTCTGTGCCCCACTCGAGACGGACCTGGTAATACGACTGATCGAACGGCGACGGCATCCGTCCACCCTATTCCGCGGGGCGCTCCTCCCTGCCCCCGAAGGACCCGTCCATCCGAAGAACCCGTCTTTATGGCGCAAACCGCCCCTTCGGCCCGTGAAACGGGGCGGTTTGCGCCATATAGACGGGCTTGTCAGTCGGCGGCGAGCGCCTCGACCGGAGCAACCCGCGTCGCCAAGCGCGTCGGCGCGACGGCGGCGATCACGGTGAGCAGCGCCGTGGCGACGACGATCACGACGACAGGCAGCCACGGGACCGCTGGCAGCACCAGACCGGCCGGCTCGTAGTCGGGCAGCACCGGCACGGCGCCGAGCAGCGACTGCGCGGCGATCCATCCATAGGCGATGCCGAGCACGAGCCCGGTCAGCGTGGCGGCGACGGTGATGTGCAGCGCCTCCAGCAGCACCATGCGACGCACCTGCGCGCCGGTGAGCCCGATCGCCCGCAGCAGACCCAGCTCCCGCTTGCGCTGCACGACCCCGATGGTGAGCAGGTTCACGAGCCCCACTGCGGCGATCACCGCGGAGACGGCCACGAGCACCATCATGATGCCGGCGAAGGCGTCCATGGGCGCGAACATCTCCAAGGGAACGCCGTCCTCGCTCTGGCGCATCATCAGCGCCTTCGACGACTCCAGCGCGACCGCGAACATGGTGACGAGCGCGACGCCCATCACCACGCCGATGGCCATCCGGCTGGACCGCTCCGGGTAGCGCAGCGCGTTCTCAGCGGCCAGCCGGGCCGTGGCGCTGCGGCCGAAGAGTCGGCCGACCAGCCGCAGCACGGGCGGCATGATCAGCACCGCACCGGTCACGATCCCCGTGAACGAGAGGACGCCGCCGAAGAACGCGACCACCACGCCCAGTGGTGTGACCAGTCCCAGCACGACCCCGAGGAACAGCAGGGCGGCACCGCTGATGAGCAGCACGAGGGAGCCGACGTTGCGCCCCACCCGACGACTGACCTCATCGTGCGTGCGCTCGACCGAGCCGCCGAGCGCCTGCAGCGGCGTGACCGCCAACACCCTGCGCGACCCGATGTGCGCGGCCAGCCACGTCGTCAGTGCGACACCGATCACCGGCATCAGAACGCCCGCCTGCACCAGCGTGAACGACTCGGGCGCACCGTCGATCAGGCTGCTGCCGACGATGATCCCGACCGCCGCGAATCCCAGGCCGAGGGCCAGGCCGACGACGGCGCCGATCACACCCACGACGAGTCCCTGACCGGTGACCTCCGCACGCTGCGAGCGCGCCGATGCTCCGATCAGCCGCATCAGCGCGATGCGCCTGGTCCGCCCGGCGATGATCGTCGAGAACGTGTTGGCGGTCACCACTGCGGCGACGTACATCGCCACGGCTGTGAGCAGGATCGACAGGATGGCGACGACGACGGCAAGAGTGCCGCTGTCGCCGATGAACGGATCGGCCTGCAGCGTCGCGCCGATGTAGGCCGTCACCTCGACGAGCACGACGCCGAAGGCCGCGGCCAGGGCGGCGACCAGGATGCTGGCTCCCATCCCCCGCTCGCGAAGCCAGGCCAGGCGCGCGGTGCGCCCGGGCGTGAGATCGAGGGCCGATCCGACTGCCACGGCGGTCATGCCGCTACCTCGGCCGCGAGCATGTACGCGGAGATCTGCTCGGCGCTCTGCCGCGGGTGGTCGGCGACGATGCGACCGTCGCCGAGGAACAGCACCCGATCGGCGTGGGCCGCGGCGATGGCGTCGTGCGTGACCATCGCGATCGACTGACCGTGGTCGCGACTCGCGGCGGCGAGCAGCTCGAGCACCTCGCGGCCGCTTCGCGAATCGAGGTTCCCGGTCGGTTCGTCGGCGAAGACCAGGTCGGGTGCGGTGGCCAGAGCGCGGGCGATCGCGACGCGCTGCTGCTGTCCGCCGGAGAGCTCGTGCGGGCGGTGGTTCAGGCGCGATGCCAGTCCGAGCCGCTCGACGAGACCGTCGATGCGCGCCTTCTCGATCGCCGAGGGCCGGCGCCCGTCGAGCTCGAACGGCAGCAGGATGTTGCCGAGTGCATCAAGGGTGGGCACCAGGTTGAACGCCTGGAAGATGAATCCCACCCGCCGACGGCGCAGGACGGTCATCTCCACGTCGCCGAGGCCCGTGATCTCGGTGTCGCCGATCCACGCCCGCCCCTCGGAGGGAGCGTCGAGCCCCGCCATGATGTGCATGAGCGTGGACTTGCCCGAGCCCGACGGGCCCATGATCGCGGTGAACTGTCCTCGGCGGATGCCGACGCTGATGTCGTCCAGCGCGCGGACACCGGCGGCGCCCGTGCCGTAGGACTTGGTGAGGTGCTGGACGCGTGCGGCGAGGCCGAGGTCCGAAGTCGTGATCTCCATGTCATCGACGCTATTTCTCAGCATCCGTCCGACGCATCGCCCGGGCGTCGCATCCGCCTACATCGCAAGGATGATCCTGCGGTACGGATGTCGGCGCAAACGACGGATGTCGGCGCAAACGCGATGTCTCGCCCGACATCCGTATTCTGAGCCGACATGTGTCGGAAGGTCGGCCGGCTGCGGCCGGCGTCGGCCCGGGTCGGGTCAGTTGAGCCCGTGCTCGAAGGCGAAGACGACCAGCTGCACGCGGTCGCGCAGCGACAGCTTGGTGAGGATGCGGCTGATGTGCGTCTTCACGGTCGCCTCGCTCAGGTACTCGCGCGCGGCGATCTCGGAGTTCGACAGGCCGCGCGCGGCGAGCGCGAAGATCTCCCGCTCACGGTCGGTGAGGTCGGAGTACGACGCCGGCACGGGCTTCGTCTCGGGGGTGAAGTGCGCGAACAGGTCACGGGTGGCGGATGCCGCGATCACGCTCGACCCGGAATCGACGGTGCGGATCGCCGCGAGCAGGAACTCGGGGTCGGCGTCCTTGAGCAGGAAGCCGCTGGCGCCCTGCTGGATCGCACGGGCCGCGGACTCGTCGAGGTCGAAGGTGGTGAGCATGACGATGCGCGGAGCGTCGGGGCGCGTCAGCAGCTCCGCCGTCGCCGTGAGGCCGTCCATCACCGGCATCCGGATGTCCATCAGCACCACATCCGGCCGGGTGCGCCCGACGACGTCGATCGCCTCCTTGCCGTCCCCCGCCTCGCCGACGACATCCATGTCCGGCTGCGAGGAGACCAGCATCCGCACTCCCGCGCGGAACAGCGCCTGATCGTCGACCAACACCACCCTGATCATTCTGACCTCCTGATCATCGGGATCGACTTCCATCCTTACGGCTCCAGCGCACCGGATCGCACCGGATTACCGCTCGCACCGGATCAGCGGTCCTGGCCGATGGGAAGCGTCGCGCGGACCACGAACCGGTCGTCCTCGCGCTCCGCGGTCAGTGCGCCGCCGACCAGTTGCGCACGCTCGCGCATGCCGACCAGCCCGTGTCCGCCGGCGGGCCCCGAGCCGGCCGGCACCTCCGCGATCGTGTTGCGCACGTCGATGTCGACGCGATCCGCCCACCAGGACAGCCGGATGTCGACATCGCCGCGTCCGTGGCGCAGGGCGTTCGTGAGCGCCTCCTGCAGGATGCGGTAGACGGCGAGCTGGATGGATGCCGGCGGCTCACCCGGCGGCATCGGGTCGATCGTGACGCGCGGCTCGATGCCGGATCCTCGCACATGCGCGAACAGCGACTCGAGGTCGGCGAGCGTGGGCTGCGGGCCGTCGCCCTGACGATGACGCAGCTGAGTGAGCAGCATCCGCACATCCGAGAGGGCGGCGCGGGCCGTCTGCGCGATGGTGCTGAGCGCCTCCTGCGCGAGCTCGGGCTGCGCGGCAGCCGCGTAGCGGGCGCCGTCGGACTGCGCGATCACCACCGCGAGGGAGTGCGCCACGATGTCGTGCATATCGCGGGCGATGCGAGCGCGCTCCTGCTCCTCGGCGGCGATCGCCTCGGCCTGCAGCTGCGCGAGACGCGTGGCCTGGCCGTGCCGGATCACACGCCAGACGAGCCCTGCGCCCCAGGCGATGACCAGCGCGAAACCGACCGATGTGGCCGTGAGCACCGCCAGCCAGACGAGGTGCGTCGCCGCTCCGACATCCGCGCTGATCCCGCTCTGGCCCATCTGCAGCACGGCGATGTACGTGCCCGCGATCAACCCGCCGACGACCGCGGAGATCCCACCGGCCCACAGCAGCCGCCTGCTGCCCCACGCCGCCGTCGCGAACAGCACCACGAAGACGGCGATGTTCAGGGGCAGCGGCGACAGGCCCGCCGCCATCTGGAGGACGGCTGCGGCCCAGGCGATGATCAGCGCGAGCGCCGGTGAGAGCCGGCTGATCGCCGCGGCACCCCACATCGCGATGCCGACGACCATCATCACGATGTTCGACACCAGCTCCGGCCCCACCCACGAGCCCAGGGCCCCGGCGCCGAACACGAACGACAGCGGAAGGGTGATCAGCAGCCCCAGCAGACTGCCGACGACGTCGAGCACCAGCCAGGTGCGGGAGATGGAGCGGATCACACCCTCACGCTACGGGACGGGTTGCGACCGCAGCATCCGCCGGGAGATGTATCCGCGAGTGCGCCGAGCGCTCAGACGCGGCAGAGGATCTCACCGTGCGGCACGAGGTACCAGCCGTCGCCGTCCGCGGCCCACGTACGCCAGGCGTCGCTGATTCGCTGCAGGTCGGCATCCGTCGCCATCCCGTCGCGGGTCAGCTGGCGGGCGAGCGCGGACTCCAGGATGCGGTCGGCCCACATGCCACCCCACCACGCGCGCTCGTCGGGGGTGGCGTAGCACCAGGTGGATGCTGTCGCAGTGACGTCCGCGAACCCGGCAGCCCGCGCCCAACCGAGCAGTCGGCGACCGGCATCCGGCTCTCCGCCGTTCGCCCGGGCGGCCTCGCGGTACAGGCGCAGCCATTCGTCGAGCTCGGGCAGCAGCGGGAACCAGATGAACCCGGCATAGTCCGCGTCGCGGACGGCGACGATGCCGCCGGGCTTGGTGACGCGGCGCATCTCGCGCAGCGCCTGCACCGGGTCGCCGACGTGCTGCAGCACCTGGTGCGCGTGCACCACGTCGAAGGTGTCATCGGGGAAGCTCAGGGCGTGCACGTCCTCGACCGCGAAGGCGATGTTGGACAGGCCGCGGTCGGCGGCGAGGGTCTGCGACAGGCTCAGGGCATCCGCGTCGATCTCGGTGGCCGTCACCTGCGCGACGCGGCCGGCGAAGTCAGCCGTGATCGTGCCGGGGCCCGCACCGACATCGAGAAGGTGCATCTGGGCCGTGAGGTGCTCGGCGAGGTACGCCGCGGAGTTGTCGACGGTGCGGTTGTTGTGCGAGCGCAGCACCGTGTCGTGGTGCCCATGCGTGTATACGGCCATGCCCGTCAGCCTAGGGCCCGTCTATATGGCGCAAACTGCCCATTTCAGACCGGAATCAGGGCGTTTTGCGCCATATAGACGGGCTTTGAGGAATCAGACGGGCGGCGGGGGCGGGACCTCGTGGATCATGCGGCGCAGCAGTTCGCGGTCGGGCTTGCCGGATGCCAGCATCGGCAAGTACCCGAGCTCCAACTGCACCGGGCGGGCGTGCTTGCCGATTTCGGCCGCGACCCGCGCACGGGCGTCTTCCAGCATCCCTCCGCCGTCGCCCGCCGTCGGCGCGAAGATGATCGACGACTCCCCCCAGCGCTCATCGGGCATGCCGAGCACGACGGCCTGCTCGAGGCCGGGTACGGTGCGCACGATGCGCTCCACCCGGTCTAGGGAGATGTTGATGCCGCCCGACACGATCACGTTGTCGCGCCGGCCGTGCACCTCGACCTCGCCGTCGAGGATGACCCCGCGATCGCCCGTGCGATACCAGCGCTCACCCTGCTCGTCGGTGATGAAGACGCGGTCGGTCAGCGCCGGATCGCCCAGATATTCGTCGGCGAGCATCGGCCCGCTGATCCGCAGCTCGTCATCGACCTGTCCGACCCGAACGCCGTCCAGCGGAACGCCGTTGTACACGCAGCCGCCGCTGGTCTCGCTGGATCCGTAGGTGTGCACGAGCGGCACCCGCAGATCCATGGCGCGGATCCGGATGCTGTCGGACAGGGCCTGCCCGCCGACGAGGACGGCGCGGTGGGCGCGCAGCGCCGCGAGGACCTCCGGGTCCTCGGCCGCGTCGATCAGAGTGGCCAGCTGCGCGGGCACGAGTGAGATGTACAGGTCGCCGCCTGCCGCGCGCCGGGTCGCATCGACGAAGGCCTGGGGCGAGAGGTGCCCCTCGACCACGGTCGGAGCGGTGCCGGCGAGCCGCGAGCGCACCAGCACCTGCAGCCCCGCGACGTACCCGGCCGGCAGGCAGAGCGTCCACCGCCCGGCGCCGACGCGGGCTGCGGTCGCCTCAGCGCTGGCCCGCAGAGCATCCGCACTGAGGATCACGCGTTTGGGCAGCCCGGACGAACCCGAGGTGGCGACGACCACCGCCGTCCCGTCGGGGACGAGATCATCGGATGCCGGGGTGAAGCCGAGCGCGAGCGGACGGATGCCGTCGAGCGCGGCGGGCAGGGCATCCCGCACCGCCCGCGGGTCGTCGCCGTCGATCGGATGCAGTCTCATCGGCCGAACTCCATTTCGACTCGCTGCGCTCGCTCAATGTTGACCCGGGGCGCATCAACGCTTCGCATTGATCCGCCCCGCCTCAAAAGTGGTACGGGAACGGAGACCAGTCGGGGTCGCGCTTCTCGAGGAACGAGTCGCGGCCCTCCACGGCCTCGTCGGTGCCGTAGGCGAGGCGTGTGGCCTCACCGGCGAAGACCTGCTGTCCGACCATCCCGTCGTCCACCGCGTTGAAGGCGAATTTCAGCATCCGGATCGCCGTCGGCGACTTCGTCAGGATGACACGGGCCATCTTCAGGGCTTCCTGCTCCAGCGACGCGTGCGGCACGACCCGGTTCACGGCACCCATCTCGTACGCCCGCTGCGCGGAGTACTCCTCGGCGAGGAAGAACACCTCGCGGGCGATCTTCTGCCCGGTCTGGCGGGCCATGTACGCGGAGCCGTATCCGGCGTCGAAGCTGCCGACATCGGCATCCGTCTGCTTGAACCGTCCGTGCTCGGCCGACGCGATCGTCAGGTCGCAGACCACGTGCAGCGAGTGCCCGCCGCCGGCGGCCCAGCCGGGCACGACCGCGATGACGACCTTCGGCATGAAGCGGATCAGCCGCTGCACCTCGAGGATGTGCAGGCGGCCGGCGCGGGCCGGGTCCTGCACGGCGGCCTCGTCTGAGGAGTACTTGTAGCCGTCGCGTCCGCGGATGCGCTGGTCGCCGCCGGAGCAGAACGCCCAGCCGCCGTCCTTCGGGCTCGGGCCGTTCCCGGTCAGCAGCACAGCACCGATGCGCGGATCCTGCCGGGCGATGTCGAGCGCACGGTACAGCTCATCGACGGTGTGCGGGCGGAAGGCATTGCGCACCTCGGGCCGGTCGAACGCGATGCGTGCGACGCCGCCGTCGCGCGAGACGTGCGCGGTGATGTCGGTGTACGCCTCCGCACCGGGCGCCAGCATCCACTCGGCCGGGTCGAAGATGTCGGAGACGAAGTCATCGGTCACGCCGTCCAGCCTATTCCGGACCGCGGATCGCCGCCGAACAGCGTCCGGCTCGGCATGCCCGCACTCACGTACGATCGTCGGGTGCGCAACTCACCCCTCTCTTCATCCCGTCTTCGTCTCGCTCTGCTGGCACTGACCGCGGCGAGCGCCCTGGCTCTCGCCGGGTGCGCCTCGAATCCGACAACGGATGCCGGCGCGCAGCCCACGTCCTCGGCATCCGCGAGCCCCACGGCATCCGGTGAGTGCAGCTACCCCGCCTCCTCGCGGCCGGCGTCGAAGCCGGTCGATGCTCCGGATGCCGACCCCACGGCCTCCGGCGAAGTGGCCGCCACCATCGCGACGAGCGCGGGCGACCTCGCGGTGACGCTGGATGCGGATGCCACGCCCTGCACGGTGAACAGCTTCCTCTCGCTGGCGAAGCAGGGCTACTTCGACGGCACGACCTGCCACCGCCTCACCACCCAGGGCATCTTCGTGCTGCAGTGCGGCGACCCGACGGGCACGGGAACGGGCGGTCCGGGCTATTCGTTCCCCGACGAGCTGAGCGGTTCCGAGACCTACCCGGCCGGCACGCTCGCGATGGCCAATGCCGGACCGGACACCAACGGCTCGCAGTTCTTCGTCGTGTACGCCGACACCCAGCTGCCGCCGTCGTACACCGTGTTCGGGCATCTGGATGAGGCCAGCACCGAGATCGTCGCCGGGATCGCCGCCGAGGGAACCTCGAACGGCGCACCCGACGGCGCTCCCAAGACGCCGGTGGAGATCACGGCCGTCACCCAGGGCTGAGCCGGTCCCTGGTCAGGCGCGCGGTGCCGCGCTGCGCAGCCTGTGCAGCTTGAGCCAGCCGTCGACGACATCCCAGATCGGGAAGCCCACCAGGCAGAACCCCAGGATCACGCCGAGGATGCCGAACACCCCACCCTGCCCTGCGGATGCCAGCTGCCCCTGGGCGAAGCCCTCGCCGCCGGCCTCTGCGATGAAGTCGATCAGCGCAGGGTTGACGAGCGCACCGCTGATGAGCAGAGCGAGACTCGCCGCCGCGAACGCCGCCGCCAGTACGGTGTTGGCCACGGCGAGCGCGGTGCTCCAGCGACGGCGGAGGTACAGCACGATGGCGAACACGGCCTCGGCGACGACGAACAGCAGCAGCACCGCCCAGGTGACCGGCACGGGGTTGAGGATCGGGATCGGAGTGCCGCCGGTCGGGAAGAATCCGAGGAGAAGATCCCACAGCATGGCACCCACCACGATCGCGAGGAACACCAGCGACGCGATGAGGTCGGGGCGCCCGGATCGGATCTCCGCCGCCTTCGGCAGTCGGTCGGGGTCCCAGTCCAGGATCGTGTCTCCGGTGGACCCGGTGCGCTCGAGGATGAAGAACACCAGCGTGGTCCAGAAGCACACGTGCACGATGACGCCGATGAGCACGGCGATGACGCCGCCGAAGATCTCGCCGACCGATGCCCGCGCGATGAGCTGGCCGAGCAGGGTCGCGCCGACGGCGCAGATCGGAACGATGATCAGCAGCAGTCGTAGCAGACGCAGCCAGGCCGCGTAGTAGCGCGGACCGACCAGCCACATCGGGCGATCGATGAGCGAGGAAGCGTAGGCGATCGGCTCGCCGAACTCACTGACGACGTGGCGCTCGGCCTCGTCGCGGCTCTCGCCCTGGGCGATGCGCGGTTCCACCTGCTCGGCGAGCGACGCCTCCAGCTCGGCGACGATCTCCGCCCGCGAAGCCGCGGGCAGGGCGCGGGAGACCGCCTCGAGGTATCGGTCGGCGTAAGCGTTCGTGTCGGTCATGATCAGTCCTCCCTTTCGGTGAGTGCGGCGGTCGCGGCGGCGATGGCGGCGACCTCCTGGGTCAGAATCGTGGCGAGGCGCAGCCCCACGTCAGAGGTGCGGTAGAACTTGCGCGGACGCGCCTCGTCGGTGTTCCACTCGCTCTCCAGGCACCCCTGCTTCTCGAGTCGGCGCAGCAGCGGGTAGAGCGTGTTGGCATCGGTGGGGAACCCCGCGGATGCCAGCTGCTCGAGCAGCCCGTAACCGTAGCCCGGCGTGCGCAGCAGCATCAGACTGGCCAGCACGATCGTGCCGCGCCTCAGCTCCTGCAGGTGTCCGTCGAACTCGGTGTCGTTCATGACTCACACGTTACTGTGCGTCGCACACCATTGTCAACGACACATTGTGGTGCGGCTCGGCCGCGCCGACGGCATCCGCTCTGAAGGACGATTGCAGTTCTGAAGGATGCTGGCGCGCCAAACGTCCTTCAGAAGTGCAAACGTCCTGAATTCGCACCCGGCCGAACGCGACCCATGAGGGCATGATGGACGCATGTCTTCGATCGAGATCACGCGCATCGATCCGTTCGATCCCGGAGCCTACGACGCCTGGTGGGATGCGTATGCTGAGGCCCGGCGCGCCGACCTCGGCGAGAATGCGGTCGTGTGGTCGCGCGAAGAGAGCCGCACAGAGCTGCAGCAGGTCTCCGCAACCACGCGCAGACAGGCCTACGTCGCGATGAGGGACGGTCTCGTGGTCGGATCGGGCTCGCTCGCACTCCCCCTCAAGGACAACACGCACATCGCCATGATGGGCGTGAACGTGCCTCCGCAGCACCGTCGCACCGGTATCGGCTCCGCGCTCGTCGAGCGCATCGAAGCCGAGGCTGCGGGCGAGGGCCGCACCACGATGCGCACGGACATCTACTGGCCGGCATCCCTGCCTGCCGACGGGACAGTCGCTCCGAACCGCGAGTTCGCCCGCCGCCACGGCTACGAGCTCGCGCTGGGCGATCTCCAGAACCGCCTCGACCTGCCCGTCGCCGACTCCGTCCTCGACGAGCTGATGTCCGAGGCGCCGGCCGACGGCTACGACATCCGCAGCTGGATCGGCCCGGTGCCCGACGAGTTCGTCGTCGAGTGGGCGGCACTGGACGCGCTTCTGGACACCGAGGCGCCGATGGGTGAACTCGACGTGGAGGCGTCGTCGGCCGACGTCGAGGATCACCGCGCGGATGAGGCGATGCAGGCCGCGCAGAACCGCACCTCCTTCGGCACCATCGCCCTGGCATCCGATGGCCGCATCGCCGCGTACACACAACTGGTCGTCTCGGGCGACGACGGCAACGCCTACCAGTGGGGCACGCTGGTACGCCGAGAGGATCGCGGACACCGCCTCGGCCTGCGCATCAAGCTCGAGAACCTGCGGATGCTGCAGCTGCACTCCCCCGCGACCCCGCGGATCTACACCTTCAACGCGGAGTCCAACACTCACATGCTCGCCGTCAACGCGCGCCTCGGCTTCACTGCGACAGCCCGTCTCGGCGAGCTGCAGAAGAAGCTCGCCTGACGGCGCACGCCGCAGCCGCACGCGGCATCCGTACGCCGCATCCGTACGCCGCATCCGTTCTGAAGGACGTTTGCAGTTCTGAAGGATGCTGGGGCGCCAAACGTCCTTCAGAAGTGCAAACGTCCTGAATTCGCACCCGGCCGAACGCGACCCATGAGGGCATGATGGACGCATGACGCCGTCGCTCGCAGAACTTCTCGCCACCGCCCGCGTGGTCGCCCTGCCGATGAACACCCGATTCCGCGGAGTCGACGTGCGCGAGGCACTGCTGTTCGAGGGTCCGCAGGGCTGGGCGGAGTTCTCGCCCTTCGTCGAGTACGCGGATGCCGAGGCCGCGTCCTGGCTGCACGCCGCGATCGACTTCGCATGGCAGGAGCAGCCCGCGCCGCTGCGTGATCGCATTCCGGTGAACGCGACGGTTCCGGCGGTCGAGGCTGCGCGCGTCGCCGAGGTGCTGGCGAGATTCGACGGATGCCGCACAGCAAAGGTCAAGGTCGCCGAGCGCGGACAGAGCCTGGCCGACGATCTCGCCCGCGTGCGCGCGGTGCGCGAGGCCATGGGGCCGGAGGGGCGCATCCGCATCGACGCCAACGGCGGCTGGAACCTCGACGAAGCGGAGCGCGCCATCCATGAGCTCGGCGAGCTGGACCTGGAGTACGTCGAGCAGCCCTGCGCGACCGTCGACGAGCTGGCCGAGCTGCGCTACCGCGTCAAGCACAAGGGCATCCCGATCGCCGCCGATGAGAGCATCCGCAAGGCCGCCGATCCGCTGGCCGTCGCGCAGGCCAGGGCCGCGGACCTCATAGTCATCAAAGCGCAGCCGCTGGGCGGCATCCGCCGTGCCCTGTCGATCGTCGCCGAGACGGGCCTGCCGGCGGTGGTCTCCAGCGCCCTGGACACGGCAGTCGGACTGTCGCAGGGCGCCGCGCTCGCGGCATCCCTCCCCGAACTGGACTACGACTGCGGTCTCGGCACGGCCTCGCTGTTCGCCGACGACGTCGCCGACGCGCGTCCGGTGGGCGGCTCGGTGTCGGTCGCACGGGCGACTCCGGATGCTGCCGCGCTCGCGCGCCTGGAGGCGCCAGCGGACCGCCGGCACTGGTGGCTCGCGCGCCTCGAGCGCTGCCACGCACTGCTGGCGGACTGAGCTCGCCGAGCCGGCTGCGCTCGTTCGCGACCCCGCGCTCGCGCTGTCCATTACTGCGTGCGCGGCGTCAATATGCGCAGCGCGAGCAGGAAGTAGCAGCGCGAAGCAGGGGACGGCAGCGCGAAGCAGGGAACGGCAGCGCGAGCAGGGGATGGGATGACCGGCGTCAGGCCCGCAGCAGCTCCACCATCCGGCCGAGGGCCTCGCTGCCGACCCGGCGCAGCCGTGTGGAGTCATCGCCGCCCATGGCCCCGCGCACGGTCATGCCCTCCCAGACGACCATGAGCAGGCTCGCGGCCTCGGCGGCGCTGATGCGCAGCGTGATCTGCCCGGAATCGACGATCTCCTGGATCATCTCGGCGATGCTCGCGACCATCTCGCGCTCCTGCGCCAAGTACGCGGTGCCGAACGCGGGGTCGCGCAGCGCGCGGATGCGGATCTCACTCATCATCATCACGCCGAGCCGGTCATCCGCACCGGAGTCCATGATCTGCTGCACGAGCTCGACCGGATCGCATCCTTCGAGCGCCTCTGCGCTCACGAGGTCGCTGACACGCTCGCGCACCGCCTTCAGCCGCGCTTCGCCGACGGACGCGGCCAGGGTGAGGAACAGCTCGTCCTTGGACTCGAAGTTGGAGTAGAACGCGCCGCGTGTGAAACCGGCGCGCTCGCACACGGCCTCGACGGTCGCACCCTCCAGCCCCACCTCAGCGAACACCTGAGTGGCGGCTTCGAGCAGGCGCGCACGGGTGTTCTCCCTGCTCCGCGTCGCGGATGTCGACATCGCTCCTCCTGACGCCTCACTCTGCCACGGGATCGCCGCCCGATGTTCACATCCGGCGCACAGCATCCGATCCCGCCGACGATTTACGATACATGTACGTATTGAATACACCCGTGTATCGAACTGCCGCGGAGGCCGCGTGTCCACTCTTCTGTCCTCACTGGGGCGCTGGTCGTTCCGCCACCCCTGGCGCGTGCTCGTCAGCTGGCTCATCGTGCTCGGCATCGCCGGCGGCGGTGCGCTCGTGCTGGGCGCGGGCACCGACAACAGCTTCTCGATCCCCGGCACCGAGTCACAGGCGGGCCTGGAGCAGCTCTCGCGCACCTTCCCCCAGGTCAGCGGCACGAATGCGCAGTTCATCGTGGTCGCCGCTCCCGGCGATGACATCCGCGACGACCCCTATAAGGCGCAGATCGAGACGACCGTCGACGATCTGACGGAACTCGACGACAGCGTGCTCGCGGTCACCTCGCCGTACGACGAGAACATCTCGGGCATGGTCAATGCCGAGCACAGCGCGGCGATCGTGCGCCTGCAGTTCGAAGGGCAGTCCACCGACGTGCCCGAGCAGGCCAAGGCCGATCTGCAGGAGCAGGTGGACGAACTCCGCTCCGCTCTGCCGGAAGGCTCTCAGGCAGCCCTCGGCGGCGATCTGTTCGCGACGTCGATTCCTGCGATCACGATCACCGAGGCGGTCGGCCTGCTGATCGCGCTGCTCGTGCTCATCGTCACCTTTCGCTCGTTCGTGGTCGCAGGTCTGCCGCTGCTGACGGCGATCCTGGGCGTCGGCATCTCGATGGCCGGCATCTTCGCCGCGACCGCCTTCGCATCGGTCTCCTCCACCACTCCGCTGCTGGCCCTCATGCTGGGTCTGGCGGTCGGCATCGACTACTCGCTGTTCATCGTGGCCCGTCACCAGGATCAGGTGCGCGCGGGCGTCGATCCCGAGGAATCCGCCTCGCGCTCGGTCGGCACCGCGGGCTCGGCCGTCGTGTTCGCGGGCATCACCGTGCTGATCGCTCTGATCGGGCTCGGCTTCGCCGGCATCCCCTTCCTCACGACCATGGGCATCGCGGCATCCGTCGCCGTCGCGATCGCCGTCGCGATCGCGGTCACCCTCACCCCCGCGCTGCTCGGCTTCCTGAAGGGGCGCGTGATCGGGCGTCCGCGTCGCGCCGCCGGCGCGACGAAGAAGACGGATGCCGCGCCGAAGCCGCGCGTGCGCCGCACCTTCTCCGAACGCTGGGCGGCCGGCGTCACGAAGCGTCCGATCCTCGTCACGATCGCCGTCGTGCTGGGACTCGGCATCGTCGCCGTGCCCGCGCTGAGCCTCGATCTCGCCCTGCCCAACGCCGGCGTGCTGCCGAAGGACTCCGAGGCGAGGCAGAGCTACGACCTGACCGCGGACCAGTTCGGGCCCGGCTTCAACGGCCCCCTGATCCTCACCGGCACGATCGTCACCTCGACCGACCCGCTGAACCTCATGGAGGACCTCGGCGAGGCCGTCGAGAAGCTGCCGGGTGTGCGCGAGGTGGCGCTCGCGACCCCGAACGAGACGGCAGACACCGGCATCGTGCAGATCATCCCGACCACCGCGCCCGACGACCCGGCCACCGCCGACCTGGTGCGCGAACTGCGCTCGCACCACGACGAGTGGCAGAAGGAGTTCGGCATCGACCTGAAGGTCACCGGATTCACCGCGGTCGCCATCGACATCTCCGACCAGCTGGGTGCGGCCCTGCTGCCGTTCGGCGTCTTCGTGATCGGCCTGTCGCTGATCCTGTTGGCGATCGTGTTCCGTTCGATCTGGGTGCCCGTGACGGCGGCGATCGGCTATCTGCTCTCGATCGTCGCCGCGTTCGGCGTGGTCGGCGCGGTGTTCGAGTGGGGCTGGTTCGCCGACGCCCTGCACGTCGCACGCACCGGCCCGATCATCAGCTTCATGCCGATCGTGCTGATGGGCGTGCTCTTCGGCCTGGCGATGGACTATCAGGTGTTCCTCGTCTCGCGCATGCGCGAGGACTTCGTACACGACCGGACCCGGCACGACCCGGCCACCCGTCGCGAGGCCGCGATCCGCGCCGTGCGCTCGGGCTTCTCGAGCACCGCCCGTGTCGTGACCGCCGCCGCTCTGATCATGTTCGCCGTGTTCGTGGCGTTCGTTCCCGAGGGCGATTCGTCGCTCAAGCCGATCGCCCTGGGTCTGGCATCCGGCATCGCGATAGACGCATTCCTCGTGCGGATGACGCTGATCCCCGCCGTGATGGCGATCCTCGGCGACCGCGCCTGGCGCATCCCGCGCTGGATGGAGCGGATCCTGCCGCACGTCGACATCGAGGGCGAGGCCGTGGAGCGCGAGCGGGCGCTGGCCGAATGGCCGGGTGATGACAGCATCCTGGCCGCCGACGACCTGACCATCTCGGCCGTCGACATCGAGGGCGCGCACCTGCGCCTCTCCTCGACGGGATCCCTGATCGTGACGGGTGCCGCGCCGCGTGCACTGCGCGCCCTGTCGCTCGCCGTCGCAGGACGGATGAAGACGGATGCCGGGATGCTGCGCGTCGACGGCCACCTGCTGCCCGGCCGCGCCGCGTGGGTGCGCGCCCGCGTGGGCATCGCGCTGCTCGCGGAGCCGGATGCCGCGGCCCAGGCGTCCGAGGCGCTGCGCGGACGGGCCGACCTGGTGGTGCTGGATGGCGTCGACCGGCTGACGTCCGCAGAGCGCGATCAGCTCGCCGCACTGCTGCGGGATGCCGGCTCGGATCTTGCCGTGTTCGTCACGGCGACGGATGCCGAGTCCGCACAGGCCCTGCTGACCGAGGCCGGTCGCGCACCGGCATCCGTCGTGGACCTGCGCGCCCCGGTCCCTTCCCCTGCCGACACCCCGGCTTCTCGTCGAGACCCCGCCGTGCCGACGACCGCAGCCCTGGGTGTCGGCGACAGCCCGGGGTCTCGGGACACCGACCTTTCCTCGGACACGACCGAGGCGACCGCATCCGATGTACTGAGCGAACGGAGTGAGACGAAGTGAGCCTCCCCATCGAACGGGCGCGCTCGCGCCGGCCGATCACCTGGCTGACGCTGATCGGCGTGCTGCTGTTGCCGGCGATCATCGGGGGCATCCTCGTCACCGCGCTGCAGAACCCCACCGACCGGCTCGAGTCGATGACCGCGGCCGTCGTCAACCTCGACAAGCCGATCACGATCGACGGTCAGTACACCCCGCTCGGGCGACAGCTGGCCGCAGGCCTGGTCGAGGGGTCGGACGAGATCGACTCGAATCTCACCTGGGTGATCTCCAACGAGGACGACGCTGCGGAGGGGCTCGGCGACGGCACGTACCAGGCCGTCGTGACGATCCCGAAGACGTTCTCGGCGGATGCCACATCTGCCGGCACCGCGCTGAAGGACGGCGGAACGGCCGAGCAGGCCAAGATCACCGTGACCACCCCGCCTGACGGCCGCGTGGCCGACGACCTGATCACGAACCAGATCGCCTCGGTCGCCACCTCCACCATGGGCACCATGCTCAGCGAGGCGACAGTGGGCAACGTGCTGGTCGGATTCACGACGATCGGCGACCAGATCGGGGATGCCGCCGACGGCGCCTCGCAACTCGCCGACGGTGCGCGGTCCGCAGCGGACGGCGCGGCAGCGCTTCCGGACGGGGCGTCGAAGCTCGCAGAGGGTGCGGACGGGATCGCAGATGGGGCGGGCGAGCTGGCCGGCGGGCTGAACACGATCGCATCGAAGGCCCGCGAAGCCGGCTCGGGCGCGACCCAGCTCGGGCAGGGACTGAACTCCGGCGCGGCGACGCTGGAACGCGAAGGCATCGTGCCCGCGCAGCTGCTCGAAGCGGCCTCCGGCGCGAAGCAGGCCGCTGCCGGAGTGCAGCAGGCCGCCGACGGCGCGAAGCAGGCGACAGCTGGAGTGAAGCAGGGGGTGGATGGTCTGGCCGCGCAGCTGTCGGCTCTGGTCGCGAAGTGCGACCCCGACACCACACCGGACCTGTGCGCCGATCTGGACAAGGTTCTCGCCACCGCCAACGGACTCGTCGCGCCCTCCGCACAGGCTGCCGGCGCAGCCGCAACCGCCGCCCAGTACGCCGGCCCCGCCGCACAGGCTGCCGCCGGCACCTCGGACGGCCTCACCCAGCTGAGCACCGCCGCACCTGCCGAGCTCGCCAAGCAGTTCCGCACCGCAGGCGCTGCGGCCGCGCAGCTCGGCGGCGGCCTCGGCCAGCTCGCGGACGGCGTCTCGCAGTCGGCATCCGGAGCATCCGCACTGTCCTCCGGCGCGTCCCAGCTCGGCGATGGCGCCTCCGCCCTGGCCGACGGCGCGGGCGAGCTCGCCGGCGGCATCGACAGTCTGGCGACCGGAACCGGCGAACTCGCCGACGGACTGAAGACGGCGTCGACCTCACTGCCCTCGTTCGACGAACAGCAGTCGACGAAGCTGGCATCCGTCATCGCGAACCCGGTGAAGTCCGCAGCGGAGGAGGGCGCGATGTTCGGGCCGACCGCGATCCCGCTGCTGTCAGCCGTGGTGCTGTGGTTCGGCGCGCTCGCATCGTTCATCGCGCTGCGCGCCGTACCGGGCAACACGCTCACCTCGCGGCGCTCGTCGGCCGGCATGGTGCTGCGCGGGTTCTGGCCGGCAGCCGCACTGGGGGTCGGCCAGGGTGTGCTCGTCGCGCTGATCGTGCAGATCGTCGCCTCGTACGATGCCGCAGCATGGTGGGGCTTCGCCGCATTCGCCGTACTCGCGGGCATCGCGTTCGCGGCGGTCAACCAGGCACTGGTGGCCGTGCTCGGCGGGATCGGACGCTGGATCAGCGCGCTCGTCGGAGTGGTCGCGGTCGCGACCGGACTGATCTCGACGATCCCCGGGTGGCTCGCGGGCCTCGGCGCGGCGATGCCGACCGCCCCCGCACTCGGCGGGCTGATCGCACCGACCGGCGCCGCGGCCGCGGGCCTGATCATCTGGAGCGTGCTGTCGCTCGGCGCGGCGACGCTCGCCGTGACCACTCGTCGCACGACCAGCGCGAAGGCCGTGCTCGCCGCGGCGTAGCCCCGGCATCCGGCATCCGGCATCCGCTCGGTTCACACGGCACAGGAGAATCGACGAGGACAGGACGATTTCACGCAGATCGTCCTGTCCTCGTCGTATGTCCTGTTCCCGACACCGGGTGACGACGCTCCTGCACCATCCCCGGTAGTGTCGCGGGATGGCACGCGACTTCATGACTGATCCCGGGCAGCTGCGAGACCTGGAGGGGCAGCAGTACATCGTGCTGCGTCCGGTCGGTGCGGTCATGCGGGAGTTCGACCAGGTCCAGGATGCCGCGAAGCAGCGCCTCGGCGACCGCGTGCGCTACCCCGGCGCCGCGCACGTCACGCTGCGCGGCCTGTACGAACCGGAGCGCATCGACGCGGTGCGTTCGGTCGTGCAGGCGTGGGCGGCGCAGCAGCATCCGATCGAACTCGTCCTCGAGGCCGTGGACTCCTTTCCTGCACCCTGGCAGATCGTGATCGCCCGGCTGCGGCGGACGCCGGCGCTGCTGCACGCCTACGCGACGCTGACCGATGCGCTCGACGCCACCGACCTGCGGCGCATCGGCGAGCTTCCGCTGGAGGAGTGGACCTTCCATCTCTCCACCGTCTACGCCAAGACGCTGGATGCCGAGGCGTGGGCGCAGCTGGCATCCGACACGCATCACGAGTACCCGGTGCCGCCGACCGAGACGGTCACTGAGGCCGAGTTCGTGACCTACTCAGACGGCGTCGAGCACCGCGAGACGGTCGCGTTCGGCGGCTGAGCGTTCACCCGGTGCAGGAGATTCGCTGAGGACAGGACGATCTGCGTGAGATCCTCCTGTCCTCGCCGAATCTCCTGTCCCGGTGAATGGCGACGCGAGCCCGCACAGGCAGGTCAGCTCAGGCCGGAGTACGCGTGCAGGCCCTTGAAGAACACGTTCACGATCGTGAAGTTGAAGATCACCGACGCGAACCCGACGATCGACAGCCACGCCGACGGGGTTCCGCGCCAACCGCGCGTCGCACGGGCGTGGATGTAGCCGGCGTAGAGCACCCAGATGATGAACGTCCAGGTCTCCTTCACGTCGAAGCCCCAGTAGCGACCCCAGGCGTCCTGCGCCCAGATCGAGCCGGCGATGAGCGTGAAGGTCCAGAAGATGAACCCGACCACGGCGAAGCGGTAGGCCAGGTTCTCGAGCCGCACCGTGTCAGGCAGCGTGCGCAGGAACCCGGGACCGGCGTTCTCGACCCCCTCGGCCAGACCCCGCTCGCGTCGCGCCTGCAGCAGCTGCACGACCGACAGCGCGAACGCCAGCGCGAGCACGCCGACCGACAGCGAGGCGACGAACACGTGGATGACGAGCCAGACCGACTTGAGCGGGTCGACGAGAGGCGTGACCTCGACGTAGAAGTTCGCCGCGGCCGCTCCCAGCAGCACCAGCACGAGCCCCGCGATGAACGTGCCGAGATAGCGCAGATCGACCCGGGTGAGCACGACGAGGTACACCAGCACGATCAGCAGCGTGCCGATCATCGCGAACTCGTAGAGGTTCGCCCACGGCACGCGTCCGGCGGCGATGCCGCGTGCGAGGGTCGCGGCCAGGTGGAACAGCCAGCCCAGGATCATCAACGAGGTGCCGATGCGCGCCATCACGAAGCGCTGCTTGACCGGTGCCGCGGCGCCGCCACCCGCCGCGTACGGCGACTCCCCTGGCTCGGCCACGACCGAGCCGCCTGCTGTCACCAGCATCCGCTCATCGACCTTCACGGCGGACGAGCGCCGGGCAAGATCGAAGGCGTAGACGATGAAGGCGCCGGCGTAGATGGCGATCGCCGTCCACAGCGTCAGGATCGAGATGGAATCCAGATCGGGCATGTCATGCTCCCTTCACGGGGTGCCGCGCGGCGGCTGCGTCGAGCAGCCGCTCGTGTCCGCGGACGAGGTCGTCCACGGCGGCGGAGAGTGTGGGGTCCTCGCCTCGCGCGAGGCCAGCGTACTCCAGGTGGATGGTGTCATCGGATGCTGTCGCCTTGACCCACATGCGACGGCGGGGCACGAACAGCGCGAGCCCGAGTCCGGAGAGGGCGAGCAGGGCGAACACCAGCACCCAGACCGCCGAATCGTCATGGTGGATCTGCAGCGACACGTAGCGCTTCACCGACTGCGTGAAATCCTCAGCCCCGGTCGGCGCCTCGTTCTCGAATGTCACCGTGCCCAGCCCGTTCGGCAGGTCGGCGGTCTCGCCCGGCTGAAGCTGGATCGACTTCACGTCGGTATCGCGTCCGGTGAGCTTGGTCATGTCCTGCGTGTCGAGCTGGTACACCGACACGGGCGTACCGCTGTCGATGCCCAGGTCGCCCTGGTACACGTCGAGGGTGAGCAGCGGGATGTTCACGGCGCCGTGGGCCGAGGTGAACGCGCCGGAGTCGAGCTTGACCGCGGTCGGATAGAAGAAGCCGACCATGCCGAGCTGCTCCGGCATCCCGTCGGGGATCTTCACCACGCCGAGCGAGGTGAGGTTGCTGTCCTGAGGCAGGAACTCCACCGGCTGGCTGAGCACCTTCTCTCCCTCGGCGTTGCGCACGGTGATCGTGGGTGCGTAGCCGTTGCCGAGCAGGTAGATCTTGTCGCCGCCGACGCTCAGCGGGTGATTCACCTGCACAGTGCCGTCGATCTGCGAGCCGTCGGGTTCGCGCACGCTGAGGTTGGCCTTGAAGTCGCCGGCCTGGCCCGCGCCGGGCTCGCCGAAGCCCTGATAGGTGACATCGAAGGACTTCAGCGTGAGCGCATAGGGGTCCAGCGCGTCGTCGGAGACGAAGCGGCCCCGGTTGATCGAGTTGTAGTCGATCAGGGCGTTCACGAACGTCTGCCCCTCGACGATCACCTTCTGCCCGGTGTACGCGTAGTTGCCGCCGATGCCGACGGTGATGAGCACCCCGACCAGCGCGATGTGGAACACCAGATTGCCGGTCTCGCGCCAGTAGCCGCGCTCGGCCGAGACCGACCAGGTGCGGCCGCGGTCGTAGCGGGCGACGCGGTAGCCGAGCGCCTTGAGCTGCTTCTCGGCGACGTCGACGGATGCGGACGCTTCGGCATCCGCGCCCTCTCGCGAGACGGACCGGTGGTCGTCGAGTCGCGCCAGCCGGGCCGGGGTGCGCGGCGGAAGCGCGCGCAGCGCCTTGAGGTGGTGCTTGATGCGCGGAATGATGCAGCCGATCAGCGAGATGAACAGCAGCAGGTAGATCGCCGAGAACCACGGCGAGGAGTACACGTCGAACAGGCTGAGCTTGTCGAGGATCGGGAACAGGTCGGGGTTGTCGGTCTTGTACTTCAGCACGCCGTTCGGGTCGGCGGACCGCTGCGGGAAGATCGAGCCGGGGATCGCCGCGATCGCGAGGAACAGCAGAAGGATGAGAGCGACGCGCATCGAGGTCAGCTGACGCCAGCCCCAGCGCAGCCAGCCGATGACGCCGAGTTTCGGTTGGACGACGGCGTCTTCGGCTGCGGAGTCGAAGTGGTCGGCGGGGCGCAGCGGATCGGATGCCGCGGACGAGCCGTCCTGCGCGTCGCGCGCCAGCTTCTTCGTAGCCTTCGCGCCGTTCTTCGCGCCGTTCTTCGCGCCGTCAGAGGGGGAGGATGACACTGCCCATCACCGCCGTCAGTCGTGACATGATCTGAGTCCACACGCCGGTGACCATCAGCACGCCCAGCAGGATGAGGAGCGCACCGCCGATGATGTTGACCGTGCGGATGTGGCGCCGCATGAACGCGGTCGCCGAGGTCGCCCAGCCGAAGCCGAAGGCGACAAGAAGGAACGGGATGCCGAGCCCCAGCGAGTACGCGACACCCAGCAGCGCTGCGCGCCACGGGTCGCCCAGCGTCCAGCCGACGCTGATGATCGCGGCCAGCGTCGGCCCGGTGCACGGAGCCCAGCCGATCGCGAGCGTGATGCCCAGCAGCGGCGCGCCGACCAGACCGGTGGTGGAGTTCACCTGCAGCTTGAACTGCCGCTGCGCGAAGCCGAAGAAGCCCAGGAAGACGATTCCCATAGCGATGACGACGACGCCGAGGATGCGGGTGATCAGCTCGCCCCACTGCAGCAGGAAGACGGATGCCGTGCCGCCGAGCACCGTGTACGCGACGAACACGACCGTGAAGCCTGCGATGAACAGCAGCACGCCCAGCAGCATCCGCCGACGCTGGGCGCGCGCCTGCGTGGCGGACGCGGCCTGGGTCGGTGAGCCCGGCGACACCCCTGCGGCTCCCCCGATGAATCCGAGGTAGCCGGGAACCAGCGGCAGGATGCACGGCGAGAGGAAGGAGACGAGGCCGGCGGCGAGCGCCAGCGGGATGGCGAGCCAGAGAGCACCGGCGCCGATCACGGCATCCGGATTCACGCCTTCTCCTTGAGCGCGTCCTGGATCAGGGTCGACAGGATCGAGGTGCCGTCGATGGGACCGATGATGCGGGCTGCGACCCGGCCCTGCCTGTCGAGCACGAGGGTGGTCGGCGGCGCCTGGATGGGCGTGACCTTCGCGAAGGCGAGCTTGGCCTGGCCGGTGTCGGCATCCATCAGGCTCGGGTACGTGATTCCGTACTTCTCGGCGAAGGCGCGGGCGGTGTCGGCCTGGTCGTAGATGTTGACGCCGATGAAGGCGACGTCATCGCTCTCGTGCTTCTGCCAGGTGGCTTCGAGATCCTTGGCCTCGATGCGGCACGGGCCGCAGCCGGCGTACCAGAAGTTGACGACGGTCACGTCGCCGCTGATGTCGGTGCTGGAGAACGTCTCGCCGTCTTCGGTGACGCCACCGAACTCGACGGGCTCACCGCGCTGATCGGCGGGGATCTCGACGACGCGGAAGTCCTTGGTCGTGTACGCCTTCTGATCGCCGTTCAGAAATGCCTCGGTCGCCGGGTCGGGTGCGCACGCGCTCAGGCCGATCGCAAGCGTCGCGGCGAGCGCTGCGGCGGCGATGCGCCAGGCGCCACGAAGGGAACGGGCAGACGTGGACACGCTGGGAATCGTACGCGGGAATCCTATGGGCGCTCTGAAACGGCCCGCCGCCGTTCGAATCGCTCAAATTGCTGCATTCGGGCGGATTTTCGAGCAACTTGAGCGATTCGAAGACGGATGCCGGAGGTCAGACGGCGCCGAGGTCGATGCCGGATGCCGCCGGCTCGACGTAGTCGACCTCGCGCCAGACATCGCCGACGCGCTCGAAGCTCGTCACACTGCTGAGCGCGCAGCGCCTGGTGCGCGGATCGTGCCGCAGCGGGAGACCGGCGATGGCCAGGTGCGTGATCCAGATCGGCGCCTGGTGCGAGACGAAGACCACATCACCGGCATCCGTGGTGTGCCATGCCTCGTCCATGGCATCCTGCATCCGCGCCACCACTGAGACGTAGGGCTCACCCCAGCTCGGCAGCGACGGCCGGCGCAGATACCGCCAGTTGCGCGGGTCGCGCAGCGCGCGCCGCATCCGCTTGCCCTCGAAGACGTTGGTCGGCTCGATGATGCGCTCCTCGAGCACGGGCGTCAGGCCGGTGAGCTCGGAGAACGGCGCGGCGGACTCCTGAGTGCGCTCCAGCGGCGAGCAGCGCAACTGAGCCACCGGCCGGCCGAGACCCACGACGTGCTCGGCGGCCGCACGAGCCATCCGCTGCCCCGCCTCGCTCAGGTGATAGTCGGGCAGGCGTCCGTAGAGCACGCCGGCGGGGTTGTGGACCTCGCCATGGCGCACCAGGTGCAGTCGGGATGCGGGCATGCGGCCGAGTCTATCCAGGGGCCGGTTCGCGGAACGCTCCACGGGACGAGCGTTGCGGTCGGGTCCGCCGGACTCAGACGCAGCCTCCCGAATCGAACCGGATGCCGCTGATGGAGATGAAATGCCACCCGCGGCGTCCGTCATGGTTGCTGTACTGCATCGTGCTGCCAGACGGGAACGACGCGAAGGTGAACCGGTCGCTGACCACGCCACCGGCGCGCGTGGGCTGAGACCCGTCCACACGTCGATACGGATCGCTGAGGGTACCGGCGCCCGCACCCTGGGTGTATGCGGCGACGTCTCCGATGTAGGCCATCGAGCTGGGCTGCACGTTGAATCCGACCGCATCCCAGTAGTTCCATCGCCAGCCTTCAGGCCCGGCATTCGGATGCCACGGACCGCCGTCACCGGGGTTGGTGTTCGGGCGCGGTTCCGAGAACGCCGACGTGATGTCGAACACATCCATCGACAGGTTCGTCGGGTTGAATATCTGGCCATCCCGAGTGAACGTGAAGGTCAGAGTCTGCAGATCCGCACCGAGCGGCACAGCGCCCTGTGGTTCCGGCGACACAGCGGCACGCTGATTGAGCACGATCGCTCCGGCGCCGGCTCCAGGTGCGAAGTCGACGTACTGGGTGTCCCAGCGTCCGTCATCGGCTTCTCCTCCCTGCCACCCGCGTCCTGCCGTGCTGAGGTTGTATCCGACAGTCGGCACTGGGGGCCGCGAGGGATCTCCGTTGTCGATCCGGCCCTGCGCGATGGCTGTCGTGGCGCTGATGGCAGACGAGATCGTCGTCTGGTACTCCGCCCCATCGCCGCCCAACGCGGTGAGCACT
>Ga0160455_100372_pt1 | contig 25600 bp, 23 predicted proteins | sample HID1972I_E6MG_FD_108206 | JGI IMG/M metagenome (GOLD analysis project Ga0160455, IMG submission 108206) | Enriched pill bug-associated microbial communities from UW Madison campus, WI, USA - HID1972I_E6 MG | ecosystem: Host-associated > Arthropoda: Insects > Digestive system > Unclassified ... | reverse complement strand
TTCCTGCCGGCATCCGAGATAGAGAAGGCCTTCGACGAGGCGGGCGCCGACGACACCGTGCCCATCGCGGCCTACTGCGGATCGGGCATCACCGCGGCCCAACTGGCGCTCGCCGGCGCCATCGTCGGGCGGGACGTCACCGTGTATCCGGGATCGTGGAGCGCCTGGTCGAACACCCCGGGTCTGCCGGTCGCGACCGGCGGGAGCTGAGCGAGCGCTCACCGGGTCAGGCGACGCGGATGAGTGAGCGCTGCCATCCGGAGGATCCGTTCGGCGCGATCGGAGCACGCTCCTCGATCTGCAGCTCGCCGTTCTTGTCGATCGCCCGCACCGCCACGTAATGCGTTCCGGGTGTGGCATCCCATTCCAGGACCCACTGCACCCAGGTGTCCTCGTTGATCGGAGCGGACAGGGTGGCCGGTGTCCAATCCCCGTCGTCGATGCTCACCTCGACGCTCTTGATGCCGACGGACTGCGCCCAGGCGACACCGGCGATCGGGATCCTCCCCGCCGCCACAGCCTCGCCGATCTTGGGGGTGTCCACGCGCGATGCGAACTTGATGGGCGCCTCGGCACTGTATCCGCGAGGGGTCCAGTACGCCTCGTCGTCGGCGAAGGTGGTGACCTTGAGCTCGGTCAGCCACTTGGTGGCCGACACGTAGCCGTACAGTCCCGGGACGACCATGCGGACGGGAAAGCCGTGCTCCAACGGCAGCGGCTCGCCGTTCATCGCCACAGCGAGGATCGCGTCGAGATCATCATCGGTCAGGGCCGAGAGCGGTGTGCTCGCCGTGTAGCCGTCGACACTGCGCGAGAGGACCATGTCGGCCTCTGCCTTGACCCCCGCCTTCTTCAGGACCTCGCGGACCGGCACGCCGAGCCACTTGGCGTTGCCGACGAGCTCGCCGCCGACCTCGTTCGAGACGCACGTCAGGGTGATCGCATACTCGTCGAGCCCCATGTCGAGAAGGTCCTGGAAGCTCAGCTCCACGCGCTGGTCGACCATTCCGTCGATCGTGAGTCGCCATGTCGCCGGATCGATGCTGGGGACGGTCAGCGCGGTGTCGACGCGGTAGAAGTCCTTGTTCGGGGTGAACAGCCGGCTCAGGCCCGGGATGTCGAGCTCGGCACCCTCCGGGACCGTCACTCTCGTGCGCGGGGAGGGGATCCTGAGCGCGCCGCGGATGGCCTCGACGGAGCCGACCGCGATGCTGACGGTGCGGGAGGCGATTCCGACGACGAGAGCGGACGCACCGGCGACGGCTGCCAGGATGAAGAACTGACGCCGGTCGAGACTCGGGCGTCTGGTGGCGTCGCTCGTCGGCGCCGCAGCCTGCGGGGCTACGGGCCCGGCCGCCGTGTCGTGCCATCGGCGCAGTCGGCGAGTGAGCAGCACGAGGATGACGGATCCTGCGAGTGCGCCGAGGGCGGGAGGGAGGAAGGCGAGCGGGGTAGCGCCGGGGCGCGTCACGATCGCGGCGGTGGACAGGACACCGGCTACGACCAGAGCGATCACCCCGAGTGACGGGCGCACGAACTGCAGGATGCCGGCGACGGCGGAGGCGATGACCACGGCGAGACCGAGGCCGGACAGGAGCGCGATCTTGTCGTATTCGCCGAAGGTCGCGATCGCGAACTCCTTGAACGGCTGAGGCACGATGTCGATCACGAAGCCGCCCACCGCCAGGATCGGGCTGGCCTCACGTGCCACCAGCAGCGCCGACACCTCCGCCGCCGCGAGGAAGACGAAGCCGCCGACCACCCCCGCGAGTCCGGCAGCCGCGATGAATGCTCTGCCTGTGCTCCGCTTCGCCATGGTCGCGTCTCCTCCGTGGCACCGTGACAGCGCCGTCGAGTGTTGTTCGGAGACGCGCCCGGATCGGATTCCGCGAGACCGCGTGCGACCCGTGTCGTCTACGCTGAATGGCATGGCCTACGTGATCTCGCTGCTCGTCGTGGCGCTGATGGTGTTCGCACTCGTGGACATCATCCGCCGTGACGACGCGCAGGTGAAGTTCATGCCGAAGCTCGTCTGGCTGCTGCTGGTCGTCCTCCTGCCGTTCATCGGCAGCGTGCTGTGGTTCGGCATCGGTCGCGAGTATCCCGAGGGCGGCATACGCCTGGAGCGTCCCGAGCGTCCCGCGCGTCCGAAGGGATCCCGCGCCGGGACCCCTTCGGTGCCGACCGCTTCGATGAACCCGAGGGATACGCGCACGACCGAGGAGCAGATCGCGGACCTCGACAAGGAGATCGAGGAGTGGCGGCTGCGCCAGGAGATCGAGAAGCGCAGGCACGAGCGCGACGACCCCTCGTCAGGCTCAGGGGCCCAGCAGGCGGAGTAGGTCAGTCTGCGAGCGACGCGCGCAGCGCCTCGTCCAGATCCGGATGCCGGAACACGTAGCCCGCTTCCGCGAGCCGGCTCGGCAGCACCCACCGGCTCTTCAGGATCAGCTCGGTCTCGGTGCGGATGCCGATCGCGCCCAGCTCCAGCATCCAGCGCGGGGTGGGAGGCCCGAACCGCACTCCGAGAGCACGTCGCACGGATGCCATGAACGCGGCGTTGTCGACGGGGTTCGGCGACGAGGCGTTCACCGGTCCGTCGAGTTGCGGATGCCGCTCCAGGAAATCGATTATCCCGATCACGTCGTCGACGTGGATCCAGCTGAATCGCTGGTGTCCGCCCCGCGCGCCGGGCAGGTGCGCCGTTCCAGCCGCGCGCCGTGCCCGTGTCACCGGCCACCAGCCGTCCCACTGCGTGCCGCCGAGTCCGAGTCGGGCGAGCACCCGCAGCGGACCCAGCACGCCGGCGTCTCCGAGCACGATGGCCGTGCGCAGCGCCACGCGCCGCGTCGCCGGCAGCTCGGCGTCGAACAGCTCGCGCTCCCAGGCCTTGGCGACCTCCACGGAGAATCCCGTACCGATCTCGCCGTCGGCCTCGGTCATCGGACGATCCTCCGCGTGGCGGTAGATCGTCGCTGTGGATGAGTTGATCCACAGCGGCGGGGGAGCGGATGCTCGACTCACGGCCGCGCTGAGCGCTGCCGTGGTCTCCAGGCGGGAGGAGAGGATCAGCGCACGGTTCGCCGCCGTGTAGCGGCAGCTGACACTCTTGCCGGCCAGGCCGACGAGGAGTCCGGCACCGTCGACGGCGGCATCGATGCCGCCCTGATCGGTCCAGGTGAGGTCGGCACCCGATCGTGAGATCGTGACGACCTCGCGGCCCTCGGCACGGTACTTCTGCTGCAGGTGCCGCCCGATGAAGCCGGTCGACCCGCCGATCACGACCCGGGTCATGATGCGTCCTGGTGGACGGCGTAGCTGAAGGTGCCCTCGTACTCGTAGAGGCGGCCGAGGATCGGCAGATCCACTGTCAGCGACACTCGCTGGCGGCCCGCCTGCTTCTCGGCGCTCTCTCGCAGCCGCACGACGGGGGCGAGGAACTTCGGCACGGTGATGCGGAGTCGCCCGAGACGAATACCCACCGTGGTGCTGCGCAGCGCGAGGGCATCGCCGTCCACCGAAACGTCGAAGGCGACCGCGAGAGTCACCGGTTCGCCGATCTGGTCCAGCACACGACCGTGCGGGCGGACGCACACGGCATCCTTCATCGTCCAGTCGCCGTCGGGCAGATGCAGGGTACGCGCACCGATGGCCTTGCCGGCGAGGGTCCGATTGCGCACGGTGAACGGGACATCCTGGTGCCAGCCGGCGTGCACGACTCCGCTGCGCTCCAGCATCCGCAGCAGCGGCCACAGCCACCGGCGCGGGGTGCCGATCCTCTCGAACACGCCCTCGCCGATGCCGAGATGGCCGCGCGGGATCGCGGAGAAATATGCGCCCAGAGCCGGATGCAGCTGTGTGCGCTGCGCTCCCAGAGCCCGGAGGTACGGGGACTGGGGCACATGATCCATGCTTCGAGACTATCGCCGTGACGGCGCGTCCCGACCTGAAGTGGTGCGGATGCCGTCTCAGACGCTCCAGCGCTCACCAGCGGCGATGGCGGCATCCACATTCCCGGGCGACAGCACCTCGCGCGCCACCATGATCGCCGCGCCCAACACGCCGGCGCGCTCTCCGGCCTGCGTCTGCACGATTGACAGGTGCTGGGTCGCCAGAGGAATCGATCGCCTGTAAACCACCTCGCGCACGCCGGCGAGCAGGTGCTCTCCTGCGCGCGCGATGCTGCCACCGAGGACGATTATCGAGGGGTTGAGCAGGTTGACCACGGTCGCGAGAACCTCGCCGACGTCGCGTCCGGCCTGCCGCGCCGCATCGATCGCCGTGGCGTTGCCGGCACGGATCAGCTCGACCACATCGGAACTGTTCTCGGCGGGCAGTCCCTGACCGCGCAGCGCCTCGGCGATCGCGGAGCCGCTGGCAAGAGCCTCGAGATCCCTTTCCTCTCCGGGCTCGTGCGACGAGTCCGCGGAATGCGGAACCCGGACGTGCCCCATGTCGCCGGCCGATCCCTGTGCGCCTCGTTGCAGATGTCCGCCGACGATGATGCCGGCGCCGATGCCGGTCGCGACCTTGACGAAGACGAGGTTGGTCGCGTCGGGAAAGCTCGTCGCCTGCTCGCCCAGCGCGAGGATGTTGACGTCGTTGTCGACGAGGACTGGCACATCGAAGGTGCGACGCACATACTCCGGCACGTCGAACCGGTCCCAGCCGGGCATGATCGGCGGGTTGTACGGCCGGCCGGTGGAGTGTTCGACGGGACCGGGAACGCCGATGCCCACGCCGACGACGCGGATGCCGTCGAGCTGGTGCTCCCTGAGCAGGTGCTGCCACCCCTCGAGAAGGGCGTCGAGCACGGTGATCGGTCCTGCCGCTATGTCGATCTCGTTCCTGCGGGAGACGAGGATATGCCCGCTGAGGTCCGATACCGCCACCGTGCCGTGCGAGGCGCCCAGGTCTGCCGCCAGAATCAGTCCGACGCGGGGATTGAATGCGACGCGCGACGGTGGGCGGCCCCCGGTGGATGCGCCCTCTCCGGCGAACGACACAAGTCCGGCTGCGACGAGGGCGTCCACTCGAGAAGAGACGGTGGATCGGGCGAGGCCCGTGAGATGTACGAGGTCGGCCTTGGTGCGCGCATGACCGTCCAGCAGCAGCTGCACAATGTCTCCCGCGCCCGGCGAGGCGCTCGCGGACAGTCGTTCGGCGTCGCTCATGGAGTCAGTAAATCACAGTCCTTCGGCCTTCCCGCGACACAGATATGAGGACGACAAGTCGAACTTATGATTTTGAACTAGCAAAAGTGTGGTGATGTGTGTCAGAATCGTCGACATGACAACGGAAGTCACTGACACCGGGGTCGGAACCATCCGATCCAGCTTCCTCGGCGGAGGGTTCATGGCACGAGTGCACAGCCGTGCGGCCCGGGCCGCAGGCGCCACGCTCGAGCTCCTCGCCAGTTCCTCCCCGGAGGGTGCGGAGCGCGCGGCCCGCAGCCTGGGAATCGAACGATCCGCCGGTGACGTGACCGAGCTGCTCCGCGACGACAGCGATGTCGTGCACATCTGCACGCCCAACGCCACACACGCCGATCTCGCCCGTCGCGTGATCGCTGCGGGACGGCACGTCGTCTGCGAGAAGCCGCTGGCGACCACGCTCGCCGATGCACGCGATCTCGTCATGGCAGCCGAGGAGCGAGGCGTCGTCGCGGCCGTACCGTTCGTGTACCGCTACCACCCGATGGTCCGCGAGGCGCGTGCGCGCGTCGCAGCCGGTGAGATCGGTGCGCTACTCACGATCGACTGCGGCTACCTCCAGGACTGGATGCTGCTCCCGGAGGACGACGACTGGCGCGCCACCTCGGCTGACGGGGGACCCTCACGCGCTTTCGCCGATATCGGCTCGCACCTGTGCGATCTGCTGGAATTCGTCTCGGGTGAGCGGATCGTGCGCCTCGCCGCGCGCACCCGGCAGGTCTACGACGAGCGCGGTGGGCACCCCGTGGCCAATGAGGACGCGGTCGCGATCCTCGCAGAGCTCGAGTCCGGTGCGATCGGCACGCTCCTGATCTCGCAGATGGCAGCGGGGCGCAAGAACGCGCTGACGCTTGAGCTGCATGGAGCGCACCAGACCATCCGTTTCGATCAGGAGCGTCCGGAGGAGCTTTGGATCGGTGGGCGCGAGGGAAGCATGCAGCTACTCCGTGATCCTCAGACCGCCCACCCCGGGGTCGCACGATTCTCGCAAGTGCCGGCTGGGCACGCGCAGGGCTACCAGGACGCATTCAACTCTTTCGTCGCCGATGTTTACGCGGCGATCCGGGGTGAGCATCCTGACGGCCTGCCCACCTTCGCCGACGGACTCCGTGCCGTGGCCCTTACCGAAGCCGTGCTGCGCGCGGCCGATGGGCAGCGGTGGGTCGAGACGACCCCCGCCGCCATCTGACTACGAAGAACGAACCAGGAGAACAGGAAATGACCGCAGAGTTCGACCTCGTCATCGTCGGCTCGGGACCGAACGGCGCCATCGTCGCCGAGCAGGTGCACGCGCATTCTCCGGAGGCGAGGATCCTCGTCATCGAGGCGGGCGGTACGATCACCGACGTTCCTGGCGAGCACCTCGTCGAAGCCGATGAGTCGGCGATGAATGCGTCGTACAACGACCTGATGCGCCGTGCGCGCCAGATCGAATACGTCAAGGGCGCGGCATCAATGAACACCATCGACGGAGACTCCTGGACGCCGCAGTCCACAGGCGTGTTCCCCGCCGCGTTCTTCGGTCATAACTTCGCGGAGTTCCCCGGGGCGTCCGTGGCGTGGAACATCGGCGGAATGGGCGTGCACTGGACCGCCGCCACTCCGTGGGCGTACGCAGCGGAGATCCCCGACTTCCTGCCGCGCGCGGAGTGGGATGCCGACCAGGAGACGGCCCGCCGACTGTTGCGCACCTCGGTCGGACCACTGATCCCCGACGTGGAGAACCCGTGCGCCCAACCCATCTTCACCGCGCTGCGCGAAGTCGTCCCCAGTCCTGATCCCGATCGCGAGCTCGGCTACATGCCGATGGGTGGCGTCGCGTCCGCCGGACGTCCCTTCGCGCGGACCGGCCCGCGCGACATCGCGCCGTTCGTCTTCGACGGCAGTGCGCCGGAGGTCGAGCTTCGCACCGGCCTGCTGGTCACGAGAATCGAGCACGACGGGTCACGCGTTACCGGCCTCACGTTGCGCGATCTCGCGACGGGAGCAGAGGAGAGTGTGCACGCCGACCGGTTCCTGATCGCGGCGGACGCCCTGCGTACGCCGCAGCTGCTCTGGGCCTCCGGCATCCGCCCGGCAGCTCTCGGTGTGCGGCTGAACGAGCACGCGTCGATCGACGGTGAGGTGGAGATCGATGCCCAGCGCTTCGGACTCACCGACGCCGACATCGTGAAGCCCCCGACGGGTGAGCCGTTCATCGACTCGTTCTGGAGTCCGTCCATCGGGGAGGCCCGGCCCATGCACGGCCAGCTGATGGAGCGCGAGTTCGAAGGCAGGCACATGCTCAGTGTCGGTTGGTACTGCTCCACCGAGATCCGCCCCGAGAACCGCATCGAGTTCTCGGACGACCTCGTCGACGAGCTGGGCATGCCGCACATGACCGTGCGCTTCTCATACTCCGAGAACGACCTCGATCAGATCCGGCGGATGCAGGACGTGCAGCAGGCCGCCGCGAACGCTCTGGGAACCTTCCCGCGCGAATACCGTGAGGTGCAGCCTCCGGGCGCGTCCTTGCACTACACCGGCACCGTGCGCATGGGAGGCGTCGACGACGGCACCAGCGTTGTCGACACAGACGGTCGCGTCTGGGGTTTCGAGAACCTCTTCCTTGCCGGAAACGGCGTCGTCCCCACCGCGCTGACGTGCAACTCGACGCTCACTGGGGCCACACTGTCCGTCCGGATCGCCCGCGCGATCAGCGCGGACATCTGACCGCAACACCCACCATCACCACACCACCGATACACACAAGGAGATGATCGCGATGTCCATACCCGCTTCTTCGCGACGCCGGGCGATGCTGCTCGGCACCACCCTCGTCGTCACCGGCGCACTGCTGCTGACCGGCTGCGGTCGCAGCGCCGACGCCGGACCGTCGGGAGGCGGCGGCGACGTCGCCACCGTCGATGCCGAGCCGGCGACCGGGACGCTCAACATCTGGACGCAGGGAGCAGACGGGGCGAAGCTTCCCGACATGTTCGCCGAGTTCAAGAAGGACAACCCCGACGTCGACATCAAGATGACTCAGGTACCCGAGGCCGAGTTCATCTCGAAGATGACGGCCGCGATCACCGCGGGAACCGTGCCGGACCTGATCTACTCGTTCACCGAGTCGCAGTCCGCACTGCTGGCCACGGAAGGATTCGACCCGGTTCCGAAGGACCTGGTCAAGGAGGACGACTTCTTCCCCGTCATCTGGGACAACTCGGTGATCGACGACGTCGCCTACGGCGTGCCGTGGTACGCCTACGCCGACATGACGATCTACCGCAAGGACCTTACGGAGAAGGCGGGCGTCGAGGCGCCCACCGACTGGGACAGCATGCGCACCTTCGCCGAGAAGCTGAAGTCCTCCGGCGTCGAGTACCCCCTCGCGCTGTACGTCAACTACGACTCGTACACCGCACGACAGTTGCTGACCTTCGCGAAGCAGAACGGCGGAGGATTCATCTCCGACGATCAGAAGAACTGGACGATCAACTCACCGGAGAACGTCGAGGCGCTGGAGTACTGGTCCGGTCTCATCAAGGACGGTCTGGCTTCTCCGGACGGCCCCGCCTTCCTCGACACAGTGTCTTGGACGACGACCGGCAAGAACGCCGCGGTCATCGACGGCGGTCCGTGGTTCTACGGTTGGTTCGACGACGCCAACGGCGCGGGCTGGGCGCAGGAGAACCTCGGCCTCGCCACCGCGCCGACCGGGCCCGACGGCGACGAGGCGACTACGGTCGGCGGCGGCAGCTGGTTCGTGCCCACGGACTCGAAGAACAAGGACGCCGCGTGGAAGTTCGCCCGCTTCATGTCGCAGCCCGACAGTCAGGTCAAGTGGTACGAGATCTTCCACAACATGCCGGCGCTGCGCACCGCATGGGATGACCCGGCCATGCAGAACGATCCGCTGCTGGACACCGTCAAGGCGGGCCTCGAGACCGGTGTGACCCTCCCGAAGGTATCGACCTGGAACCAGGTCGGTGATGTCATCGGTCAGCAGATCGAGAAGGTCGTCCGCGGCAGCACCTCGGCAAAGGATGCCCTCGACGAGGCTCAGAAGCAGGCCGAGTCCATCGGGACAGGTCAGTAAGGCGCATCATGTCCATCACGGCAACCCGCGCCCTTGTGGCCCCGGAGGCGTCCACGCGGCGCCCCCGGGGCAGCAGGAAGACACGCGAGGGCACCCGGGCGGAGGCGGTGGCGGCCTGGCTGTTCCTGGCTCCGTTCCTGGTGCTGTTCGCCCTGTTCACCGGCATCCCGGCCATCCTGGCGATCGGCGCCAGCATGACCGATATGAAGGCCCGCGACATCCGCGACCCGCTCGGCGTCAACTTCACCGGATTCGACGAGTTCGGAAGGATCCTCGGCAACCCCGGGTTCCAGGGCGCCTTCCTCAACACCATCATGTTCGTCGTGCTCTGCGTGCCGCTGAGCATGGCGCTCGGCTTCGCGCTGGCCGTGATGCTGAACAACGGCGTCCGTCGTCTGCGGACCGTCTTCCGCGCCGCAGCCTACGTGCCCGTCATCACCAATATCGTCGCGGCAGCCGTGATCTGGCAGTACGCGTTCTCGATCACCGGCCCCGTGAACAACTCGCTGGGCGGCATCGGACTGCCGCAGCCGAACTGGCTGGGGGAGTCGGGCTGGGCCATCACGACGGTCGTCATGATGGGCGTCTGGCGCACCGCCGGCACCTGCATGATCCTGTTCCTGGCGGGTCTGCAGGCCGTGCCGGAGGAGGTTCTCGAAGCCGCGTCCACCGACGGTGCCGGGCGCTGGCGCACCCTATGGTCGATCATCCTGCCACTGCTGCGGCCGACGACGCTGCTGGTCAGTGTGCTGATGACGGTGTCGTTCCTGAACATCTTCGAGGAGCCGTACCTGCTCACCAAGGGCGGACCGCTGGGCTCCACCAAGTCGATCGCCGTGTGGGTGTACGAGCAGTTCGGATTCGGCAACATCTCCGCATCGATGGCCGGGTCCGTGCTGCTGCTGATCCTGGTCGGCATCGTCGCCATCTTCCAGTTCAGATTGCTGAGGCCGAAACATTGAGAACTTCGTCCCCGACGCGCCAGGCGCTGACCTACACCGCCCTGGTCGTCATCACAGCCTTCATGCTCCTGCCGTTCGTCTGGGTGCTCTTCGGCTCGTTCAAGACTCAGTCGGAGTTCTTGCACAGCCCGGGAGCGTGGCTGCCGGAATCGTTCCAGGTGCAGAACTACATCCAGCTGTTCGCCGAGCGCGGTTTCGGCAACTACATGGTCAACAGCATCATCGTCTCGGTGGTCGCCGTGCTCGGCAACATCGTGTTCAGCTCAATGGCGGGGTACGCGCTCGCCAAGCTGCGCTTCCGGGGCCGCGGGTTCATCTTCCCGCTGGTGATCGCCGCCATGATCGTGCCGTACGTGGCGCTTTTCGTTCCGCAGTTCATGATCGTGGTGCAGCTCGGCCTCGTCGACAGCCTCGCGGCGATCATCCTCCCCGTGCTCGTGCTGCCGCTGAGCGTCTTCATCATGCGCCAGTTCGCGCACTCCGTTCCGTTCGAACTCATGGAGGCCGCACGCATCGACGGCGCTGGTGAGGCCCGGCTGTTCTTCCGGATCTTCCTGCCGCTCACCGGACCCGGTTTGGCGACCGTCGCCATCCTGTCGTTCCTCGCATCCTGGAACAACTTCCTGTGGCCGCTGGTGGTCGCGCAGTCGCAGGATACCTACACCGCACCGGTGGGACTGGCAGTCGCCTCTCAGGCATCGAACTCCATCTCGTTCGGCCTGCTCCTGGCCGGCGCGATGGTCGTGCTGCTGCCGATCCTCATCCTGTTCCTCTTCCTTCAGAAGTACTTCATCCAGGGCGTCGCCACCGCGGGCCTGAAGTGACCAGAAAGGCTCTGACATGCAGATCAAGAACCTGCGCTTCGCGCTGAACGCCATCCAGTGGATCAACGTCAAAGAAGACCCGAACGACCTCGAGAGCGCCAGTCTGTGGCGGTTCGCCGATCCCACTTTCGTGGCGGAGTACCCCGAGGTACTGGGCGAGATCCGCGCGGCGGGATTCGACGCGACCATGATGGAGGTGCTCGCCACGCAGACGCTGCAGAACTTCGCCGGCATGGTCGAGCAGGCGGGACTGAAGCTCGCTCCCGGCTACGTTCAGGTGCCGCTCATGAGTGACCACGGCGACAGATTCGAGAAGGGCACCTTCGAGCGTGCGCACTGGTTCGACGGCGTGCGTCGACGCGCGGAGGAATCGAACTTCTTCGGGCTGAAGACCGTGTTCCTCGCCGCCGAGGTCAACTATCTCGCCAGCCGTTGGGAGAGGCCGGCGATCGGCCACGACTTCTCGCAGGACCGTTTGGACGAGATGACGGAGCTCATCGACGAGGCCGTCGACATTCTCAATGCCGAGGGCGTGCGCCCCGGCCTGCACAACCACGTGGGCACGTGGATCGAGACCGAGTACGAGTACGAGCACGTGTTGAACAGCATCGGGGCCGATCGCCTCGGTGTCTCGTTCGACATCGGTCACCTGGAGTGGGCGGGGATCAGCGCGAAGGATGCGATCACGAAGTGGGCCGATCGCGTGCAGGACCTGCACCTGAAGGACCTCGACCTCGAGATCGCCCGTCGCACCCGCGAAGTGGGGCTCAGCTACGAACGTGCGACCGACCTCGGACTGTACCTCGAGCCAGGAATCGGCGGTCTTGACCTCGTCGGCACGCTGCAGGCGCTGCCTGATGACTTCGACGGCTGGATTATCATCGAGGTCGATCGCGCCAGCATGGATCCCGCCGCCAGCGCCAGGCACACCGCCGGTTGGGTCTCCGAAGTAACGGGTTCCTGACCGGAAAGGATGCAGCGATGACGCTCACACAGGAGCATTTCTCCCTGAACACCCTGCAGTGGATCACCGTCTCCCTCGGCGAGTCCACGGGCGAGCCGGGAAGCGTCGGCTGGGAGTTCGACCGCTCGAGTTTCCTGGCCAGGCAACCGATCGTCCTCGCGCAGGTACGCGAAGCCGGATTCTCCTCGGTGATGCTGGAGGTGCTGCCAACGCAGACCCTCCAGACATATGCGCAGGTCGTCAAGGAATCGGGTCTGCGGGTGTCGCCCGGCTATGTGCACATCGGGCTCCCCGAGGAGTTCGGCCGTGTCCACACCGGCGAAGATGAGGAGCACTTCCGCTGGTTCGACAAGATCCGCCGCCGGGCGGAGGAAAGTCTGTATCTGGGGCTCGATCGTGTCTTCCTGGCCGCGGACATGGCGCCGGGCCGCCCGCGCATCGACGTGTCGGCGGCCGCCGGGTACGCCTACGACCGGGCGCGCCTCGATCGGGTTGCGAACATCATCGGTGAGGCGGCGGCGGTTCTCCAGGCGGAAGGGGTCACCCCCGCACTGCACAACCACGTCGGAACCTGGATCGAGACGGCAGCTGAGTATGAGTACGTGCTGGAAGCCGTGCCGTCCTCGGTCCTCGCTGCAGGTCCCGACCTCGGTCACCTCGCATGGACGGGCTCCGATGTGGTCGAGTGGGTCGCCGCGCATGCCGACCGGATCTCGGACCTGCATGTGAAAGACATGGACCTTCAGCTCGCTGCCGCCGCGAGGAGGACGCCCACGCCATACTTCGATGTGATGGCGCAGCGGTTCTTCCTCGAACCGGGCCTGGGGGACGTCCCGCTCGTCGAGGCATTGGCCGGGTTGCCGGAGGACTTCGGCGGCACGGTGCTCGTCGAAGTCGACAAGCCGAGCATGGAGCCTTTCGCGAGTGCGAAGACGAGCTGGTCCTGGATCGAAGACAACTTTCCGAAGGGGGTCTCATGAGCATGCATCCCGTCACGCTGTTCACCGGCCAGTGGGCTGATCTCCCGTTCGAGGAGGTGGCCCGCCTCGCTGCCTCGTGGGGTTATGACGGTCTGGAGATCGCCGCATCCGGAGATCATCTCGACCTTCGGCGCGCCGACGAGGACGATGCCTACCTCGCATCGCGCAAGGAGATTCTCGACCGACATGGCCTGCAGGTCTTCGCGATCTCGAATCACCTGGCCGGTCAGGCTGTGTGCGATTCGCCGATCGACTTCCGACACCAGGCGATCGTGCGCGACTACGTCTGGGGCGACGGTGACGCCGAGGGAGTGCGCCGCCGCGCGGCGGATGACATGAAACGGGCGGCTCGCGTCGCCCGCAAGCTCGGTGTCGACACGGTCGTGGGCTTCACCGGCTCGTCGATCTGGCAGTACGTCGCGATGTTCCCGCCTGTTCCGGCATCTGTCATCGAGGGCGGGTTCGAGGACTTCGCGGCTCGCTGGAACCCGATTCTCGACGTCTTCGATGGCGAGGGCGTGCGCTTCGCCCACGAGGTGCACCCCTCCGAGATCGCATATGACTATTGGAGTTCGATGCGCGCTCTGGAAGCAGTCGAGCATCGTGAGGCGTTCGGGTTCAACTGGGACCCGTCCCACATGATGTGGCAGAACATCGACCCGGTCGGGTTCATCTGGGACTTCCAGGACCGCATCTATCACGTCGACTGCAAGGACACTCGGATGCGCCCGCAGAACGGCCGCGCCGGCGTTCTCGGCTCACATCTGCCCTGGGGCGACCCACGGCGCGGCTGGGACTTCGTCTCGACAGGACACGGCGATGTGCCCTGGGAGGATGCCTTCCGCGCGCTCGACGCCATCGGCTACGCGGGTCCCATCTCGATCGAGTGGGAGGATGCCGGGATGGATCGCCTGCATGGCGCCGCCCAAGCGGTAGAGTACGTGCGCTCGCTGCTGTGGCCGACGCCGACGGCATCCTTCGACGCGGCGTTCAGCAATCAGTGACATCGAGCCTGGCGGGCTCGGACGCGAGCTGCGCTCCCGGCTCTCCGCCGAGGCGCTGACCCGATCCTTCCGTTCACTGCAGGTCGTGCCGTACCGGCGGTGGAGCCTCGCCCAGCTGCTGTCCGGCTCGGGCGGGGCCGCTTCGGTCGTCGCGCTGGCGTGGCTGGTGGTGCAGCTCGGCGGTGACGGACTGGTGCTCGGGGTCGTCACCGCGGCGATGATGCTGCCTACGCTGCTGGCGGGCTCGTTTGCAGGCGTGCTCGTCGACAGGTTCCCGCGGCGTTCGGTGCTGCTGGTCACCGCAGTGGCGCAGATGGGGGTCGCAGCCGCACTCGCGACCGTCACCCTGACCGGGAGGGCGAGTCTCTGGTTGCTGTTCGCGCTCTCGCTCGCGCACGGGTTGGCGTTCGCCGTCGACAACCCCGCGCGCCAGCTGTTCGTGATGGATCTCGTCGGACGGGCACGCATCACCAGCGCCGTCAGCATGAACGAGGTCATCATCAACGGGTCGCGGGTGCTCGGGCCGGCGGTCGCGGGGGTGCTGCTCGTCGTGGCGGGGCCCGGCTGGTGCTTCGCCTTCAATGCCCTGATGTTCATCCCCTCGATCATCGTGCTGCTCATCATGCACCGCTTGCCGGGTACGCAACCGTCCCGACCTGCCGTGCGCACCGCGATGCGGCTTCCGGGCTCGGTTCCTGAGCGGATCCCGCGGCCGACCGCGTCCGCACTCCCGCCGTGGCGCTTCGCGCTGACCACCGGTCCGATCAGGTCCACGCTGCTGCTGGCCGTATGCGCGGCAGCATCCTTCAACATCGCCGTCGTCATCCCGCTGATCGTGGCCGACGTCTTCCACGCCGAGGGAGGAACCTACGGGGCGCTCGCCGTGGCCTTCGGCCTCGGCGCGCTGCCCGGAGCCGTGTTCTCCGCCACGGGCCCTCTGATCCCTCGTGCCCGCGAGGTGCGCGCGCTGGCGGCGATCCTGTCTGTCGCGGTCATCGCGGCGGCGGCCGCGCCGACGCTGCCACTGCTGTTCGTCGGAATGGCGCTGGTCGGCGGCACCTCGATGTGGTTCATTGCACGAGCCAACGCCTTCGTCATGCTCACGACGCCGGACGGGATCCGCGGACGGGTGATGGGAATCTGGGCGATGGCGCTTCCTGGCTCCAGCGTCGTCACCGGTCTCCTGACCGGGATCCTCGCGGACGTCACAGACCCGCGCCTCGCGTACGGTGCCGTCGGACTCTGCACGGCGACGGTCGTCGGCACGGCGTGGCGGGCGCTGGGCTCGCGGTGACCTCAGCCCTCGCGCAGTCGCACGAGCCGCTCGTGTCCGGTCTCCTCCAGCTCTGCGATGTCGTCGCGCGAGCGCAGGAAATCGTTGAAGGAGCGGTAGCCGAGGGCCTTCTCGCTGAAGGACGGGTCCATCCGGCGCATCTGCGTCTTCACGGCCGAGGCGTGCAGCCACTCATCGGCATCCGCCTTGTCGTGACCGAGCCGCAGCGCCCGCTCCAACAGCTGTGTGGCCTCGGTCTGCTCGTCGGGATTCTCCTCCGCTTTACTCTCCTCGGTCTTGACCGATTGCGCTCTGCGGGGCTTCGTCGCTCGCTTCTGCTCCGGCTTCTCCGGGGCCTGCGTCGCCTCCTTGGCGGCCTTGGCTGGCTTGGAGTCCTTGTCCGCGGACGTCGTGGCCGCCGGCGCGGCCACAGGGGCGGCGACGCTCTTGGTCGGTCGCACGACGCCGGGCAGCGAGTCATAGGACTCGAATTCGTCGCAGGCCGCGGCCAGAGATTTGGCCGTGGATCCCGCCACGCCCACGCCGATGACGTAGCGTCCGAGGCGCTTGCAGCGCTGGGCGAGGGGCACGTAGTCGCTGTCGCCGGCGACGATAACGACATGGGTGAGGTCGGGCAGACGGAACATGTCCTCGACGGCATCCACGGCGAGGCGGATGTCGGCGCCGTTCTTGGCGTATGCGGCGGCGGGAAACAGCTGCACCAGATCTACCGCGCGGGCGACGAGCTGCGAACGGTACTCGGCGTTCACCGGAGAGGACCAGTCCGCGTAGGCGCGCGTGAGCACCAGGGTGCCGAATGAAGAGGCGTAGTCGATGATCGCGCCGACCTCGATCATGGCCTGCTTGAGGCGCTCGGCGACCTCCTTGTCGTGCGGGTCGTCGGTGATGCGCTGGCGGTCCTTGCCGTACGCGTTGCGCCCGTGCACCCGGTCGTACCAGGAGATGACGATGTTGTCGAAGTCGAGATAGACCGCGACCCGTCCTGCGGTGTCGGCCATCAGGCCTCCTCGGGATAGGTGACGCCGATCTGACGTCGGATCTCGTCCAGCGTGCCCATGATCGCCACGGATTCGCTGATCGGAAGCTCATAGCCCTTGAGGAGGCCCGCGCTTACGAAGCGCTCGGCGGCGAGAGCCTCGAAGTGCATACCACGGGGTCCATCGGCGGGCAGCCGGCCGTCGAACTCCTCGATGACCGAGCCGTCGGGCGCAATCACACGCAGAACGCTGGGTGACCAGAAGAAGCGATCGATCTGGATCCGTGCGTCGGTGCCGATCACCGCCGCCGTATTCGGGCCGGCGACCCGTGACGAGGACAGGCTCGTCGAGATCGCGCCCCCGGCATGCGTCATCAGCGTGGCGACCTCGGCATCCGCGCCGGTCTGGATGAGACGCGCGGTCGCCTGGATGGTGGTCGGCTCGCCCAGCACGTCCCAGATGAAGGAGATCGGGTAGATGCCGAGATCCAGCAGCGCTCCGCCGCCGAGCTCGATGGCATTCAGGCGGTGTGCGGGGTCGGACGTGATCTTCTGGGTGTGATCGGCCACGACAGCACGGATCTCGCCGAGCGTGCCCGCCGCGATGATCTCGCGCATGCGGACCATGTGCGGCAGGTAGCGCGTCCACATGGCCTCCATGGCCAGCAGGCCTTTCTCCGCAGCGAGCGACTGCAGGTCCGCTGCCTGTTCCCGGGTGACGGTGAAGGCCTTCTCCACGAGCACGTGCTTGCCGTGCTCGAGGGCGAGCCTCGCGTTGCCGTGATGCATGGGATGCGGTGTGGCCACGTAGACGATGTCGACGTCGGGATCGGCGACGAGCGCCTCATAGGAGGCGTGCGCGTGCGGTATGTCGAAGCGCGCGGCGAACGCGTCGGCGGACTCCTGGCTGCGCGATCCCACCGCGACGACGTCGAGACCTGCGGTGCGCAGGTCGGATGCGAAGGCGGCGGCAATGCCGCCCGTGGCGAGGATGCCCCAACGAAGTCCGGTCATGGTCTCCAGCGTATCGGTCAGCCGGACATCGTCAGCGGGCGGCGATCAGCGGGTTCCGACCAGCGAGCGCTGCGGGACGAGTGGGAACACCTGCTCGGCTATCCGCTCCAGCTCCTCGTTCAGCGGCGAGGCCTGGATGAGCAGCAGGCTGATCCCGGCATCCGCGTACTCGTTGATGCGCTCCGCGACCTGCTCTGCGGTGCCGACCAGGTTCGGGCGCAGGCCGCGTGTGCCGACCGAGTACTCGCGCTTGGACAGCTCCAATGACAGATTCGAGTTCTGGCGGAACTGCTCGAATGACGCGTAGCCGGGCGAGTCCGGGTCGACGGTGGTGATGCGCTCGAGTTCGCGCTGAGCCTCGGCCTCGGTGTCGCGGACGATGACGTACGCGGGCATGCCGAACTCGGCGATCGGGCGGCCGTGCAGCCGCTCGGAGCGCGCGTTCATGTCGCCGACGTTCGCGCGCACCTCGTCGAGAGTCCCGCCGTGCATGACGTAGGCATCCGCGAAGTCGGCTATGGCCTCCCTGCCCGCATCGCTCTCTCCTCCGGCGAAGATCACGGGGTGCGATGACGGTTTCGGCTCGACGATGGTGTCCTCGAACTCGTAGTGATCGCCGCTGAAGGTGAACGGCGTCTGCTCCCACAGCCCGTTCAGCACGGAGACGAATTCCGACGCCTGGGCGTAACGAGCGTCGTGTGCGGGGAAGACACCGCCGAACTGGCGCGCTTCCTCGGCCCACCAAGCGGCCACGACGTTCAGTGCGACGCGCCCCGGGGCGATGCTGTCCAGCGTCGACACGGTCTTCGCGAGTACCGCAGGCAGGTGGAACCCGGGCCTGACCGCGGTCATGACGCGCAGCCGATCGGTTGCGGCGAGGATCGCGGCCGAGAGAGACCAGGCCTCCAGGCTGGGGGCGTCCGTGCCCTTGCGGTCGTTGAGGTACAGCTCGGGTACGAGGGTCGTGTGGAAGCCCAGCCGGTCGGCGGTGACGGACACCTCGCGGATGTACTCCCAGGTGGCGGCCATGCGGCCCTCGTCGCGCACGTTGCGCAGGAATCCGCCGTAGACGGGGGTCCAGTATCCGAGATCGATGGCCATGATGCTCCTGTTCGGGTGCGGTTCAGATGCGGGTGAGCGCGTGGTCGAGGTCTGCGACGAGATCGGCGGGATCCTCGATGCCCACGGACAGCCGGACCGTGTTCAGGGAGATCCCCGCTGCGGTGCGCTGTGTGGGGGTCAGGTGCGAGTGGGTCATGGATGCGGGGTGCGCGACAAGGCTGCGCGCATCGCCGAGGTTCGCCACGAGCCGGAAGGTCTTCAGCTCCTCGATGAATCGGGCGACCCGGTCGGTCGTCCCGGATTCGGGTCCGATGAGGTCGAAGGAGAACACCGACGGGATGCCGTGCGGCAGGTAGTGCCGGGCCAGGTCGTGCCAGGGGTTGCCGACCAGCCCGGGATGGTGCACGCGGGCGACGGTCGGATGCTGCGCCAGATGCTCGGCGATGGTCAGCGCGCTCGCCGACTGACGTGCGACGCGCAGGTCGAGCGTCTCGATGCCCTGCAGGATCTGCCAGGCGTTGAACGGGGACAGCGACGGGCCGAGATCGTGCACGTACTTGGACTTGACCAGCGCGGCGAAGGCCTGCCCCTGTCCGAAGCGGTCCCAGAGCACCATGTCGCCGAAGCGGCGGTACGGAGCGGTGAACTGCGGCCAGCGGGCGGGCTCCGCGCCGAAGTCGAAGGTGCCCTGGTCGACGACGACCCCGCCGAGCGATGTGCCGTGGCCGGAGAGGAACTTGGTCGCCGAGTGCACCACGAAATCGGCGCCGTGCTCGCCCGGACGGATCAGCGCCGGCGTGCCGACGGTGCTGTCGACCACCAGCGGGACGCCGGCCTGGTGAGCGATGTCGGCGACGAGGCGGATGTCGAGCACCTGGGCGATCGGGTTGGCCACGGTCTCGGCGAACAGCACGCGCGTGCGCGGCGTGATGGCGGCGCGCCAGGCATCGGGGTCGTCCTGGTCGACGAAGGTGACCGGGATGCCGAAGTCGTCGAGGGTGTCCTGCAACAGGTCGACCGTGCCGCCGTACAGCTGGTCGGCGGCGACGATGTGCCCGCCGCGGCCCGCGAGGGCAAGAAGCGTGACGGCGACGGCGGCCTGGCCGGATGCCACGGCGACCGCGCTCACGCCGCCCTCGAGCGCGGCGACGCGCTCTTCGAGCACCTGCTGCGTGGGGCTGGCATTGCGGCTGTAGATGATGCCGGCCTTGCGCAGGGCGAAGAGATCTGCGGCCTCCTGCAACGAGGAGAACTCATAGGCGGCGGTCTGATGTATGGGCGGGACCGCGCTGGTCCAGGTGGTCCCGGCGATGAAACCGGTGTGCACCTGTGTCGTGGCGAAGCCGCTCATGCGGTCACGTCTTCCGCATGCCGGACGATCGGTGCGTGCACGTCGCCGGTGCGCAGCCGCTCGAGCCACAGCACGATGCTCGCGGCCACGCTGCGGTGCGTCTGGTCGTTGAGAGCGTCGTGCAGCCCGTCGACCGTCTCGATGAGTTCGAGGTCGGGAATGGCGGCCAGAGCGGCCTGGGACTGCGCGAACGGGGAGACGGGGTCGGAGCCGCCGTGCACGGCGAGCACGGGAACGGAGACGGCGGCGAGGTCGGCCGGATCGGGAAGCGTCACGGCAGGGGAGCGGTCTTCAGCGGGCGCGGGTGTCGCCGCGTGCTGCTCGGCGAGGACGCCCAGGTGCACGGGGCAGGCGGTGCGCTCGGCATCCGTCGGCGCGTGCTCGACGTCGACGACGACGCCGGCGACGATCGCCGCGTCGGCGTCGTCGCCCTGCGTGAGCGCGGTCAGCACGGACGATGCGCCCGTGTCCGATCCGACCAGCACCCGCGGCGCATCGGGCTGCGCGCCCAGCCAGGCGGTTGCGGCTGCAGCATCCTGCCCCTCGAACACGCCGACCGTGTAGCCGTCGGCGCTGATGCGCGAGCCGAAGCGCCGGTATACCGCCGCGGTCTCGTCGCGCCCGGCGATCAGCGCGAGCGTTCCCCGGACGCGGGCGGCAGGGGTGAAGACGGCGGTGGGCTCGGAGGTCATGTCGTTCATCTTCGGTGTCCGTGCTCCGACGTGCGCAGGATGTGACGAACTGTTGCGTCCCATGACTCCGCGCTTCACAATGCTTGCAGGCATGGCAGTTCGGCTTCTAGCTTCACTGCCATGACCTCTCACCGCAGACTCCCCGTCCTCGCCGTGCTCGCCGTCGCGTCCCTTGCGATGGCCGGCTGCAGTGCGTCCGCGGATGCCTCATCGTCCGACACCACTTCCCTTACCTGGGGCTGGAACCTGCCGACCAGCTGGGATCCGGTCACTTCGACCGCCGGTTGGGACACCCACGCGCTGGCCTTGGTCTACGACGGGCTCACGCAGCTCGACACGAAGGGCGAGGTCGTTCCCGGCCTCGCCGAGACGTGGGAGTACAGCGCGGATGGCACGGCGATCACCTTCCATCTGCGCCCCGACGCCGAGTTCAGCGACGGCACTGCCGTGGACGCGGACGCGGTGAAGGAGAACCTGGAGCGGGGTCGGGATCAGGAGAACTCCACGCTTGCGGGTCAACTGCGCATCGTCACCGCGGTCGACGTCGTCGATGCGCACACCGTCACCGTGCATCTGGACCAGGCCGACTACCAGGTGCCATACCTGTTTGCGGGCAAGACCGGATTCATCGTGAACCCGGCCGCGTTCGACGATGTCGCATCGCTCGCGACGCAGCCCGAGGGATCCGGGCCCTTCGAACTCACGGAGTACGTGCCGAACGCGCATGCCGATCTGGAGAAGAACGACAGGTACTGGGACGCGGATCACATCTTCATCGACGAGTTCCATGTGGTCCCGGTGACCGACGATGCCACGGTGGTCGCCGGAGTCTCCACAGGCCAGTGGGACGTCGCCATCATCCCGCCTTCCCAGGCCCAGGCCGCGGAGGCCGCAGGGCTGGAGATCGAGGAGATCAAGGCGCTCACCGTGCGGGCACTGGACGTGAACGGCACGGTGGCACCGTTCGACGACTCGCGCGTGCTGCAGGCGATCAGTCATGCCACCGATCGCCAGGCTCTGATCGATGCCGCTTACTTCGGCAAGGGCACCCCGAATTGGCAGCCTTTTCCCGACGGTTACGTCGCCCACAACGCACAGCTCGACGACCTCTATGCGCACGACATCGCTACGGCGAAGAAGTTGCTGGCCGAGGCTGGTTACCCGAACGGGGTGAAGGTCGATCTGGCGCTGGGCGAGGCCGACGTCGCGCTCGCCGAGGTGCTTCAGGCGCAGTGGGCCGAAGCCGGCATCGACGTGAAGCTGAACGTGCTGGCGCCGGCGGCGATCGCCCAGAACTACGTGCAGCGCACGCACCCGTTCGTGCTCGACAGCTATTCGGGTCGGCAGTCGCCGTTGCAGGGGCTCGAGGTGCTTTACGGTCCTGAGGGGTTGATGAACCTCGGACGGCAGACGCCTCAGGAGCTCACGGACGCCATCGACGCAGCCCGCGCGACCGCGACCGATGCGCCTGACTACGCGGAGAAGATCCAGCACGCCGTCGAGGTGGGCGTGAAACTGCAGCCGAACACCTTCCTGTTCAGCTGGCCGCGTATTCTCGCTCACCCGGCGAAGGTCACCGGCATCCAGCACTGGCTCGACGTGCAGCGTTGGGAAGACGTGAAGGTGCAGGGCTGACGGTGAGCGTCGCCGCCGAGGCGGACTCTGCACACACGGCAGAATCGCCGTTGGAGCATGACGCGGTGCCGGAGAGCATCGGCGCGGCGCCGCACCCGCTGCTCGCTGTCGTCGGCCCCGTGCTCACCACGATCGGCACAGCCGCGACGGTCTTCGTGCTCGCCACCTTAGCGACCTTCGCCCTGGGCGCGGCATCCGGATCGAACCCCGCGGCTGTCGCGCTGGGTGAGGTCGCCACGCAGGCGGATATCGACCGGCTGAACCACCTGTTCGGCCTGGACCGGCCATTCCTGGTGCGTTACCTCGACTGGCTCGGCTCCGCTCTCACAGGTGACCTCGGCACCAGCTGGTTCACCACCATCCCGGTCTCCGACAGCATCGCCCAGGCATTCCCGGTGAGCCTTTCGATCGCCACCGGTGCAACGCTGTGCGCGCTGCTTGGCGGACTGAGCCTCGGCATCCTCGCGGCCGTCACCCGGGGCGGCCTCGTCGACCGACTGGTCACGCTGCTCAGCAGCATCGCGACCACGGTTCCCGCCTTCGTCGTGGCGATCGCCCTGATCCTGGTGTTCGGCTACGCGATCCCGCTGTTCCCCGTCGCCGGCTATGTGCCGCCGGAGCGGGACATCGGCGCCTGGCTCATCTGCTTGGTACTGCCCTCGGTGGCACTGAGCCTCGACGCAGGAGCCGACATCGCCCGCCAACTGCGCACCTCGCTGGTCGGCGCCCTCACCGAGAACTATGTCGTCGGCGCACGGGTGCACGGGCTCAGTCCGGCACGGATCGTTTTTCGCCACGCGCTGCCGAACGCCACCGCTCCGGCGCTGAGCGCACTCGGCGTGCACGTGCCGCGACTCGTCGGAGGCGCGGTGATCACGGAGGTGATCTTCGGGATGCCGGGTCTCGGCCGCCTCGCCAACATCTCCGCACTGCAGGGGGACGTGCCGGTGGTCCAGGGCGTGCTGCTCGTCGCGATCCTCGTCGTGGTGATCTCGGGCATCGTGATCAACCTGATCATTCGCCGCAGCTCCGGAACAGCAAGGAGCGCCGCATGACCCGCTCACCTCGCCCTTCCCGTGGATCCTGGACGGTGCGTCTTGCGCTCGTACTCGTCGGCACAGTGGCGCTGTTGGCCATCGCCGGGCCTGCGCTCGCGCCGATCGACCCACTCGCGCAGGACACGGGGAACCTCCTGCAGGGATCATCGTCCGAGCACTGGCTCGGTACGGACTACCTCGGTCGCGACGTGCTCTCCCGACTGCTCGCCGGGGCGCCCGCCTCCCTGCTGAGCGCGCTCGCCGCGGCGCTGATCGGGCTGGTCGTCGGCGCACTGCCCGGTGCGCTCAGCGCTTTCATCCCCCGGGTGGGCGAGTGGCTGGCTCTGCGCGTCGTAGACGCGCTGCTCGCCCTGCCGTTCATCCTGTTCGCGATCGTGTTCGCCGCGTTGCTCGGCAATGGGTTGGTGCAGGCGACGACGGCGATCGGCCTGCTGATCGCTCCGGGCTTCTTCCGGGTCTCCCGAGCGGCGACGCTGCGAGTTCGCGATGCGCAGTACGTCGAGGCTGCGACGCTGCTCGGCGGCTCGGCCTGGTGGGTACTTGGCCGGCACGTGTGGCGCCAGGTGGCGCCGACGCTGGTCGTGGCGTCCATCAGCGCCCTGGGATCGGCGCTGCTCGCCGTCGCCTCGCTGACTTTCCTCGGCATCGGTGTGCAGCCCCCCGCACCCACCTGGGGAGGCATGCTCGCCAGCGATCTGGGTTACCTTGCCCAGCGACCCGAAGGGCCGCTGGCGCCGGCGCTCGCCATCATCTTCACCGTCGGCGCCCTGAATCTGCTCGCTGACGCCGTGCGCGACCGGGTCGGCATGGTCACCGCTCATGCTCGCGCCGCCCGGCCGCCCGCGACTCGAAAGGAATCCGTGCATGTCTGACATCGACCTGGTCACACCGACGGCGGAATCAGGGTTCGCCGACGTCACAGCCTCGCCCACCGGCGTGACGCTCAACCGCTCCTTCGATGAGGGCTCGGTAGTGCGCCCTGCCATCGCTGCAGTCGACCGTCTGGTGCTGACCGCTGCCGACGGCACAGAGCTGGTGCACGGCGTCTCACTGGCGGTGCGACCCGGCGAGGCACTCGGCGTGGTGGGGGAATCCGGCAGTGGCAAGACCCTGACCTGCCGGGCGCTGCTCGGCATCCTTCCATCCGGGGTTTCGGTGACCGGCGGGTCGGTGCGCGTCGACGGGCGCGAGTTCACCACGGCATCAGAGAGGGACTGGCGCTCCGTGCGCGGCACCCGCATCGGCGCCGTGTTCCAGGATCCGGCTTCGTACCTCAACCCCGCGATCCCGGTGGGCGCACAACTCGCGGAGACGCTGAGGGTGACCGCCGAGGTGCCGCGCACCAAGGCGAAGCAGCGTGCCCGTGAGCTGCTCGACGATCTCGGGATCCGTCGGGTCGACCTGGTGCTGCGACAGCGCGTGGCCGAGCTGTCGGGCGGGATGCTGCAGCGGGTGCTCATCGCGATGGCGCTCGCCGCGAACCCAGCCGTGCTCATCGCCGACGAGGCGACGACTGCGTTGGATGTGACCGTCCAGGCCGAACTGCTCGAGCTTCTGGCGCGGCTCCGGCGCGAGCGCGGGCTCGCATTGATCCTCGTCTCGCACGACCTCGCCGTCGTCGCACAGGTGTGCGAGCGTGTGCTGGTGTTCCGCGACGGCCGGGTCGTCGAAGGCGGCGCGACCTCGCGCGTGCTGCGTGCGCCCGGGCATCCCTACACGCGCTCGCTGCTGTCGGCGCATGCCGCCTACGGACTGGAGAGGTTCCTGCGATGACCCTCCTCGAACTGAAGGATCTCTCTGTCGACTACGGCCGAGTCCGCGTGCTAGCAGGGCTGTCGCTGAGCCTGCGTGCCGGTCAGGTCGTGGGTGTGGTCGGCGAGTCGGGGTCGGGTAAGACCACTCTCGCGAAAGCGGTGCTGCGAACCGTGGAGTCCACCGCCGGCCAGGTGCTCGTGGACGGGCGCGACATCACCCGACTGCGGGGTGCCGCTCTGCGACGCTGGCGCCGATCGGGCGCCGTGCAGTACGTGTTCCAGGATCCGCTGCGCTCGCTGGATCCCGGCGTCCGCATCGCGGACTCGATCGCGGAAGGGCTGCGCATCGCCCACGTGCCGGCGGCAATCGCCCGCGAGCGCGTCGATGCCGCAGTACAGGCGGTCGGCCTGGATGCTGACCTGCTCCCGCGTCTGCCGTCCGGGCTCAGCGGTGGCCAGCGTCAGCGCGCCGCCATCGCGCGCGCTCTGGTCGTGGAACCGCGTCTGCTCGTTCTCGACGAGCCGGTCAGCGCCCTCGACGCGGCCAGTCGCGACAAGGTGGTGCAGGCGCTCATCGCGCTGCGACGCGGTCGCGGCGAGCAGCTCGGGATGCTCGTCATCTCGCACGACATCGGATCGCTGGCCGCGATGAGCGACCGCCTCGTGGTCCTGCACCGTGGGCGGATCGTCGAGGACGGTCTGACCCAGCAGGTCGTCGCCAAGCCACAGCATCCGT
>Ga0160455_100355_pt1 | contig 26649 bp, 26 predicted proteins | sample HID1972I_E6MG_FD_108206 | JGI IMG/M metagenome (GOLD analysis project Ga0160455, IMG submission 108206) | Enriched pill bug-associated microbial communities from UW Madison campus, WI, USA - HID1972I_E6 MG | ecosystem: Host-associated > Arthropoda: Insects > Digestive system > Unclassified ... | reverse complement strand
TTAATGAGCCACTGCCGCTGGTTAGTTTCGTTCCTGCAAGATTATAACCATAAAAGGAATTGATGAATATACCTTTATTTAATTTTGCTACTAGAAATGAATTCTGCAAATCTAAAGGACCAGTTAAAAAAAAGAAAGCAAACCAACCTTCCTACTTATGAAATGGATTTTTTTTTCATTAGTTTTGTTGATTTTTATTATTCATGAGACCGAAAAAGTGCTCTTTGAATTTAAGACCGCGTATATAGGCACTCTCAATTGCCTGTCTTTCAGTATTACTGCGGGGTTCTTGCGCTCAATTAATATTAGGGTTCAAGGATTTTTCATAGATATTTTGTCTCGAAATAGTGGCTAACTTAACCATCATACCTTTAAAAACGTTTTACTCTTTTACTGCCTAATCCCTCACATATGCATATTTTATGGAAATACCTTCGTCCTCATCGCCTATTAATTGCATTGTCGCTTTTGTTTGCAGCCACTGCACAATTGCTCAATCTGCTAGACCCAATTATCTTTGGTCACATCATTGATAATTATACAACGAATAAAGATCATCTTCGCGGCGATGAATTGATACGCAGTATCGTATCCTGGCTATTGCTGGCACTTGGAATTGCTATCCTGGCCAAACTTTGTAAGGCAGTACAGGATTTTGTGACCCGCAAGGCGGTTGCTCGTTTTGGCATGCACATTTTCAACGATGGGTTGAAACAAACACTCAGATTGTCTTTTCAGGAGTTTGAAGACAACAGGAGTGGTACGACCTTATCTGTGTTGCAGAAGGTAAAAACCGATACGGAGCGTTTCACCAATTCTTTTATCAATGTGTTGTTTTCATCGTTGGTTGGGGTTGGCTTCTTGATCTGGTATAGCATCAGCAAAAACTGGCTTTTGGTACCGGTGTTCTTTGTCGGCGTGCTGTTATTGGGTTCGCTCACTGGTCTGCTTTCTAAAAAAATAAAATATATTCAGCGATCCATTAACAGGCAGACAGAAACCCAGGCTGGGGTGATCACGGAAAGCCTGCGGAATATAGAGTTGGTCAAAAGCCTGGGATTGACTTTTTCGGAGATAAGGAGGTTGAATGAACAGACCCTGAAAATATTTAACCTGGAGATGGTGAAGGCGAGAAAAGTGAGCCTGCTCTCCTTTTTACAGGGAAGCTTGCTCAGTTTGCTGAAGCAGTCCATCTTATTTATCCTGCTATGGCTGATTTTCAGAAAAATACTTTCGACAGGGGAATTGATTGCCATGCAATTTATTTCGATGGCAATATTTACACCTTTACAGGATTTGGGGAATTTGATTATCCTTTACAGGGAAGCGGATGCATCTTTAAGGACTTTTGATAAGCTAATGAACAGGCCGGTAGAACAGCGTCCGGATGATTCGGTGGAAGTCGGCGATTTACAAAGCCTGGAATTCCGGGATGTGGTATTCAAACATAAAACAGCTGGATATAATGCCATTGATAATTTGTCGTTTACCGTTAAATCCGGACAAACCATTGCATTTGTAGGCCCTTCAGGTTCGGGTAAGTCAACCTTGGTCAAGCTGCTTGTTGGCTTGTATAAACCGGGCAGGGGTGAAATTTGTTTTAATGGGATTTCATCGGCACGGATCCGTTATAACCCCCTAAGAAGACAGATTGGGTTTGTGACGCAAGAAACGCAGTTGTATGCCGGGACGATTAAAGATAACCTGTGTCTTGTAAAACCTAGGGCTACCGATGAAGAGATTAATAGGGCGCTTCATAAGGCATCTGCGTCCGGATTGATTGCGAAGGCATCCCACGGGATTTATACCGTGCTTGGTGAAAATGGCATGAAACTTTCAGGAGGGGAAAAACAGCGTTTGTCAATCGCCAGGGCCTTATTGAGAGAACCTCGCCTATTGGTTTTCGATGAGGCCACTTCTGCTTTGGATTCCCTGACAGAGGAAGAGATTACAAAGACAATCAGGGAAATATCGGACAGCCGAAGGCAGATGACGATCCTGATTGCACACCGTTTGTCCACGGTAATGCATGCCGATGTGATTTATGTGCTCGAAAAAGGAAAGATATCTGAATCAGGTTCACATCAGGATTTACTGGAAAACAAAGGTCTATATTATTCGATGTGGCGCCAACAGATTGGGGAACGGAGATAGGGATAAAGTACAAAAACTCAGTTGCTGGTAAACATGGCGAAGCATCCCAATTCATTTCCCCTACTTCCAAATGCACAAAGACAACAAAAGGACCGAAACGGTAGGGGAATAAAGGAAGCAAATCAGATGCTAAACATGCCCGTCCGACTAAAAAAAATAGTTTGAATTCAAACTATTAATTCTTATTTTTGTTGAGAGAAGGAATAAACGCATGTTGAATTATAATCTGTTTCAAATCTTAGAAAATGGCTGTTAAATCTGATGACATCTCCGAACTGGCACTTGAATTTGGGCGCGCAATGAATGAAATGAAAAGCCGTTTAAGTCAGAAAATCCAGTCTAAGATCAAAGACTACGATCCCGATCTTTCTTTTGAATTGCTGGAGATTATTGGACTGCTTTGGCGTAAGGACGGTATTAACCAACAGGAGATAGGGGATATAGTAAGTAAGAATAAATCAAGCGTGACTTATTTGATTAATAGCCTGGTAAAACTGGGATTGGTAGAAAGGGTTGAAAATAAAAATGACAGGAGACATAAGCAGATCTTCCTTACCCAAAAAGGGGAAGAAAAAAGAAAAATAATATTTCCATGGGTATTGGATTTATACCGACAGGCTGCCGGCGATATAGATGCCGATGAGATTGGAAATGCGATTTTTCTGATAAAAAAAATGATTGCGAATCTCGCATGAAGCGGAATACTTTAAAATTTTAATATCTTTTAATATGCGAACAATACTTGTACCGGTTGATTCTATGTCAGCTTCCGAAAACGCGGTTAACTTTGCGGTTGAATGGGGAAACCAATATGGATATAACCACATTATTCTCCTGAAGACTTCTTATGAGTCTCTATTTCACTATATAAACATTAGTGAAGGTTATGTGCCTGTTAACGGCGAGCATTTAAACAAGCAACATGAAGATGCGGAAATATTATTAGAGCAATTACGCAGGGTAATAATTGAAAAGTCGCCCGCCATTAAGGTTTCAACAGAGATAAGCGAGCTGCCGCTTTTGCGATGCACCATTGAGCTGATAAAGAATGATGCATCTGTTGATCTGCTTATTTTAGGCAATAATCATAAAGTTGTTTCCAATGATAGTTTTGTTTCTGCCAATATCATAAGTATCGCAAGAGCTAGTCCGGTTAAGGTATTGGTTGTCCCGAATAGTTATGACTTTCAGGCTGTCAGAAATATACTTGTTCCCTGCGATATAGGTAACATTGGAAATTTAGACAGACTTTCAAGGTTTAAATTGGTGCTTCAACAGCACGAAGTCCGGTTAATGCTTTTAAATGTAAATACAAAAGCAAGTGTAGAGGAAGATATCAAAAAGAAAGCGTGGGAAGAGAAGCTTCGCCAATATCTTGGGGATATTTCGTATGATATCCATTATTCCTTTGACAAGAGTATTATCAACGGGATACTTTCTTTCACATCATCCCATGAAGTGGACCTTGTCATTTCGTTGCCGGGTAAGCATAGTTTCCTTTATTACCTGGCAAATAGAAGTATTTCTGAAGGTATATATCGGAATGCGCACCATGCTGTCCTGATATTAAAATAATCCAAAGCCTACAAGATTAAGCAAGGGGGGATTCTTATAATCTGTCCTTCATAAAAGTTCTTGGAGTAAAATTTTAGCCATATGGATGAGGATTCATTGATAGAATACGGCGCCAGACGAGTAATCATTACCATCACGGCAGTTACCTGCGCCCTTCTCCAGATTATCGACACTACGATAGTTAACATTGCGTTGCCAACTATGGAGGGGGAACTCGGAGCTTCACTGTCGGAGATTACCTGGGTAATCACAGCTTATGCTATAGCGAATGTGATTGTCATGCCTATGACAAGCTGGCTAAGTCAACAGTTTGGCCGTCGCAATTATTTTGCGGGCTCCATTATCATATTTACAATATGCTCCTGGCTTTGTGGGAACGCAAGCAGCATTACCGAATAGATCATCTTCCGTTTTTTACAGGGGATAGGAGGCGGGGCGCTGTTGGTTACGGCGCAAACAATAATAACGGAAAGCTATCCTATAAAAAAAAGAGCCATGGCGCAAACGATATATGTCCTTGGCATAATAGTGGGCCCAACGCTGGGACCACCGCTGGGTGGATATATCATAGATAATTATTCATGGCCATTAATATTTTATATCAATATACCGGTGGGTATCGTTGCCGCACTGTTGACCTTTCAATTTGTAAGGAGCCCGAAATATGCGGAAAAGCTCAAAACAAGGAATGTTGACTGGATTGGGATTGCCTTACTAATCATTGCAGTAGGTTTTTTGCAATTTATTTTAGAAAAGGGACAGGAAGAAGACTGGTTCAGTAGCTCATTGATAACCACCTCGGCTGTACTTTCGTTCTTTGGATTTTTTTTCTTTATCTGGAGAGAAATGGTTTATAAATATCCTATCGTAGATCTTAGGGTTTTAAGGAACAGGAATCTGTCTATAGGCAGCATTCTTTCCTTTGTATTGGGTTTTGGGCTGTTTGGTTCTACTTTTATCATCCCGCTTTATACACAAACAATTATGGGATGGACGGCCTTTCAGTCAGGGATGCTTATGGTGCCGAGTACCATCTTTACAGCTATTATGATGCCTTTTGTCGGAAAAATGATGGAAAAAGGAGTTTCCTTTCGTTTGCTTATAACCTCCGGGATGATCATATTTTTCATTTACAGTATGATGGCGTATAAAATACTTACCCCTAATACGGACGGTGATGCCTTTTTCTGGATTCTGGTTGTCCGTGGTGTCGGTCTTGGGCTCCTGTCTGTTCCTGTGACCACGATGGCGCTATCCACATTGCATGGGTCAGAGATAGGGCAGGGAGCGGCGCTGTCGGGCATGCTCAGGCAATTGGGTGGATCTTTCGGCGTTGCCCTTATCTCCACTTACCTCACAAGGGATATTCAATTTCACAGAAGCAATCTGGTAGGCACACTTTCTATAGACGACCCTGTTGTACAGCAAAGAATTGAACTTCTTAAAAAAGGCTTTGAAAGCAAAGGCATGACATGGGACAATTCCCAGGAAGCAGCTCTTAAGCTGTTAGACAATATCGTAAACATTCAGGCCACCGTCCTTTCTTATATGGATGTGTTTCTTTGGATTGGGGTGATGTTCCTGGTCTGCATCCCATTTGTTCTGATATTGGTGAAAAAATCTAAAAATAAAATCAAGGCCTCGGACATGATACATGAATAATGATATAATAGACAAGAAACAATAGCGCTACATTTTCAAATAAAATCATACCTCTATTGATGAATCACTATATAAATCTGATACATACCTGAACCTAATAACCTGATATTTGTTTCCCCTTAAAATGCCGTTTTCCCGTAAATCAAAAGCCATGCAAATTATAAAAGAATACAATTCTTCAGATACTACCGCAGATATTCTCATAGACAAGTTAATTGCCTGGGATGTAAAAATCATATTTTCATTAGTCGGAGACGGTATAAACCCAATATTTGAATCGTTGAGGAAAAGAAAGGATGAAATCCGGCTTATAACGGTTCGCCATGAGGAAGCCGCCGCTTTTATGGCGAGCGGATATGCCAAATCTACGGGAAAGTTAGGCGTTTGCCTGGCTACTTCCGGTCCCGGTGCCGTTCATTTAATGAACGGATTATATGATGCGGCGATGGAAGACGCTTCTGTCCTTGCCATAACAGGTGTCGTGCCGCATGATCTCATAGGCACTCAATATACCCAGGAAATTGATACCGTTTCAATGGTAAAGGACATTGCTGTTTATAACCAGCAGATAACCGGCCCTGCACATGCAGAAACTATTATTGACCTGGCCTGCAGAGCCGCACTCAGTACACCTGGACTGGCGCATCTTAGTATCTCAACTGATATACAGCAAAAAACTTTAAAAGAAGACGACCATTCCGAAAAAGCTGCCCATCTTAGGGGATCATCAACATTTACGCCCCGCGCTGAAGTGCCTTCGGATACAGTATTGGAACAAACAGCAGAAATGCTAAACAACAGTGCTAAAATAATGATACTTGCCGGAAGAGGGGCATTAAAAGCAAAAGCGGAGGTAACACAATTAGCGGAAAAATTAGGAGCTCCTATAGCAAAAGCTTTATTGGGTAAAAGCTTATTGCCGGATGACTCGCCTTTTACAACGGGCGGTATCGGAAGACTGGGCACTTTACCATCTAAACAAATGATGGAGGAGTGTGAAACCTTATTGATATTGGGCAGTACCATGCCTTATCTGGAGTATTATCCCAAAAAAGCAAAAGGCATTCAAATAGACCGAAATCCTGAAAGGATTGGTCTTCGTTATCCCGTTCAGATCGGTTTGATAGGCGATTTGCAGGCAACGCTAAAGGCATTGTTGCCAAAGATAAAAGTAAATACAAATAAACATTTTTTAGAGCTTGCCCAAGAAAGGATGAAAGACTGGAAAAAGACTTTAGCTAAATTGGAAAACGACTCGGGTAAACCTATAAAACCACCCTTCCTTGTAAAAGAAGTCAGTCGTTTAATAGACGACAGTGCGCATATTTCTATAGACACAGGTGCGCATACACTTTTTACGGCAAGGCATTTACAAGTAAAAGAAGGTCAGCAGATAACCGTTTGCGGAAACTTAGCCAGTATGGGGCCGGGTTTGTCTTACGCAATTGCAGCCCAATTGGCTTTTCCGGGAAGGCAATGCATCGCTATGGTCGGGGACGGCAGTTTTACGATGCTTATGGGTGAAATGGCAACGGCTGTACTTTACAATTTACCGGTGAAAGTGATCGTGTTTAAAAATAACGGACTTATTTTGGACGGTTTTGAACAAGAAGAAATTGGAAGTAAACGATATGGTATAGATTTACAGCCCATTGATTTTGTGAAAATAGCGGAAGCCTGTGGCGCTGAAGGTTATCATTGCAATAATCCATCAGAACTGGAAGGGGTGTTAAAGGCAGCCTTTGCTTCAGAAAAACCATGTGTCCTAGAAGTAGAAGTTGATCCTGCTACAGCACCCGACCCGGCTGAAAAAATTAAAGCTTAGCGGGGCATCAAACAAGGATGATTTCAGGAGAATAATTGTGCTGTTCCAACGCGAGCATCCCAAATTGTCGTTTGCAAGCATTCAATATTTGCTCACTAACACCATTTTTATTTTCGTTTTTAAAATTACAAGCCGGAAAGGCTGACATTATAATAGTTCTATTAATTGTAGATGTAAAACCCTGAAAGGACATATGCCATCCGGGGGTTTTCTGGATGGAATATTAAGTTCTATAATCATTTCATTCCTTCGTAATTATAATAATCAAAAGCGAATTCCGTGTAATCTTGAAAAGTGAAAAAAAACAGTGCGTACAAGTAGGCGCTTCAAGATTATAAGGTGGAAATCAAATGCATGATCTTTTTAACTGCCGAGTTGTTTTCCTTGAATTTAAAATCTTCATTTGTTTATGGAACCCGGGGTATCAAATGCTTTTAAGTTTCTGATTAATATCTATTTATGGTTCTATGTTGAATAACAGGGCAAATGTTTTTTACTACTGTATATCAATTTGCCAATATTGACAATCTTGCCCAACTTCCTCCAGCGTTGGTAATTTCTTCCGCAATCAATAAACTACAATTCATCTTTTCGACACTTTTTGTCATTTTGTTGAAATTGTTTATCTTTGCATCTTAATTAAAACTTACCTTCCCGATGACCAAAGCCGGTACTGCCAAAGATGAAATTATACAAAAGGATATTCTTCAGGCAGCATTACAGCTTTTCCAGAAATACGGATTGAACAAAGTCACGATGGATGATGTAGCGAAAGCTGTCGGGAAGGGCAGAAGCTCTCTTTACTATTACTACAAAAGCAGGGAAGAAATCTTTGAAGCGGTTATGGAGGCCACCATTGGGGAAATCATCCGGGAAATTTCCGAGGCCGTTCAGCAAGGATCCTCGGTGGAACAAAAAATACATGCTTTTTGCTGGATGAAATTAAAAACCTCCGAAGAAAGGCAGGCATTTTATCGTGCGCTGGAAAATGGGATGGGGGCCGAGGAGATGTCTAAGCACAGGGCTGCCATGACAACCTTCCACCTACATCTCATGGAACGGGAATCTGCAATTCTAAGGCAGGTGCTCGAAGAAGCAGCCGAATCAAAAGCAATCAAGCCGATAACGAAAAAGGAAATGGACTTGCACATCTTTGTTTTGCTCAGCAGTATTCGGGGTATTAAAAGAGAAGTGTTGCTTAAGGGAGAAAACTATAAGGACATCAAATCCGTAGTTTTTACGCTGGGACATATGTTAATTAAAAGTCTGACTTAAAAAATTTTCACTTCATTTCGACACTTTAACAACAAATGTCGAAATGTCTCAAAGGTATTCGTAAAACATTCAAACCCATAAACATTTGGCGAATAAAATTAATACATTCCGAGCATTCAGAAGTCGTAATTACACCCTTTACTTTTTCGGTCGTTCAGTTTCCCAATTTGGTACATGGATGCAACGGACTGCAGTGATCTGGGTAATTTATTCCATTACGAATTCTGCACTTATGATAGGTGTGACCATCTTTGCAGAACAATTTCCTTCATTTATGCTTTCGTTATTCGGAGGGATTGCTTCGGACCGGTATGATCGTTACAAGATTATAAAAATCACACAGATCGCATCCATGGTGCAGGCCACTGTCCTCGCCATATTAATGATCTCCGGATCTCAAGCTGTCTGGCCCATTTTGGCCTTGAGTGTACTTCTGGGTATTATCAATGCTTTTGATGTACCTGCCAGACAGGCACTGATTCATGAAGTGCTTCACGATGATTCGGATTTGCCAAACGCCATTTCTATGAATTCAGCCATGGCCAGCCTGGCCAGGCTGGCTGGTCCGGCACTTTCAGGTATTATATTGCAAAAATTGGGAGCGGGAATCTGTTTCCTATTAAATGCTGCCAGTTTTGGTGGTGTCATTATTTCTCTGGCATTAATGAAACTCCCCGCTGCCACGATCTATCATAAGAAAAAGAAAGTCTTTACTGAACTCAAAGACGGGTTCGTCTATCTAAGACACACACCAACAATCGCAGTTATCATAATCATGCTTGCCTTGACAAGTCTTTTGGTATTACCTTATGATGCCTTATTGCCTGTCTTTGCCAAGGTGATTTTTAAAGGGAATGCTGCAACATTCGGCTATCTGACAAGCTTTATTGGCCTAGGAGCCGTAGGAGGTACCATATTCCTGGCTTCACTTAAACCGGAAACTAATTTAAAGAAGGTATTAATCATCACAACAATAATATTGGGCGCAGGCCTCATTTTCTTTTCTCATATTCCCGCCTTTCCATTCGCTATGCCATTTGCTATTCTGGCCGGATTCGGCACGGTGGCTCAAAGCACGATCTCGAATACGATTATCCAGGTAGAGACTAGTCCGGAAATGCGTGGCCGGATCATCAGCATCATGATTATGGCAATGTTTGGCATGCTTCCTTTAGGCAGCCTGCTCGTAGGGGCAGTTTCACAAATGATTGGTGCGCAAAATACCATTCTTGCTCAGGGGATTCTGGCGCTCATCATCGCAATTTTCTTCAAAAGTATTCTGAAAGGAAAAAAAGCATTGAAAGAGAAGAAGACAAGCTTACCTGATGAAATGGAAGAAATGATTATTGAAAACACCTAAAGTAAATAATTATTCTTAATACTTAAAAACAAAAAAGATGAATCAGATATCGAATACAGCACTATTGGTGATGGATATGCAAACTCCCATTGTTAAAATGGTGCCAGAAAGCGAACAGTTCATTAAAAAAGTGGCACAGGCAATTGCTATTGCCAGGGAAAGAAAAATTCCGGTCTTCTTTATCAGGGTCGGCTTTAGAGCCGGTTCTCCTGAAATCAGCCCCAATAATAAAGGATTTTCTGCCTCTAAAGAGCGTTTTGCCGGCATGGGAACACAATGGATGGAGTTTCATCCGGAAGTTGCAGCCCTGGCTGAAGACATAACCATTACCAAACGGCGGGTAAGTGCTTTTACGGGCAGTGATCTTGAGGTCGTTTTAAGGGGACAGGAAATCCAGCATATCATACTTACTGGTATCGCCACCAGCGGAGTAGTGCTGTCAACTTTACGGGAGGCAGCTGATAAGGATTATCAGATCACCGTGCTGTCCGACTGTTGTGCAGACAGGGATGAAGAGGTTCATCGGGTTTTGACTACGAAGGTGTTTCCTGGCCAGGCGGATGTTCTGACATTAAAAGAATGGAAATAAATAATAACAGGAGAAGTATGTAGCTAAAAAAGCCACCCCATGTGAGGTGGCTTAGTGCCCAGAACAGGAATCGAACCTGCACATCCTTGCGAATACAAGATTTTGAGTCTAGCGCGTCTACCAATTCCGCCATCTGGGCCTGTTCTTGTTACAGGGCAGCAAAGGTAATTTTTCTTTTTTTAATAATCAAAATATTTTGAGGGAAATTTCCTTTTAAAATCATATTTTTAAAACGGTAACTTTGCGCTGTTTTAAAAATATGACAAATGCCGAAAATAGGACTGATCAGGGAAGAGAAAAACCCGCCGGATTCAAGGGTGCCGCTTACGCCGAAACAATGTGCTGAACTGAAAAAAAACATGCCGGATTTTTCAATCGTGGTGGAAGGGGCTCCAAGCCGCTGTTTCAGTAATCAGGAGTATTTGGATGCCGGTATTTCATTGCAGGAGGATTTAAGCGATTGCGATATATTGATGGGTGTAAAGGAAGTGCCCATCTCCAAAATAATGCCGCAAAAGACTTATTTCTTCTTTTCACATACCAAGAAAAAGCAGCCTTATAACCAAAAGCTGATGCAGGCTTTCATAGAAAAGAAAATAAGGATGATAGATTATGAGGCATTGACTTACGATGACGGCAACCGTATCATCGGATTTGGATTTTTTGCCGGTGTAGTGGGTGCGCATAATGGTTTGCTGACTTATGGAAAAAAGCATGGTTTATTTAATTTAAAAGCGGCGCATGATTGCAGGGACATGGAAGAAATGCTGGCACAGTACAATGATATTAATTTGCCCCCAATTAAAATTGTTTTGACGGGATCGGGCAGGGTGGCTTCCGGTTTGTTGCACATTATGCAGGCATTAGATATCAAAAGCGTTGAGCCTAAAGACTTTTTGGAAAGGGAATATGATTATCCGGTTTATACTTTGCTTAAAGGGGATGATTTATACGAAAATAAAATTACGAAAGCGTATCACCGGGATGAGTTTCACCAACACCCGGAAGATTACAATTGCAAGTTCCTGCCTTTTGCGGGGGAAGCCAATTTATTGCTGAACGGGATTTACTGGGATACCAAAATCGCACGATTATTCGAAAAGGAAGATGCGCAAAAAAAGGGTTTCAAGATCTCCGTAATTGCAGATGTGACTTGTGATATTGATGGTTCTGTGCCCCTAAACTTAATGGCAACAACTATTGCCGATCCGGTATATGGCGTCAGCAAGCGCAACTTGAATAAGGTGGAACCGTTTCAAAACACGAATGATATCATCGATATCATGGCGGTGGATAATTTGCCCAATGAGTTGCCAAGGGACGCTTCCAAACATTTTGGGGAGCATATCATGAAATTTGTTTTGCCGGAGCTGTTGGCGGGTACAAGTACTGTTTTGGACCGCGCCACAATTTGCGAAAATGGGGAGTTGACGCCCTACTTCGCATATTTGAGCGATTACGCTTATGGCCTGGATAATTGAGCAATGTATTTTTCAATATAATAATCCATGTCTTTTGATTTATATTGCTGGATAAAACGGGGATGCTCCAGATAAATGATTTCTTTAAATAAATGCGCTTGTTCATTGATTTTATTCAAAAACAAGGCATTTTTTTTACCCAAAACAAATACTTTGTCTGTTGCGACTCCTAAGGTAAGCTGTTGTTTTAAATAGGCAACCATATAAGGTTCCAGTATTTCGAAAAGAGCTTTGTCGTCGTAATAATTGCAGTTGACCCAATTGCCTTTGTCGCTTCTTCTGATAATGGCGAGTGGGAAGACGGAATTGATATAAATATCGCCGTAAAACTTTTCGACACCGCCGTATTCGGCGATCATTTTGTACACGAAAACCGCTGATGGTTCATGTGATGATTTGGCATCTGTGGGGATATTGCAAATGGATTGCAGCCTTTTGGTGTCGGTAAATGGGACACCGGTCAGGCCTGCGCCAAAGCGTCCGGGATTGATGCCGATGATGAATTTGCGGAGGCGGTTGTCGTCATAAAACTTTTTATAAAACAATTCCATGTTTTCAATAACGCTATTTTCTCCTTGAAAAGGGTTCATTACGGCAATCCCTTCCGGCAAGGGGATATTGAAATCCAAGTGTTTATTGAAAGAAATTACGCGGTCGGCAAATGTAGGTGGCAATTGGATTTGTGCTTTGTCTTTCATTGTGTAATTATTTTTTTACTTTTACTTCTTTTCAATGCTAAAAGTACTGAGGAAAAGGATAACAATCAATTGTAAAAACATGATCAAGGTATTATTAATCGGTTTGGGTGGCGGTTTGGGCAGCATACTCCGTTATTTGACCCAGGAGTTATCCGTGCGGATTTTGCCTGTTACTTTTCCTTTTGGTACCTTTTTTGTAAATGTGATCGGTTGTTTTGTTATTGGTTTGCTCTTTGCGTTGACAGAAAAATTTGCTGGGTTTTCGGCTGAATGGCGCTTGTTTTTAATTACCGGAGTTTGTGGGGGATACACTACTTTTTCTACATTTTCATTGGAGAGTTTTTCGCTGGTGAAGGAGGGAAATTATGCTTATTTCCTTGTTTATGTGTTGGCGAGTGTTGTTGTCGGTATTTTAGCAACGGTTGCGGGATATTTTTTATTCCGGTAAGCAGGTTCTGGAATGAATAGCCTCGCTGACTATGAGTAGTCTCGCTGGCGCACGAATCTATTGCCTATTAGGAACGGTAGGTCACACGAAAGGATTCGTGCGCCAGCGAATGAATTGAAGGAGGGATGTTAGGAGTTTTTGTCGGCAGCTTTCATCAGGCAATCCCACAGCTTTTCGGCTGAGCTGTCCCAGCTGAACTTTTTCTTTTGGATTTTGGCGGCTTCTATTAATTTTTGCCTTAGATCTTCGTCGCGATAGATCATCATCATTTTGTCTGCTATGTCGTCAATGGAATTGGGATCTACCAATAAACCGGCATCGCCGGCCACTTCGGGCATGGAGGAGGTGTTGGAAACGATTACGGGGACATCACAGGTCATGGCTTCCAGGATGGGAATGCCGAATCCTTCAAATAAGGAGGGGTAAACCAATGCGTAAGCGGCGCCTGTTATTTTTGCCAGTTCCAAGACATCCATATAGCCGGTCCAGACTACATCTTCTTTAAAGGGCATGTGTGCTTTTGCCTGCGCAATTTCATCAAATTGCCAGGCCATCCTGCCCACAACGACTAATTTTATGCGGCTTCTTTGTCTTCGTTTGAATTTGACGAAGGCTTTTAATAAATGAATGATGTTTTTACGGGGATGGAGGGCGCCGGTAAATAAGAAATATTCTTCGCCATCGGTATATTGTGCTTTTACTGCATCGCATTGTTCTTCGTTCAATGGTTTGTAAGCTTCATGGGCACCATTATAAATGACATCTATTTTGTTTGGATCCACTTTTAACTGGCTGACGATGTCTTGTTTGGTGAATTCTGAGACGGTAATGATGCGTTTGGCTTTTTGTGCAAACTTGGGGATATAGCGTGTGTAGTGCATTTTATGCAGGCGATCCATGTATTGTGGAAAGTGCTTGTATGCAAGGTCGTGCAGTGTTATTACGGTTGGCACTTTTGTCCTTAGGGAACCTAAATGGTCGGGGGAGAAGTAAAGGTCTGCTTTTGCTCTTTTGAGTGCCAGGGGAATGTTTATTTCGGTCCAGAGGTAATACAGGAACGGATGGCGGGCTTGTGGTTTTACGAGGACGGGTCGTACATTTTCAGCAAAGATAAAATCTGGGTGCCAGGGGCGGTCAAAGAAGAAAATAAACTCATGCTCGGGATGATTTTCGACCATGCGCCAAAGCGTTTCATGGGCAAACCAGCCAATGCCTTCCAATTTATCTTTTAAAAATAACCGCGTGTTGACCGCAATGCGCATAATGTTGGCAAAAATAAACTAAATAATACGGATGTTCGGTAAGAAAGTTCAAGATATTTATTGGAACTGTAATTTAGTTATCAGAAGAGTTTTTTAACCACGAAGGGTACAAAGATTTTCACAAAGGGCAAAAGGTAAATCATTGGAACCTGGGTTATATAATAGGAGTAGTCTGTAATTTAGTTATGCGAAGAATTTTTTAACCACGAAGGGCACAAAGATTTTCACAGAGGACACAAGGTAAATCTTATGTGCCTTAGCGGAAACTTTGCGCCTCTGCGTGAAATATCCGCAAATGTGAATTAGAAATGGATTTCAATGATGCTTTTTAGGGGGATGGTTACGCCGCCTTTTAAGTGTATGTAATTGTCTGTTAGGGACCAGATGGTTGTTTCGACGGTTTTAGGGCCGTCTGATGTTTGAAATGTAAGCACAGTTTTCCCTTTAAATTCATTACCTAATCTGACAGCATAAGAAAGTTCTTTTCTCCAAAACTCGGTCTTGTTTTCTAATGCAGGTTCAATATGATATCTGCCTATGTCTTCTTTTGAAATGAGTGTATTTTCCATAATGCGCTAAAAATTTCGTTTCTTTTCACAAATCTAAAGCAAAAATAGTATTATTCAAGCAAAAACAGTTTTTTATTTCCTTATGTACCGGAATTGGATTTAACATCATTCAAAAAGTTACCTTTGCACAAAATATAATTAAATAGATTATGGCTTTAAGAGCAGGAATTGTGGGATTGCCGAATGTAGGGAAATCCACTCTTTTTAACGCGGTTAGCAATAGTGCGAAAGCACAGGCAAGTAATTACAGGTTCTGTACTATTGAGCCTAATGTCGGTTTGGTGGATGTGCCGGATTATCGTCTGGATAAACTTTCCGAAATTGTTCAACCCAACAGGATTGTGCCGACAGCGATCGAGTTTGTGGACATTGCAGGTTTGGTAAAGGGGGCGGCAAAGGGTGAAGGTCTGGGCAATAAGTTTTTGGCAAATATCCGTGAAGTGGACGCGATTATCCATGTGGTGCGCTGTTTTGAAGATGAAAATATTTTGAGGGACGAGGGTGCGATTAATCCTATTTCCGATAAGGAAATCATTGATACGGAATTGCAGTTGAAGGATATGGAAAGTGTGGAAAAGAAAATATCCCGGACTGAGAAGGTTGCTAAAAATGATACTAAACAAAAAGCGATTCTGGATGTGCTGGTTAAATGCAAGTCTTGTCTGAATGAGGGGAAGAATATCCGCAGTTTGAATTTGCAAGGGGAAGAGCTGGAAGCGGTTGCGGATTTGTTTTTATTGACGGGGAAGCCTGTTTTGTATGTGGCGAATGTGGATGAGGCTTCTATTCTGACTGGGAATAAATATAGTGAGGCTTTGACTGAAATGGCGGTTGGTGAAGGGGCGCAGGTGATTGTGATGAACAATAATATTGAAGCGCAGATCACGGAGCTGGATAGTGATGAGGATAAGGAAATGTTCTTTTCGGAATATGGGCTGACGGAGCCGGGTTTAAACCGTTTAATCAGGAGTGCGTATCAATTATTGGAGCTGATCACTTATTTTACGGCGGGTGTTCAGGAGGTGCGGGCTTGGACTATTCAGAAAGGCTGGAAGGCTCCTCAGGCGGCTAGTGTGATCCATACGGATTTTGAGAAGGGGTTTATTAAAGCTGAGGTGATTGGGTATGATGATTTTATTCAATTGGGTGGTGAAGTTGCGGCGAGGGAGAAGGGGAAGTTGAGGATTGAAGGTAAGGAGTATGTGGTGAATGATGGGGATGTGATGCATTTTAGGTTTAATGTGTAGGTGGTGGGTAATAGTGGTCCGTTGAATTGGGAGTGTTGCTAAGATCAGAGCGTATGGCACACGAAGGGATTCGTGCGCCAGCGAGGGGTAATAGTGGTCCGTTGAATTGGGAGTGTCGCTAAGATCAGAGCGTATGGCACACGAAGGGATTCGTGCGCCAGCGAGGGAGGTAATAGTTGAATTGGGAGTGTCGCTAAGATTAGAGCGTATGGCACACGAAGGGATTCGTGCGCCAGCGAGGGGTTTATAGGGCTAATGAATTAACCACAAAGGGCACGGAGAAGACACAGAGGGTACTGAGGAAAATAGGGAATGCTAAAAACAAAGGATTTAAATTGGGTGTGATTTTTTCTCAGGAAGGTATAAAGATAGTTCGTGTGGCAGTGAGGGTGGGGTTTGGGTACTTTGTAATCAGGGTATAGTTGTTTATTTAAATATGAAAAGGTGACCCTCAAGCGTATATGCCTTTGAAGGTTTTTCCAAAGCAAACAAATGGGGTAAATGCGCAAATTCTTTGTCAAAAATATCTTTTTCCTTATCCTGGTTAATTTAATCGTTAAGCCGGTCTGGATTTTTGGTATTGACCGGAATGTTCAAAATGCGGTAGGGCATGAAGTATATGGGCAGTATCAGGCTTTGCTGAGTTTCAGTATCATCTTTCAGGTGTTGCTGGATTTTGGGTTGCAGAGTTATAACAGTAATGCGGTGGCGCAGTCGCCCAAGGTCATGAAGACTCTTTTTCCTAATATAATATTGGCAAAGGGTATTTTATCTCTTACTTATTTTGTACTGATCATTGCCTTGGGCTTATTGATCGGGTTTAGGGGTCATGCGCTCTTTCTTTTATTTTTATTGAGTTTTGTGCAGATACTGAGTTCTTTTTTATTGTACCTGCGTAGTAATGTTTCTGCCATGCACCGGTTCAGGACAGATAGTCTGTTGTCTGTGAGCGACCGTTTGTTCATGATTGTTGTTTGTGGGGTGCTCTTGTTTTTTCCGCCATGGGATGCAGGTTTTAAAATTGAATGGTTTATTTATGCCCAAATCGGTTCTTACTTATTTACGGGGGCGATTGCTTTTTGGATTTGTACTAAAATGACGGCATTGGACTGGCGTCATTTTAATTTTGGGAAGGTATGGGTGATCTGCAAAAAAAGTTTCCCTTATGCGCTTTTGATTTTTTTGATGGCGGTTTATTTACGGACGGATGCTTTGTTGTTGGAGCGTATTTTACCTAATGGTAAGGAGGAAGCGGGGGTTTTTGCGGCCGCATTCCGGCTGCTGGATGTGGCGAATAATGTGAGCGGGCTTTTGTTCGCGGGGATTTTATTGCCTCTTTTTGGTGGTATGCTAGCGCGTCGGGAACCGGTGGCGCCGATTGTCCGGGTAAGTATCAATTTATTGTTGCCGCTGGCCATAACGGTGGCTTTGGCTGCATGGTTTTTAGGTAATGATATCATGACTATGCTTTATACGAATGCGACGGTTTATGACGGCAAGGTTTTTTCTATATTAATGATAGGCTTTCCGGGGTTTTGCATCGGGTATGTCTATGCCACTTTATTGACTGCGAACGGGAATTTAAAGCAATTGATTGTTATATCCGTATTTGCGGTAATCTTTAATCTTGGGCTTAATTTTATCCTCATCCCTTATTTGGGTGCTGTAGGTGCGGCCATTTCTGCTGCGGGGACTCAGGCATTGGTGTCTATTTGTTTATTGGTTACGGCGCCCAGATTAATTGAATTGAAATTTGATTTTAGATGGATAGTTCAATATTTGGTTTTCCTGTTGTTGGCGTTTTTTATATGTTTTTTCTTTAGTAGGACGGACTTGTCGTTGGTTTATAAGCTTGGGGGGATTGCGGTTTCGGCGGCTATGGGTATGCTGGGGTGTGGGATGGTACCGGTGGTTAAGATTAGGGAGCTGTTGGTGGGGGGGAAGGGACGCTAAGATTAGGGCGTATGGCACACGAAGGGATTCGTGCGCCAGCGTGGGGAGTTGGTGGCTTTAGGTACGGAGTTACTATGCTTGATGTACGGAGTTACTATGCTTGATGTACGGAGTTACTGGGCTGGGAGTATGGAGTTACTAAACTTTAGCAAGGATGATTCGCCGAGCTAAAGCACAGGGTAATTTAATTGCATTATTTTATAAGAGGGAAGATGAATTGTTCTTAATTTTATGGAGATATGGTTGAGATTGGAGTGTATGGCACACGGAAGGATTTGCTTCGCAGCGATAGTTCGTGCGCCAGGGTGGGTAAGCCCGGAGGGCTTAAATTTGAATAACCGCGGATGAAATCCGTGGAAATAAGGAATCGAGTAAAACTCAAGCCTGAAAAGGCTTGAACAGCTAACAATAAAAGAATATCATGAGTTACAAGCTGATTTATTATCAAATCGTTTTTGGTACTAAATACCGGAAACCCACAATTGGGGAAACGCATTGTAAAGGATTTGTATAAATGTAGTTCAACCCCTTTTGGGTTGAGTGTTATGGCGTTTATCAGCCGCAAGTTTCACTTGCGGTTACGAACATTGAAGCCCTCTGGGCTTCCCAAAACAATAAGTTTGATTGTTGGCTATAGCGTGGGGAGTTGTTGGCTTTAGGTACGGAGTTACTATGCTTGATGTACGGAGTTACTGAGTTGGGAGTATGGAGTTACTAAACTTTAGCAAGGATTGTTCCCCGAGCTAAAGCACGGGGCAATTCAATTGCATTATTTTATAAGGGGGACGATGACATGTTCTTAATTTTATGGAGAGATGGTTAAGATTAGAGCGTATGGCACAGGGATTCGCCCGCCCGCGTGAGATTGAATTGTTCCCACTTTCAAGTGGGAGAAATGTGCGCGAATTTTTTCCAAAGGTCTCCTATCTCATGTCTAAAACCTCATGTCTCCTGTCTCTAATCTCCTATCTAAACCAGCCATTTTTTATTTTTGAAATTATTTTTCCGAAATATAGCGTAATCTTGCAGTCATTAAATTGGAATTTGGAATGTTGATTTTGTGGAATAAGAAGGGGTTTTTGTAAGGTGAATCAAGGGCATTTTGGATAATATTGATTGTAATACATATAATTATAGATATGAGTAAAAAATTGTTGATCGTCGAGTCGCCGGCTAAAGCTAAGACTATAGAGAAATTTTTAGGGAAGGATTTTGAGGTAAAATCGAGTTTTGGACATATCCGCGATTTGGAAAAGGAGGGTATGGGCATAAATATTGAAGGGGGATTTGAACCGAGTTATATTATTTCGGAAGATAAAAGAAAGGTGGTCGCTGATTTGCGGGCGAAGGCTAAGCAGGTGGACGAGGTATGGCTGGCAACGGATGAGGATCGGGAAGGGGAAGCGATTAGCTGGCATTTGTGTGAGGTGCTGAATTTGAATCCTGCCACTACGAAACGGATCGTGTTTCATGAAATCACGAAGCCGGCTATTCAAAAGGCGGTGGAGCAACCGCGGTTGGTGGACATGAATTTGGTGAATGCACAGCAGGCGCGCAGGATATTGGACCGTTTGGTGGGTTTTGAAATATCACCGGTGCTTTGGCGGAAGTTAAGTGGTGGTTCGAGTCTTTCAGCGGGTAGGGTGCAATCGGTGGCGGTGCGTTTGATTGTGGAAAGGGAACGGGCGATCAATGCTTTTGCTGTTCAGGGGTTTTATAAAACGGAAGGGCTTTTTGAAGCTTTGGATATCAATAAGAAGAAGGTTGCTTTTAAGGCTGAAGGGAAGAAATACAGTACTTCTGCGGATGCAAGGGCGTTTTTGGAAAAATGCGTTAATGCTTCTTTTAAAGTCGAAAATATTGAAGTGAAACCGGGGAAAAGGACGCCATCGGCACCTTTTACCACTTCTACTTTGCAACAGGAAGCCAGCAGGAAACTGGGTATGTCGGTTTCCAGGACCATGCGGGTGGCGCAGCATTTGTATGAAAGCGGTCACATTACTTATATGCGTACGGATTCGGTGAATTTATCCGAAACGGCATTGCATCAGGCGAAGGATTTCATTACAGGGAAATTTGGTAATCAATACCACCAGTTGCGGCAGTATAAAACGAAGAGCCAAAGTGCACAGGAAGCGCATGAGGCCATCCGTCCGACGGACATGAAGGTCAATTCCATTTTTGACAAGGAAGGGCAAAAGCTGTATGAGCTGATTTGGAAGAGGACGATCGCATCGCAAATGGCGGATGCGCAAATTGAAAAGACCGTGGCGGATATCAGTATTTCTACTAATCCCGAAAAGTTGACAGCAACAGGGGAGGTCTTGAAATTTGATGGTTTTTTGAAAGTTTATATGGAGAGTAAGGATGAAGAGGAGGAAGAGACGCAAGAGGGTATGTTGCCACCATTGAGCAAGGGCCAGGTTTTGCCTTTAATCGAATTGAAGACTACGGAGCGGTTCTCCCGACCACAACCGCGTTTTACGGAGGCTTCTCTGGTAAAGAAATTAGAAGAGCTTGGTATTGGCAGGCCCTCTACTTATGCGCCTACGATCAGCACGATCCAAAACAGGAAGTATGTGGAGAAAAAGGATAAAGAGGGAGCGAAAAGGAATTTTGAAATATTGGTATTGAAAAATAACCAGATATCATCGCTTCAAAGTTCTGAAATTACGGGTGCCGACAAAGGGAAGTTGTTCCCGACGGATTTGGGTATCGTGGTGACCGATTTCCTGATTGAGCATTTTATTAAGGTGATGGATTATAGCTTTACCGCCAAGATCGAAAGTGAGTTTGATGAGATTGCAAGCGGTGATAAGGTCTGGAATAAGGTAATCGGTGATTTTTATGGTCCTTTCCATAAAACGGTGACGGATACCATGGAAAATGCGGAAAGGGCAAAAGGCGAGCATGTCCTTGGCACTGACCCGGCAAGTGGCAGGCCTGTTTCTGCCCGTTTGGGTCGTTTTGGCCCTATGGTGCAGATCGGGAATGCGGAAGATGAGGAAAAGCCAAGATTTGCGACGATAAAAGCCAACCAAAGTATTGAAACGATTACGCTGGAGGACGCACTGGAACTATTTAAGCTGCCCTTTAATCTGGAACCTTATGAAGATAAGGAACTGAGTGTGGGTTTAGGCCGTTTTGGGCCTTATGTTAAATGGGGGGAACAATTCGTTTCCATACCCAAAGGGGAAGACCCTTTAACGGTGGATCAGGAAAGGGCGATAGAAATCATTAAGGAAAAACAGGAAGCTGATGCGCCTATAGGGTTTTATCAGGGATTGCCGGTTTCGAAAGGGAAAGGCCGTTTTGGCCCTTTCATTAAATGGAAGGAGTTGTTCATCAATATCCCTAAGGCTTATGATTTTGATAACCTGCGCCAAAATGATATTGACGAATTGGTGTCCAAAAAAATAGAGAAAGAAAACAACCGCTATATCCAGCAATGGGAATCGGAAAAAATTGCGCTGGAAAACGGCCGCTGGGGACCTTTTATCCGCTTTGGCAAAAAAATGTTGAAATTGGGCAGGAAAGCGGATGGTGAAAAATATGAGGCGGATGATTTGAAAGACATCTCTCTGGAAGAGGTCAAGAAAATGATCTTGGCACAAGAACCCAAAGCTTTTGATAAGGTAGTCAAGAAAAAAGCGACGAAAAAAAATACCCTAACGAAAAAGAAAATAATAAAGAAGAAATAACCAACCAAAGCGGAAAAAGAACCGTCTTCATTGATGCTATGATTTATCAATTCTCGACTAAGTCAATAGGCAATGATTAATTCTTAATATGCCCTAATTTTTGATTAAAAAAAATAATACCTTTGCCGCAAATTTTCAAAATGAAAAAATATTCCTATCTCCCTTTTGTATTCACCTTTATCGTATTTTTAGCATCCTGTTCGCCCAAAAGGAACCTGGTTTATTTCAGTGACCTGAACGACAGCACCGCCTATACGGCACAGATTCTCAACGATATAGATCCAAAAGTCAAGGCGGACGATATTTTGGGAATTACAGTAAGTACCCTGAATATGGAATCCAATAACCTGTTCAACCAAGGTGTTATTATACCCTCAACTGATTCCCGAGGGGCGACTTTGCCTTCTTATATGGCCAATACCGAAGGTTACCTTGTGGACAAGGAAGGTTACATTAATTTCCCCGTAATCGGAAAAATACATTTAGGTGGTTTGACACGGGAACAAGCCCGCCAAGCCATGGTGAACAAATTATTGGAAAGTGTGAAGAACCCAATCGTTAATGTCCGCTTCCTTAATTTTAGGATAACGGTAATGGGAGAAGTCAACAGGCCGGGCACCTTTATTGTCCCTAATGAAAAAGTAAATGTATTGGAAGGCTTGGGGCTTGCGGGGGATATGACAGCTTATGGCCGTCGGGAAAATGTGTTGGTCATTAGGGAAACAGATGGAAAAAGAACAATGGCAAGGTTAGATATGAACAAGCAAGATGTATTGAACTCCCCTTATTTTTATTTACAACAAAATGATGTCGTTTATGTCGTGCCACATATCCTAAAAGAGAAAAGCACCAATGATAATTTTAAAATCATTTCCGTTGTGTTAAGTGCGGCATCGGTTATCGCCATCATTGCAACAAGGGTGAAATTTTAAATAAATCATTTTAAGAAAAAAAATAACAATTTCAATTGCTCCTATGAATGAAAACTTTGAGCTGGAAGAATCAAATAATAAAATTGATTTGAAGGCAACGTTGTATAATTATTTAAAATATTGGTATTGGTTCTTGATTGGTGTGGTGGTCTGTTTATTTGTGGCATTTCTATATCTAAGATATGCTACACCTATGTATCAGATAACGAGTACGCTCTTGATTCAAGATGATAAGGGCGCTGCCATGGATTCCCCTTTTGGCGATTTGGATATCTTTAAGTCAACACAAAATGTAACCAATGAGATAGAATTGTTGAAAAGTAAAACCCTAATGGAACGGGTAGTCAAGGAATTGAATATTCAAACAACCTTCTTTAAGGAAGGAGATGTGAAGCGCTCTGAAATTTATAGAGATGCAGTTCCTTTCGTATTGAATATTGAAAAACTGGACTCTATAGCGTTGGGCAATTCCGTAGAAATTATTTTGGAGGATAACAAAACTTTTGTTTGGGAAGACGATAATGGTGCAGAGACCTATTCTTTTGATAAATCCTTTACTACGACTTATGGTACCTTTTCCCTGCACCCCAGAACTGAACTAAAAAGTGAAGGAAAGAAAGAGATCACTATAGAATTTAATGATGTGGTTAGTGTTGCCGATCAATACAATAAGGCTTTGGTTGTTAGTCCTGTTAATACAGATGCCAGTGTTCTCAACTTGCAACTTCCGGAAGCCAATCCTGAAAAGGGAAGGGATATTATTAATAAATTGGTTAATTTATATAACGAGGAAGCGATAGAGGATAAAAATGTAATTGTCCGCAACACCATTGATTTTATTGATGAACGCCTGCGCTTTTTGGTGACGGAGCTCAGCAATGTGGAAAAAGATGTGTCTCAATTCAAGCAACAAAATTCCATTACAGATGTGCAAGCAAATGCGCAAGATTACATAGCCCAAGCTTCGGATTACGGCAAAAGGCTGGAAGATTATAAATTGAAATTGAATATTGTTAATTCCATACAAAAATATGTGAATGGAAAAGGCAATGAAAACCAACTCATCCCCAGTACCATTGGTATTGACGACCCGATGTTACAATCTCTATTGTCTCATTACAATGATTTGCAATTAAAGCGTCAGCAATTACTGAATACGGTACAGCCCAATAGTGTATTGATCCAAAGCATTGATTCGGATCTCAAAAACCTGAAATCCAGTATTTCCGGCACTTTAAAAAGTATAGAGAATAGTTTGAACATTGCCAAAAGGGATATCAATATAAGTACCAATCAATTTGAAAGCAGGATACAATCGGTGCCTTCTGTAGAAAGGAAGTTATTAGAAATCAAAAGACAACAAGGAATTAAAGAGGCGATTTATGCTTATTTATTACAAAAGCGGGAAGAGTCCTCTATATCATTGGCGGCTACAGTCTCGAATTCCAGGATAATTGATCCTGCAATGAGTTCGGTTGACCCTATTTCTCCAAAGAAAGTTATCACTTATTTAGCGGCATTTATTTTAGGTTTGGCTATTCCCTTTGGTTTGGTTTATTTAAAAGATCTATTGAATGATAAAATCCGTTTGCTAAGTGATGTGAAGAAGGAAGTGGATTTACCGATATTAGGTGAAATTGAACATACGATCGATAAAGATAAACTGATCGTGAAAGCAAACAGCAGGACGGCCACTTCTGAATTGTTCCGCCTGATCCGCAGTAATTTGCAATTTGTGGCAGTGGAAGGGCAAAACAAGGTCATTATGGTCACTTCCAGTATGAGTGGTGAAGGAAAAACCTTCGTATCCTTAAATTTAGGCGCAAGTCTGGCACTTTCGGGGAAAAAGGTGGTTATTTTGGAGTTTGATATCCGTAAACCCAAACTAATCGCTTCCTTAGGTATCAATACCATTAAAAAAGGATTGACCAATTTTATCGTAACCCCTAATTTACCAGTTTCCGAATTGATTACTGCTGTTCCAAAAGTAGAAAATCTTTTTGTAATTGCCGGTGGCCCCATTCCGCCTAATCCTTCTGAACTCTTATTGAGCAAGCATGTTACGCAATTATTTGCCGAACTGCGGGAACAATTTGATTATATTATTGTGGATACCGCACCGGTAGGTCAGGTTTCAGATGCCTTTACCCTAAATAATTTTGCGGATTCCACAGTGTATATCGTCCGTTACAATTATACATTCAAGGAACAAATCAATATCATCAAAGATGTCTATAAAAACCGGAAACTAAAGAATTTGATGATTGTCATGAATGATGCCCAACCGGAAAACTCCAAAGGGTATGGTTACGGTTATGGCTATGGTTACGGTTACGATGAAGGTATTGCTAAAAAGAACAGAAGGAAATTCTGGAAAAAGTAAGCGGTTGTAGCATGTTAAGGTCATAGCGGGACGCTGCGACCAGAGATGGAACGCTCCGACCAAATCCGTACAAGCTATAACGCGATAAGATAAGTGAAGCCCGGAAGGGCGAAATACAAAACACCCAGAAATTAATCCACAGAACGGTCTTGCTTTGTACTCCCAGATTAAAAAGATTACAAAAAATGCTTTGTGTATTTAAAAACATTGTTTTACTTTGCAGCACTCTTTGAGTAACAAAACTACTCATTCTATGGATTGGTTCGTACTTTATGTAAACAGCAGGGCAGAGAAGAAGGTAGCCGACAGACTCCGTGCGAAAGGTTATGAAGTGTTCTGCCCCATGAAAAAAGTACTGCGGCAATGGTCAGACAGAAAGAAGCTGGTGGAATTGCCTTATTTCAGTGCCTATGTTTTTGTGAGGTTAGATATAAGTGACCGCATACAAGTTTTGGAAACACCGGGTGTAGTTAATTTGGTCTATTGGTTAAAGAAACCGGCTGTCATCCGGAATGAAGAGATGCAAAGCGTAATGGAATTCTTTGAAAGCAATAAGCAAAGTGAAATAACCATTGCACCTTTTCAAGAGGGACAAGAGGTAAGTATAAGAGATGGGGCGTTAAAAGATTTAAAGGGTATTATTATAAAGGAAAGCAAAAACCAGCTAACACTGGAAATCCGGCAGTTAGGGTTGGCTTTTAAGGTTCAGGTGGCGAAGGGGGATGTGGAGATTGTGAATGAGTGAGGAGGTGAAGTGGAATTGATGCTTTAGCTGAGAGAAGAAAAAGAGCTACTTAGTCTCCTGTGACTGAGGGGCGAAGCTATGAAGTGCCGTATGTAAAATACTATTATGCCGAAGAAGGCACACGAAAGATTCGTGCGCCAGCGATGTGAATATGTGAAAACGATTGGGATTAAACTCTGTGGATATTTAAAGAAAATATAATATATGCTTGGTCCTGGGACTGAGGAGGCGAAGCTATGGGGGGCAGGCTGTAAGCAATAGGCTTTAGGCTTTAAGCTTACAGCAGTAATTTCAATAATATGCGTAATTTTGCTAAATATGAAGTTTGGAAATTGAGTCATGCTTTAACCTTGGATGTTTATAAATTGACTCAATCATTTCCTAGTGCTGAAACCTATAGTTTGAAATCACAAATGCAGCGTGCTGCTTATTCCATACCGTCTAATTTTAGTGAAGGATGCGGGCGGGATTCCGATAAAGATTTTAATCGCTTTCTCCAGATTTGCCTAGGATCAGCACATGAGTTGGAATACTTTTTCTTATTAGCAAAAGACCTTTCTTATTGCAGCTCTGAGGTATATGATATAATGCATATCAGGATAAATGAAATAAAAAAGAAGTTATATTCTTTAAGCCTTAGGTTGAAGGGGTTGTAGGCTATAAGCTGTAAGCTATAAGCTATAAGCTATAAGCTATAAGCTATAAGCTATAAGCTATAAGCTATAAGCTATAAGCTATAAGCTATAAGCTATAAGCTATAAGCTATAAGCTATAAGCTATAAGCTATAAG
>Ga0160455_100347_pt1 | contig 27624 bp, 28 predicted proteins | sample HID1972I_E6MG_FD_108206 | JGI IMG/M metagenome (GOLD analysis project Ga0160455, IMG submission 108206) | Enriched pill bug-associated microbial communities from UW Madison campus, WI, USA - HID1972I_E6 MG | ecosystem: Host-associated > Arthropoda: Insects > Digestive system > Unclassified ... | reverse complement strand
TGAAACCAACGCACCGGGCGCAGACATACGAACAGGTCGAGCGTTTGGCGCAAGGCTACATTCAAAGAACGGATACCGCCACCAACGGGCGTGGTCAAAGGGCCTTTGATGGAAACGATATATTCTTTGGCCGCTTCCAGAGTTTCTTTTGGTAACCATTCCCCGGTTTTATTGAACGCTTTTTCACCGGCAAGGATTTCCCGCCATTCTATTTTCTTTGTTCCATTATACGCCTTTTCCACGGCACTGTCGAATACCCGAACGGAAGCGCTCCAGATATCAGGACCAATTCCGTCGCCTTCGATAAAAGGGATGATGGGGTGGTTAGGGACGATTATTTTTTTATCTTTACCTAAAACGATTTTTTCTGCAGTCATATTCTGATTAAAACTTTTAAAAAAGGCAATGCCATTTAATTATGGAATAAAAATTGATGCAAATTTAAGCAATATTGGAAAAGAAAAGGAATGCAAAATAATACAATATCAGAAAGACGGTGATTTTTTAATTAAAAAAACTGGCTATGGTACAAATTGCGTATGTTTGTCTCTCCTTAGAATTACTTGTTTTTGCCATTCGATCCTTGATGAAATGTGAGGTATAATTAAATTTTGATTTTTATTCTATTAATTTCTTCTTACCTTTGCAGCCTCAATTAATTGAAATATGCCCTCAGTAAAGATATTTTCAGGTACAAATTCTCAATATTTGGCTGAAAAAATAGCAAAATCATTTGGAAAACCACTTGGTAATGCGCATACACAACGATTTAGTGATGGTGAGTTTCAACCTGTTTTTCAGGAGTCCATTCGTGGCGATTATGTTTTTTTAGTGCAGTCCACTTTTGCACCTTCAGATAATTTGATGGAGTTGTTGATGATGATTGATGCTGCCAAACGCGCTTCTGCCGGTTATATTTCTGCGGTAATCCCTTATTTTGGTTTTGCCCGTCAGGATCGTAAAGATAAACCGCGGGTATCGATCGCATCTAAACTTGTAGCTAATTTGTTGACGGTTGCAGGTGCTGATCGCGTGATGACAATGGATCTTCATGCACCCCAAATTCAAGGTTTTTTTGATATTCCGGTGGATCATCTGGATAGTTCAGCGATTTTCATCCCTTATATCGAAGATTTGGATTTGGATAACCTTACATTCGCCTCCCCGGATGTGGGAAGTACAAACAGGGTTCGTGAAGTAGCAAGTTATTTCAATGCGGAAATGGTGATTTGCGATAAGCATAGAAAAAGGGCAAATGAAATAGCTTCCATGACCGTAATTGGTGAAGTCAGTGGCCGGAATGTAATTTTGATCGATGATATTTGTGATACTGCCGGTACATTATGCAAATCTGCTGCGATACTAAAGGAAAGAGGCGCATTGAGCGTTCGCGCATTTTGTACACATCCTGTATTGAGTGGCAATGCTTATGAAAACATTGAAAATTCCGTTTTGGAAAAGTTAGTGGTTTGTGATTCCATTCCTTTGAATCCGGAAAAGCATTGTTCCAAGATAGAGGTATTGTCCACTGCGGATCTTTTTGCAATTGCGATCAGGAATACTTTTGAGAATAAATCAATCAATTCGCTGTTTCTTCATAACCATAGAAATAGGGAAAAAGTTTAATTAGACTTGAGACATTAGATATCATATTTGAGATAAGAGATTTGAGACTTGAGATTTTGAGTTGGAGATAGAGGAACTTCTTCAAGTCGGAATTAATAACAAAATAAAGAATGTATATCCAATAAAACCCAACCGGTATTATTAAAACAGCCGAATTTTTTAATTTAATTTAGAAAAGGCGATTCAGAGTTCAGATGTTCGTTGGGCATTTCATTTGGCTTTTGAAAAGTGAAAAAATAAACAAGTATGAAAACTGTTGTTATCGAAGGACAACGCAGAAGCGACACGGGTAAAAAAGCAGCTCGTGATCTTCGCGCTCAAGGACAGGTTCCTTGCATTATTTATGGCGGTAAGAAAGAAATTTCTTTCGTTACTCCTGCAAAAGCGTTAAAATCAATCGTTTACACGCCTGATTTTATGACTGCCGACATTAATGTGGATGGTAAAACTTACCGTTGTATTTTGAAAGACTTACAATTTGATGTGGTAACTGATGCATTGAACCATGCCGATTTCCTTGAATTGGTTGAAGACAAAAAAGTAATCGCTAATTTGCCATTGAAGTTTACAGGACAAGCGGTTGGTGTTAAAGCCGGCGGTCGTTTGGAAACCAAAATGAAAAATTTGAAAGTGCGTACTTATCCAAAGTATTTGGTAGAAAGCATCAATGTGGATATCACTAACCTAAACATCAACGAAAATATCCGCGTGGAAGATGTAGTTGCTGACAATATGGAAAAAATGATTTCCCTTCGTCAACCAATCGCTTCTATCGTAATGACAAGAGCATTGCGTCAGGCGGAAAGCGATGAAAAGAAAGGTAAATAATTTTTCTTTGAATATTTTAAAATCGGGCAATTAAAAATTGCCCGATTTTTTGTTTTATTTCAAATTAAAAATGCACATTGAGAAAAGGGGTGGCTTTTTTAATGGGGGGCATCAAATAATAAATATAGGGGGCTTCCATACTTTTGGTATGTGATTACCATGCTTTAGGTACGGAGTTACCTTACTTAAGGTACGGAGTTACCATGCTTTAGTTATCGGCTAACTAAGAAGGATTTATAGGCTTGTTGGCTGTAAGCATTCCGGTTGCCCAACATACAATTTAGGATAATTTTGATATATGGGTGGAGTGATTATGTGGATTTTTTTTCCGAAGGCAGAAAGGCGCAAAGTATGTGGGGTTTTTGTGCATTTTTACACACAAAGATGGTTTTACTCACAAAGGATTAGTGATGGTGGATATCTTTGGGTTGTTTGTGCATTACGGAAATGTTTGGTATGTTTGTATATTCATGCAAATTATTTTTAAATTATGGCTAAGCAAATTGGTTTTATCAAAGTGAGGGGAACGATTGGCGACATTACTTTTTATAAGTTGAATGGTGGTTATTATGCTCGTAGGAAAACTTCATTGTGCAAGGAACGGGTGTTGCGGGATGCGGCTTTTGCCGGAAGCCGGAGGAGTTCTGCGCTTTTTGGGATGGCTGCGAAGCTAGCTAAGATCGTTTATAGGAGATTGCCTATTCAAAAAAAGCGGCATGGGATGATTGGAAAGCTGACTGCAAAGGCTAACAGGTTGTTGCATGGAGGAATGTTGGCCGATGATGCGTTGGAGTTGTTGTTGGAGAAATATGTGGGAGCTTCGGCTAAGGTGATGTTGGAGCGAGTTGGTCAGGGAATGCAAGAAGAAATGGTTACAGCAGAAGATTCAGGGAGAAATGGAATTGAAAATTTTGTGGCTTTAGAGAAAATACTGGTTTGTCAACAGGATTTTATGGAAATAGAGGCGGAGTCGGGATAAGGGAGGAATTTTTTAGAGGTTATAGCAAGCCTATACGGTCAGTGTAGCAAGTGACGGATTTGTCTATTCTCAATAAACCTGAAATCCGATTTAAGGTAGCCAAGCAGTTTTCAAGCACCTTTAATCTGATAATAACGAATTGGATTCATAAAAATATGTATCATAAAGTGCCGACTGATCTTATCGATATAATGCTCCTCATTTACTTTCTTCAAAAGGCAATAAAAACCAATGAAAACCATCCTGCGCAATTAAAGCTTCAGCTAATTCCGGTCCCCAGGTTCCAGCGGAATAGTTAGGGAAGCTTATGCTTTTTTTATTTTCCCATGCATTTAAAATTGGCATCAATAAGTCCCAGGCTGCTTCCACTTGATCTGCACGCATAAATAAGCTTTGGTCTGCCTGCATAATGTCCATCAGTAAAGTTTCATATGCCTCAGGAGTACCTTTGGTATAAGTTCCTGCATAGTTGAATAACATATCCACGGTATTTAAAACCATTTCCAAACCAGGTCTTTTGGCTTGCAGCTGAAGACGGATGCTCATCTCCGGTTGAATGCTGATAATCAATCTGTTTTGTTGCCAGCTATCGGATGCTTCTTCAGGAAAAATGCAATGTGGGACATCTTTGAACTGAACTGTGATTGTGGAAGCGGTTTGATGCAATCTTTTCCCTGTCCTGATATAAAAAGGAATACCTTGCCATCGCCAATTGTCCACAAAAAGTTTGACTGCTGCAAAGGTTTCCGTATTGGAATCTGGATTGACATGGGCTTCATTCCTGTAAGAAATTACTTCCTCACTTTCCATCCAACCATTTGCATATTGACCTCTTACTGCATTTTTACGGATGTCTTCGGGTTTAAATCTTCTCATTGCATTGAGCACATCCACTTTACGGCTCCTTACCTCATCGGCACTAAAATTAATGGGGGTTTCCATGGCAATCAAACAGAGTAATTGCAATAAATGGTTTTGGACCATATCTCTTAATGCGCCGGCGCCTTCATAATAATTCCCGCGGTTTTCAACACCTATTTCTTCCGTAACGGAGATTTGAATATGATCAATGTAGTTACGGTTCCAAATGGGTTCGAGAATAGAATTGGCAAAGCGGAAGGCCATAATGTTTTGAACTGTTTCTTTTCCTAAATAATGATCGATCCTGTAAATTTGTTTTTCTTGAAACATGGAACCCAGATGCTTGTTCAGTTCTTTCGCAGAATCTAAATCCTTACCGAATGGCTTTTCAATTACAATCCTTCCGGTATCAGGGTTTTGACACAGTTTATTTTTGTGTAATAAAGTGGGTATTACCGAAAAAAAGCGGGGGGCGACGGCGAGATAATAAATGACATTTGTGGTTTTCCCCCATTCCTTTATACAAGTCTGAATTTGGGTCTGGAGGTTTTCGTACAATTCATCTTGCTCGAAATCGGAATTGAAATAACTCAGGTTTTTTGAGAATGCAGTCCATATTTTATTATCCACTTTTCCGTTCCTGGAAAAAGTATTGATGCCTTCTTTGATTTTATTCTTGAAATCCTGGTCCTTCATTTTGTCAATGGCAATGCCGATGATTTTGAATTGATCGGGCATCCATTGATCCAAATATAAGTTGTACAAAGCGGGCGCGAGTTTGCGCCAGGTTAAATCGCCAGTTGCGCCGAATATAACAAATAAGGTGGGGGTTTTTTGAATGTCGGTTTTCATGTTAAGTTCTGATTTGAGTAATTTGATTGGTGCTCCCGATTTATTTTAATCCAAAACAATTACCAGTGCTCGTTATGAAAAACACCGTCTTTCCCGATTAATTCATAAGTATGCGCACCAAAGAAATCCCGTTGGGCCTGGATTAAGTTGGCCGGGTTTTTTTTGCTGGAAATCATGTCAAAATAGGATAGGGCAGAAGTAAATGCAGGGGAACCAATGCCATGTAATACTAATTTGGAAATAATAAACCTCATTGCGGGCAAATTCTCTTTGATTAAGCCTTGTACTTTTTCGTTTAACAGCAAGTATTCCAAATCTGCTTTTTGTGAAAAAGCTTCAAAAATCACATTTAAAAACTCCGATCGGATAATGCAGCCGCCACGCCATATTTTGGCTATTTCGCTTAAATTCAACTTGTAATCATATTCTTCGGAAGCCTTTGATAGCAAATGCATTCCTTGTGTATATGCGATAATCGTACTGAAATAATACGCTTGTTTTAGTTGTTTTAGAAATGCGTCCTTATTTTCGGTATTAATGATTCTTTGAGTTGCATACATGTTGTCTAAGTTCAGCCTCAAAGATTTATATTTAGATAAATCACGCATAGAAACGGCGGTGTCTATCATGGGGATAGGCAGTTGCAGGTCCATTGCCGTTTGAGAAGTCCATTTCCCCGTACCTTTCGCTTTTGCTTCGTCTTTGATATCGTCTAAAAGTAAATGGTTTGTATTTTTTTCCTTGAAGGAGAAAATCTCGGTCGTAATTTCCAAAAGGTAAGAGGATAAATAACCATTGTCCCATTCCTTAAAAATATCATGGATAGATTTATTGTCCAAGTCCAATCCTTTTTTCAAAATTTGATAAACTTCGGCAATGAGTTGTAAAATGGCATATTCAATTCCGTTATGCACCATTTTTACAAAATGGCCGGAGGCGCCGGGACCAATATAAGTTACGCAGTTTTCGCCATTTACTTTTGCTGATATGGCTTCTAAAATGGGCTGGACGGTTTTATACGCTTCCTTATCGCCACCAGGCATCATGCTTGGTCCATTTCTTGCGCCTTTTTCCCCGCCGGAAACGCCCATTCCGAAAAAGTGGAAACCTTGGCTTTCCAAAGCTTCGGCCCGGCGTTCCGTATCGGTAAAATGGGAATTTCCGGCATCTATGATGATGTCGCCTTTTTGAATCAATGGTTTTAATTCTTCAATTACGGCATCTACTATTTTCCCAGCAGGCACCAGCATCATGATGATTTTAGGACTTTTCAAACTGTCTAAAAAGGCATTTAAATCCTCGAAGGCGATTACGGTTTTCCCCTTTCCTTCTTCTTTCAGCCGATTTACCTGATCCTGGCTTTTGTCGTAACCCGCAACAGGAAAACCATGATCTGCCATATTATACATGATATTCCTGCCCATGGTGCCTAAGCCGATCATGCCTAAAACGAATTTATCTTTATCTGCGTTTTCCATTAGTGATTGATTTGAAGTTGTTCTAAAATGTGTTTCGTATTTTCAAAACTGCGATGCTGAAAGGCATTTATACCCATATCGCGGGCAGCCTTTACTAAGTAATCGCGGTCATCAAAATAAATGCATTGTTCAGGCTTTGCCTGAACAATGTTAAGTGCAAGCTGATAAATTTTAGGGTCAGGTTTTCTTAATCCCACATATCCGGAAGTGATAAATCCCTCGAACAATTCATGGAGCCGGAATTGTTCAGTTCGGTAATCGTGTAATTCTTTGCCTTCGTTATTAATAGAGAATATACGAAACTTGTGTTTTTCATTCCAGACTTTTAACCAAGTAAGTGTATGTGGCAGCTCCTGAGATTGTGCCATTATAAATGTTTGGAATTCTTCTTTTGAAAAGTCTCTTTTCGTGTAAAAAACAGTTTTGTCCAGATATGCGGATAAGGAATAACTGCCGATTTCATAAATGGGGAAATGGATTTGATGTAACTGATCCATTTCATCGTAATCAAAGCCGAAATTCAAAGCCGCTTTTTTTCGGGAATGCCGATCCCAGCCATCGCTGAGGAGTACACCACCAATGTCGAAAAAGATTACTTTAATTTTGTTCGTTTCCATTTGGAGAACTAACAAACTAACACTTAAAATGTTGCAGGATAACATTGCATTTCCATTTGCTGCAATGGGGAAATACTAACTTTCCCTTTTCCCGTCCAATAATAATTTCAGGGCATTGTCCAATGTCCCGGCAGCCACCACTTCCCCGGAATTTACGAAGAAAATCTCATCTGCATTTTCAATTGTATTCAAGCGATGTGCAATGATTACCTTGGTGGTAGTAGCCGGCAGTTTCAATAAGATTTCTTCCAATAATTTTTCCGTTACAGTGTCTATATTGGCAGTGGCTTCATCTAAAATCAAAAGCTCTGGTTGGCGTAAAAAAGCTCTTACAAATGCCAATATCTGCTTCTCACCCAAACTCATGGAGTCTCCACTTGAAGTGATTTCTGTATTTAAGCCCTGTTCGAATTTCGACATTAAATTACTTAATTCGGCTTCATCCAAAAGCGTTAAAAGTTCGGCTTCACTTAAGTTTTTATAAGTTTCGTTACCGTATAAAATATTGTCTTTTACCGTGCCATTGAATAAGAAAGGTTCCTGTAGGATAAAGCCAATTTTTTGACTTAATTCTTCCTGTTTGTAACTCCGGATATCTTGTCCTTTTAAAAATACCTTCCCATCCGTTGGGTCATATAAGCGGGACATTAAAGATGCCGTGGTGGTTTTTCCGCCTCCTGTTGGACCAACCAAAGCATATGTTTTGCCTTTCTCTAATTCAAAATTGATGTGATGTAATACTTTTTTGCCATCAGGATATTGGAAGGATACATTTTGGAAAACCAATAATGAATCATTTTCTATTGAGGGCACTTGAATTTTGTCTAATTGAATCAAATTGTTTTCTAAACCTAAAATGATGGAGATCCTGTCCCATGCTGCCATTGCTGTCTGGAAACTTGCCCAAAGAGCCGCCAATTGCCTCAGTGGTTGGTAAAATGCATTTGTGTATGCGATAAAACTAATCAACAAACCAATCGTGAAATTCCCAATGGAAATAAGGTAAATCCCAAAAGCAAGGACGATCAATTGCGCAATATTTGAAAACAAGGCAAATACAGGCGTGAAAATATTATTCATAATGCCTGCACTCAGGGATGTCTTATAATTATCTTGGTTGGCGAGCTCGAATTTTTCCTGAAAATAATCCCTTCTGTTGAATGCGATGATCGTTTTGAAGTTAGCCAAACTTTCCTGGATTTCAGCACTCAAATTACCGGTGCTTTTCATGCTCAGTGCATTTTTCTTTTTTACCAAAGGGGACACAATGGCGACAAAAACCAAAATAAATACGCCGGGGATTAAGGCTGCGCCGCCCAATTCAAAATGGATACTTAAAAGAAAGATACCCGCTCCAATCATCGTGAAAATGCTATTGGCAAATTGCATCAGGGACTGGGAAAAAAACTGGTTCACTTTATCTGTGTCATTGTTTATCCTGGAGATTAAGTCACCGGCTTTGTTTTGATTGAAAAAGGCAATCGGCAAACTTTGCAATTTATGAAAAACCGAATTCCTTAAGCTGTACAGCATCCGTTGTCCTATGCTTCCCATAATCTTGGTTTGTGCATATTCCGTTCCGGAATAGACGATATACAAAACCAATAAAATACCTGAAAAGGTCAGCAATCCCTGATAATCCTTATTCTGTATAAAATGATCGATTGTATAACCAATTAAATAAGGAGCCAGCATGGCAAGTCCGGCATTCAGGACCATTACGAGAAAAGCGAAAATCAGGTTTCGTTTTTCTTCTTTCATAAACTGCAACATCTTTTTAAAGGCTGATGTCGTGGATGTTTTATGTTCGATATTGAGATTATACTCCATTGTGTTTCTATGAAAATATTTATTCAGTTATTGAGGTCGTGCTTTTTTGGGAATTATAGATCTGAACATATTCAGGGCAGCTTTTTAATAAGTAATCATGCGTTCCGCTGTCCACGATTTCGCCTTCCATCATTAAAATGATTTGATCGTAATCTTTCACATCCTCAATTTTTTGTGTTATGGAAACCAAGGTTATGTCCGGGTAATTCTTTCTTAAATTTTTACTGATTGTTTGTTCCGTCCGGGTATCCACCCTTGCTGTAAAGTCATCCAACAACAGTATTTCGGGATTAATCGCCAATGCTCTTGCCAACATGATACGCTGTTTTTGCCCACCGGACAAACTGGATCCTCTTTCTGAGACCAAAGTATTCAATCCTTGTGGCAAAGATTGGATGAAGTCATTCAGTTCCGCTGTTTCTATAGCTTTCAAAAGGTCATCCTCTGTTACTTCTGAATTGAAAGCAATATTTTCCCTAAGGCTGAGATTGAAAATAACACTGTCCTGAAACACCATCCCGATTTGCCTGAGCAAAGCACTTTGGTTGTATTCATTGATGGGAATGCCATCATACAATACCTGCCCGTTTTGGGGCTTTTTCAATGTGGTCAAAACAAACAATAATTGTGTTTTCCCGGCAGCGGTCGGGCCAATGATTGCTGTCCTTGAATTTGCCTGCACCTTAAAGGAAATATTTTTCAATGCAGTTTTTTCCCCATAAACCACGCTGATATCCTTTAATTCGATATTGCCTTTTAATTTGGAAACTACGGTTCCTTCATCGACAAAATCAGCGGCTTCTAAAGTATTTTGAATCCTTTGGTAAGATGCGGAAGCTCTTGCGATGACATTACTCATAAATCCGATGACCAGAATAGGGAAAATCAAAATAGCGATGTAACTATTGAATGCCGCCAATTCCCCCAAGGACATACTGCCGTCAATCACAAAATGACCGCCCAATGCCAGTACTGCCAAACGGGCCAAGTTGGAAACAAATACGATTATAGGTATCAACATTGCAAAAAGCCGTAAAATTCCCAGTCCTAAATTTTTGGCTTCGCTATTGGCGTCCATAAATTTATTGTATTCAGAAAATTGAGCATTCAGGACGCGGATCAATGCTGCGCCTAAAATACTTTCGTTAATGACCTTGTTCAACCAGTCGATGACTTCCTGACTGCGTTTGAATAATTGTTTTACCTTTTTGAATACCAATGCAAAAGTTGTTGCGATTATCGGGATAATACATAAAACCAAAAGTCCTAAGCGCCAATTGATATTGATCAATAAAATACTGGCGCCAATGATGAGTACAATTGAAGAAACTATGGATACAATGGCTTGTGCCACAAACATTTTAATAGCGTCTACATCAGATGTCAAATTAGTTAAGAGCTTTGCCGGCGTTGCATCCTGGATATAGGCGTAATCTTGCTGTGCGATTTTTTTGGATAACCTTGTCCTTAAATCCCGGGCTACTCTTTCTGAGGCGTAAGTTTGAATAACACTTTGTAGATAAGTGAAAATAAAAATTAAAATAACCGAAGCTAAAAACCAGGTAATGATTTTTTTGCCATTCCATTTGTCATTCGTGAAATCGTCAATGCCAAATTGAATCAGTTTGGGGATGACAAGGTTTAATGCGTTGCTCAATAATGCAAACAAGAGCAAAATGCTTAATATTCCCGAATAGGGTTTAAGCATGGAGAAGATATTTGCTTTTTTATTTTTGGATTTGTGGGATGCCATCTATTATTTTTTTCGAAGGGCAAAGTTATTCTTTCTCATATTTAAAAAAAGCAAAAATCGGTGAATGTTTAGGAAAGAATCGGTCGAATGGATTTTTAATTCATTCGTCAGCGTTTTTTGGACCTTAAGGAAGGTCGGAAAGTGCAAACTTTTGAGTATTTCATTTGTCTTGAAAATTATACCTTCATTCCTTTGCCTTACACCACTTCAGGAGATATTTTTTACCTCCCATAAAAAAAGAGCGCTGACTTGCGCCAGCGCTCTTCCTTAACATTTAAAGAAATTAATAACCAAAAATCTCTTCCAGGTTCAATACTTTCACAGGTCCTAAATCGTTTATTTTGGATTCTTCTATTTTTCCATCGCCTGCCACTATGCAATAAGTGTAAGGTTTTTTACTGATTTCCTGAGCGTGAAATTTTTTCAAATCTGTAAAATTCATGGTTGCTGCTTTTTCATAAACATTTTTACGCATATCGAAATCGCGACCCATTTTTTGTGCATTCAAGTAACTGAATAAAATGCCATCCTCGGTGATTCTGTCGGTCGCTAATTTTTTACGAAGGCTCAATTTCGCGGTTTCCATCGCTTTTGATGATTCAGGCAGATCGTTCAACAATTCGTTCATTGCCGTTACGGATTCTGAAAATTTATCGCTTTGCGTACCTATATAGGCTCTGAAAGCGGAGCGGTAATCTTTGTTAGATGGTGTTCCGTAATATGCGAATGTGGAATATGCCAATGCTTTGGATTCCCTGATGGTTTGAAAAACGATGGAACCCATGCCGCCACCGAAATATTCGTTGAAGAAGGAGATTTCGGGAACTTGGGTCGGGTTGTATTTATCTGAATTCCGCACCCAATAAACTTCAGCTTGTACCATATCGTAGTGTGCCAAAAGTACTTGATTTGTATTTTGATCTTGTTGCATGAATTTTTTTGGTGCCGGAAGCGCTTTGAATTGTGCAGGTGCAGGATGTGTGTTTTTTAATTCTGAAGCTATTTCCATTGCTGTTTTTGGTCCGTAATACAAGATTTGGTGTTTGTAATTTGCCAAATCATGTAATAAATTCACTAAATCTTCTGCTTTTAATCCATCTAATTCTTTATCCGTAAGTTCATTGTTGAATGGATTTTGTGGACCATATTGTGCATAACTCATGAGTCCTTGCATGATTTGTCCTTTGTTTTGTTTGTTGTTTCCCCTGCTTTTTTTCAAACGGGCAATATAGGATTCCAAAACATCCTGATCGGCAACACAGTTGTGTAATAAATCATCAAATTGACTGATGGATTTTCCGAAATTTTCCTGTAGTCCGTCGATGGTGATATAAGTGTTTTCGGAGCTTACATTTACCTTGAAAGAAGACGCCAATTGATAAAACTCTTTACTGATGTCTTCAGAAGATTTGTTTTTAGTGCCTAAATATTCCAAATAATCTGCTGCGATCGGCAATAATTTATTGCTCCAGCTCCCTGTTTCATAGTAATAATTTACCCGGAACAGGCTATTGTCTTTATTTTTTACACTTAATACTTCATAGTTGCCTGCTTGTGTACGGTCAATGTCTTTTTTGTAATCCAACCAAACCGGCTCTATTTTATTTTCGGGCATTTCGGCGATTTTTTTCAAGAAATCGGATTGTGCTTCCCTGTTTACGGTTACGGGCGTGATAGGTGGTTTTTCAACTTTAAGGATGTTTTTATCTTCACCCTGACGTTTGTAAATGGCAACATAATTGTCGTTCAAATATTTGTTGGCAAAAGCCATGATGTCTTTTTTTGTCAATTTATTCAATCTTTCTACATAAGATACATTTTTAATCCAATCCACATCGGAAGTGAAATTATCCATTAAAGAAGAAGCTCTTTCTGAATAGCTTTCATTGGTCTGGATAGCTGATTTTTTTTCGTTGTTGATGATGGATGTAATTAAATCATCGGAAAAATCACCGGTTTTTAATTTGTTTATTTCCTTTAGGAGCAATGTTTTTACATCATCCAGGCTTTGGCCTTCTATGGGGAAACCTTGTAACAACAACATGCTGTAATCTTTCAAAACATAGGGGAATGCGTAAGCGCCTAATAATTGTTGTTTTTTCACTAAATCCAAATCAATCAGCCCGGCAGAACCGTTGGCCAAAATATTGCCAACCAAAGTCAGGATTTGCGCATCATCCGAAGACGCTCCGGGAAAACGGTAACCTAACATAATCCTTTCCGGTTCAGGACCAAAAACTTCGGAAGTGATGGGTGTTGCAATTGCCTTTTCCGGGTCAAATGTATAGGGCGGAATTGTTTTCGCTTTCATGTAACCAAAGTCCTGGTCAATTTTTTTGATTACTTCGTCCGGATTGAAATCACCGGCCATGATGACGCCCATATTATTTGGTACATAATAAGTATCGAAATATTTCCGGATTTCCACTAAAGAAGGATTTTTCAAATGCTCGATTGTTCCGATCGTAGTTTGCTTTCCGTAATTGTTATTTGGGAAAAGCTGTTTGAACATTTCTTCAAAAGTTTTACGGCTATCATTATCGAGACCTCTGTTTTTCTCTTCGTAAACTGCTTCCAATTCGGTATGGAAAATACGGAAAACAGGATAGCGAAAGCGCTCTGCCTGTACGGCAAGGTATTTGTCGATTACATTACTGGGAACATCTTCGGTATAAACCGTTTGTTCAAAAGAAGTGAATGCATTGGTGCCTTTTGCGCCCATTCCGGCCATCATTTTATCATATTCATTTGCGATGGAAAATTTTGCAGCTTCGCCTGAAGCTATATCGATTTGTTTGTAAATTTCTTTGCGCTTTGCTTCGTCTTTTGTGGAATTGTATTCTTCATAAAGATGTTCTATTTTTTCTAACATTGGTTTTTCCTGGGCCCAATCCAATGATCCGAACTGATCTGTTCCTTTAAACAACATGTGTTCCAGGTAATGTGCCAAACCTGTATGGGTAGCGGGATCTGTTTTGCTTCCTGCTTTTACGGCGATATAAGTTTGTATCCGGGGTTCTTTTTTGGAAGGACTTAAAATGACGGTCAATCCATTTTTTAAAGTATAAAAACGAGCGTGGGATGGATCGTTTTCCACATATTTATAATCGTATCCTCCGGATTTTGCAGTTTTCCACTCGTATTTTTGTTGGGCCGAAAGCGGCTGCGCAAATACCATGGACAAAAAAGCAATACCTGCAATTTTGGTAAATAACTTCATGTTTCTATTTGTTTTTTTAAAATTGTTCAAAAATAAGCCCATTTTACAGGAGAAAGAAATTTTAGTTCTATTTCATCAAAAAATCCCCCAAACGGTGGGGGATTTTTTGATGATCTTTCTTTATGTATTTATTTAGATATTACTATCTTTTCAACTTTTCTATTTCCTTCATTTTGGAAATTCAAGGTGTAAATCCCGTTTGCTAAAGAAGAAACAGGGATCGATATTTTTTTGCTTTTTGTGGTTGTGGAATAAACTTCCTGGCCAATGATATTGCTGATGGTAATGATGGATTCTTTAGATAATTCACCGACTACATCAATTTGGATAAAATCTTTTGCCGGATTAGGGTAAATAATCAAGGTGTAATTTTGTTTTCCTAAATCTTCAATTGAAGCGGTAGAATTTGTAACCGTGAAATATTGAGTAAAACCATTTCCGAAATTACCTGCTAAACTCGAAGCGCCTAAATCTGTTTTCGGTAATGCGATTTTATTTCCGGTCGTTAAATCATAAATGCGGAAGTATCCTTTAATAAAGGAATTGAAAAAGTTCAGGCCCACACCGAGCGTACTGGCATCAACATTTAGTTTATAGCAACCATTTGGTAAGCTAAAAGTATCTATATAACGAGAGTTGTTGACATTGCCGCTACGGTTGAATATTACATTTCCATCCATATCAGAAACATTCCAATTTACTTCATTGATATGATACATGTTGTCTTCCATATAAACTTTATCACTCATTTTAAAATCGACATAAAAATTACCACCAGTCCATTTTGGGGCACTTGTAAATTTGCTAACCAAGGTATTGTTTAACGATTCTTGGTCAGTGCTGCCATTTACTTCTATTATTTTAACAACGAAATTGTTGGTTCCCGAAGCCGTGCTTAGATCAGCAATAGAAGGCAAGGTTACTTCCGCTGTATTTAGTGAAGAAAGGTTATTTGTCCATGTATAATTGTTCAGCGTTTGGCCTTCAATGCCATATTGGAATTTGATACTAGTAATTGGATCGCTGCCATAATTTTTTACGGTAATCTTTGGCTCGCCACAAATTGGGTTGGAGCGGTAATAGGTTTCATCCATATTAGGGCTGATGATTTCTTCGATTCCAGCATCTAATGAATGGTTGAATGCTCCATAATAAAACATTGCAGCACCAATCTTATATACAGCTTGGCTGTCAGGAGATGTATAAGGTTGGAAATCAAGGCCAACTGTAAAGGTGGGGCTTGCTGTTAAGGAAGCAGGAACTTTATGAATGTTTGTACGAACTAAATCGCCAGGGCACCAGTTTCCACGATCATAAACCCAAGTTCCTGATTGCGGATATAGGAAGTTGGAGCCACAATCATCACGCCAGATATCCCTTTGATCTACTACATTGCCGTCGACTTTGAATTTATACCATTTTTTACAAAACTCTGCACAGTTTTCGTTGTTATCTCCACCATGACCAGTAATGAACATTTTCATTTCAGCAAAGTTTGCTGTTAAAGGCGTATTCAGGGTGATGTCAGCAACGCTTGTTTCAATTGGATCACTCGCTTTTCCATAATAGTATGTGCCTCTCCAAAGCGGGTCTATCTTAACAACATTCCTCGCTGGTGTTCCTTCTATAAAATGAAATTTAACGGAGGCGGTAAATCCAGCACTCCATCCCTCGAAGGAAACCCGAATCGTAACATCATCTTTTAATAATGGATAATAATCCGTAACATCAAAAAGATAAGGATGTTTCCAACTTAATGGTGTTCTTGGCATATTGGAATTTGCATATGGTGTAATTATCCTACCTAATTCAATCGTATCTCCACCGGGCGTGCATGCCAGAATATGCACATCGTAATCCCAATCGCCGCACCAGCCAGTTTGAGTAGAATCTTCACCTGGATTATTAGGGTTATAGCCTGGACATGCATATTTGCCCAATTCAAATTCCATAGTGATTTTACGATAATTCACACTCCCATCCGGGAAAGCGGCAATGCCGTCATAATCACCATGCGCCGTCAATTGGACATCCGTATGTGAAATCACATTTGTTGTATCGCCATCTGCTGCAAAGAGCGCAAACGAACTAAGCAGCAAACAACCTGCTAAATAGATTTTTTTCATTTTATAAAATATTAATTTCTGAAATCAAACCGAAGATAATGAAAATTAGAGAAATGATTACAATTAAACATTTTCATGTAGGGAGATTTGTGGAATCCAGCTTATTTTGGAGATATAATTAAAAAAAACCATGTTGTTCTGTTAAGTTCAACATGGTTTTTATTGATTGTATAATATTAACTAGGCATTCAATTTCCTATTCAAATTTTCATCCAAAGCATCTAAAAATTCTTCTGTATTCAAGTAATGATCAGGGGTAACATTTTTACCGTGAATGCAAACTGCTAAATCTTTAGTCATTTTTCCACTTTCAACGGTTTCAATACATACCGTTTCCAAAGCATGGGAAAAATCAATCAATTCCTGATTTTCATCCAGATGGCCTCTAAATGCTAAACCTCTTGTCCAAGCAAAGATAGATGCAATTGGGTTCGTTGAAGTCGGATTTCCTTTTTGATGCTCGCGATAATGGCGTGTTACTGTTCCGTGTGCGGCTTCTGCTTCCATTGTATGTCCATCGGGAGTCACCAATACGGAAGTCATCAGGCCTAAGCTTCCAAACCCTTGTGCTACGGTATCGCTTTGTACATCACCGTCATAATTTTTACATGCCCATACGAAATTGCCATGCCATTTTAATGCAGATGCAACCATATCGTCTATTAAGCGATGTTCGTAAGTGATATCGGCTTTTTCGAATTCCCCGTGGTATTCTTCTTCAAAAATTTCCTGGAAAATATCTTTGAACCTGCCATCATATTTCTTTAAGATTGTATTTTTTGTGGAAAGATATAAAGGCCATTTTTTTAATAATGCCTGATTGAAGCAAGAGCGCGCAAAGCCTTTGATGCTTTCATCGGTATTGTACATTGCCAATGCAACGCCGTCTCCATTGAAATTAAACACTTCATGCTCTTCAACTGTTCCGTCTTCACCTTCAAATTTTATGGTTAATTTCCCTTTCCCTTTAGTTACGAAATCAGTCGCTTTATATTGATCTCCATAAGCATGACGGCCGATGCAAATCGGGGCAGTCCAGTTAGGAACTAATCTTGGAATATTGTCAATTACGATTGGTTCTCGGAAAACAGTACCGTCCAGGATATTCCGGATCGTGCCATTTGGCGATTTCCACATTTGTTTCAGGTTAAATTCTTTTACGCGTACTTCATCGGGCGTGATGGTCGCACATTTTACACCTACGCCATATTCTTTGATTGCATTGGCGGCGTCGATGGTAACTTGGTCGTTGGTTGCATCGCGGTGTTCGATACCTAAGTCGAAATATTTTATTTCGACATCTAAATAAGGAAGTATTAATTTATCTTTTATGAATTTCCAGATGATGCGGGTCATTTCATCACCGTCTAATTCTACGATTGGGTTTGCTACTTTAATTTTTTGAGCCATTCTGCTATTTTTGTTTAATGAAATAAAATGGTATGGTTATGGGGCAAAAATACAAAAAGGATTGATTAAATCTTTAAACTATGATTTATTTAATATGGCAGGATGAAAAATCCCATAATTCTTTAAAACATTAGGTTCTGTTTCGATTTAAACCCGGGTTCGTTCAGTTTCATTGTCCTTGCCCACTGCACTTCTTTTAACTGTTCAAAAGAAAGCAAAATATCTTGTTCCAAAAAACCTGAATCATAAGGTACATAAAGGAAATAGTCAGCTTGTTTCCATTCCGGGATCAAGAGGTTATTTTTAAAACGATTGTTGTATAAATAAATCCCTGTTCCCGTCATTGGGACCTCATGTTGATAAAAACTGAAATAAGATGGTTTTATGTGCGCTTCTTCTTCTTCAATTTCAAACAAATTACCAATTATTATCTTTGCTTTTTTTTCAAAATAAGGGATGTCAAATTCATGTTTACGAACTAAATTCAATCCAAAAGCTTTGTTCAACAACCAGCAAAAGCGGTAATCTTTCATACCAAATGCTGCTATGGCAAATACCCAAACATCTGTAAAAAATTCGAGTTCTATTTCTTTGAGATCCAGCTTGATTTTTGCCATAGAACAACTTTTACTTGGTAATGATTATTTTAATCGGCTCGGTATAAAATTTCGTGAGTTTTTTGTCGTTGTAAAAGGATTCCACATTGGAAATCAATACCGTATCACCTTCTTTTACTCTTTCCTTCAAACTTTTAATCCATATTTCAGGTACTTTTCCTTCTACGCTGTTAAATCCGATATAATCAGCCAGAATTTCAGGGCGGCCCGTGCTGTCTTCATAAAGATTTCGTTCAATATAGGTGAAGAAAAAATAGGTAACCGGATGTGGCTGATTGAGGGTATCCATACTCATCATCGGAAGTAGGATCAAAGAGTCAAATACGGTAGGGGATAGTGTTCCACCGCTGAAAGTGCCGCCAGCCATGAAGGTTTTTCCGGAATGTTTGACAATTTTTGGGCCTTCTTTTTTTTGAGCAAAAAGATTACCGACAACGATACATAAACTGAGAATGATTAAAAAACGAAAAAGTCTCATATTTTTTTTAATTTAAAATATTGCAATATTACCCAAACTTTCTTCAATACTTTTGATTTTTGCCAGTGTGTCTTCTTGTTTTTTCCTTTCGATGGCAATCACTTCTTCTTTTGCATTTTGCATAAATCGTTCGTTACCCAATTTTTTTTCTACGCTGGTCAAAAATCCTTTTAAATGATTCAATTCCTGTTCCATTTTTTCTTTTTGAACGGACACATCTACGGTTACATTACTTTGAATATAAATTTTTTCGGTATCCACAACCAAGCTTATGCAATTTGCAATTGTATTTTCCGTAAAGGATAATGTTTCGGCATTCACTTGTTTGTTGATGATTTCTGCCGTTTGCCCATAAAAGCTTTTGTTGGAAGAATCAATGAAAAGTTGAATCGTATCTTTAGGTTTGAGCTGGTTTTTATTCCGTGCATCCCTTATGGAAGAAATCAAATTTTGCAATAAAATGCCCGATTTCAAAATGTCTTTATTTTCTTCTTTGATTTGAGGCAATTGCGTGGTCATCAAATCATTTTCCTGAATGGATAACAAATGATATAGCTCCTCCGTAATAAACGGCATAAAAGGATGCAATAATTGTAATAAATCATTGAATATTAATATAGTGGCATCATAAACTGCTTTATTTATTTTTTCTTCTTTTGCAGGTTTTATCCATTCCAAATACCAGGAACAGAAGTCGTTCCATATTAAGGAATAAATGGTTTTTAAAACTTCGCTTAGTTGAAATTGCTGGAATAATTTGTCGATTTCCTTTCTGCTTTCATTGATTTTTTCCTGCATCCACAGAACGGAAAAGGGCAGCGCGCTTTTATAAGGGCTTTCATCTATTTTATCTTCCCACATCTTGACCAATTTCATGGCGTTCCACATTTTATTCCCAAAATTCCGCCCTTGTTCCAAATATGATTCGTCAAATAAAATATCACTTCCTGCGGGCGATGCAATCATTACGCCAAAGCGGACCGCATCAGCGCCATAATCCTCAATTAATTTTAATAAATCAGGGGAATTCCCTAATGATTTACTCATTTTCCGTCCTTGTTTATCCCTGACGATTCCCGTGAAATAAACCTGTTCAAATGGTTTTTGATCTTTAAATTCAAATCCGGCCATGATCATCCGCGCTACCCAAAAAAAGATAATTTCCGGTGCCGTAACCAAAGTTGTGGTAGGATAATAATAAGCTAAATCTTTATTTTCCGGATTTTTGTCCCAACCGAAAACTTCCATTGGCCATAACCAGCTTGAAAACCAAGTGTCCAAAACATCGTTGTCTTGCCTTAACTCAACTGCTGCATTCGGATTTTTTTCACGGAATTGAGCTATGGCTATTTCTTCCGTTTCTGCAACATAAATATTTCCATGGTTATCATACCAAGCCGGGATTCTTTGTCCCCACCATAATTGGCGGCTGATGCACCAATCCTTGATATTTGACATCCAATGGCGATACAGGTTTTTAAATTTCCCGGGATAAAATTGAATGTCTTCGTTTTCTACTGCAGCTAAGGCCGGCACCGCCATCTCTTCCATATTACACCACCATTGCATGGATAACCTGGGTTCTATCACGGCATTTGTCCGTTCGCTAATCCCAACTTGGTTGGTGTAATCTTCTTGTTTTACAAAATTCCCTGAAAGTTTAAGGTCTTCCACTATTTTTTTCCGAACGGCAAAACGGTCTTCGCCAACATACATTTTTGCAGCTTCACTTAATGTACCATTGGGATTTAAAGTATCGATGACTTCTAAATTGTATTTAATTCCCAAGTTGTAATCATTGATATCATGTGCGGGCGTAACTTTCAGTGCACCGGTTCCAAAATCAATATCAATGTAATCATCAAAAATAATAGGTACCCGTCTATTAATTAAAGGCACGAAACAGAATTTCCCTTTTAAATGTGCGTAACGAGGGTCGTCGGGATGCACGCAAACTGCGGTGTCCCCTAAAATTGTTTCCGGCCTGACGGTTGCTATCGTGATATACTCTTCACTTTCGCTGTCAATTTTATAACGGACATAGGTTAATTTGGATTGGGTTTCTTTATGGTTGACTTCTTCGTCGCTCAATGCAGTCAATGCCTGCGGATCCCAATTGATCATTTTTACACCCCGGTAAATATTGCCTTTATTGTATAATTCCACAAAAACACGAATCACAGCTTTATAGTAGTTTTCGTCCATTGTAAATGCGGTGCGGTTCCAATCCAAGGCACAGCCTAATTTTTTTAATTGCTCCAGGATAATACCGCCGTATTTTTCTTTCCATTCCCAGGCGTGTTCCAAAAATTCCGGTCGTGACAAATTATTTTTATCAATACCCTTTTCTTGCAGCATATTGACCACTTTAGCTTCCGTCGCAATTGAGGCATGATCCGTTCCCGGAACCCAACATGTATTGAAACCTTGCATTTTTGCCCTTCTGATCAAGATATCCTGTACGGAATTGTTTAAGGCATGGCCCATGTGCAAAATCCCCGTAACATTTGGAGGTGGCATCACGATTGTGTATGCCGGCCTTTCATCAGGCGTGCTGCTGAAATAACCTTTCCCCATCCAATGTTGGTACCATTTATGATCTGAATCTGTTGCGTTGTAGTTTTTGCTGATTTCCATGAAACGAATAAAAGTATAAGTATTGCTTGCAAAAATAATGAAATGAATTGATGAAAATAATGAAAAGCATGTTTTTCATCCAGTTTCACTTTAAAACCCAATGAAACATAATGTTTTATCGTCTCTACGATTACACCAAATGAAAATCCGTTAAATTCTTAACTATGAAATCAAAACTTACGATTTTGAGCTTAGGCCTGATGATTGCGCTTAGTGCTTGCAATAGGGACAATGTACCAAAAGAAGTAGAAGGCTGGGCTCCTGTTTACCAAACCAGTGGGCAAGTAACCGACATAAAGTCAACCTATCCTCAGCCGGTCTTGAATGCCGGAAAGATATATGCAAAGGAGCACATGCTTTATCAGGTAGAGGCATTGACAGGTATTCATGTTTTCAATATTTCCAACCCGGCGCAACCTATTAATCAATCCTTTATCAAAATTCCCGGCGCGCAAGAGATTTCCATCAAGGATAATTTGTTGTATAGCAATAATTACAACGATTTAGTGATCATTGACATTAGCGACCTGGGAAATGTCAAATTATTGAAAAGGATGGAAAATGCCTTTAAGTTGGAAAACCTGGATCAGCCGCCAATGAGTGGCTATTTTGAATGCATCGATCCGCAAAAAGGAAAAATAGTCGGTTGGGAAAAGAAGTTATTGCATTACCCAAAATGTAAATTTTAAAAAAAATAAATTAATGATATGAAAAAATTATTTACGATTTTATTGTTTACGGGCTGTTGCTTAGCCCTCCTGCCTTCTTGTGAAAAAAGCGAATATGCAAGCTCGGACTCCGCTTCGGGAATTGGTACAGGCGGTTCCTTGGCCCGCTTTATCATTGTTGGGGATTATTTATATGTCGTTGACGGTGATGCGCTGCATACTTTTTCTTTATCACAACCTGTCAATCCGGTAAAGATAAGTTCCTTGCAGATCGGCTTTGAAATAGAAACGATTTTTGCATTTAAAGACAAATTATTCATTGGTTCGAAATCAGCATTATATATTTTTTCCATTGCCAATCCCGCACAACCGGAAATGTTGGGTCGTGCCGAACATTTTAGGGCTTGTGATCCGGTAGTTGCAAACGACTCCATCGCTTATGTAACTGTGAGGTCAGGAAGCAATTGCGGAGGGACGGTAAATGCGCTTTTGGTTTATGATGTGAAAAATATCATGCAACCACAGCAAAAAAATTCAATACCATTAGTCAATCCATACGGATTGGGAGTACAGCAAAATTATTTATTTATTTGTGATGGTAGTGCTGGATTAAAAGTTTATGACATTACACAACCCGAAATGCCAACTTATAAAAAAGGTTTTTCAGATGGTGTTTACTTTGATTGCATCCCTTATGGAAATATTTTGATTTGTATGATTGAAGGCGGCATAGCGATTTATGATATTTATGATATTGGAAACATGCAATTGGTTTCCAAAATTATGGAATAAATAAGAAAGCATAAAATTCTTCAATAAAACTTTAGCCTTATATGAATGAAACTCTTATCTTTGAAACGTCATTAAAATTAAACCTGATTCTATCATGAAAAAAATCACATTATTATTTATAAGCCTTATGTTCCTTGGTGGCGTAACTTTTGCACATGGCGACAAATCATGCTGTAAAAAAGGGGATACAAAGAAAGAATGCGCTAAAGAAAAGAAAGAGGCATGCGCAAAAGGCGAAGGATGTTGCTCAAAAGATAAAAAGGCGGCAGTGAACGAAAAAGATACAAAACCCAAAACTAAACAGGAGAAAAAGGAGGCGAGATTGGCAGCAAAAGCGAACAACTAAAGGTTATCTGGTAAAAAAGATGCAAGAACTGTTTCCGCTCCGTTTGCATTACGGTCGGGATGATTTGGCATATGGTATGTGTTTTCTTTATTTCAATACAATAGGGCCTGTTCTAACGAATCCGGAATTGTATTGGCCTTGTTCAATTGTGACAAGGGCAATATTGGATTGTTTGCCGTATTTTAAATTGTTCCAAAGGAATCAATCTTTACAGTTGCCGACCTGTAAGTCAGTCAAGAAACCCTTTTCTGTCTTATTATTTAATGAACCGGATGGTAAGCGGATAACGGTATAATTTTCCTTCCGATGTTTTTATTGTTGCCACTATAACAAGCACGAGTACAAGTATTCCTACCAACCACAATAATAAAATCCCAATAATAGAAATAACCAAAACAACACTCACAAGAGCCATGGTAATTTGAAAGTTCAAAGACTCTTTTGCTTGGTAAGCTACAAATTTGGAGTCATCTTTCTTTATAAGATAAATGATTAAGGGCCCTATAAAAGTGCTTATGAAAGTGATTAAATGAGCCAAAAGTCCCATTGTCTTTTCATCACTGGAGGGAATATAATCAGGCGTTTCGTCTGATCCTAAATAAGAATTGTGCGTGCTCATACAAACATTTTTAGTAAAGATACGGATTTTTTAAATTTATATGCCCTTTCTTGTTTTTCACTTTGGTAGGTTGGTTACACAACCGACATGTCTAGGAGGAGGCAGTAAACACCGCTGGTTGTGCACGAGACACACTCTGTATTGAACCGGCACCAATCCAAACAGGAAGTTTTTGCTGCACCGGCCGTGGGGCAATTTCAGCATCTTTAAGTTCGGGACGGAATTTCCCTTTCCATGTTACTCTTTCGTTTGCGTTGAGTTGTTCAAACAGTTTCAACTTCTATGAATAGTGCATCGTAATCATTCGTACTGAAACCAAAAAGGGGGGAAATTGTCTGTAAATGCCCTTCTGCCGAATATTAGTTCCACCCTGCCGTCAGCAACCAGATCGGCTGTGGAGAACTCTTGAAAAGTTCGCACCGGGTCAACTGTACTCAACAGGGTGGTAGCACTCGTGAGGCGGATGCGTTTGGTAATGGCTGCCATGGCGGCAAGCGTGGTGGTGGTGGCAGAATTCACAAAATTCAATCCGTGATGCTCGCCCACGCCGATAATGTCCAGACCTGCTTCATCAGCTATCTCCGCCATTTCCAATATCTGCTTCATCAGCTATCTCCGCCATTTCCAATATCTGCTTCATCCGCTCGTGCGCCGAAACCATTTTCCCTGTTTTTGGATCTGTAGCGAGGTCACCGAATGTATATATTCCGAGTTCCATAATTTTAGTATTTCATTATTGGCTTCCGCCGCCAGATGTGCATACTTTTCCTGCAATTTTTTTCAAAATATTTTCAGGTTTTGAGTACGTGGGAGTCTCTTTGATTTCTCATTATAAAAAAGCTTTAATTGGCTGCGGTCTCAGCCTGTTGTTTAACGAATTGTGCATTGACAAAAAATTTCACTTCATTCCCAAGCGCTATACCTCCTGTTTCGGTAAGCATACTAAAACTCACGCCAAAGTCTTTTCGGTTGATTTTCCCTTCTATGGAAATACCGATACGCTCATTGCCCCAGGGATCTTTTATGGTATCACTCAGTTCTCCGTCAAGAACAATTTCTTTGCTTATACCTCTTATCATAAGCGTGCCATGAATTTTATAATTTTCTTCATCTAGCTTTTCTACTTTTCCTGATTCAAAAGTTAAGTTGGGAAAGTTTTTCGTATCGAAAAAATCATCTGCTTTCAAATGGGCATCACGTTGCTCGTTGTTGGTACTTATTGAAGTAACATCTACATTTATCTTAGCTTTGGAAGTGGAGAAATTAGCTCCTTCAGATGTAAATGTGCCTTCAAACTTATTAAACTGGCCTGTTACGGTAGAAATCATCAAGTGTTTTACTTTGAACTGTATTTCCGAATGTGTAGGATCTAATATCCATTTTGTTGTTTTCATTATTGCTTTTTTAGTTATGATTATAAATTGAATTCAAATATTCTTTCAATGAAGCCGGTTTTCTGCCCAGCAGATTTTCTAAATCGGTACCGCTTGCTTTAATGAGTTTGTCTGTTTCGACATGTGCAGTTGCCATGATACCCAATGAAGAAGTATCCGATTTACGGACGAAACTGGTATAGATGATTTGCTTGATCCCGGCTGCTATGGCCGCATCCACTATGTTTTCATGCTGCTTTTGCCGATGAACCACATCGCTGCCTGAGACGAACAGCAATTGTTCAACTCCTTTAAATGCTGCTATAAGTGAAGCCGGATCATCATAGGTTCCAATTTTTACTTCAATACCTTTGGCTTTTAAATCTGCTGCTTTTTCTTCATTTCTTGTCAATGCAGAAATCTGATTGGCGGAAATTCCTTTTCTTAACAGAAAATCAATCGTTGCCTTTCCGAAATGTCCCCTTGCTCCCGTGATTAATATTTTCATTGTTCGTTTTTTGAAACATTTTTTTGATAGCGCAAAGATAGTTACATTTGCTATTCTTTAGTAATTACTATACTAAAGTATATCGGTATACTTTAGTATAGTGCCAATAAATACGACATCAAATGAGCAAACTATCTCAATTGGAGCAGGTTAAAAAGTGTTCGGGAACTTTTGTTCTGGCGGTCAACGATACGATGAATGTCGTCAATGGTAAATGGAAGCTGCCGATAATCGGTTCATTGCTATATGGCAAGAAGCGGTTTAAAGAGTTGGAAAGGGAAATTCCTAAAATTACGCCGCGTATGCTTTCCAAAGAATTGAAAGACCTGGAAGCCAACGGAGTTGTTACAAGGACAGTTTATGATACCATTCCTGTTACGGTGGAATATCAATTAACGAAATCCGGCGAATCGTTTAAAAAAGTTTTGGATGTGATGGTAGAATGGGGCTTGCAGCATCGAAAAGTCTTAATTGGTAAAAGCTAGAAGACTGAAGTATTTGTGGCTCTATAATACAGTCGCGGTTATTTACTTTATTTTTTCATCCCCTTCGTGGATTGCTTTTTTATTTGACTCTTTTGTAATTTTCCTAAGCTGGCTTTATTTTAAGTTGTAAAAACTACCGGGATTTATATTCTATTATTCCGTATACCTTTTCAAATCCATTGCGTTGAACGCTGCATAGGCATATTGGTCATTGTCGAAATAAACAAAGACATCCAATCCTTTTTCCTGCCATTGGAGGCATTGTTTTGCCCACATCTTTAATGTTTCAGCGGGATAGCTGCCTTCGTATTTATTGTCTGGTCCGTGCAGCCTTACATAGACAAAATCGGCGGTTATTTCTTTTGGCGAAAGATGTCCGCCCAGTTCGTAAATGCAGAAAGAGCAATTGTGTTTTTTCAAAAGGTCGTACACTTCCTCATTGTACCAGGTATGATTCCTGAATTCAAAAACATAACGGTAATGTTCAGGAAGCAATTGCAGGAAATCATCCAATCGTTGTATGTCCATATTCCAGCCTGGTGGTAATTGAAACAAGATCGGTCCCATTTTTTCTTTCAGTCCCATGGCATTATCCAAAAATTGAACAAGCTCTTCTTTTGTTACTTTCAGCTTTTTTAAATGGGTGATGTACCTGCTTCCTTTTACGGAAAAGATAAAATCAGCCGGTACTTTTTCTCTCCAGTTAATAAAAGTCTGGGCTAAAGGAAGGTGGTAAAATGAACTATTAATTTCCACCGTTTTGAAAGTCTTTATATAAAGGCCGAGTTGATCAATATCTTTAGTTCCTTCAGGGTAAAATGTTCCTTTCCAATGCTTGTAATGCCAGCCGGAAGTGCCTATATGTATTTTTCCTTTTTTGTGCATGATTTTTCTTTTTTTATTCCGGTATCCAAATTCTTCGTAATCCGTCATCTTTTCCCAACAAGGGATCATGGGAAGGGAAGGGTACTTGTAGCATATTTAAATCCGCACGGACTCGGTCCGTACTTTTTCCTTTTAAAATATCATAGTCCATGCCATTTGCATAGGCTCCCACAACACCAAAATCTTCACTGGCCTCTTTTTTTTCATGACCTACTCCTGCAGGAATGACCAAGATATCGCCGGCGCTGACTTTTAGGATTTCTCCATTTTCACCGCCCAGTTGCACTGTTGCATGACCTTTATATGTTCCCAATACTTCATGCGCGGTACTGTGATAATGAAGATAGGAATAGATGCCATTTCGCCAGGAGTTTGTCCAGTCATTGGAAGCGAATTTATTCTCCAGCCACGCAGCACCTTCCTCTGCAGCGGCAGTATGTATGTTGCGGTAAACCAGTAAGGGATATTTGCTGTTTGGAATATGTCCATCATCTTTGAAATAATAAACTTCAGGCTTTATTTGCATGGAAGTGGGTTTGAATGTCTGGTACTTTCAACATGGGAAAGAATAAAAAGTTGGTCGTTTTTTAAATTTCTTAAATCAGCTGCGCTTAATTTCATTATCCGAAAAAGATT
>Ga0160455_100346_pt1 | contig 27724 bp, 27 predicted proteins | sample HID1972I_E6MG_FD_108206 | JGI IMG/M metagenome (GOLD analysis project Ga0160455, IMG submission 108206) | Enriched pill bug-associated microbial communities from UW Madison campus, WI, USA - HID1972I_E6 MG | ecosystem: Host-associated > Arthropoda: Insects > Digestive system > Unclassified ... | reverse complement strand
GCTGCATCAACACCGAACGAGCAAGAGCTATATCAAGCACAGTGCGATTTGTTCCTTGACCCGAATGATCCGCAAGTGATCGAGCAAGCGCGTAAGGATGGAATTAGTGAGGAATGGATTGAAGCTGCACAGCAATCACCGGTATACAAGCTGGCAATTGAATATAAGCTTGCATTCCCATTGCACCCTGAATACCGTACGCTTCCAATGGTATGGTATGTACCGCCACTAAGTCCGATTATGAGCCATTTTGAAGGAAAGGATTCACTACAGAATCCAGATATGATATTCCCGGCTATTGAAGAGATGAGAACGCCGATACAATACTTGGCCAATATGCTGACTGCAGGTGATACAAAGACGGTTAAAGAGGCATTACAACGAATGGCGATGATGCGCTCATTCATGCGGGCAAAGTTTACGAAGCAACAATTCGAAGAGAGCAAATTGGCTAGAGTCGGATTGAACGCTTATCAGATTGAAGAGATGTATCGATTGCTAGCGATAGCGAAATACGAGGATCGTTTCGTTATTCCAACTTCGCATAAAGAAGGCTATATGGACCCTTATCGTGCTCAAGGATCAGAAGGCTTTGGCATGGATTGCGATGGCTGCGGTCCGTCTTCGCCAAGTATTGCTATGAAAAAAGGCAAGGATTTATACAAAGAGAATTTCTATGGAGGGATCTGGCGTGATTGATCTGAATAAGCTTGTAGAGCATAAAAGCTCCTTTGGATTTTTTGCTCAACAGTTAGCCTATCCCGATAAACAGACATTTTCCAATATGGAGCTTGAGGGAGAGTTCCCTGCTTCAGTTTCTGAACTTATTCAATACTATTGGGAGAAGATGCAGCAGTTGAGCTTGGATGAGATCCAGGAGCAGTATGTGCAAACCTTTGATTTTCAAAAGCATTCAACACTTTATATGACCTATGTCAAATTTGAGGATGCCAAGGAACGAGGGCAAATGCTAGAGCGCTTGAAGGCAAGCTATGAGCTATATGGCATGGAGATTGCAGATGGAGAGCTTCCCGACTATTTGCCGTTAATGTGTGAGTTTTTGTATGCTGCGAATTGGAATGCTGATGAGGAGCAAGGTGAATGGTTTCAAACGATGCTGGCAGTAATGGAGGACGGAAGCTATGCGCTGCATCAAGCGTTGCAAAAGCAAGAAAGTCCATATGCTTACTTAATTAAAGCATTCCGCGAAACGTTCAAGCTTTGTCTTGCGCAGGAGGTAGATAACAATGAACATGCTTAATCAATTCACATGGGTCATTCTACCGTATTTATGTTTGGTCGTTTTTATTGTCGGTCTCATCTATAGATACCGCTATGATCAATTTAGCTGGACTGCAAAATCAAGTGAATTTATTGAGAAGAAGCATCTTATGCTCGGCAACTGGCTGTTTCATATCGGCATTGTGCCTGTATTCTTCGGGCACGTTGCCGGCCTTGGAATTCCTAAGTCATGGATGAATGCACTTGGAGTAAGCGATCATTTGTACCATATTGGTGCGATCTACATCGGCAGCTTATTCGGATTCATGACGCTGGCGGGAATGATTATATTAACCGCTCGTCGCTTTGCGATTAAAACGATTCGTAGATTAAGCTCGGCATCAGATTTAATTGTTAATGTGCTACTTCTCCTTATCGTATTTATGGGAATGTATTCAACACTAGTTACAAATTATATGATGCCAGAGTTTGATTATCGAGATTCGATATCTGTTTGGATAAGAGGGCTGTTCATATTCAGACCAGATGCAACATTAATGATTGATGTACCGCTTTCGTTCAAAATTCACATTTTATCTGGTTTTTTAATCTTTGCACTATGTCCGTTTACTCGCCTTGTTCATATCTTCAGCGCTCCCTTGTATTATGTTCGGAGAAATTCTATTCTATATAGAAAGCATAGAACTGCTGACCATAAGTAAGTTTAGGAGACATGAATAATAATGAAGCAATTTCGCGATAACTACAATTATCAGAATAAAATTGATGAATTACGTGAAATACTGGGTTGTGATTTTATTTCCCTTGCTATAGCAAAATCAGCTTCTGAAGGCTCTGAGATTACATGGCAATACGCTTCTGGCAACTTAAATGATCGCTACAAGCGTATTGTTCTTCATAGTGGTAAAGGAATTGCTGGAATTGTGTTTAAAACGGGCAAGGAAATGATCGTAAGCAGTGTAAAAGCTGAGCTGCATGACAAGGAGCTGTTCAACTATCCAATCATTGTGTCAGAGCGATTAAGCAGTTTAGTGGCGATTCCTTTGTTTCAGTTGTCACGTGTTGCTGGCGTGCTGCTCGTAGGATATCGCGAGGAGCATCGTGTAACATCACAGTCGTGTAATGAGCTCGATCAACAGTTAAACGGTCGCATTGGAGCTTTTGAGATAAAGGGGTTGTCATTCAGTTGACGATAATATCTGGTCAAGTTAGCAAGCGATTACTCGAAGATATGTTTAATAATAGTATAGAGCCAATATTCTTCTTTGATGCGAAGGGGGGAATTATTGCAATGAATCCCGCCGCAGAAAATATGATTGATCCTCAAGATTTGCAACAGATTTATGAGGAGCAGGGGAAAGGTCAGTTTTGCCAAACATGCAGAGGCTACACGAGCGAAAAAGAGCTAATCTCCTGTACGAATTGCTATATGGCAAGCGACCCTGCTAATTTTAGCTCGTTTCAGGTCTATATGAAAACGAGACATAAAGGCGTCATTCCGTTTTCAGGAAGCTTTCAAACGATTGACAGCGAAGGAACACGCTTATTGATGCTCCGTGACCTAACAAGTCAGCTCGTTACGCAGGAAACGGTATATCGCAATACGATGATGAAAAACACGATTAAAGCACAGGAGGATGAGCGCAAGCGAATCTCCCGAGAATTGCATGATAGTGTGGCACAAGAGCTACTTAGTTCACTTGTCGATCTGAGGGTATTGAAATACTTGAATGTGCCCGATGAGGCGCTGCAAAAAGTTCAGCAGACAGAAGCTTCGCTCACACGTCTTTTGGATCAAATTCGTAACCTTTCTGTTGAGCTGCGTCCTTCTTCATTGGACGATTTAGGATTGGAAGCTGCTTTTCGCTCACATTTTAAATGGATTGAAAAAAATTACGGTGTCATTGTGGCGTTTACAGCTGAGTTACATGGGACACGCTATAATAATGAGATTGAAACTGTTTTTTACAGAGTTTGTCAGGAGTCTGTGCTGAACGCTTTAAAATATGCCGGGGTAGATGAAATTTCGGTGCGACTGTTTGAAACAGAGCATTACTTAGAGCTAATAGTTATAGACGAAGGTCAAGGCTTTAACGTTAATGAAAGAGATCCTAAAGGCACAGGACTTGGACTATACGGCATGAGAGAGCGCGCTGAGCTTGTAGCCGGAGAATTGTTAATTACATCACGATTAGGCGAAGGAACGACGATTCATTTGAAAATTCCAACCCGAAGGGAGGAATAAAAATTGAAAATTGTCATTGCAGATGATCATGCGGTTGTTCGCAGCGGCTTTGCTATGATTATAAACTTCCAAAAGGATATGGAGGTTGTCGCAACAGCAGCTGATGGAATTGAAGCTTACAACATGGTAGCTAAGCATCGGCCAGATCTAATATTGATGGACTTAAGCATGCCTCCAGGTGAAAGTGGTTTAATAGCTACGGCAAAAATTAATGAAAGTTTTCCTGATACAAAGATTTTAATATTAACGATGTATGACGATGAGGAATATTTGTTTCATGTACTGAAAAATGGGGCGCGTGGATATGTGTTGAAGAACTCTCCTGATGAGGAGCTTATTAATGCCATTCGTGTCGTCAACGAAGGTGGAATCTACATTCATCCGAAGATGGCAACATCACTTGTGCGTGAGTTTGTCAGTAGTAAGCAGGAAGTAGACGGGAGTGCCCCATTTCAAATTTTAACGACTCGTGAAATTGAAATACTGCCACTAATCGCAAAAGGCTACGGCAATAAAGAAATATCGGAAATGCTGTTTATATCAGTGAAGACAGTTGAAGTGACTAAAGCAAAAATTATGGAAAAGTTGAATTTGAAAACGAGACCGGAGCTAGTAGAATATGCTCTTAAAAAAAAGCTGTTGGATTTTTAAGAGAACCTTATTGCAAGCTTCAGTAACATAGAAAAGTGGAAAGGTGGTTGTACAATGGGTGTTCTTCAATTTAACAACACTGTACCGGCCATGCGCATTCTTGAGATTGAGCATCGATATTTATCGTATTTGATGAATGAATGGCATCAAATCGTGCTGGCGCTAAAAAGAGGCGGTTACAGCACAGAGCAAGCTCGTGTTGAATTTGCAAGATTGCGTGAGCTTATTATCGCATTCAAGCTTCCTTTCGATAAACATTGCAAGAAGGAAGAGAGCTTTTTCTTTCCACTGCTTGGCCGTTATATCGGCTATGATCAGGGACCAATCATGTCAATTGAACAGGAGCATGAAGAAATTGTCGCGTATCTCGATCATTTTCTTCACCATTCAGCCGGAGAGCATTCTTTAGACGAGATGCGTGCGATTTCAGGTGATGCTGCTGAAGCATTTGAAATATTGACGGTGCATTTTATTAAGGAAGAATCTGTGCTGTACCCTATGACGGCGCAAGTGATGAGCAAGCTCGATCAAGATCGTCTAGCTGATCAGCTGCACACATTAATTGATGAATAATATTAAAGGTATAATCGTAAAACCATGAGAAAAGTCGGAAATATCCGTCGCTACTCATGGTTTTGATTTTACCACGATATAGGGAGTTTACTACGGAACAAGGGGGAGTTCCCTAGTAAGCGAAGCGAGTTAGCTAAGTTACAATATAACCAGGGGAATCAAATGAATATTCATAGCCAAGAAAGGTGATGGATTTGATAAAGAAATTACAGTTGCCGTTACAAACATTGAATTTAATTGTTGGTTTTGCAGTATGGGTAATTATCTCGTCTTTATTACCCTATATGCGAGAGGATATTTCGATTCCACAAAATCAAATTGCGCTAATTACAGCACTCCCAGTTGTACTAGGCTCGATATTGCGCATTCCACTTGGTTACTACGCGAACGTAATTGGTGCTCGACTTGTGTTTTTTATTAGCTTTATTTTACTGTTGTTTCCAGTGTATTTCATTAGTGAAGCTGATTCGGCAATGGATCTTATCATTGGCGGTCTGTTTCTTGGTATAGGCGGAGCGGTGTTCTCCGTCGGTGTAACCTCGTTGCCAAAATACTACGCTAAAGAAAGACATGGTCTAGTAAACGGGATATATGGACTCGGGAATATTGGTACTGCGGTTACGACTTTCGCTGCTCCTATCATCGCTAACCATTTTGGTTGGAGCAATACAGTTAAGTTTTATCTCATACTGCTGCTAGTGTTTGCTGCCATTACATTTATCGTAGGAGATCGCAAGGAAATAAAAGTGAAGACTCCTATTATGGAGCAAATTAAAGGTGTTTACAAAAATGAAAAGCTATGGCTGTTTTCCTTACTTTACTTTATTACGTTTGGCTCATTCGTAGCATTTACTGTATATTTGCCGAATTTCCTCGTCACTAACTTTGAACTCACCAAAGTAGACGCAGGCATACGTACAGCTGTTTTCATTGCAGTTGCAACCTTTATGCGTCCTGTTGGAGGCTGGCTGGCAGATCGTTTTAATTCTTTGTATTTGCTTATTGCTGCATTTGCCGCTTTAACTGTTGCAGCTATTATATTGGCGTTTTCGCCTAGCATTGCGTTGTATACGATTGGCTGCTTAGCGATTGCTTTTTGCGCAGGTATTGGCAATGGCGTCATATTCAAGTTGGTTCCGCAATACTTTAACAAACAAGCAGGTATTGTCAACGGGATTGTTTCGATGATGGGCGGACTTGGCGGCTTTTTCCCGCCGTTGCTCTTATCAGCTATACATTCGATCACTGGACAGTACTCCATAGGCTTTATGCTGCTGTCGCAAGTTGCGCTGGCAAGTCTAATTCTTATTCTGTGGATGCTTTATCAAGGCAAGCTAACCGTTTTAGTGGACGTGTTTAACAGCACAGCTCAAGGGATTCTTGTGACAGATAAAAAAGGTGTCATCGTGCGGGTTAACCCTGCATTCACCGATGCTACTGGTTATACAGAGGAAGAAGTTCTAGGAAAAAAACCGAATGTATTAAAGTCAGGCCGACAATCTAAAGAATTTTATGCTGAGATCTGGAAAAACATTAGAGAGCATGGCATGTGGCAAGGGGAAATATGGAATCGTCGTAAAAACGGCGAGGAGTACTTAGAATTATTGAACATTAGTGCAGTAAAGGATGATACGGGGGAGGATGTGCGTTACGTAGGAACCTTCTCCGTTCTTAAAGAGGATGTTCAAAAAGATTGACTTTGATTACGATGCTGTGCGTTGTAGCGTACTCGACGTCGAATCTTGAACGCTAGCGAAAACTGCGTTGCTCACGTACCAAAACCGTACGCTGCGCTACTTGTTTTCTACTAGCGTTCAAGCTTCTCGGTACTGAAAGCCAATCTTTTTGAACTTGATTTGAAGAGGATGTTCAAAAAGACTGACTGTGATTACGATGCAAGCCCATAAAAGGAGAGGAGAGAATTGGATAATCGATATTCGCGGCAAACATTATTTAGACCGATTGGGGATGAAGGGCAACGTCGTCTTGAGCAAGCGGTCGTTTCGATCATTGGCTGTGGAGCACTTGGCTCCGCAGCTGCTGAAACATTGGTTCGTGCAGGAGTCGGAACGCTGCAGCTAATCGATCGAGATGTGGTAGAGTTATCTAATTTACAAAGACAAAATCTGTTCACTGAATCTCATGCTTTCGAACAAATACCAAAGGTCGTTGCAGCTGAACAAAGACTGCGAGACATTCGCTCTGATGTACTGCTCTCAACGACAATTGATCATGCTGATGGAAAATTAATTGAGCAGCTTGTACGTACTAGCGATCTTGTAATCGATGCAACGGACAATTTTGAGACGAGGTTAATGATTAATGATGCGGCTCATAAATATAATCGACCTTGGATATACGGTGCTTGTGTTGGAAGTGGAGGCGTTGTATTTCCATTTATACCGGGCGTAACGGCATGCTTTCGTTGCTTACTGCCCGTGCTTCCTGCACTTAATGAAACATGCGACAGTACAGGAATTATCAGTCCAGCTGTTCAAGTAACTGCTGCCTTGCAATGTGCAGAGGCATTGAAATGGCTCACTGGCAATAAAGATAGAATGATGTCAAAGGTGCATCATTTCGATCTATGGAGCGATGAGCGGATGAATGTAGGTGTCTCAAAAATCAAACTAGAGGATTGTCCAACTTGTGGTTTAGCACCAACCTACCCATCCTTAGCAACATCAGATCAAGCCAAATTTGTAGTGTTATGTGGCAGGGAAACAGTGCAAATTATACCTGATCGTCAGCGTACCATTACATTGGATGATGTAGAAAGAGTAGGCGAGCGCTCAGCCAAGCTAGTACGTCGAACGCCATACTTTGTTGAAATAGCGCTAGAGCCCTATCGCTTAATTGCCTTCAACAACGGACGGATCCTGATCCACGGGCTAAGAGATAAACATGAAGCAAGGAAGCTGTATCATAAGCTGTTTGGATAAGGTCTAATATAGCAATCAAAGCCGGGCTATTAAATCTACCCATACAATAAAGGAGTTAATAGCTTGGCTTTCAGTACCAAGAAGTTTGGGCGATAGTAGAAAACAAGGAGCGCAGCGTAGGTACTTACTACGTGAGCACCGCAGTTTTCACTAGCGTTCAAGATTCGCTGTCGAGTAAGCTCCAACGCTTAACCTCGTAATCAAAGTCGAGCTATTAAATCTACCCATACAATGAAAGATTTAATAGCTCGGCTTTCAGTACCAAGAAGATGGCAGGCTACTAGAGAGCGAGGAGCGCAGCGTAGGTACTTACTACGTGAGCAGCCACAATGTTTTCGCAGAAAACATACCTCGAAAGCATTAACTGAACGGTAGCGTGACATATTCGCCGTCGAGTAAGCTCCAACGGCTAACCTCGTAATCAAAGCCGAGCTATTAAATCTACCCTAAGGAGGAGATGATATGTTAAGAAACCCTATCCCCCTACAGTCGGCAATAAAGCTTACAATGGAGCATACGCCACTGATGGCAGCAGAAGAGGTTTCCTTGTCGGATAGCTATCGTCGCATATTGGCGGAACCGATCATTGCCAAGCATAATATTCCTCCTTTTAATCGTGCGCCTTACGATGGTTTTGCGATACGTTCGCAGGACTCTGCTCAAGCTAGTGAGCAGCATCGTGTCGTGTTTCGAGTTGTAGATCATATCGGTGCAGGAAGTCTATCTAATAAACCGCTTGAACAAGGAGAAGCAGTACGCATTATGACAGGTGCAGCAATGCCTGATCATGCTGATGCAGTTGTTATGCTTGAACAGGCGAAGCTTATAGAATCCGAGAATAGCTTTACGATTCGAAAGTCATTTCGACCACAGGAAAATGTATCGCTTAAAGGTGAGGATGCCAGCGTAGGAAAGGTGCTGCTTGAAGCGGGAGAGCAGATTGATCCAGGTACGATTGCGTTACTCGCAACGCTTGGTTATTCCAAAGTGAAAGTTGCGAAGCGGCCTGTTGTCGGCATTATTGCAACAGGCTCTGAGTTGCTCAATATTGATGAGCCATTAGTTGCAGGGAAGATTCGCAACAGTAATGGACCTATGCTTGAAGCGCAATTAGATAGAATGAATATCCCGTTTCTCTCGTACGGAAAGATGAATGATCAGCTCGAAGATTGTTATCACCGAATGAAGCAGGCATTAACTGAAACAGATTGTTTAATTACGACAGGCGGTGTTTCAGTAGGTGACTTCGATTACTTGCCAGCGATCTATGAAAAACTTGGAGCTAAAGTACTTTTTAATAAGATTGCGATGCGTCCTGGAAGTGTGACAACACTAGCTGTACTAGAGGGGAAGCTGTTGTTTGGCTTATCAGGCAATCCTTCGGCATGCTATACAGCTTTCGAGCTTTTTACAAGACCTGCGCTGCTTGGCATGATGGGAGCAAGTAAGCCCTATCTATGTCATACAAAAGCTGAACTAAGCGAAGATTTTACGAAAGCCAATCCATTTATGCGGTTTATTAGGTCGCGTATTTCCTATGCTGAAGGACGAGCATTCGTGGCACCCACAGGCTTTAACAAATCTAATGCGGTTACTTCACTAGCAAAAGCGAATGCGTTAATCGTACTTCCGGGCGGCTCACGCGGATTTACGAAAGGGGATGTCGTTGATGTTCTTTTGCTGGGTACGGAGGATGGTGGTCGCGAATGGAAAATTTGAAAATTTTACAGGTTGTCGGCTATAAAAATAGTGGAAAGACGACGCTTATTTCACGTTGGACTGAGCTGCTGTCTAAGAACAATAGAAATGTAGCTGTTATTAAGCATCACGGACACGGTGGTACATTAGAGCAGCCGCTTTCAGAAACGGATAGTATGCGTTATATGCAAGCAGGCTCTGCCAGTTCAATTGTGTTTGATGATCAGCTTATACAGCTGCATATGAAGCAACAACCACCATCATTATCTACCGCTATAGAAATGGCAAAGCTTGCGGGTCCAGAGCTTATATTGATTGAAGGTGTAAAGGCAGCGCAATACCAAAAGATCGTGTTACTAAGAAATATTGATGATTGGCAAGCTTTAAAATCATTGAAGCATACCTTGGCAGTTATTGTACATGAAGATGCTGCCTGTGATAATGCTATTTATATGAATATTACAGATGAGGATAGTGACGGAGCTAATGATAGAAGTATTATTTGGATGAAGCGCGACGATCGTGAGGCAATTAATCGTTTTTTGTTACGTTGGATGGATGAAGCGAACCAAGCGGAAAACTGTAGTGATGAGGTGATTAGCTAATGATAAGCATCAAATATTTCGCACGATTGAAAGAAATCGTAGGCAGAAGCGAGGAACAATTGGCAATTGAATCGATGACTGTACAGGAATTAATTGATTGTACATCATATACCTATGAAGGATTTTCAGCTTATGCCAGCTCTCTTCATGTCGCAATCAACGAGGAATACGCCAAGCCTAACGACTTGATTGTTGCAGGAGATGTCGTTGCATTTATACCGCCAGTAAGTGGTGGATAAGATGAGAACGGTCGGAATATTGCTAGCAGGTGGGCAATCGAGCCGCTTTGGTTCACCTAAGGCATTTGCTACTATACAAGGTGAGTATTTTTATGAGCGAAGCTACCGCTTGCTCGACGAAATTTGTGATGAGGTGACCATTGCAACACGGGATGAGCTGCTGCCGCGATTCCCGAAGCATATGAACGTCATAACGGATTGTGATGATTTTAAAGGCAATGGACCGCTCTCAGGGATATATTCTGCAATGCTACGTGAGCCTGCAGATCGTTACATTGTATTGCCGTGCGATATGCCGTTTTTAACAACTACAGGGATGAAGGCATTGCTTCGAACGGTAACGAGTGATGCGGTATATGCAATTAAGCGGGATGACGAGTACCATCCATTGGTTAGTTGTTGGCCGGGGGCAATACGGGCGAGTATTAGACAGGCGTTAGAGCAAAAGCAGTATAGTGTAATGAAGCTGCTCGCAAACACGGATGTAGTTTGGCTTAATGGAGAAGTTCTTTTTGACAATGCTTTTCATATTCTTCAGAATATAAACAAACAAGAACAGATGAAAGAAGTGAACAGTCATGACAGCATTAGTAGAAGACAGATACCATAGGCCGCTACGTGACTTGCGAATATCCGTTACAGATCGCTGCAACTTTCGTTGTACGTATTGCATGCCAAAAGAAATATTTGGAGATGATTTTGCATTTTTGCCTAAGCAAGAGCTGCTATCATACGAAGAGATTGTTAGATTAGCCAAGCTTTTTGTAACACTTGGAGTAAAAAAAATTCGCTTGACCGGTGGAGAACCACTATTGCGTAAAGACTTGCACAAGCTTGTTAAGCAAATTTGGATGATTGATGGTGTAGAGGATGTAGCTTTAACGACAAATGGATTGTTGCTTCATAAGTATGCAGCGCCATTGTATGAAGCTGGCTTGAGACGATTGAACATTAGTCTTGATGCGCTGGATCCTACTATTTTCGGGTTGATGAATGGAAGAGGAATTGAGCCTGCCAGCATATTGAAAAATATTGATCTAGCTGTTTCGATGGGGTTTGAGGTTAAAGTTAATATGGTTGTACAGAAAGGTGTCAACGATAGTGAAATTGTACCGATGGCAGCTTATTTTAAGGATCGTAACGTAACGCTTCGCTATATTGAATTCATGGATGTGGGCAACGATAATGGTTGGAGTCTGAAACAAGTCGTGACCAAGCAGGAGATGCTTCAGATGCTGCAGCAGGAATATGAGCTTGAGCCAGTTGAGCGTGCTTACTTTGGAGAGGTTGCAAAAAACTATCGATATAGCAACAGCACCTCGAAACTAGGCTTTATTACATCGATATCGGAATCGTTCTGTTCCTCCTGTACACGAGCAAGACTGTCCTCGGACGGTAAAATGTATAATTGCTTATTTGCTACAAAGGGCTTTGACTTACGCACGCTGCTTCGCAGTAATGCAAAAGATGAAGAGCTACTAGAAACGATAACAAGCATATGGATGAGACGTGATGACCGATATTCGGACGAACGCACAGCCAATACAACAAATTTAAACAAAAAAATAGGAATGTCATACATCGGCGGCTAGCGTGATATATTCGCCGTCGACTAAACTTCAACGCACCACATTGTCATCAAATTCGGCCTATTAAACATCAAATTCAATAAAAGTTTAAAAAGCCGGGCTTTCAGGACCAAGAAGCTTGGTCGATAGTAGAAAACGAGGAGCGCAGCGTACGCAATTGGTGCGTGAGCACCTACAATGTTTTCGTAGAAAACATACGTCGGAAGCATAATCGTTCGGTAGCATGACATATTCGCCGTCGACAAAGCTACAACGCACCACATCGTCATCAAGTTCGGCTTATTAAACATCAAATTCAATAAAAGTTTAAACAGCCGGGCTTTCAGGACCAAGAAGCTTGGTCGATAGTAGAAAACGAGGAGCGCAGCGTACGCAATTGGTACGTGAGCACCACAGTTTTCGCTAGCGATTAAGATTCGCCGTCGAATCCGCTACAAAGTATCACATCGTCATCAAAGTTCGGATTTTTAAACATCATCTAGAGGGGAGGGGATAGTATGGGAGTCGGACCATCATTGCGCCAACCCCACGCCCATCATGCCATTCATGAGGGAGGCGTTGTTGGAGCGGTAAATCGGACAGAGGACGTGCTTACAGCATTAAAGCACGGAGAACTGGAGCAGGCGAACATGCTGCTCGATGATTTGTTAGATTACTGGGAAACAAGAATTATTGCACATGCAGATTCAGAGGAAAGTGGCTTTTATCAGGAATTTGTTGATCGAGATTCAAGCATGCAAGAAACGATTACGAAGCTAATTCGTGATCATGATTTGATGAGAATGATTGTGGCGGATATTCATCAACTACGAAAAGAAGAAGGCATTAACGAGGATGTAGTTCGTAAAGTGCAGGCATTAATCGTCGTCAATGAAATTCATAGTCGCGAGGAAGAACGCGAGCTGTTTCAGCAATAATCATTATTTATCTAATATAGCTAGCCAGTGAAAAGGTTAGCGAATAAGTTTCTAGTACAAAAAGTTGAAGGGAGAACATAATGTTTTCCCTTCAACTTTTTTGTAGCACTGTTCCTGTAGGGTGTTGCGAGGCTGTCTGCTACTTTCAGTAAATTGTGGACCATTGCCACAATCCTAAACTAGCCGTCAACCTTCTCCAACCCCTCGCAAGGAAACCTACGGAACGTCCGATGTCCTTTCAATATATAAGATGAATATATGCGCGTACGCACGCTTACGGAACTGAGGAGCGTTATTCAACGAAAAAAGCCTTTTCGCATGATCTAACGGAACTACAGGCACTTATTGACACTTTTTTGTATATTTATTAAGTGATTTTTCCTAATAGAGCCTCTCAGTTCCTTTAGAATCTCAATATTGGTAAATTACCCGTAATAAGGCTTCCTAGTTCCGTTACAAACCGTTCACGACAATCGAACGTCTAATCGATAGTCTAGTTTTCACTGATTATTTGAAATGTCTCTTCGGCAGTCTCTTCGAGAGTTCCAAAAAACAGTATCTTCTTAAGTTGTCTACCTTACGGAATGGTGCAATTCATGAGCAAGCTTGCAAGCCAACGAGCTAGTAGCGCTTGACCGCACCTTGCACAGTATCTTGTATTGGCAGGAGAAACAGTGCCACAGCCTTTGCATAGTAAGGACGCGTTGTCATCAATTGGTATAGACAGTTCGTGGTATTGAGCATATTTCGATATGGTTTCTTCAATAACAGGATTCATTAATTTAACCGCAAGTAATTCGTCTCCCATTCCTTTTTTTAGCAGAAGATATAGTAACAACAGACCGATAGCCCCGATGATAATCATTCCAAATAAGTTTCCGATATGTTCATTGTCCCAAAGCGCATGTAAACTGATGCTAGTGAGCAATATCCCTATCATGATTAAGGAATTATGTTTAGAACATTCCATATCTGAACGTAATAAGCTTTTTCTGTGCAAACCGTACCATAAGCCTGCCGCTGCAATAGCGGTCCATGTGCCGTGTCCAAAAGGTGAAAGCAGTGCGCGAACCCACAAAACAGCCAGCATATCAGCAGCAGTACCTTGTTGTAAATATGTCCAGCCATATAGAATACTTTCTACAGCATGATTCTTCGATTACACTCACATTGAATCTTATAGTTACACTATAGCTCTGTTATTGTTTCGGGTCTGTAATATCTATTACAGATATAATAAATTGGTTTGACAAGACATTATAAAAAGAAATGAGTAAAACCTGCGCGTAGGTAGCTATTAGCTACAGCGCGCAGGCTATACTCATTTCCCCACAAATTCATGGAGTTGTTCAATATGAATTAATACAATTTCAAGTATGCATAAAGCAGGTTAACTTAATGACTTGTTTCCTCATAGTCATTCGATACTTTCCATACGTCGAACAGCTTTAACAGAAGGCTGAATATAATCGCCACTACTGTAGCAAGTGACATGCCAGACATTGCAAAATCACCAATTTTAAGCGTAACGCCGCTTAAGCCGACAACAAGCACGACAGTTGTAAGATATAGGTTGGAAGGCTTACTGTAGTCTACTTTTGATTCAATAAGCATACGGAAGCCGGATGCAGCAATGACTCCGAATAGCAATAGGGACACGCCACCCATAACCGCTTCTGGTATGTTAGCGATTAGCCAAGAAAATTTACCTAGGAAGGACAAGAGTATAGCGATAACAGCAGCTATTCCGATGACGAAGGTTGAGAACACACGAGTAATTGCCAAGACTCCGATATTTTCTCCATACGTTGTATTTGGCGTTGAGCCAACAAAGCCTGAGATTATCGTGGAAATCCCGTTACCAAGCAAGGAGCGATGTAGTCCAGGGTCTTTGGATAAATCTTTGCCTACAATATTGCTCGTAACAACGAGATGTCCAATATGCTCAGCAATGACGACGAGTGCCGCTGGAGCAATCGTTGCAATTGCTACCCAATTAAACGTAGGCGATGTTAATGTAGGTGAGCTAAAGAACGACGCCTTACTGAACCCTACAAAGTCTAGGCCCATAAATATCGCTAGTACATATCCGAATATAATCCCGAATAGGATTGGGATAATGCGCATAAATCCTCTAAACAGAACAGAGCCAAGTACTGTAACTGCTAAAGTAGCAACAGATAGGATAATGGTATTCGGATCCATCGTCCAATCAGGTGGAGCATCATCTGGTGCAATCCAGCCGGCCATTTTAGCAGCAACTGGTACAAGCTCTAGTCCAATAATTGCAATGATTGCACCCATCGCAGCAGGAGGGAAGACGACGTCAATCCATTTTGTACCTACTTTAGCGACGACAATTGCAACAATCGTAAAAATAACACCGACAATTATGAAGCCACCGAGAGCATCGGAATAGCTACCACCAGATTCTTTCGTTATTACTGCAGTAGCTGGAGCGATGAAGGCAAAGCTAGAACCGAGGTAGGCAGGAATTTTTCCTTTACAGATGAGTATGTACAGCAGTGTGCCGATCCCATTCATTAATAAGCAGATCGCCGGATCGACACCTAAAATATTCGGTACAAGCACAGTAGAACCGAACATTGCAAAAAGATGCTGAAGACCAAGCAAAAGTGACATTGGAAGTGCGGGGTGTTCATTAACTCCAATTGCTTTGCGCATGAGTTTAATAGCTCCTTTTATATTATTGTTTTGAATCCTTCATGATTCTACATTAGCTTTTATCAATCGACAAGAACTTTTATCACATAATATTTGTACTTTCTCACTTATTGTTCACATTTTCTTAAAAAAAGATGAGCTATAAGTGAATTATGATTCGTAGTACATAAAATAAGAGTGTTGGACAGGTTCAATTTGCGCACGCCACCAGCCATCGTATACAATAAATATGACACGTTTTTAGTGACCTGCTTAAGAGGTAGGACAAGTGAGGAGATTACTGATGGAAAATTATCAGATCATTTCGAACCAGGTAGAGCAATTCAAGCGTCTTAGAGAAGATGTTACAAGAGTGATGATGATGTATCAGTTTGCGCTTAATGAGCTTGAGACAAAGATCGAAATTCTAAAAGAAGAGTTCCAGTTACTGCATGATTATAATCCAATTGAACATACAAAATCTCGTGTAAAAGCGTTTGATAGCATAATCGGTAAAATTCAACGAAAAGGTCTCCCGTTTTCTCTTGAAAGTATTCGTAACGGTATTAAGGATGTTGCAGGAATTCGGATTACATGCTCATTTATATCAGATATTTATCATATTCAAGAAATGCTGGAGAAGCATTTTGACGTTGAGATCTATGAAGCGAAGGACTATATTGAAAATCCTAAGCCTAATGGCTATCGTAGCCTGCATCTAATCGCGGGTGTTCCTGTTGTGATGACAACAGGTAGAGAAATGGTCTGTGTAGAAATTCAAATTCGTACGATTGCGATGGACTTCTGGGCAAGTCTTGAGCATAAAATTTTCTATAAGTACGACGAGGCTGTGCCTACCCATCTTATTCATGAGCTAAAGCAAGCTGCAGATGCTGCTAATGTGCTCGACAAGCAGATGGAAAGATTGCATAAAGAGATTACAATTATTAAGGAAAAGCAAAATCACGATGAAGGTGATGAGTTTACGAAGTTGATCTTATCGCAGGTTGGCCAATCCAACTTGAAGCTACCGCCTATTATCGAACAAGAAATTAGTCAACATCTGAATGGCAATTCTAAATAAAGAGAAATTTATCCAATAGCAATAGACAGATGCTAGAATGTTTAGTAGGATAGTATGCATATTATATTAGCATCACATGTGCTAAACATAGGGGTTGAGGTCGATGTTACCACTTGGATCCAAAGTTGTGTTTGTAGAGGATCAGTTTGAGCAGAAGCTTCCGATCGGCGAGTATGGGTACATCATAGCATATGATCGCAATGCTGATAATGTATTTGACTATGTTGTGCGTGTCCCTGCGCTGAATCGCAACTTTGCTGTACCAGAGGAAGATATTGAACTAGAATCTGAGATTATGAAGCAAGAAGCTGAGAAAATAGAAAAAGCCGCACTTATTGATTATGCACTTGCAACTCATAATGAAAAGCTATTTCACTATGTTATGAATGGTGAAGTAGAAGATACGCCAGAGGAAGCTGATGCAGCACCAATGACTGGTGATGAATTTATCCGTCAAATTAATTTGAAAGCTTGGATATAGCAAAACAAGAAACAAAGCTAAGGAGCAGTTTCAGCCATTCGTGGCCGGTCTGCTCCTTTTGCTGTGTTAAGTCATTGCTATATTAGGCGAGAGCAGGATATAATATAAGGCATGAATGTACATAAGATTTAGCGTAATTATTACGAAAAAACGTGCATTGCAAGGATAGAAATGACTAAGGAGAGTAGTGGAATGAGCATAACATTGAAAGATGTTGAACATGTAGCGAATCTTGCTCGCTTAGAGCTGTCGGATGCGGAAAAGTCACAGTTTACGGATCAGCTAAATGCGATTTTGAAATATGCTGAAAAGCTAAATGAGCTGAATACAGATGATGTAGAACCAACAAGTCATGTATTCGAGCTTGTTAACGTCATGCGCGAAGATGTGCAGAAGGAATCCTTGCCAATTGAACAGGTACTACTGAATGCACCAGACGAAGAAGATGATCAGATCAAGGTACCAGCGGTAATTGAATAATTGGAGAAATTGAAGGGAGGAACTTCTGTTGTCACCTTTTGAATTAAGTTTACAGGAAGTAGGAGCGAAGCTAAGAAGCAAGGAACTGTCGGTTACCGAGCTTGTTGATGCTTCCTACAAGCGTATTGCACAAACAGATGATACGATTAAAGCATTTATTACATTAAACGAGCAAGAAGCACGCAAGCAAGCGGGCGAGCTCGATCAAAAGCTTGCAAGTTCAGAGGCGCAGGGTGCGCTATTCGGTTTGCCTGCTGGAATAAAGGACAATATCGTTACAGAAGGGCTGCTAACAACATGTGCTAGCCAATTTCTGAATAATTATAATCCGATCTATGATGCTACGGTTACTCGTAAGCTGCGTGATGCAGGAACGGTAACAATCGGTAAGCTGAATATGGACGAGTTCGCGATGGGTGGTTCGAATGAGAACTCCAGCTTCTATGCAACTCGCAATCCTTGGAACAGCGAATATGTACCGGGTGGTTCTAGCGGTGGCTCGGCAGCAGCCGTTGCGGCTGGACAAGTTTATTTCTCACTAGGTTCTGATACTGGAGGTTCGATTCGTCAGCCAGCTGCTTATTGCGGTATTGTAGGGCTTAAGCCTACATATGGCTTAGTATCTCGTTTTGGTCTCGTAGCGTTTGCTTCATCACTTGACCAGATCGGACCATTAACGAAAAATGTTGAGGATGCAGCTCATGTGCTTCAAGCAATCGCGGGCTATGATGCAAGTGATACTACATCTGCTAATGTTGCTATCCCTAACTATAGTGAAGCTTTGACAGGTGATGTAAAAGGGCTTCGTATCGCAGTGCCTAAGGAGTATCTAGGTGAAGGTATCGATCCTCGCGTGAAAGAAGCAGTGATGAATGCTCTAAAAACATACGAATCTCTTGGCGCAACATGGGAAGAGGTTTCACTGCCGCATACCGAGTATGCGATTGCTACGTACTATTTGCTTGCTTCATCTGAGGCATCCTCTAACCTTGCGCGCTTTGATGGCGTACGTTATGGCGTTAGAGCAGACAATCCGGAAAATCTAATTGATCTATATCGTAAATCACGCTCTCAAGGCTTCGGTCCAGAGGTGAAGCGCCGTATTATGCTCGGCACATATGCGCTAAGCTCCGGTTATTACGATGCATACTACTTGAAGGCTCAAAAAGTACGTACATTGATTAAGCAAGACTTTGATCAAGTATTTGAAAAGTATGATCTCGTTATTGGCCCAACAGCTCCAACTACTGCTTTCCGCATCGGTGAGCAGGTGGGTGATCCATTAACGATGTATTTGAACGATATTTGTACCATTCCAGTTTCTCTTGCTGGTATTCCAGCGATTAGTATTCCTTGCGGACAAGCAGATGGGCTGCCAATCGGTATGCAAATTATCGGTAAAGCATTCGATGAATCAACTGTATTGCGTGCGGCTCACGCATTTGAAGCGAATACTGAATTTCACAAGCAGCGCCCAACGCTATAAGCTCTGCGTGATGACGAAAGGATAGATGAAAATGACTACGAACAAATATGAGACGGTCGTAGGCCTAGAGGTTCACGTTGAGCTGCATACGAACAGTAAAATTTTCTGTGGCTGCTCGACTGAATTTGGCGCGCCTGCGAACTCGCATACATGTCCGGTATGCCTTGGTCATCCGGGCGTACTTCCAGTATTGAATCGTCAAGCCGTTGAATATGCGATGAAAGCATCGATGGCGTTGAATTGCCAAGTGGCAGATATAAGCAAATTCGACCGCAAAAACTATTTTTACCCGGATTCTCCGAAAGCTTATCAAATTTCTCAATATGACCAGCCGATCGGTGAGCATGGCTATATTGATATTGAAGTTAATGGTGAGACGAAGCGTATCGGGATTACACGTGTTCACTTAGAAGAAGATGCAGGTAAACTGACGCATATTGATGGTGGCTATGCATCTTTAGTGGACTTCAACCGTGTTGGAACTCCATTGATTGAAATTGTATCTGAGCCGGACATTCGTACGCCTGAGGAAGCAAAGGCGTATCTTGAAAAGCTTCGTTCCATTATGCTTTATTGCGATGTTTCTGACGTGAAGATGGAGGAAGGCAGCATGCGTTGCGATGCTAACATTAGCTTGCGTCCTTATGGTCAGGAACAATTCGGTATTCGTGCGGAATTAAAAAACATGAACTCCTTGCGTAACGTAGTGCGAGGTCTTGAATATGAGCAAATTCGTCAAGCAGAAATATTGGATGCAGGCGGCGAGGTTGTTCAGGAAACGCGCCGTTACGACGATGCATCTGGCAAAACGTTCTCAATGCGCGGCAAGGAAGAAGCACATGATTATCGCTACTTCCCAGACCCTGACCTTGTTAAGATTCATATTAGCCAAGAGTGGAAAGATGCTGTGCATGCATCAATTCCTGAGCTTCCGGATTCTCGTAAGGCGCGTTATACAGCGGAATATGAGCTTTCTAGCTATGATGCAGAGGTGATTACATCCTCTATTGTGCTTGCGGATTTGTTTGAAGAAAGCTTGAAGTATACGAAGGATGCGAAAGGTGCAGCCAACTGGATCATGGGTGATCTGTTAGGCTACTTGAATCAGAACAACAAGGAGTTGTCTGAAGTAGCATTGACTGGACAAGGGCTTGGTGAAATGCTGGAGCTGCTTGCCAAAGGCACGATTAACGGCAAGATCGCAAAAACTGTCTTTAAGACGATGCTTGAAACAGGAAAGCTGCCACAACAAATCGTTGAAGAGCAAGGGCTTGTTCAAATCAGTGATGAAGGTGCGCTTCTAGCCATTGTTGATGCGGTTATCGAACGCAATCCTCAGTCCGTTGAAGATTATCGTGCGGGTAAAGAGAAAGCGATCGGTTTCCTTGTTGGTCAATTAATGAAGGAAACGAAGGGGAAAGCTAACCCTGCGCTGGTAAATAAATTGCTAGTAGACCGTCTTCAGCTTTGATCACGATGTATCACTGAATGTTTATTCGGCGTCGAATATTGAATTCAGCTAGGGTCTTCCGGTACTCACGTACACAATACGTACGCTGCGTTCCTCATTCCCCTAGCTTCATCCAATCTTCTCGGTGCTGAAAGCTGAAGCTCAGCTTTGATCACGATGTTATATAGTTAGCTTATTCGGCATCGAATATTGAATTCAGATAAGGTCTTTCGATGCTCACGTACACAATACGTACGCTGCGCTTCTCAGACCTCATCTTCATCCAATCTTCTCGGTGCTGAAAGCTGAAGCTTAGCTTTGATCACGATGCATTAATGAATGATTACTCGATGTCGAATATCAGCCGAGATTTCCGATGCTCACGTACCAAGTACGTACGTTGCGCTTCTCAATCTCTAGCTTCATCCAATCTTCTCGGTGCTGAAAGCTGAAGCTTTTGCTTACGATGTATCACTGATTAATTAGTCGATGTCGAATATTGGATTGAGCGCCGAAGTTATACTGAACAATTTGTGTGCATAACCTATAGAATTAGACAATTGTACTGCGCGATTTCATTATGAGATCGCGCAGTCGTACTATTGTCGATGCATTATCATTATTTATACAGAAGGAGTACTTGCATGCTCGCAGCAATGGATAGCCCATGGTTTATTACCGAATATGAAATTCTTATACGTTTAATGGTTGCGCTCCTGCTTGGAGGAATGGTCGGCTTTGAGCGTGAACAGCATAATCATGCGGCAGGATTCCGAACCAATATACTTGTATGCGTTGGCGCTTGCTTAATGATGCTACTGTCGATCTACGGCTTTTCTGATTTCGTAAATGAATGGAATGTGCGTGTTGATCCAGCGCGTTTAGCTGCCGCAGTTATTACAGGGGTAGGTTTTTTAGGAGCCGGTACGATACTCTTTACAGGCAAGAAAATTTCAGGTCTGACAACTGCTGCATCTTTATGGGTTGTAGCTGCGATTGGTCTTGCGGTCGGTGCGGGCTTTTATTTCGCTTCTGGTGCGGTAACAGTAATGGTGCTGTTAACGTTATGGTTGTTTAATAAGTTGGAGCAGCGCTTCATTCGTAATAAAAAGGAATACATTATTCATTTGTTATGTGATGATCGTGCTGCATTGATGAAAACAACGCAGGAGAAGCTAAAGGAGCATCGAGTCGCTTTGCACAAGCTTACATTAGCGGATGCAGATAGCAGTAAACTGGAACATGTTGAAGAGTTCAAACAAAAATTAATTATGATTACACTTTATGTTGATATTGAACGAAAACAAAATGAAGCGATGCTGTCGTTAGTTCATGATTTGAAGCAGGTGGAGGGCGTTCGTTGGATCGAGTACGAGTAAAACGTAACTATTGGTTGATCGCTAGCCTGGCAGTTATACTGCCAGGCCTTGGTCATTGGCTGATCGGAAAACGAGATAAAGCGATATTTATTACAAGCAGTTTTCTATTCCATATAACCCTTGCATATACTTTGTTACATATGGTCGTTATTGAGCAGCCATTAAGTGTTGCTTATTTAATGATTGTTGTGCCATATCACTATTTTTATGCAATCTTCGACAGTTTGCAGACAGCACACCATAAGTATCACTATACGTCAGCGTGGAAGCTTTGGTTGTCTAGCTTACTACTACTTTTGGCATCAGCTCTATGGATACCTCTCGATCTGATGTATCCTTTCAAGCAGCTTGTCATCAAGTTATATCCTTCAATTCTGCTAGTAGGCATAGCCTGCTATATGCTCTTTAATCCATCTAGCCATAAAAATGGAAAGCTGTATATCGCCAGAGTTAGTACAGCGTTGCTACTCATTAATCTTGTAGTTTTACTTATATTGCAGCAGTTTGCCCCGATCCAATGGAAGAACTGGATATACGTTGTTCCTGTAATTGTGCTAGTTGAGTTAATCGCACTACTGTTGTATCGATTTCGAAAGGATGTAAAATCAGGTTATGCTTTAGATTTTTGGGGGATATGCATTGCAGCAATATTTGTTGTAAGCTCTTACTTCGTTGTCGAGTATAGTGATTATCCTGCCCAATTGCTGGAAAGCTTCCATGCGCCAGTTATTGATCAGGAGCAACTGGACGGAGAAATGGGTTTTAGGTATGAGTTGCCACCGATTAAGGTGCCGGTAAGTGAGCTGGATTCATTTCAGCTGCGTCACCTCAACGGCTATGTGCGAGTTCAAGCTGGTGATGTTGAAGATGTAACCATTATTCCAGTATTATACGTCAATTCTTCAGATGAACAGCAGGCGCTAGACGTAAAGACTCAAACAAGCATTGATGTGAAGTTTAATGAAGGGTTATCGATCGAAACGCTGTTGCCGCGCTATAGTCTGAATCAATATCCACGGCTGAATATGACGATTATTGTTCCTATCTCTCGCCGCTTTGTGAAGGATGTTAATATTCGTGTTGAACACGGGGCTGCAGTAGTTCGGGATTTTGTCGCAACGAATGCGATACAAGTCGAGAGCAATTCTGCATCGATACATCTGCGCAATCTAATCGGTAAAGTCAGTACTACTACGAAACATGGGACGATTTATATGAAGGATGTAGTAGGTAATATCGCTGCTCAAAGTAAGAAAGGTGATATTACGATAATACATCCTACAAGAGAAGTGGCTGCAACTGCATTAAACGGGGAGTTATACGTTCAGGTGAAGCAGTTGAATGGAGACATGAGCTTAACTGCCACTGTTGGAAGTATGCAGGTAGCATTACCTAAGAAATCAAATTATTATTTACATGCTAAGGTAGCTTTTGGAAAAGTTAACTATGGCACCCTTCGTAAAAAAGGTGTAAAGGAGCTCACATACCGCAAAGGAACGGGCAAGTATGCGATTGAGTTGTATGCATCCGATTATATTATGCTGCGAGATGAGATTTAGTCGATTCATTGACAAAAGATTAGAACTAAACGTACAATAGAATTATTATTAAAAAGAAAGGCGTGAGGGGAATGATTGCCAACGTGCAATTGGCGTTAGAACAATTGAAAACGAACGGCGTGCGTATGACCCCGCAGCGACACGCTATTTTAAGTTTTCTGATGGATACGAAATCGCATCCAACTGCTGATGATATTTACAAGGCATTATCACCAACGTATCCAAGTATGAGCGTTGCAACAATTTATAATAATTTGCGTCTATTTGTAGAAGCGGGTTTAGTTAGAGAGTTGACTTATGGAGACGATTCCAGCCGCTTTGATGCGGATTTATCAGATCATTATCATGCCATTTGTAAAAGTTGCGGATCTATCGTAGATTTCGTACACCCACCGCTTGTTGAGGTTGAACGCACAGCATCAGAGAGCACAGGCTTCGTCGTACAAGGTCACCGAATGGAAATCTACGGGTTATGTCGTTCTTGTAGCCCAGAGCAACATTAAACGAACAAATTGAAACATTAATCTATGAACGTGCAGAGCGGCGATATATACTCGCTATTTTGCACGTTTTTAATTAGGAGAGAGAATTATTATATGACACAGCAGCAGTTCCCGCCGCGACGAAGGAATCGTCGTCGTGGTGGCGTGTATTGGTTTGTATTTGCCCTGGCCTTAGTTATCACTTGTACTATTGGTTACATTAAGCTGGTTCCTTCTTTTGAACAACAAGAAGTAGCCTATTCTTATGAACATCCTATTTATTATAATGGTGAATTGCAGGAGTATGGCGCATTAATTCAAGATGAGCATATTAAGTTGCCGCTTCCGTTGCTCGACGAAATGTTGAAGGATTCACCCATCTATTATGAAGCGGAAACGAATACGTTAGTACTAACAACGCTAGATAAGGTTCTGCGCTTTAAGACAGAATCACTTAATGCTTTATTGAACGAAAAAAGCTATGAATTGACTATTACCGCACAGGTAGAAGATGATACTGTATTCATACCAGCCGAACTTATCGAGCAGCTGTATGGACTGCATATCGAACAGATGGATGGCATAATCGCATTATATGATGCAGAGTTTTCCGTAGAAACCGCCGCGATTACTCGTAAAAATGGTACACCGCTGCGTACGGAGCCGAGTATAAAAAGTGCTTATTATCGGGAGCTTGAACCTGGTGAAAAGCTGTTGGTGTGGGAAAAAGGTGAGGATTGGAGTAAAGTCCAAACGATAAGTGGGACTCAAGGCTATGTTAAATCCGCTCATATTGAGCAAGGAGAAACGATCGTTTATACGCCTAACATTGACAAATATGAAGGACTAGAGCATGATCTCTCAGGTAAAATGATTAATTTGACATGGGAAGCAATCTATAACAGGCAGCCTTCATTAGCTAGCATGCCGAGCATGGAAGGGATGAATGTTGTTAGCCCAACTTGGTTCGAGCTTGTTGATGCAGAAGGAACGATTCAAGGTAAGGCAACTCATGAGTATATGGAGTGGGCTCATAAGCGAGGATACCAAGTATGGGCGCTGTTCAGCAATGGCTTTGAGCCTGATCGTACAAGCGCTGTACTTGCCAGCACTGAGAAGCGATTTGCTATGATTCAGCAGCTTGTTGCATTTGCTCAGCTGTATCAGCTCGACGGCATTAATATTGATTTCGAGAATGTGTACACCGAGGATAAAGAGAACCTTGTCCAGTTTGTTAAGGAAATGATGCCTATTATGCATGAGCAGGGCCTCGTTGTATCGATCGATGTTACTCCGAAGTCAACCAGTGAGATGTGGTCACTATTTTTAGATCGTCAAGCATTAGGTAAGCTTGTAGATTATATGATGATTATGGCATATGACGAACACTGGGCTTCTAGTCCTAAAGCAGGCTCGGTTGCTTCATTGCCTTGGGTCGAGCAGTCTATTAAGCGTATTATCGAAGAAGATCTAGTGCCTTCTGAAAAGCTAATACTAGGTATGCCATTCTACACGCGCGTATGGTCCGAGGAAACGCTTGAGGACGGATCAACAAAGGTGAGTTCTAAAGCGATTGGAATGACAAAAGCTGAGGAGCTCATAAAAGAACATGAATTAACACGAGAATTAGATGAAGCAAGTGGACAACATTATGTAGAATATGTGGAAGATGGAATTAAACAACGGATTTGGCTCGAAGATGAGCTTTCTGTAAAGGGACGTATTGCTCTCGTGCATAAGTACAAGCTGGCAGGTGTAGCAACTTGGACCCGCTCATTTGCTAAGGATGAGATATGGGCGGTTATGGATGAGCAACTGAATCAATAACGCACTTATATAATAGCGGAAGTTCAAAATGTCCCCCCTTTGATCACGCACTTATATAATAAGTTAGAGACTTAGAATGAAAAACCCCCGATAAGATGACCTTTTGAAGTGTCTATCTTATCGGGGGTTTTTACGGTTTCTAGCGTTTTTGCTGTAACTATGTACTAGCGAATAGGAGCTTGCTGTGAATGATCATTAATGTTTACATCGGCTGTTGGCATAGAATTTGCTTGATCTGGATCGAGTGTTAATATCGTCTTGCAATACATACAACGATCAGTTTTTCCAAGCATTTTTGTTGGTCGATTACATTCAGGGCATTGAAGCATTGTAGCACTTGTAGACATCATTCCTGCCCAAAAATAAATCGCCACGCTTACGAATAAGGCAATCATTCCAAGTACTAGGAAGAATGCGGCAATAATTTTACCAACATCTCCAAACAAAAGAATGCCGCCTGTACCAAGGATCATGACCCCCATTCCGACGAGCGTAAAGATCATTCCCCATAACCGAAACTCATTGATTTTTGCTGTTTTGAAAAATATGTTTTTCATTAAGGTACTCCTTTCTGAAGTACAAAGCTTATTAATAGATCACAATTAAAAAAGACAAAACATTTCAAATTCAAGCAGGAATCAACTTATCATTGTCGAACAATTTTTAGTGTCTGCAATTTCATATTATATCGTATAACATTGCGATAAGCTATACGGAGGCAGTAGTGGAGGATATAAAAAAACATTTACTTGAAAGATATGAAGCAAGCTCAGATGTTCAAGGATTGGTGCTGATGCATAATACAGAGCGATTCCCATTTCATACGAATGAATATGTTTATTATGTTTTGGTTGTATCCTCGCTTAATTCCATCATGCGCAAGATTGAGCATTTAGAAATAGAGAATGAGCGAGTTTTTATTCGGACCGTACATATCAGTGATATTGAAAATCCTTCTGTCAGTTTTAGTCGATATCATCTGATGGATTGGCTCGTTACAGGTGAGATTATTGCCGATCCACAAGGTACGCTACATGAGCTAAAGGAGCAAATATTGCAATTTCCTGAAGAGCTTCGTAATCAGCGAAAGCTAAAAGCCTATACAGGATTTCTCGAAACTCTATTTCATGCAAAGCGTAATTTGACAGAGGGGAATACACTCGATGCTTACTCTGAAATTTTAGTTGCAATTCATCATTGGGCACATATCGTGCTGATTGAAGAAGGGCTTCACCCAGAGTTGACGGTTTGGAAGCAGCTAAGAAAAGTACATCCTGGAATTTATAAGCTGTATGAAGAGCTTATTGCAAGTCCGGAGTCGATTGATCAGCGTGTAGAGCTTGTGATGCTTGCTTGCGAGTTTTCTGTAATGAGTAAAATGAAAGATTGCTGTACTTATTTAATTGAACTAATGAAGGAAAAAAAAGATGCGTGGAGTATTTCGGAATTGCAGCAGCATCCCAAATTACGTTATATAGCAGAAGATATTACTTTAGTCGTTCAAAAGTTAGTGCAAGGACATCTTCTTAAGGAAGTCGCAACCTTTAACAACGATCAGATTGATGAAGTTCTCGAGCTTAGATATATGTTGCCCTAAGCTTTCTAAGTGTACATGGCAGTCAGCTCGCAAGGCTGAACTGCCTGTTTTTTAAGAATGGAAAGGTTCTTTTATAAGGGGAAACAAAAACTTTCGACTTTTTTCGCGAAAGGTGTTGACTTCTATAGTCGATCTATGATAAATTACATCTTGTCGCTTCGAGCGGTGTGAAAAAAACGAAATTAACGAAAAAGATTTTTTCGAAAAAAACACTTGCAAAGAACGATGGAAATATGATATATTATTCTTTGTCGCCGCGAGAGATCGTGAGAGACAAACGAAACAAAAAAGTTCGCATCGAATCCGAATTAAGATAAGGTGAGAACGACATTGTTCCTTGAAAACTGAACAACGAGTAAGAACTGCCATCAACAATTCAACCCCGTTGGGTTGTTGATAAAAAGCGAAATAAATGAGCAATCAAACACTTTAATGGAGAGTTTGATCCTGGCTCAGGACGAACGCTGGCGGCGTGCCTAATACATGCAAGTCGAGCGGACTTGATGGAGTGCTTGCACTCCTGAGAGTTAGCGG
>Ga0160455_100331_pt1 | contig 28578 bp, 21 predicted proteins | sample HID1972I_E6MG_FD_108206 | JGI IMG/M metagenome (GOLD analysis project Ga0160455, IMG submission 108206) | Enriched pill bug-associated microbial communities from UW Madison campus, WI, USA - HID1972I_E6 MG | ecosystem: Host-associated > Arthropoda: Insects > Digestive system > Unclassified ... | reverse complement strand
TAGTCCCTTCAGTTCCAGGCGGGTGCGCGCAGGGACCCGCTGCTGGTGGCGGCAACGTCATGCGCGGGCGCGCGACACGCGTGCCGTATCAGTCCTGTGTGTCCGACGGGTCCAGCGCGGCCCGGCGTGCGTGGAAAACCTCCGGTGCCTGCGGCTTGATGAACACGGCGACCAGTTCGGGATAATCGCGTTTCACGGTTTTTTCGATGCGGGTAATGCACGCCTCGATCTGCGGGGTGGTGCGGTCGTCCTCGAACTCGGCGCTGAGCATCGCGATCACCTGGTCCGGGCCCATCTGCATGGTCGTCACGCCGTTGGCACTGCGCAGGTCGGCATCGGCATTGGCGACGTCCAGGATATGCCGGGCTACGTGCGGCTGAGCGGGTTCGCCCACCAGCAGCCCCTTCGTTTCGCGTGCCAGCAGGAACGCCGTCATCGCGAGCACCATGGCGATGCACAGCGAGGCCACACCATCCAGCACCGGCATCTCCAGCAGTTGCGCGGCCAGCAGGCCGGTCGCCGCGAACCCCAGGCCGAGCAGGGCGGCGCTGTCTTCCAGCAGCACGGTGAACGTGGACGGATCCTTGCTGCGACGGAAGGCTTCGAAATAGCCCATCGAGCCTTTGCGGGCACGAAATTCGCGCAGTGCGATCCACCACGAAGTCCCTTCGAACAGGAACGAGATGCCCAGCACGATGTAACTGACGGCATGGTTGCTGGCCGGTTCCGGGTGGCGGATATGCTGGATGCCTTCATACGCGGACACGCCGGCGCCAGCGGCGAACACCAGCAGCGCCACGATGAAGCTCCAGAAGTAGAGTTCCCGCCCATGGCCGAAGGGATGGGTGGTATCCGGTTTCTGCTCGGCGCGATGCAGGCCATACAGCAGCAGGAGCTCGTTGATGGTATCCACCAGCGAATGCACGCCCTCGCTGAGCATCGCCGAGCTGCCGGACAGCCAGGCGGCGACGAATTTGGCTACCGCTATGGCGAGATTGCCCACCAGCGCGCCATAAACGACGAGACGGGAGCCGGACGGAGTGGCCATGGCGCAGGATGGGGGCGGGCGGACCCCCATCATCCGCAGGCGGATGTCCGGGCGGTGTGCAGGGCCCTGCCGCATACGCTGCAGCGCCCTGCTCGCCGCTCCACCGATGGCCTGCCGCCTGGCCTATCGCTCGAAACGTTTCCGTCCGCGTGCCACCGTCATCCGGTGCGTACCGGCGACGGCCGTGCTGCGCTGCTTGACGCCTTGCATGAAGACCCACTCGCCGCTGACCTTTTCCGGGCGTATGTCGATCATCATGTAGCCACGCTGGCTGGTGTCGGCCCACTCCAGTTCCGGATTGGTTTCCACGAAGGCGCGTGCCACCTGCCTGGGATCCACCCCCATGCTTTTTTCCATGCCATGTGAGGTCACGCTGTGGCCGGCGAATTCCACGCCTGCCGGCCGTCCATCTTCCAGCAGTGAATAGGCCCACGCGTTGTGGCTGTCGCCGGAAAGCATCACCAGTTCGGCATCGGCCTGCTGTGCGGAGTGCAGCAGGCGTGAGCGCGCGGCGGGGTAGCCATCCCAGCGGTCCATCCACATCGGCACGCCCTGGCGGGAACCACGCACGTCGCGACGGAATTTTTCCAGCACCCTGGCGCCGGCCTGCGGGGCCACCCAGTCCACCGTCTGTTCCGGCATCAGCGTGCGTCCCAGGATGGTGCCCATGCCCACCAGCTGCCATGTGCCACCCGCACCGTTGCGCTGGAACTGCGTGGCCAGCCAGTGCTCCTGCACGGAGCCGAGCATGGTGGCGGCGGGGTCCTGCCAGGGGCCATCGCGGAAGGCGCGCAGCGCGGCGTCGGGATCGATGCCGGCATGCGCCTCGGCCAGTGCCGCGTAAGCCGGACGCGTGCGCGCCAGCAGGCGGGATTCGGTGCGGTAAAGCGTGGCCAGCTCGCCGATGGCATAGGCTTTCCACGGTTCTTCGGATACCGGCATCCATTCGCGATAAGCCTGCATCGCCGCAGCCCGACGCAGGCTCCAGTCGCCTTCGCTGGCAGGCTGGTGGTTCTGTGCGCCACCTTCCCAGCTGTCGTTGGCACTTTCATGGTCGTCCCACAGGGCCACCATCGGTGCCACCTGATGCAGCCGCTGCAGGTCCGGGTCGGCCCGGTAGCAGGCCAGGCGCAGGCGATAATCGGCCAGCGAGACCATTTCATGGTCATGCGCGGGCATCACCTCGCGGCCGGCGATGCGCTCATCGGCGCGGTACGAGCCGATGCCGTACTCATACACGTAATCGCCAACGTGCAGCCACAGATCCAGATCGTCGCGCGCTGCGGCATGGGCATAGGCGTTGAACCAGCCTACGGGCAGGTTGGAGCAGGAGAACACGGCCAGGCCGAAGCGGGGCACCGGCCCGGCCGGAAGGGTGCGCGTGCGGCCCGTCGGTGAGCGTTGGCCATCCGGTGCGATGAAGCGGTACCAGTAGGTAGTGGCCGGCTGCAGGCCATCCACGCTGAGCTTGGCGGTCCAGTCGCGCCAGGCGCCGGTGTGGATGCTGCCGCCGCCGACCACGCGGGTGAAGTCGCTGTCCAGCGCGATTTCCGCCTGCAGCAGGACCTCGTCGATGCCGGCGGCCGGGACGTAGCGCGTCCACAGCAGCATGGCATCCGCGGCGGGTTCGCCGCTGGCCACGTTGTGGCTGAATCCATGCGCGGCGAGCGTGCTGGCTGCCAGTGCGCGACCCGCCGGCAGCAGCAGGGCGCCCAGTCCCAGGGCACCGCCGATGAGCAGGCGGCGGCGGTCGATGTCGATGGCCATGGTGTCGTCCCCGCGCATCAGAAGCGGCCCTTGATGCCGAAGCTCCACATGGAGCCGTACTTGTCGTACATGCGCACACGGCTGCGGACGTTGGAGTAGGTGATGTCCGGCGCGTCGAAGATGTTGCGGCCGGCGATCTGCAGGTCGAAGTTCTCGGACAGCCTGTAGCTCAGGCTGACATTCCACATCTCGCGCGAAGCGCGGTACAGGATGCCGTTGTCGGCGGTCGTCGGCGTGTTGGACAGCGCGCTGATGCGATAACTGTCCTGGTAGTTGCCGTTCACCTGCAGGTCGAAGCGGCCGTACTTGTAGCCCAGGCCCCAGTTGGCCACCTTCTCCGGCAGGTTCACGCGCGGGCCGTCCGGATTGATGCGGGTGAGGGAACCGCGCAGGCTCAGTCCCTTCCATGCGCCGGGCAGGAAGGTGAGCTGCTGGCTGTACTCCAGGATCAGGCCGTCATTGGTGCTGGTACCAGGCACGTTGCCGGCGCTGACGAACTGGTAGCCGGGATACTCATCCGGAGCGAAGCCCACGTCTTCGGGATTCACGGTGAAGCCAGTGGCCTGCATGTCTTCGATATCCAGCCGGTAATACGACATGCCGACTACGCCAGCCGGCTCCAGGTAGTACTGCAGGCCAGCGAAATACTTGACCGAATGCTCCGGTTTCAGCTCGGAATTGGGCACGGTGACGATGCCGTTGTCTTCGTTGATGCTGACCACGCCGCCGAGGTTCCCGTAATCCGGACGCAGGATGGACTGGCTGAAGGCCAGCTGGCCCACCAGGCGTTCGTTGAAGTCGTACTTCATGCCGCCGCTGAGGAAGAAATCGTCATAGCGTCCCTTGCGCGTGGCATAGGTGGGCCGGCCATCCACGCAGTGGTACTGGTAACAGAGACCTTCCACGGTGCTGGTGGAGTAGCCGGCCGCCGTGACTTCGCTGGCCGGGCGGATCATTGCGGTGCGCGCTTCCGTTTCGGTGCGCTCGTAGCGCAGGCCGAGGTCGAAGCGGGCATTGCCCAGGCGGGTCTGGCCTTCGATGTAGGCGGCGTTGACGCTTTCCTCGATGCGCCGGTTGTTGTCGAACACGCGCTTGAGGTTGCCCACGGTATCGGCGACGAACCATTCCGGATGCGCCTTGTACAGCTCGTACATGGCGTAGTTGTCGTCGGCGCGCCAGCCGAGGGAATTGACGTTGCCCGGGTCGAGGTTGAGGAAGCCGAACTGATAGTCCTGCGTCCACGGCACCGCGGCGGCAGGATCGCGCTGGCTGAGGTCACCGTTGGGGCCGACATACTGGTACTGCTGGTAATGGCTTTCGTCGGTGGTCCATTCGTTGCGACGGGTACCGACGCCGGCCATCAGCGTGAACGGCTGCGGCCCGATCTCCAGTTCCTTCTTCAGGTCGGCGTTGAGTCCGTACTGGCGGTTCTTCGCATCGGACTGGTTGTTGCGCACGTTGTTGCCGATGTCATCGTCGAGGTTGAAATTCGCCGGGTTGCTCCAGTCGCGTCCCGCGGTCTGCTTCAGGTTCCAGGCGGTGGAGTCTTCCGAGGCGCGGTCGGCGGTGAAGCCCAGCCGGGTCAGCCAGCTGTCGGTGCGCTGGAAGAAGCCTTCGTCGCTGTCGCGGAAGTTGAACTCGGAGCTGGACCATGTGCCACGCAGGGTGAAGTCCATGCTCTCGCCCTTGAACTCCAGCTTCGGCGCCAGGGTCAGGGTCGGGGTGCCGGCATAGCGGTGCGAGTACTCGGTACGCAGGCGCGGACCATTGCCGCCGGTGAGGTTGCCCGGGTTGACCACCAGGTGGGTGGAGGTCGAATCCGGGGTGGCCCAGGACGTGGTGGGCGTGCCCAGGTAGAGATAGGTGTACTGGTTGAAGTATTCCACGTCGTACATCGAATAGGCGCTGCGCAGCGACAGCGTCCAGTCGTCGGTGATGCGGAAGTCGGTGCTGAGGTTGGCGGCGGTGCGGCTGGTCATCTTCGGGCCCGGCCGCCACATCAGGCGGTACGGCAGCACGCGTCCGTCCGGGTAGTACGCCCAGTCGGTCTGGATGCGTTCCTGCTGCACATAGTTGGCGTTGTAGCTGGCGTTGAACGCCACGCCGAAGCGGCCATCCATGAACACGTCGCCGTAGCCGAACTGGCCGGAGGGATATACGGTGGCGTGCTTGCGGTCGTCCGGGAAATAGCGGCGCGAGAAGAAGGTGGAATCGGAGGTGGCGACGCCGCCGAGCTGGAACACGATGTCGCGTTTGGTGCGGTCGAAGGCGTACTTGCTGCGCAGGTTGATGTTGCCGGCCGGCGCATCGGCATCCATGCTGGCGGTGAGGGTGTTGTTGAGCTCGATCGCTTCGATGCCGGTCACCGACATCTGTTCGAAGGAGTTCTGCCTGCCCGCGTTGTTGTTGGACGTGGCCGTGGCCATGCGCGCGCCATCCAGGGTGAAGGTGGCGTACTTCGGGTCGAGCCCGCCGATGCGCACTGCGGTGGCATCCACTTCTGTGTAATCCAGCGACAGGCCGGGCATCGACTTCATGAACTCGCCGACGTCGCCCATGGTCAGGGCGCCGTAGGTGTCGGCCGGCACCACGTTCTTGGCATTCATCGCGGCGCGGCGTTCCATGATGGCGATCGAGTCCAGGCCCACCGCCTCGGCGGTGACCTGCATCGTGTCCAGCGTGGTGGCATCCATGCCGGGCGTGCCGGCGGATGCTGCGGCGAGCGCGAAATCGACCATGGTGGCCTGGCCCGGGGTCACCATGGCTTCGATACGTGTTTCCTGCATGCCGGTATAGCGTGCGATCAGCACCACGCGGCCGGCAGGAACGCCGGACAGGCGGTAACTGCCGCCATCTTCGGACCAGGTGGACAGGCGGCTGCCTTCGACGCGGATCTCGGCGTTGCGCACGTATTCGCCGGTGGCGGTATTGAGTACGCGGCCGCGGACGAAGCCGGCCTGCTGCGATTGCGCGGTGGGATCGACCTGCTGCGCGTGCAGCTGCGGGGATGCGGAAAGTGCAAGGACAACGGCGCAGGCAAGCGCCGAGCGGATCGGATGGTTCATGGGTGGTTTCCGATGGCGTTGGGAAGGGAAGAAGGTGGTTGCCGCAGGCGGGCACGAATCAGGGGCGGGCCTGGTCCATCGGCGCGAACGGTGCGTGGTCATCGCCGGTCCAGCGCACCAGGTCCAGGCGCGCGGCATGCTGGTCGCCTTCGCGCAGGTCCGTGGCCAGGTAGAACAGGCCATCGCCGAGCGCCTGCAGGCCGACATCGGCCTTCTGTTGCCAGCCGCGCATGCCGCTGGCTGCGTCGCGCAGGCCGATGCCGGCCAGTGGCAGCAGCAGGCCCTGTTCCTGCCCTGTCGCGCCTTGCGCGGGCACGCCGGTCAGGTCGCCGCGCACCGGATGCGCGCGCGCGTCCACGGCGAACATCGTGTAGTTGGGAAAGGTCGGTTTGCGGCCCTTGTAGACGCCCAGCAGCCAACGCTGCCCGTGCGGATCGTAGGCAAGGTTCTGCACGCCGTAGGTGGTGTTGCCGGTGCGTACGAAGTATTTGCCGCGTGGCATGTCGTCGCCGCTGTGGTGCAGCGCGCTTTCATCCAGCGGGCGCGCCAGCGTTTTCCAGTTCTGGATGTCGTACTGGAGCAGCACCTGGTGGTCATTGTCGGCGCGCGTGATGTCGCCATGGATGCCGTAGGCAACGGTCAGCAGGTTCGTGCCATCGGTGCGGCCGAAGGCGGGACCGAAGCCGACACCGTCGATGCCCGAACACCCATAGCGGTGGCCGGCGGAGAAATCGCGGCCCACTTCCGGCAGCAGTACGGTGGTCAGCACATCGGCTTCGGAGATGTCCATGCCGATGCGGTCCATGCGCGAGGTATCCACCATCGCGACATAGAACGCCTGGGCGTCGCCGTACTCCAGCGATCCATACAGCTGGCCGTCGGCGGAATTGAAATCCATGTCGCCAAAGTGCCCGTGCCAGCCACTGAGCGTGGCCAGCAACTGGCCGTCGAAGTCGTACTTGGCGAGCAGGCGGGTAAAGGAGTAATACACGTGGCCGCGTTCGCGATCCACGGCGATGCCCTGCACGTGTCCGGCATTCCAGGAGCCGGTCTGGAGCTGGCTCGGCAGGGCCGGTGGCGAAGTCGCGTGTGCGGAGCGTATCGGCGAGACAAGCAGAATGGCCAGCAGCAGGGCCGGAAAAAGACGCAGGAGCATGACGGATACCGTGGAAGGGGCCGGAAGCAGGAATTCGCAGGCGCAGTTCGAACGCTGCGTGGAGGACGCGTCACGGCATGGATGCCGTGCAGGCCTGATGGGCGCCGCAAGGCGCTGGTTGCCGGATATCGAACAGGCGGTGCACCCCCCACGCCGATGGCGCCCTGGTCAAAAGTCGCTAGGGTGGGGTGTGAGTGCTACGAGGCTGTGACGTTTTTGATGCGGCATGCGCGCGCATGTGCCGCGAGAGCCGGCTTGATGCGGCATGCGCTGGCAATGCCGGGCGGCCGGGCGCTGCCCGGCAACTGGTGGTTCGATATGCGTTGCAGCCGGGCAGGGCCCGGCGCTACGAATCCAGGCGGGGCTGGCGTGCCTGCAGCCGGACGGGACCGGCTCCATGTGTACGGGTGTTACCAGGTGCCGAAGCGGATCTTTACGCCGCCGTCGGTGCTGTTGATGACGCCGATCTCATCCGGTCCAAGCTCCATGACTGCCGGCCACGAATGCTTGAATCCAATCGGCCATGCAGGCTCGGCGATGCGCTGCCAGTGCTCGCCGCCATCATCGCTCCAGCTGACTTCATTCTGGCAGGACGTGACGAACATCGTGCCGCGGCGGGTGGCCATGACATGCGGGCCACAGCGCTGGTCCGCCAGCGGCGTGCCCAGGCCTTCCGTCCAGGTGTGCCCATCGGGCGAGACCTTGTACGACACCGGGCACTGCGGATCTTCACCGCAGGTTTCCAGCACCATCAGGTAACCGCCCTGCGGACGGCGCGCCATCACCGGCATGCCGGGCCGCAGCTTGCCACCACCCGGCTCGTTGGCAATGGTCGCGACCGGACCCCAGCTGCGCCCGCCATCGCGGGACAGCCGCTGCGACACCACCTGGTTGTAGGCGGGCGTTTCATCGGCACGGGTTTCGTCGGCGTACACCACCGACAGCGTGCCGTCATCGAGCACCGTCAACACCGGCTCCCACACGCCGCGATCCTCGCGCCCCGCAGGCGATTCGTTCTGTGCGATGGTGCTCAGGAACGTCCAGCTGCGCGCCTTATCATCGCTGGCATACAGGTGCAGGCGGTACGAGGCACCATCCACCAGCGAGCGCATCGCCAGCAGCACGCGGCCATCGGCCAGCACCAGCAGTTCGCCGTTGTCGATCTTGCGGCCCGGTTCGGCAACACTGGAGATCGGCGTCCAGGTGCGTGCGTTGTCATTGCTGGCCGACACCGACAGCGTGGTGGGCTGGCCGGCATGGAAGCGCGTGGTCACCGCCAGCCAGCGTCCATCGGCCAGCCGTGCCATGCGGCCCCAGCCGGCATCCTGCTCGACGATGGTGACCGTATCGCCCCAACGTACGTCGGCGGCGAGCGCCGGAAACCCTGCGGACAACAGGCTGGCAAGCAGCAGGGTGCGCAGTGGGCGGGCTGGCAACGGGAAGCGTGCAGGCACATGTGTCATTGCGATCACCAGTAGGTTGCGTACAGCGCGACCAGGATGGCCAGCACGGCCACCGAGGCGATGTTGAAGGAGGGCGCGGTGGCGTAGCTGACGTCGTCGGTGCGGATGCGGTCGTGCGCACTGCGCGAGGACGTGGCCAACGCCACGCCGACACCCAGCGCCAGGGTCAGCAGGAACACCAGGCCGATGCGGTCCATGAAGGGAAGCTCCGGCCACGCCAGCTTGAGCACCAGCGACAGCACGAACGAGCCGATCGCCGCGGCCAGCGCACCGGCTTCATTGGCGCGCTTCCAGAACAGGCCCAGCAGGAAGATCACCACGATGCCCGGGGTGAAGAAGCCGGTGAATTCCTGGATGTACTGGAAGCCCTGGTCGAAACCACCCAGCAGCGGGCGTGCGGTCAGTACCGCGATGATGATGGAAACGCCAGCGGCGATGCGGCCGACGCGCACCAGCTTCGGCTGCGATGCGTCCGGTGCGCGCTTGGCATAGAAATCCAGGGTGAAGATGGTCGCCACCGAATTGATCTTGGAGGCCAGCGACGCCACGATTGCCGCCACCAGTGCGGCGAATACCAGGCCCAGCACACCGCTGGGCAGCAGCCGCAGCATGGTCGGATACGCTTCGTCCGGGCGCTCCAGCTGCGGCGCCAGCATCACCGCGGCGATGCCCGGCAGCACCACGATGACCGGGATCAGCAGCTTCAGGAAGGCAGCGAACACCACGCCCTTCTGCGCCTCGCGCAGGTCCTTCGCGGCCAGCGCGCGCTGGATGATGTACTGGTTGAAACCCCAGTAGCTCAGGTTGGCGATCCACAGGCCACCCAGCAGCACCGACAGGCCCGGGAGATCCTTGTAGAACGGATTGTCCCTGTCCAGGATCATCTCGAATTTCTCAGGATGCTGCTGCCACAGCGTCATGAAGCCATCCACGATGCTGCCGCCGCCGATCTGGCCGAGGGTGATTCCGGTAACCAGCAACCCGCCCAGCACCAGCAGAGAGACCTGCACGATGTCGGTCAGCGCGACCGCCTTCAGCCCGCCATACAGCTGGTACGCCAGTGCGAACGCACCCAGCAGGAACAGTGCCAGCGTCTGGTCCATGCCGGCGACCTGGGCGATGGCGATGGAGCCGAGCCACAGGATCGAGGTCAGGTTGACGAACACGTACAGGCCCAGCCAGAACACGGCCATCAGCGTGCGGATGCGGTTGCCGTACCGTTCTTCCAGGAACTGCGGCATGGTGTTGATGCCGTTGCGCAGGAAGATCGGCAGGAACCATTTGCCGACGATCAGCAGCGTCAGCGCAGCCATCCATTCATAGGAGGCGATGGCCAGGCCGATCGCGTAGCCGGAGCCGGACATGCCGATGATCTGTTCGGCTGAGATGTTGGCCGCGATCAACGATGCGCCGATGGCCCACCACGGCAGGCTGCGGCTGGCCAGGAAGTAATCCTGGGCGGACTTCTGGTGGCCGGCTTTTTCGCGCGATACCCACTGCGCGAGGATGAAAATGCCGGCCAGGTAGGCCAGCACGATGCTGATATCTAGGGTGGACAGGCTCATGGAATCTCCGCAGGGTGGTGCGCGGTGTCAGCGAGGCGGCAAGGCGTCGGGGTTGCCGGCGAACCGGGGCTCGGAAAGCCCGGCAATGCCGGGCACGAAGGCGAACAGGTCGCCGGCATGGCGGTCGTGCGTGCGCGTGGTGGCATCCAAGCCGTCGTGCGCGCTGGTGATGAACAGGGTTGTCAGCGTGCTGCCGCCGAACACCGGTCGGGTGGGTTGCGTGGTGGCAACAGGAAGACGGCGGTCCTCGTGTCCGTCGGGCAGGTAGCGCACCACGCGCGAACCGCCCCAGCGGGCATTCCACAGCCCACCTTCGGCATCCACCGCGCTGCCATCCGGTTCGCCGTCCTCATCGCGCAGATCCACGAAGGTCGTGGCCGGCCCCAGCGTGTCGCCGTAATCGCAGCGCTGGATGGTTTTCTGCAGCGAATCGCAGAAGTACATCGTGGCGCCATCGGGGCTGAAGGCGATGCTGTTGGAGATGGCCACGCGCGGCAGCGGCAGGGTTTCCAGGGAAAGGTCCGCATGCAGGCGGTGGAACGTGCCGACCGCCTGCTTCGGTCCCTGCGCAGGTTCGTGCAGCATGCCGAACACGAAGCGGCCCTGGCGGTCGCAGGCACCATCGTTGGCGCGCGTTTCCGGAACCACATCCAGGCGATGCAGCTCGCGCAGCTCGTTGCGTCCGGGGTGGAAGAACGCCAGCCGCGAAGCCAGCGCCAGCAGCAGCCAGCCGTCGGCCTCGCACAGCGCGAACGAGGCCAGGCGCTCCGGCAGCGGCCACTGGCGGGTATCGCCATCGGCAGGCCGGTGGCGCCACAGCTGCGCCGCGTGTATGTCGGTCCAGTACAGTGCCTGTTCGCGTTCGCACCACAGCACGCCTTCGCCCAGCTGGTTGCCCGCCGGCACGATGATCTCGCCGTGCGCGCTCACACCCAGCCACCGTCGACGATGAAGTCCTGGCCGGTGCACATGCGGCTGTCATCGGCGGCCAGGAACAATGCTGCGCGTGCCAGGTCGTCGGCCTGCAGGTAGCCGGGCAGGCACTGCGCACGGCGCAGCTGGGCTTCACCTTCGGCATCCAGCCACAGACGCTGCTGCTTCTCGGTGATGACCCAGCCGGGCACCAGCGCGTTGATGCGGATGCGATCGCGGCCCAGCTCGCGGGCCAGGCCGTTGACCAGCCCGTGCACGGCCGATTTGGCCATCGCATACATCGGGTAGCCGCTGTTCTTGATCATCCAGCCGGTGGAACCCAGGCAGATGATCGAGCCGCCGCCGAGCGTGCGCATGTCCTCCACCACTGCCTGGATGGCGAAGTACTGGTGGCGCAGGTTCACCGCCACGTTGCGTTCGAAATCGGCCGCGGTGGTGTCGGCCAACGCATGCCGGCCGTCGTTGGCGGCGTTGTTGACCAGTACGGTGATCGGGCCGATGCGCATGCGTGCTTCGGCGATTGCGGCCTGCAGGGCATCCAGGTTGGTCACGTCGCAGCGCAGGTACGCCGGCACATGTTCGACCTCGCCCAGGCCGTCGAGCAGGGCCTGCGCGCCGGCATCGTCGATATCCAGGAAAGCCACGCGTGCGCCCTGGCGGGCGAAGTGTGCGACGAAGCTGGCGCCGATGCCGGTGGCACCACCGCTGACCAGTACCGCGCGCCCGGCCAGGCTGGGGTAGCGGGCCGTGGCATCCGCGGAAGAAGAGGGCTGTGGGGACATCACGCTCACCATTCCGCCACGCTGCCATCGGCGTGGCGCCAGATGGGGTTGCGCCAGCGATGGCCTTCGGCGGCACGCTCGTCCACGTATTCCTGGTTGATCTCGATGCCCAGCCCGGGCCCGTCCGGAATCTTCACGTAACCGTCCTGGTAATCGAACGGGGCGCGGTCGACGAGGTAATCCAGCAGATCGTTGCCGGCGTTGTAGTGGATGCCCAGGCTCTGTTCCTGGATGAAGGCGTTGTAGCAGACCGCGTCCAGCTGCAGGTTGGCCGCCAGCGCGATGGGACCGAGGGGGCAGTGCAGGGCGAGCGCCACGTCGTAGGCTTCGGCCATTGCAGCGATCTTGCGGGTCTCGGTGATGCCGCCGGAGTGCGAGGGATCCGGCTGCAGGATGTCCACGCCGCCGGCCTGCAGCACCTGCTTGAAGTCAAAGCGCGAATACAGCCGTTCGCCCAGCGCGATCGGTGCCGGCGACAGCGCGGCCAGCTCGGGAATGGCTTCCAGATGTTCCGACAGCACCGGCTCTTCGATGAACATCAGTCCGAACGGCGACAGTTCGCGCATCAGCACCTTGGCCATCGGCTTGTGCACGCGGCCGTGGAAGTCCACCGCAAGGCCTACGTCGCGGCCGACGGCGTCACGTACCGCCTGCACGTTCTCCAGTACGCGGGTGACCTTGTCATGCGAATCGACGAACTGCACCTCCTCGGTAGCGTTCATCTTGACCGCAGTGAAGCCGCGCGCAACCGCTTCGCTTGCCGCGCGCGCGGTATCGGCCGGCCGGTCGCCGCCGATCCATGAGTAGACCCGGATGCGATCACGCACCGGACCGCCCAGCAGCGCGTGCACGGGTACGCCCAGCGCCTTGCCGTGGATGTCCCACAGCGCCTGGTCGATGCCGGCCAGTGCGCTCATCAGGATCGGGCCGCCGCGGTAGAAACCACCACGGTAGAGCACGTTCCAGTGGTCTTCGATATGGCGGGGGTCCTTGCCGATCAGGTAATCGGACAATTCGTCGACCGCGGCCGCGACGGTATGCGCGCGGCCTTCTACGATGGGCTCGCCCCAGCCGCTGATGCCCGCATCGGTGTCGATGCGGACGAACAGCCAGCGTGGCGGTACCAGGAAGGTGGTTATTGCGGTGATCTTCATGCGTGGGGGTCCGTGTTCGTCGTATTCCAGGCGTCGATGAAAGCGCGCGCGCGCCGTGCCACTTCGGCCGCTGGGGTGCCGGGCGCATACAGCGCGGAGCCGATGCCGAAGCCGGCTGCACCGGCCTTGCGGTACACGGCCATGCCCTCGGGGGTGATGCCGCCGACCGGCAACAGGCCGGTGCCGGCCGGCAGCACGCTGCGCCAGGCCTTGAGGACGGATGGCGGGAGCTGCTCGGCCGGGAACATCTTCAGTGCATCGGCGCCGGCGCGCAGTGCGGCGAAGGCTTCGGTGGGGGTGGCCACGCCGGGCGTGCAGCGCAGGCCCATCGCGTGCGCGCTGGCGATCACCTCGGTATCGGCATGCGGCATGACGATCAGCCGTCCACCGGCATTGGCCACGTCCTGCACCTGGCCGGTGGTGAGCACGGTGCCGGCACCCACCAGGCAGTAGTCGCCCAGCGCCCTGGCCAGCAGTTCGATGCTCTCCAGCGGCTGCGGTGAGTTGAGCGGGACTTCGAGGATGCGGAAGCCGGCTTCGGCCAGTGCCGCACCGATGGCCGGCGCTTCCTGCGGGGTGAGCCCGCGCAGGATCGCAACCAGGGGGAGGGGTTGCATCCAGGCGGTACTCATGCGGACTCCGTCAGCGAATGGGTTTGCGGGAACGCCCACGTCCCCTGAGGTTGGCGCGCGAATCGGCGATCATGCCGAGCATCGCTTCGCGCGCGGTATCCGGCTGCTTCAGCCGGATCGCGTCGTACACATCGAAGTGGCGCGGCAGCGAATACTTGAAATTCGCCGCCGTCTGCGCCGAGAGCAGGAAGAACGATCCCAGCGCGGCTTCGATGACCGAGAACAACGAGCGCACCAGCTCGTTGTTGGTCGCCTCCAGCACGCATTCGTGGAATTCCAGGTCTGCCTTCGCCCATGCATCCTGGTCGGCGGCGTCGGCCATCGCCTGGTACGCCGCCTTGATGCGGGCCAGCTGCGCGGGTGAGCGGTGGCGTGCGGCCGCCGCGGCCGCCGCCGGCTCGATGATCTCGCGCATCTCCACCAGCTTCTCCACGAAGTCCTGGGTCGGCATCGAAGCGCACCGCCAGGCGAGGATGTCCGCGTCCAGCTGGTTCCAGTAGCGGGGCTCGCGCACCCGCGTACCGGTCTTCTGCTTCGTTTCGATCAGGCCCTTGGAGCCCAGCACCTTCAGGCCTTCGCGCAGCGCCGTGCGGCTGACCGCCATGTTCTGCGCCAGCAGCTCCTCGCGCGGCAGGAAGTCGCCCGGCTTGATGTCGCCGCTGACGATCTTCCTGCCGATCTGCTGGATGACCTGGTCGTAGAGATTGCGTACCGCGATCTGCTTCACTGGAACCCCTTTGGCTGCGCGTGCCGCATGCTGCGGCCACTCGTATTATCCGACAAAAGGGATATAGCACGGCTGGGGGCATTGGTATCGTTCCGTGCATCACAGCTTGAACCGCAGGCCCAGGCCGAGCGTCTTGTCCTGGAAGCGGATGTCACGTGGGCGCGAGTTGCCGCTGCCCCAGTACTGGTGCAGGTTGTTGCCCAGCAGGTTGGTGGCCGAAAACACCACCGTGGTGCGCGGGGTGGCGTCGTAGCTGACCGAGAAATCCAGCGAGCTGGCCGCTTCCACCTGGTCTTCGGTACCGGCCACGGTGGGCTGGGTGAAGAAATCGATGTAGCGGCTGCGGTAGCCATACGCCAGGCGTGCGGACAGGCCGAAGTTCTCGTAGAACAGCACGGCGTTGTAGTTGTTCTTCGACACGTTCTGCAGCGGGCGGGAGATCACCGGTCCGCCGATGAACTCCGGCGAGCGGGTATCACCATCGATGTAGGTGTAGTTCAGCTGGGCGCCCAGGCCGCTCCACGCACCCGGCAGGAAATCGAAGGTCTGCTGCCAGGCCAGTTCCACGCCCTGCAGGTGTCCGCTGCCGGCGCTCTGCGGCGAAGACAGCTCGTAGGCTTCGCCTGCGATTTCCACGTTGGTGATGTAGTTCTGGATGTAACCGTCGATGTCGCGGTAGAACACGCCGGCGCTGGCGTAACCCACCGGCGAGAAGTACCACTCCAGCGAAGCGTCGTAGTTGGTCGACTCGATCGGGCTCAGGTCCGGGTTGCCGCTGCTGGCGACGCCGGCGCGGTTCACGGTGCCCGGGTTGAGCGAGATGGATGGGTTGAGCGCCCCGAAATCCGGGTAGCTCAGTGTCTTGGCCGCCACCAGGCGCAGCTGCCAGGCATCGCTGAAATGCAGGTTCAGGCTGGCATTCGGCAGCGTGTTGGTATCTTCGGTGTTGCGGGTGATGGCGCTGTACACGCCGGTGCTGGCGTCGAAGGAGAACGCGTTCAGTTCGCGCTTGATCTTCTCCATGCGCACGCCGACCAGTCCGTCGGCACGGATGCCGAACAGGTCGAAATCATATTTTGCCTGCAGGTAGCCGGCGGCCTTGCGCTCTTCGATGTCGAAGAAGCGGCCGGGATTCTCGGCCGCCAGGCCATCGGGCAGGCCGTAATAGCCGCGCAATGCGTCGGCGTTGTCGATCAGGTAGTCGTAGCAGGGTGCCAGGAACGGCTGCTTCAGCGCCGCATTGCCACGCTTGTTGCAGAAGAAGCTGGACGCCGGGAACAGGCCGACGACCTGGTTGGCCGGATTGGGATTGGCGGTGATGTTGCCCGTGCCTGCGCCGCCCGGAGGTGGCGTATTGATTTCAACGCTGCCCTTGGCGCTCGCGGTGCGGTCGGCATAACGCAGGCCGAACTGCACGTTGGCGATCGGGCCATCGAGGAATTCAAAGCGTCCATCGCCGCGCCAGCTGTTCTCTTCGCCGCGGGATTCGCCCCAGGTCTGGAACAGGCCGTTGAGATAATGGCGCGAGGGATCGCTGGCCGGATTGCCCGCCAGGTACCAGTTCTGGTGCTTGCCCGAGGTGCCGTCCCACACCGTGGTGATCGGGCCGCTCAGGAAGGTATCGATGATGAAGTTCTCGTCGCGGTAGTAGCCGGACGTGCGCGAGAGTTCGGTGGAAAGATGCAGCTGGTCGCCATCCCACTTGAGGCCCAGGGCGTTCTGGATATCCTGGCCACGCTGCTTGTGCGCCTGCGTGCTGCTGGCGGCGTAGGTGTCGCCGGTCCAGCTGCCGCTGGTGGCATCACAGATGGTCTGCCCGTACAGCGGGCCATCCAGGCGGTTGGGATAGCAGGTGCTGCCGACGCCGAGCTGGGTCGGCTGCACTTCGCCGACAGGGAAGCTGAACAGGAATGCCTGGTCGTAGTCGTCGCGGATGTAGTCGTACAGGCCTTCCAGGTAAACCTCGGTACGGTCGTTGGGCTTCCACTGCAGCGCATAGTTGAACGCGCTGCGGTCGCGGTCGCCATGGCTGTAGTTGGTACCCCAGCCGTTCGGGGCCGCGACCAGGTTGCCATCCTCGGTACGCATCGGCGTACCGTCGGCGTCGTTGAGGACCTTCGGGAAGTCGCCCCACACGGCGTCGTAGGCGTAGCGCTTGCCCACGTAGCCGACGTTCACCAACGCACCGAACTGGCCGGCGTCGGTATCCCAGCGGTTGCTGAGCATCAGGCTTGCGCTGGGATCGACATCGCCACCGTATTTGCTGTGCGTGCCGGTGACGGTGCCGGCGATCTCGGCGCCATCAAAATCCAGCGGGCGACGCAGCTCGATGTCCACCAGGCCGGCGATGCCGCCCAGCGGCAGGCTGGCTTCGCTGCTCTTGTAGACGTTCAGTGACTTGATCGCGGTGGCGGGCAGGTTCTGGAATGCATAGCCGCGGCCGGAACTGCTGAAGATCTCGCGGCCGTTGAGGGTGGTGATCAGGTTCGGCAGGCCCCGGATCACCACGCCGGTCGTCTCGCCCTGGCCGCCCTGTGCCACCTGCACGCCGGTGATGCGCTGCAGTGCGTCGGCCACGCTGTTGTCGGGCAGTTTGCCGATGTCCTCGGCGACGATGGAATCGACCACCATGTCCGCTTCCTGCTTCATCGTCTGCGCGGTCTGCAGGCTCTGCCGCAGCGCCGTCACCACCACGGTGTCCAGCTCGGTGGTGCTGGGCGTGGATGAGGGCGGGGTCGCCGCGGGGTCCGCAGGCGTGCCGGTGGTGCGCTCCTGGGCCAGTGACAGCGTCGGCACGGCGAGTGCGGAAAGGATCGCGAGGGACAGCAGGGAGCGATGGGAACGAAGGTTCATGGCGGTGTCTCCGGATTCCGGAAAGAGGGCACGGTGCGTGGATCCCCGGCGCCATCAGGCAGCCGGGGACGGTGGGTTCAGGGGGTCGTTACGGCGTTACGCGGGGTTTCGGCAAGCGTGCGGAACAGTTCGGCTTCGCGGGCGCGGTATGGCGTGCCGTCGGCCTTGAGCAGATCGTGGAACCACACGGTGGGCTCTTCCATCGTGTACGGACGCTGCCAGCTGTCCCACGGGAAGCGGGTCTGGATGGCACCGTCGATGAAGCCCCAGTTGATCATGCCGATGTTCTCGCGACGGGCGATCGGCAGGATGGTGTCCACGTTGGAACCTGCGCCACGGGCCAGCCATTCGGTGCAGATCAGCGGACGGCCGTGCTTGCGCAGCTGGGCGATGCGGGACTCGAAGGCTTCAGGCTGTTCGTAGTTGTGGAAGGTGATGACGTCGGACTGCTCCAGCTGCGTGCGCTGGATGGAGGTCAGCGAGGCGGCACCGGGCGACCAGTCGTCGCCGATCCATACACCGCTGGTCAACGGCTGCACCGGCTTCTGGGAACGTGCCCAGTCGAAGATCTTCGGCAGCAGTTCGGCGATGCGCGCCTGCTCGCCCTCCAGCTGCTTGTCGATGTAGTTGCCGCCACCGGGGTTGTCCGGTTCATTCCACAGGTCCCAGGCCAGCACGCGCTTGTCGTTGGCGAAGGCACCGATGACGCCCTGCACGTAAGCGCGGAAATGAGCATCATTTGCCGGGTCCACCAGCATCGTCCGGCTCGGGCTCTGCACCCAGCCGGAGTTGTGCACGCCCGGAATGGGGCGGCGCTGCGGACCGAGCACCGGATCCGGGTCCCAGCAGCTGTCGAACAGCACCAGCATCGGGCGGATGCCATGCTTGGCTGCGATGTCGAGGAACTGGTCCACGCGGCGCAGGAAGCCCTTGGGATCCTGCTGCCAGAGCAGGTCATGCAGGTACACGCGCATGGTGTTCATGCCGAACTGTGCACGGGCAAGACCGAGCTCGCGGTCGATCTTTGCCGGATCGAAGGTGGCGGCCTGGAACATCTCCAGCTGGTTGATGGCATTGGAGGTGGAGTAGTTCGCACCCACCAGCCAGTCCTGCTTCGCATACCAGCTCTCGGCCTCGGCCGCCGACCAGCGCTGGCCGTCTGCGGCGTGTGCCATCGGTGAGACAGCGAGCAGCGTCGCCAACAGGGGGGAAAGCCACTTTCGCATGGGGTGCATCTCCTTTCGTGGGACGACCTGTGTCGTCCGGGCAATGGGCATGCCTTCGGCATCCGCGACGGCTGTGGCCATCGCACCGGGTTGGCATGGGGCGCCGGCAGGCGCCGGGATCAACGGTGCTTCTGAGCGTCCCGGTCGGTCGAGAACTGGTAGACGATGCGGTTCACGTACGTTTCTCCGGGTGCCAGGCGTGCCGAACCGAACGCAGGCTGGTTGGGCGTATCCGGGAACAGCTGCGGTTCCAGGGCGATGGCATCACCCTGGCGGTACACATGGCCGCCCTTGCCGACGGTACTGCCGTCAAGGAAATTGCCGGAATAGAACTGCAGCCCTGGTTGCGTGGACAGCAGCGACATCACGCGGCCGGACCGGGGATCATGTACCCGCGCGACTTCGCGCGGTTCGCGGCTGGGGGCGCGGCTGATGACCCAGTTGTGGTCATAGCCCTGCCCATGCAGCAGCTGCGGCTCGTCGCCACGGCGCAGGTCACGGCCGATCGGCTTGGGCGTGCGGAAGTCGAAGACAGTGCCTTCCACCGGTTGCAGCACGCCGGTCGGGATCAGGGTGGCGTCGACCGGTGTATAGGCGTCGGCGGCGATCATCAGTTCGTGGTCCATCGCCGTGCCCGAACCTTCACCGGACAGGTTCCAGTAGGCGTGGTTGCTGAGATTGACGATGGTGGGTGCATCGGTGGTTGCGCGGTACTCGATGGCCAGGCGGCCGTCACCTTCCAGTGCGTACGTGGCCGTGACCGTCAGCGTGCCGGGAAAACCCTGGTCGCCATCCGGGCTGACATGGCGCAGGACGGCACGGTCGGCGCGCGCTTCCACGATGTCCCAGACCACCTTGTCAAAGCCGCGTTCGCCACCATGCAGGCTGTTCGGCCCGTTGTTGGTGGGCACGCTGTAGGTGCGGCCATCGAGCGTGAACCGGCCATGCGCGATGCGGTTGGCGAAGCGTCCGACGATGGTGCCGAAGTACTGCGGATTATCCAGCGTGGCCTGCAGCGTGGCATCGCCCAGCAGGACATCGGCGTGCTTGCCCTCACGGTCCGGCACTTCCAGCGAATGCAGCGCGGCGCCCAGCGTCAGCACGCGTGCCTGCATGCCGCTGCCATCGCGCAGCAGGATGGATTCCACCTTGGTGCCATCCCCCAGCGTACCGACGACGACTCGCTCCTGCGCGGTGGCCGCAACAGCGACCGCGAGCGCCAGCGCGCCCACGCAACCTGCGATTTTCCCCTTGCCAGCCAGCATCGTTCCCGACCTCTCCTAATGGCGTGGAGCGTACAAAAACATATAATCAGACAATACGCACGTTGCGACGCAACAAGCACTGCATGAGGCGACGCCGCGCGGAATCCGGAACCACCGCATGCGGCTCGCTGCCGCGGCGGGAAGATGCTGTCAGGCCTGGTGGCGAACCGCGTGGAGAGCGGAGAAACCACGCACGATGGCGTCGGCCGAAGCGACCGGACGGGCCGCGATGCCCAGGGCTTCCGACGCCGCCTGGTAGAGCCGGCAGACCGGCGCCGATCCGACCAGCGGCAGTGTTGTCGTGCGCAGTGCAGGGAACAATGCCAGTGCATCGGCGATCTCCGATCCGGCCAGCAGTCCACGCAGATAGGAACTGGTGTCGGCGCGTGCCAGCGTGCCGCGGATCATTCTCGCGCGCACACCGAACAGCAGCGCCCCCAGGCCGAGCGAACGGGTCGCTGCGGCATGCACCCCTTCGATGAAGGCGGGACCGGCCTCGCCAGGGCCGTCCACCACCGATGCCAGCAGTCCGCCGCTGGACAGGCGATCAAACAGCTCACCGGACATGGAGGTCATGAAGGCATGTACGCGGCCGTCCTGCAGCTGGACCCATTTGGTATGCGTGCCCGGCAGCGCGACCACGGACGCGTCATCAAGCTGCCCGGCGCAAAGCAGCCCGAACAGTTCGGTCTCCTCGCCACGCATGATGTCCGGTGCACCGTCGGCGTCGCGCACGCAGGCCAGGCCCGGCACGATATCCACGGCGAGGTCGCCGATCCGGGTGGCAACCAGCGCACCGGCGACAGCGTCGAGGTCGGCGGGACAGTCCAGATAGCCCGCGTCGGTCCAGCCGACATTTGAGCCGATCATTCCGGCCGCGTACGCGTGTGAGGCATGCGGCCAGCGCTGGCGTACCTGGTTGCCGATGCCGGTCATGCCGTCGCGCTGCAGCTGGGTCACCCCGGCGGGCAGTTCCAGCACGTCCTGCGTCTGGCCATCCGCGCCGATGAGGTAGGCGCGGAAGTTGGAACTGCCCCAGTTGATGCCGATGATGCTGTCGGTGTGCGTCTGGTTCATGGCGGTATCCGGGCTTCCTTGTGTATTGTCGGATTATATGATTATGTCGGGCGCGGCCTGCAAATGCGGCCGACGAATTCAACATGCAAGGAGGAGGGATCATGCGCAAAGGCTCGGTACGCCTGTTGCTGGGTGCAATGCTGCTGCAGGCGATGACGGCGGGTGCCGCCGGAACGCCTGCATTCGACAACCCGTTGTTGCTGTCCGGCCCGGACCCCTGGATCGTCCGCGATGGCGATGTATTCCATTACATGGGCACGCATGGTGACCGCCTTGCGATCCGCACCACGCGCGATCTTGGAAAGCTCGCCGATGCTCCCGAAGTCACCGTGTGGCGGCCGCCGGCATCCGGACCGAACGCGCGGTCGATATGGGCACCGGAGCTGCATCGGATCGATGGGAAGTGGTACATCTACTACACGGCTGCCGACAGCGCGCATGCCGGCGGCAATGATGACGAAGACCGGCATCGCGGTGTCTTCGTGCTGGAGAACGCCAATCCTGACCCGACCCGGGGCGAATGGCGCGACCGCGGCCGGCTGGCCACGCAACATCCCGGAATCGATGGCAGCACGTTCACCGTCGGCGACAAGCGATACTTCGTGTATTCGCCGTACGTGGGGCCGGACAGCGTTCTGGCTATCGTGGCGATGGACAATCCCTGGACGCTGAGCGGAAAGGAAACCATCATCGCCCGGCCCGACCAGGCGTGGGAGCGCCAGGGGGGACGGCAGATCCTGGAAGGTCCGGAGTTCCTGGCCGGTCCGAAGGGCGACCTGTTCCTCGCCTACTCGGGCAGCGCCTGCTGGTCGGACGACTATGCGATCGGGCTGCTGCACGCGGCACCCGGCAGTGATCCGCTGGATGCGTCGGCATGGAAGAAGGCGCCCCGGCCAATCCTCGCCAGGAACCCGCAGGGCAATGTCCATGCGCCGGGCCACAACGGCTTCTTCGCGATGGCCGATGGCAGCGACTGGATCGTGTACCACGCCAATCCCGGTCCGGACATGGGCTGTACCGGCAAGCGCTCGCCACGCATCCAGCAGGTGCACTGGAATGCCGATGGCACGCCGCGCCTGGATGCGCCACAGGGCCGAGCCAGCGCGGAATGACGGGTGCCGAATATGCGCCGGCGGCTGAATGGCTGCCGGCGCGTTGACGTGGCCTGCACGCAATTTCACTCTTGATTGCCGCCGGTAAGGGAACACTGGCTCCACATGATCGGAGCACAGAGGAGACCACCATGAAAATCACCACCCACCTGCTGTGCCTTGGTGCCCTGATGGCTGCATCGGCAGGTGCTTCGGCGCAGTCCTACGGCCCACGCGATGAAGGCCGCCGCTTTGATGATGGCAGCCGAGTGGTCTGCCGCAATGTCGAAGTGCAGCGCAACAGCAAGGATTCCAACCGCATCGCCGGTACCGCCACCGGTGCGGTGGTTGGCGGCCTTCTGGGCAACCAGGTCGGCGGCGGCAACGGCAAGAAGCTCGCTACCGTGGCCGGTGCCGTGGCCGGCGGTGCAGCGGGCCGCAACATCCAGGGCCGGCAGCAGGAGAAAAACGGCGACCGCGTGGTCGAACGCCGCTGCGAACGTGAATACCGCTGAGTTCCGCCCGTCCACGGACGGGCGCTGGAATACAGTTCGACGTACGAAGGGCGGCCGCAAGGCCGCCTTTTCCCATCGTGCGGATCAGGCGTGCAGCAGTGCCTGGAAGGCAGCGACATCCTCGCGTGTCGTTGACCACGCGGTGACGAACCGGACCGGCACCTCACCTGCGGCCAGTGGCATGCCTGCCGGCAGGCTGTCCGGATACCAGTCATAGCATTGCACCCCCGCTTCATGCAGGCGGTCCAGCAGTGCGCGGGGCATCACCACGAACACTTCGTTGACCTGTACCGGCCATGCCAAGCTTACCTCGGCATGGCTGCGCAACGCAGCGGCCAGCATCCGGGCGCCGTCGTTGGCCTGGCGGGCCAGCTGCAGCCAATGGTCGTCATCCAGCCAGGCGTTGAACTGCGCACCGAACAACCGGCCCTTGGATACCAGCTGACCGGCGCGCTTGCGGCGCATGGCGAAGTCAGTGGCAAGCCCCGTGTTGAAGAACACGACGGCTTCGACCGCCAGGGCACCGTTCTTGGACGCTCCCAGTGACAGCACATCGACTCCGGCCGCGCTGCTGAGTTCGGCCGGCGTGCAACCCAGCGCGGCCACGGCATTGGCGAAGCGGGCCCCGTCCATGTGCACGTGCATTCCATGCGCGTGCGCGATGGTTGCCAGTTCGCGCAGTTCTTCCGGCGTGTAGACCAGGCCATTCTCGGTGGCCTGGGTGAGGCTCAACGCGGCGGGGCGGACGCTGTGTGGTGGCACGTCAGGCAGCCGCTCCAGCGCCGCGCGCAGTGCATCCGGTGTGATCTTTCCACTGTCCGTGGCCACCGTGACAAGGCGCGCGCCGCCGGTGAAGAATTCCGGTGCCGTGGATTCGTCGGTCGCGATGTGAGCCTGCCGGTGGCAGAAGATCGCTCCCCACGATGGCACCAGCGCGGAGAGCGCCAGGCAGTTCGCTGCCGTTCCGGTGGCAACGAAGAAAACCTGGGGCTCGCAGCCGAAGACGCGTGCTACGGCATCTTCGGCCTCGCGCGTCCATGGATCGCTGCCATATGAGCCCGCCGTGGCGGAGCAGGCGTCCAGTATCGCCTGCAGTATGCGAGGGGAGACGCCTGACTGGTTGTCGCTGCCAAAATCCATCCGGGTTCTCTGCATGTATCGGTTGCCACAGCCTACAACGGCGGCGGCATGAAGCCTTCAGGGATCGTGACGGGTGCGGCGGTGTGGAGCTCGATCGCGGTGCAGCAGGGCCGTCATGTCGTCCCCGCGCAAGGTCATGGTCGCCGTGCGGACGTGGTTCCGAGCCACACGTCCGGCTCCCCCACGGCGCCCGGACGCATGGCAGGTCAGTCATCGAAAAACCTGCCATAGCCTTGTTTCGCCAAGGCGCGGCGGTATGCCAGCGAGCTGCGGTCGGCGGGTATGTGCGCTTCCTGGCGTACGTCCAGTGGCAGGTTGCGAGGGCGTTGCGCCTCCGCCAGCGGCCTGTCCTCGTCGAATACACGCAGGTTGAACGCCAGCATTTCTTCCACTGGATGATCGGTGTCGAAGTTGCGGGAAACCGGGACGAACAGGTGCGTACGCCGTGCCGAAACCGGCGTGGCGATGTTCAGGATCACTGCACGACCTCCTTCCGGAAAATGCAGGACCAGGCTTGCGGCGAAGGGCAGGTGAACGTCGAACTGACGTCGCCAGATGAATCCCGGCGGGGCCCGCCTTGCCGATTCCAATGGATAGTTGGCGATTGTGCTGAGGTAATCGGCGGTGAAGCCGTTTCCGGTCGCGCATACGGTGTAGGCAGGCACTTCGCGTTCATCCGCACGGGCGAAGGTGGTGGTGTGGACCCAGGCAAAGTGGGCCACGTCCAGGAAGCCCTCCATCTGCCGCCCGGCAAAGCAGTCAATCGGGTAGCAGGGGCACAGGGCATGCTGGAAGCCAGTGTCGCCGAAGTGCGGCATCGGTGGAATGTCCGGCGCACGCTCCGCTTCGGGCCACAGGCAGGTCCAGACCAGCCCATAGCGTTCGATGGCTGGGTATACCTGCAGGTGCAGGCGGTCCGGAATGGGATGATCGGGCTGGCTGGGGATTTCCGTGCAGCGGCCACCCGCGCCGAAACGCAGGCCGTGGTACGCGCAGCGGATACCCTCGGCCTCTGCGTGTCCCATGCTCAATGGGACGCCGCGATGAGGGCAGGCGTCGCGCGCTACCACGATGGCTCCGTCGACCCGGTACAGCACCAGCGGCTGGTCCAGCAGCATGGTGGGCATCGGCTTGCCCGTGACCCGTTCTGCTTCCATCACCGGGAACCAGCAGCGCGCCAGCCGGTACCAGTCCTCGGCGTCGAAGCTGCATGCGGTTGGCGGCGCCGGTGCGTCGGCGCACGCTCCCCTGTTGATGCCATGGCTGATGGACATGGTTTTCTCCGGCGTGGCGATGCCGGGATTGTGGAAGGGGGATCTGACGTCCCACCATGCAGGAATCTGGAAATCGCCTGACCGCAAGGCTGCGGCGACGTCTTCAGTCGTCCAGGCCGATCTTTCCGTCCGCCAGTGTGGTGCGTGTGCCATCCAGCAGGCCGCGGCTGAGGGTATCGCCTTCGATGAACAGCATCTCGCCGTTTTCGCCGTTCTTGATGCTGCTGTCCACGGCGATGATGCGTTCGCCATGGAAGCGGCTGACGTGCGGCATCGAGGTATGGCCGACCACGATGCGCCGCAGGCCCAGCGCGTCCAGCACGGCCTGCACGCCATCGGTATCCAGGCGACCATCGAAATAACCGCGGTACCAGATCGGACTGGTCTTGCCGTCATACAGCGGTGCGGTACCCGCATCGGCCTTGACCTGCTCGCGTGGCGTGCCCAGCGACGCCTGGTAGGCGGCATTGGTGCCTTCGGGGTGCAGGGCGAGCTGCAACGCCTCCGGCGAGATGCCGCCGTGCAGGAACAGGGTATCGCCGATGCGCAGCAGCACCGGCCGGGTACGCAGCCACTGGCCGATCACCGAATCGGCGCCGTACAGCTGCGGATAGCTGCGTCCCAGCAGCTGCGCGCTGCGCAGGTACTTCGGATTGACGTAGCGCAGGTCGTCGTAGAGGACCATGGTTTCGTGGTTGCCGAGCACGAAATGCACGGCACCACCGGCGGCAGCGGCCTGTTGCTGCAGGCCGTACAGCAGCCAGAACGCTTCGGTCACGCGCGGGCCTCGGTCGAACACGTCCCCGGCCACCACCAGTGTGCCGGTGCCGTATGACCACTGGTCCTGTGTGTCGATCAATCCGTTCGCGCGCAGCAGGCGCACCAGCAGGTCGTACTGGCCGTGGATGTCGGACAGCACCGCGATGCGCGGTGCCGACGGCAGCACTGCGATGGCCGGCACAGCGGGCGGCACGACATGCACCGGATGCGGATGGCCGCATTCCGGCGCGACATCCGCTGCTCCTGCAATGGCCGGAATACGCCGGCTGCGGACTTCGTCATTGCATATCCAGCGTGCCTGCAGGGCGTCACCGTCGCGGAACAGGTAAGGGCCGTCGGCGTCCACATGGGCGGCCGGTGCGGGTACTTCGCGTGCCGGCGCAGCGGTGATGGCCAGCATCAACAGCGGCAGCAGCAGGCTGGACAGACGCAGAGGGAAGGAGGCGGATTTCATGGTGATCGACCAGCGGCAGGAAAGGGGCGCACAAGCACGGCGGACCCTGAATCCTAACCGGTATGCGGCACCCTGCCTGGAGGTTGGGTGGTTCCTTGCGCACAGGTACGCGCACTTGGCAATGCGTTTACGCAATTGAGAATCACTCGTGTTTATGGAAAAATAACATCCACGGTGGCGCGCTGCGGATACGCGGCAATGCCTGCCGACCTCCCCCGAACGTCGCCTCAAGCCCTTTGCCAGAGGCGTGGCTGATTGCACCCATAAAGGTCCAGACATGCACTCCTCCTTCCTCGCCGGCAGCAGCGTCGGCATGACCGCTTCCCGCCCGTCCCGTCGTCCGCTGGCGCTTGCGATGGCCTTCCTGCTGGCCGCTGCCGCCTCCAGCGCCCACGCCGACGTGGCCGCCGACGCCACCGATATCGATACCGTCCATGTGACCGCGCAGCAGATCGCGCGCCAGGCGCTGGGCACGTCCACCATCACCGCCGAAGACATCGCCAGGCGCCCACCCGCCAATGACATTTCCGAACTGCTGCGCACCATGCCGGGCGTCAATCTGACCGGCAACAGCGCCTCGGGCCAGTACGGCAACAATCGCCAGATCGACCTGCGTGGCATGGGCCCGGAGAACACGCTGATCCTTGTCGATGGCAAGCGCGTCGGTTCCCGCGATGCCGTGCGCATGGGCCGCAGCGGCGAACGCAACACGCGTGGCGATACCAACTGGGTGCCGGCGGAAATGATCGAGCGCATCGAGGTGCTGCGTGGTCCGGCAGCTGCGCGCTATGGTTCCGGTGCGTCCGGTGGCGTGGTCAACATCATCACCAAGCGGCCCACCGGCGATCTTACCGGTGCGCTCGACCTGTACGGCCTGGTGCCGGAGCACGGCGAAGAAGGGGGCAGTGAGCGCGCCGGCTTCCAGCTGAGCGGCCCGATGACCGACTCGTTGTCGTTCCGTCTGTACGGCAACGTCAACCGTACCGATGCCGATTCGCTGGACCTCAACCGTGATTTCGCCAGCGGCGTGACGCCGCCGGCCGGCCGCGAGGGGGTAAAGAACAAGGACGTCAACGCGCTGCTGCGCTGGGACATCACTGCCGACCAGGTGCTGGAGCTGGAAGGTGGAACCAGCCGCCAGGGCAACATCTACGCCGGCGACCGCGCAGTCAGCAGCACCGGCACGGACCTGACCACGGAGCTGGCAGAGGACGGTGCGGAAACCAACCGCATGTACCGCAGCACCGGCGCCATCACCCATCGCGGCCGTTGGGGTGATGTCACTTCGCGGGTCACCGCGTCGGTGGAAGGCACCAACAACACACGCCTGAACGAAGGCCTGGCCGGTGGCCCCGAAGGCACCATCGGCAGCGCCGATGCGTGGTCCACCTCGCGGCTGCGCAACCACCAGCTGGATGGTGAAGTCAGTTTCCCGACGCTCATCGGTGGCGCCGAGAACATCTGGACCATCGGTTTCGAATACCTGGACAGCGAGCTGACCGATCCGTATTCGATGAGCCAGGCCGGCAGCAACGGGGGCGACGTTCCTGGGCTGTCGCCTGATCGCGCGCGCGGCAAGGCCGATGCGCAGACCACGGCGGTGTTCGTGGAGGACAACATCTACTTGGGCCAACGCTGGATCGTCACCCCGGGCCTGCGTTTCGACCACCACAGCCAGTTCGGCAACAATGCCAGCCCCAGCCTCAACGCGCAGTTCCGCATCAACGACGACTGGATGGTCAAGGGAGGCGTCGCGCGTGCGTTCAAGGCGCCGAACCTGTACCAGTCCAACCCGGACTACCTGTATTACACGCGTGGCAACGGCTGCCCCGACAACTACCAGAGCCTTGGCGCCGGCTGCTACATCCAGGGCAATGCCGGCCTGGATGCGGAAACCAGCATCAACAAGGAACTGGGCGTTGAATGGGCGCCGCAGAGCGGCTGGCAGGCGTCGCTGACGTACTTCCACAACGATTACAAGGACAAGATCGAAGCGGGTTACGTGCCGGTGGGCACGACCACTCTCGGGACCGGCCGGGTCTTCCGCTGGGAGAACGCGCCCAAGGCGGTGGTGCAGGGGCTGGAAGGCAACCTGGTGGCGCCGCTGCTGGGCGATCGCGGCGAAGTGCTGAAGTGGAGCACCAACTTCACCTACATGGTGGAAAACGAGAACAAGACCACGGGCCAGCCGCTGTCGGTGATTCCGAAGTACACCATCAACACCCTGCTGGACTGGCAGGCCACCGAACAGCTTTCGCTGCTGCTGACCGGTACGTTCTATGGCAGGCAGGAGCCGGCCACCGCCGACATGAACAATGATCCGAAGTGCACGCCGAGCGCTACCGTAGACTGCGATGGCGCACTGGTGCTGCAGGATCGTGGCGCCTACAACGTGTGGGGCCTGAGCGCGCGTTACGCGGTCACCGAAAAGGTCAGCATCGGCCTGGGCGTCAACAACATCGGCGACAAGCGCCTGTTCCGCGAAAGCGTCAGCAGCGCTGCCGGTGCGGCGACCTACAACGAGCCTGGCCGCGCATACTGGGCCAGCATGCGCGTAGGGTTCTGACATCCCACGTAGAGCCGGGCTCTGCCCGGCTGCTCGAATCAGGGC
>Ga0160455_100330_pt1 | contig 28598 bp, 25 predicted proteins | sample HID1972I_E6MG_FD_108206 | JGI IMG/M metagenome (GOLD analysis project Ga0160455, IMG submission 108206) | Enriched pill bug-associated microbial communities from UW Madison campus, WI, USA - HID1972I_E6 MG | ecosystem: Host-associated > Arthropoda: Insects > Digestive system > Unclassified ... | reverse complement strand
GCTGCAACAGCTTCAGCATAACGATTAATGCGAGTATTGACGGTATAATCGTCGCTGCCAGCGCAACGATCGCTCCAATGATACCCCCAACGTCATAACCAACATAGGCTGCAATTTTGGTAGCGATCGGACCTGGCAGCGCATTGCCCAGAGCAATAATATTCGAAAACTCATTCGGCGTCATCCACGCGTATTTATTAACTACCTCTTCATATATTAACGGTATGGAAGCAGGCCCGCCTCCATAACCTAAAATATTCGCGATTAAAAAGCCAAGCAAAAGCCATACCAGCTCAATCCAATCCATTACGAGCGCCCTCCTTTAAGCTTACCCAAGGATGCTTTCAAGCGGTAATGGACACTACCATAGCCTATGAACACAATAATGACGATTGCTGGATGCAGCTGAGCCCATTGCAGCAACACGATTGCAATAATGAAAAAAGCAATTCCAACGGCGATGCCAAGCCCTTTTACAGCCTTTTCAGCAAATTCATATGCCATCATACCAAGCATAACAGCGACAACCGGAACAACAGCACTTATCATGCCTTGAACGATCGGAGAGCTGCTAAAGAATTTAACCATCGACATGCAAATAATCATCGCGACAGATGAAGGCAAGATATGAGCAAGAACCGCTACGATCGCGCCAAGTGTTCCTTTTAGCCGATAGCCAAGATAACCTGCCATCTTCGTCGCAATTGGACCTGGCAGCGTATTAGCGAGCCCAAAAACTTCTGCAAACTCCTCGTCACTTAGCCAGCCGTACTGCTGTACTGCTTCATGACGAATTAGCGGAACTACGGAAGGGCCTCCTCCAAAGCCGATCACACCCGTTTTCATCATTGCCCATATTAATTGCGTATATTGTCCCATGATCTCCATCCTTTAATGTTAAGCACTAACAACTGATTAGTTATAAGTTTTATTCACTTCCTTCATTATACATAAGCGATTGTATAATAATAGCTTCTAATCGTTTTTGTCATATGACAGTATTGGCGGTATAATCAACAACAGTTTTAACTTACACTAGTTGCAGGAGGATCATCAACATGACTAGGCGCATCATTTCAATCGTATTATCCGTTGCCGTACTTGCATCGCTGTTCTTTTTTATTACATCTGCCATTAAAATTAATTCTGCTGTTTCTGAGCTTAATAATCGATTGACCTCTACAGAAGCAACGAAACGTATCATTCTCATTGCTCAGGAACTCGATACTCCTTATTGGCAGCTGCTCAAGCAAGGAGCTCTCGAACAAGCAGAAGCTTACGGTTATCTGTTGCAATATATCGGACCACAGCGTCATGATCTCGAGGAGCAAAAGCGTCTACTGGAAAAAGCAATTGCTGCTAAGCCCGATGCAATTATTACACAAGGGCTTGACGGACACGAAGCTTTATTCGAGCTTGCGCAGGAACGAGGAATCTCAATCATTACCGTCGATACTGATATTGCGTCAAGCAGCCGGATCGCTTATGTCGGAACAGATAACCGATTAGCCGGAAAGCAACTCGCAGAGCTTATGATGTCCAAGTTGAATCAAGAAAGCGCTCAAGTTGGTGTTATTATCGGCAGCTTTGCTCATAATCAATCGGAGAGGCTAACAGCACTTCAGCATGCATTAGCAGAGTTCCCTCATATTGAGCTTGTCGACATTCGCACTTCTAATATATCGAGATTGAAGGCTGCCAAGATGACTGTCGATATGATGGATGAGTATCCGCATATCAATGTTTTTGTTGGCTTGAGCGGGCTTGATGCTATCGGTATTATAGATGGGCTCGATGCTGCCGACAAACAGCATATCCCTGTTTTTGGCTTTGATAATTTACTAAACACCGAAGAGCTTATTCATGAAGGACGGATTGTAGGCAGCATCGTTCAACAGCCTAAAACGATTGGACAGCAAGCCATCTACGAGCTTCATCTTTACCTTGAAGGAGAACGCTACGCTGAACAAACCTATATTCCTACAATGGTGCTTACAGCAGAGCAACAGAATGGAGAGAATCGATGAAAATTAGAAATCTGCTTTTTATCGTCATTCCTCTTCTTTTTTTAGTGAATGGAAGCATTAGTTTTCTACTATTCAGCAGCAGCAACCAAGTCAATGAAAGCTATGCTCAGCTTCAAGAGCGGCTACTCGTCTATGAACGATTGAATGAATACATCCACAACAATATACAGCTTGCGGATCAATGGTTAACGACTCAATCAGAGGATTCATATATCGCCATGCAGGAGGGCTCCGTTCAAATTAACAATCAGCTACAGCGCTTGATGGATTACGGGCCGCCTATTAACGGAATGGTCGATGCTTTAAGCTATCAGGCGTTAATTGAAAGCTACCAAGCGCTAGAAGTACATTTCACAACTTCCTCTATAAGCGATACATTACTCTACTCTTCCTATCTGGATGAAGCTGAGAGGTTATCCTCTTATATTACGGAAGATAGCTATCGCATGATTGGTTTAGAGCTTGACGCTTATGAACAGCGCTCTGAGCAGATATTACAAGAGGTTCATCATATGAGAATATCCGGCATGATGCTGCTTATCGGCGTGACAGCACTATGTCTATGGCTTGCCTATACGATATCTACATCGATCTCTACACCTATTCGTGAGCTCGTTCAAACAGCCGAAGGAATCGCTCGAGGTAATCTTGACCAACCTGCTGCCCAATATGCTCGGCAAAGTGACTTTTACCGACTGGGTACAGCATTTAATGATATGCAGTTGCAGTTGAAGCAATATATCGCAGCAGAAAAGGAAACACTGGAGAAGGACAAGCTTCTTAAAGAAATGGAGCTAGAGGTGCTCAAAAGTCAGATAAACCCGCACTTTTTATTCAATTCCTTGAACGTCATGTCTAAGCTCGCGCTTATCGAAGGGGCAGAGCGAACGAGCGATCTAACCGTCGCCATGGCTAATCTACTTCGTTACAATCTTAGGCAACTCGACACCCCTGTTCCGCTGCGTGATGAAGTGAAGCATGCTAACGATTACTTCTATATTCAGCAGGCCCGTTACCGTGATCGGGTACAGTTTCAGACTGATATTGATGAGGATCAGCTGGACACTACCGTTCCTGTGCTCACGCTGCAGCCGCTGCTGGAAAACATATTTGTACATGGCATAGAACAGCTTGAGCGTGGTGCGATCATTATGCTGCGCATTCACGGTAATGACGAGTTTACATGGATAGTAATTGAAGACAATGGAATCGGCATGGACGAGCATACAAAAGCTCAGCTGCTTAATTACGAAAAAAGACCGTCAGCGTCAGCGGTACGCACTCCCCATCAATCTACCGGCCTAGGCACACGCAACGTCTTTCGTCGATTGCAGCTCTTATATGGCGAACAGCATGAGGTGCGGATTGATAGTCGCATAGGAGAAGGTACTTCTATTACACTGCGCGTCCCGCGGCATAAGGAGGATTCATGATGTATCGTATTCTAATAGTGGATGACGAAGCGCTCGAACGAGAAGGTATGCGCTGGATTATGACTAATATGATAGAGGAACCATTAGAAATCATTGAAGCTGAAAACGGACGAGATGCTTTGCAAAAAGCGAGCATTTACAAGCCGCATATTATATTTATGGATATTCGTATGCCAGGGATGGACGGTCTGCTTGCCCTACGTTCGATTAAAGCCGAATTACCACACGTCAAATTCGTTCTCGTTACCGCATACGATTACTTTGATTATGCTCAGGAGGCCCTTCGCCTTGGAGCAAAAGACTACATCGTTAAGCCAGCGAAACGGCAGGAGATTGCTGCATTAATCGAACGATTAATCGCTGATATTAAGCAGGAGCAGGAGGCAGCTACTATCGTTCAAGAACGCGAACAGCAGCTTATTGAGCTGATTCCCCTTGTGAAGGCAGAGCTAGCACTAGGCTTAATTGCAGAAACGATTGACGAACAGGAGCTGCTCAGCATAGCTGATTCGCTTCAACTACCATTAGATCGCATCTGTTCAATTGTCATTGCATTTCCTGAAAGCAAACTACCGGGTAAACTGCTTTCGCAGCATATAGGGCAGCTTCAGCAGAAGCTTGGCCATAGTAGTATCCGCAGCTTTAGCAGCACACTTGTCAATGAGCATATCGTATTGTTCTTATCCGGTGATGCTCAGTGTCAATCAGAGGAGCTGCTGCGCGAAGCGGATCAGTGGAGCATACAGCTTATTGCAAGCTATAAACATTCCATTCCTATGCAGCGTGTGTTTATTGGCATCGGAACGATGCATGAAGGTATTCACGGCGCTCGGCGCTCTTATTATGAAGCAGTCTTCGCTTCAACAACGGCAACAGAGCAACAAGTCATCAGTCACTTTCAGAATATGGATCATCACAGTCCGCAACCGTTGCTGCGGAATAAAAGTGAGCAATATGCTTATGTCCAGCAAGCAATATCGCTTATACAGCAAGAACGTGAGCAGCACACATTTTCTATTATTGATGCAGCAATCGGATATATGGAGCGTAACTACAAGCAAGAGCTTTCACTCGAGGAAGTGGCCGAGCAGGTGCATCTGAATCCTTACTATTTCAGTAAAGTGTTCAAACAACAGACTGGAGAAACATTTATCGACTACATTACTCGTATTCGAATTGAACATGCCAAGCGTTGGATGAACAATAAAGATATCAGCTTAAAGGAAATATGTTATCTGGTCGGCTATAATGATCCTAATTACTTTAGTCGCGTATTCAAAAAAGTAACAGGTATTACCCCTTCCGAATACCGCGCTACCAATACGAGCACTTAAAAATGTGCTAGCATACGACAAATAAGTGAAGATATCTTTCCAGCTATGCTTTTAATGTTCATGCTAGAATAACAATCGACCATGAAAAAAGCATAATTTATGCTGGAAGGGATGCTGTATGACTACAAAACAACAAGAATCTTCAAGTCTTAAATTTGTTACTCTTGTCTCTATTATTGCTGCAATAGGCGGCTTATTGTTCGGCTTTGATACGGCTGTTGTATCTGGAGCTATTGGATTTATGGAAACTAAGTTTAATCTGACTGATTTTCAAGTTGGATGGGCTGTATCAAGCTTAATTGTTGGCTGTATAATCGGTGCGGCTTTTGCTGGCGTACTAAGTGATAAATTCGGCAGAAAGCGTGTGCTTCTCGTTGCTGCGATTTTATTTATTATTAGCTGTATCGGATCTGCTACACCAGATAGCTTTAATATTTACATCATATTCCGTATTATTGGAGGACTCGGAATTGGTATAACCTCCACGCTTTGTCCACTGTATAATGCGGAAATAGCACCAACGAAATATCGCGGCCGTCTTGTCGCACTCAACCAACTGGCGACAGTAACTGGTATATTCCTTGTTTATTTTGTCAACTTGTGGATTTCAAATAGTGGGGATACTGCTTGGCAGATAGAAAGCTCTTGGCGTTGGATGTTCGGAACAGGTGCAATACCTGGACTAATTTTTCTAATTGCACTGTTTTTCGTTCCTGAAAGTCCGCGCTGGCTTATGAAGCAAGGTCGTCGTGAAGAAGCTAATTCTATTCTGAAGAAAATTCATGGAGAAGAGCTAGCAGCACAAGAAATTGTTGATATTGAGCAATCCTTTAAGAGAAAGCAAGGGACATTCTCAGAGCTGTTCAAAAGCCCTACCTTAAGAGCAGCACTTATTGTCGGTGTAGTGCTAGCCGTCATGCAGCAAGTTACTGGCATCAACGCAGTCATGTATTATGCACCTGAAATATTCAAGGAAGCTGGTGCAGGAACCAATGCTGCACTTATACAAACGATTTTTATCGGATTTATTAATTTTGCATTTACGATTTTAGCGATATGGCTTATTGATAAGGTAGGACGCAAACAGCTGCTTATGTTCGGTTCAGCTGGCATGGCAATCAGCCTACTCGTTATCTCTTACGCATTTCAATCAGAACAAACAAGCAGTACCGTTCTGCTTATCTTCCTATTAATTTATGTAGCATCTTTCGCAGTCTCTTTAGGACCTGTCGTGTGGGTTATTATGTCTGAGATCTTCCCTAACCATGTGCGTGGCATTGCGACAGCAATTGGATCAATGTCATTATGGATTGCGGATTATATCGTATCTCAATCATTTCCTTCTCTGCTTTCATCAATCGGCGCGTCATCAACCTTTATAATTTTTGCCGTACTTTCGATCTTCACCTTTTTCTTCTCATGGAAAAAAGTGCCCGAGACGAAGGATATACCGCTTGAGCAGATTGAATCACTTTGGGTTAAAGGGTAACAAGCAGGCTTATCTCACAGAGGTACACGTATTACGAAAGTGTGCAGCTGAGGGATAAGCCTGTTTTAGTTTTGTGATGAATGAATGTTTTATAATAATGGTAACCCACCAATTATTTTAACGAACATCCTATTACAGATATGTTTGTGATAATAATCACAAGGGAATCTGCAATACTATGGTATGCTTCAAGTATAAAGGCTGAAGTCCATAATACAAACGGAGATGATTGTATGAAAAAGGTATTTATTCTTGGCGGTACGGGCTTTCTTGGCTACTATACTGCGAAAGAGCTTCTTGGCAAAGGATATCAAGTCGTAGAAATTTCACTTCTACCCATACCAGCAGAAAATTTGTTTCCTTCTGAAGTTACTAGTCTTCAAGGAGATCTTTTAACATATACCGATGAACAGATTTTACAACTGCTTGAAGGTGTGCATGCATTCATCTATGCTGCCGGAGCTGATGAACGAATCATTCCTGAAGCTCCTGCTGCGAAATTTTTCTATACAGCCAATGTCCTTCCTACACAACGCATCGCGCGCTTAGCGAAGCAGGCTGGAGTTAAAAAATTCGTATTGTTCAATTCCTACTTCTCGCATTGGGCTGAACAGTGGCCAGAGCTGAAGCTGGATCGTGAAGCTGGCTATCCTAGAACCCGATTACTTCAAGAAGAAGTAGCGATGCTTGAAGGTGCCGGCGGTATGGATGTAATGAGCTTGCGTCTTCCGTACATTTTCGGAACAATGCCAGGTCGTGTTCCACTTTGGTCCATGTTCTACAGCAGAGTGATCAATCAAGATACTGTTTATGTTCCACGCGGTGGAACCGCGATGGTTACAGCGCAACAAGTAGCAGAAGCTACAGTCGGTGCCATTGAGTATGGAGCTCACGAAGGCCGTTATGCGATTAGTGGCGGTAACATTAAATTCACCGATTTCTATAAATATATTGCAGAATCGCTAGATCAACCGAATACTAACATCATCGCTTTACCGGTGGAGCAGCTTAAGCCTGCAATGGAAGAACATGATAAACAAACTCATGAAGCAGGTCGTGAGCACGGCATACATCTTGCAACTGGAGCAGAAATTCAAGATCGCGATGCATTTATCGACCCTGCTGATACTCAACCAGTTCTTCAATTCAAATCCGCTAACCTTATAGCCAGCATTCATGAAACGCTTAAAGTGTGTGCTGAAGCAGTGAAAAACAAGTAATGATAAAAGGCCGTATCCTCCGATTAGTTGGAGGATACGGCCTTTTATATGATATACCAACGGTATACTATTACCGTCGCTGTGTTATTAGGCAATATCATTATATTGCACTTTTGCTGTAGCTTTCGCTTGACCTCTTCGATACTTAGCGATCACACCATAACGCGGAGCAGCTATAAAGCTAATCATAAAGATAACACCGGTCGCAAGTGCCATCGCACCTGAGATTGAAGTATCCAGCAATACCGCTGCATAATAGCCGCTCCATGCTGAGATAATGCCAAAGATGCAGCTCAGCACTAGCATGACCGAAAGCTTATCCGTCCACAAGTAAGCAGCTGAGGCTGGTGTAATGAGCATCGCAATAACGAGAATTGCACCTACTGAATCAAACGCAGCTACACTCGTAATCGAAACTAAAGACATAAACACATAGTGCATTAGCGTGACAGGAATGCCGATACTCGCAGCGAACACTGCATCAAAGGAAGTAAGCTTCCATTCCTTATAGAAGAGCAAAAGAACCGTTAGTATAACGATAAGTACGATAACTAGACTAACAACGGCTTTTGGTACTCCGCCAATGAAAGGAAGCTCAACTTTATTCCACGGAATAAACGTAATCTCCCCCATCAGTGAATGCTGAATATCTAGATGTGCATTCCCCGCCTTCGTCGCAATTAATATAACGCCAATCGCGAATAATGTCGTAAATACGATGCCAATGGATGCCTCCTGCTGCACCCCAAGCTGATGAAACCATTGCACAAGCACAGCCGTTAACAGTCCAGCAATAATAGCTCCAATAAACATATGAATGCCGCTTAGCTGCAATGTGATAAGGTAGGCAACGACGATACCTAATAACACTGTATGACTGATCGCATCTGCCATCATCGCCATTCGCCGTAGAATAAGGAGAACACCGACAAGACCACAGCATACACCTACCAAAGAAGCTGTAATTAATATCCACGCGGTATAGCTCATCCTCTTCCTCCTTCCACAGCCTGCTCTGTCATGATCGCTGTCCCTCTTTTATGCTGAGCACGTTTGCGCTGATACACGACAACAAGCAAGCCTTTACTTGATCCAAGCAATAAGCTTACGAGAAACATTGCCGCTGCAGTTACTACGATAAACGGTCCAGTCGGCCAGCCCTTACCAAGCGTGCTAATTAATGTACCGCATACACCCGCTCCGCCACCAAAGCTAGCGGATAACAGGAGCATTCGTCCAAAGGAATCGGTCCAATAGCGAGCACTAACTGCAGGAATGATCATCAATGCTGCAATAAGTATTACACCTACCGCTTGAATGCCGATTACAATGACGAGAACAAGCAGTGCAGTGTATACAATATTCATTGATTTGACAGATAAGCCAAGCCCCATGGCATAGCTTGAGTCGAACAATGTAATCTTCCATTCCTTGAACAATATAAACACAACACATAAAACAATAATAGCTAGCACCGCTAGCAGCATAACATCACTGCGCACCATCGATGCAGCCTGCCCGAATATAAAATGGTCCAACCCGCTTTGACCGCCGCCCGGCATACGATTAGCATGCGTAAGCAACATAATGCCAAGTCCAAAAAATACGGACAGCACAATACCCATTGCAGCGTCCTCTTTAACTCTGGAGGAGCTTCGAATCCATTGTACTAGCCAAGCTCCGACAAGAGCACTCGCTGCAGCACCAATCAGCATCGCCGGTAACTGCTTAGTGCCTACTGCGATAAAACCAAGCACAACTCCTGGCAAAGCGGCATGTGACAATGTATCACTCATTAAGCTTTGTCTTTTCCAATAAGATAAAACACCGACAACACCCGCGGCCATTCCTAGCAGCAATGTGCTAAGCAGCACCCACTGTGCATTATAGGACAGCAAATTCATTGCTTACACCTTCTCCCTCATCCAGCGCAAAGCACCTCCGTACGTACGATGCAACTGATCCTCCGTAAATACTTCAGCCGTAGCACCGTGAGCAATTACCGTACGATTGAGAAGCAGCACATGATCGAAGTAATCCTCTACCGTTTGCAGATCATGGTGAACGACCATCACCGTTCGGCCTTTTGTTCTCAATTGCTGCAGCGTCTCCATAATAATGCGCTCCGTTGCAGCATCTACCCCAGCAAGTGGCTCATCTAAAAAGTAGATCTCTGCATCCTGAACAAGTGCTCTCGCTAAAAATACTCGCTGCTGTTGACCTCCTGACAGCTGGCTGATCTGGCGATCTGCATATTGCTCCATGCCCATGGCACGCAATGCTTCCATCGCCTGCTCACGGTCTGACTTTCGAGGTCGCTTCAGCCAACCGATTTTCCCGTATAGTCCCATAAGGACGACATCCAATGCATCGGTAGGAAAGTCCCAATCCACTGAGCCCCGCTGAGGCACATAACCGATCTTTGTTTTTGCAAGCTTATACGATTGCCCAAGAAAACTAACATCCCCGGTTGTACGCGGATGGAGCTCAAGCATTGTTTTTATCAAAGTTGACTTCCCCGCACCGTTAGGTCCGACGATGCTAGTTAATGTGCCTGGCATTACATCGAAGCTAATTCCTGACAACACTTCAGCCTTACGATAAGCTGCACTTAAGTTGTTCACTACAATTGTTGCATTCATATTACTCACCTTCGCCTATTAAAGCCTTTGATATTGTTTCAACATTATGTGCATACATCCCGATATATGTTCCTTCTGGAGTACCTTCAGCCCCCATAGCATCCGAGAAAAGCTCTCCACCAAGCTGAACGTCTAGACCATTTTTGTTGGCGCCTTCGATAACCGCATTGATGCTGTCAGGATTAATACTGCTTTCTATAAAAACAGCCGGCACCTGATGCTCCATTAATAAATCAATCGTATCTTCAATATCCGTTAAACCAATCTCATCCTCTGTACTTAGTCCTTGCAGACCAACAACCTTAACATCGTTAGCTGCACCAAAATAACCAAATGCATCATGTGCCGTTACTAGTATGCGTTTCTCGGATGGAATTTGTTTTAGCTTCTCCTTACTTTCGTTCTTCAGCTTATCGAGCTGTGCAAAGTAATCATCTCGATTCGCCGTTAATGTATCCTTATGTTCAGGCAACAGCTTGATCAGTTCATCAACTGCTACACCTAATGCTGTTTTCCATATATCAATATCAAACCATATATGCGGATCAATCGCTCCCGTCTCATCTTTAAACAAGTGATCCTCACCAACAGCCTCGCCAATCGCTACAACCGTCTTACCTTTGCCCATCTCATTAAACACTTCGAGCATATTAGCCTCTAGATGAAGTCCGCTGTAAAAAATAACATCGCTTTTTTCGAGCTTCGTAATATCGCCAGTAGTTGCCTTATATAAATGTGGATCTACGCCCGGCCCCATCAAGCTTGTAACAGCAATAAGATCTCCTCCAATGACGGATAGCGGCTCACCAATCTGAGCAATCGTCGTAACCACATTTAATTTGCCTTGATTATCTACATTCGAACTGTCTTTGCCAGTTTGACAACCTGATAATAACAATAAAACTCCAATAAGCAGTAAAAAGCTGCTGCGTAATTTATTCATCTTCTTCATCCCTTCACTTTTTTCTTAAGCTTAGTATATTACCACTTTTGCATTAGTGCAACATTTTTTGTTATAGACAAAATTTATAGCCGAAATCAATTGTTATAGATCAGAGCAATAGTTATAGCTTACGGCAAACCTTATACGTAAAAAAAGAGCATATGCCAATATCCTCGCGGTATCGGCAGTGCTCCCAGCGTTTTATTGCGATTGTTATCTATTATGTATCGATCTGATGCCTATCGATCGGATGTACTGATTTTTTCCTACTTTTTCCTGCTTTTTTCATGCTGCACTAAAAGCATTGCTATCAGTTACAAATTATCCATGTACAATAAAGGGCTACTTTGTTAAACTCTATATGATAATGATTATCAATATCGAATAATTTTCTCGTTTTGAGGTGATTATATGAATCTCTCTGTTCATCAACTAGTTAATTTTTTTGCAGAGGCTCCGTTTTATTTCGTCGATGCTTATGAGTATTCTATCGTCTCTGCATTAGATAGCCCTACATCCATTCATACTACCATTGACAGCTACTCGCTCATATTAACGATAAGCGGCTGCGCATACGTAAAGATCGAAGGAGAAGAAGAACAATATAAGCTTGAACCTGGCATCGTCCTTCATCAGACGCTGAATAAAAAGCTGCAGCTTGTTGCTTGTGGTGAACTGCCGTGGCGTTATGCTGTACTTAATTATCGTAATCTTCATTCTAATTCAGATTCGTATGCGATTGGCAAAGAAAATTTCATCGTGTATACAGGGCAACCTACGCCTGACATGAAGCAACAGCTGCGGTTTTTGCTTGATCCGTACAAGCATCTAACACCTATGTCTAAGCTGAAAACTAAAACTAATTTTTATCTGTTTGTTCAATATATGCTGTTTGCGATCCAACAGCATAGTAAATCCAAACATTCAGAGCTCATGCTGCAAGCAGTAGATTATATGCACAAGCGCTATAACAAACCGATATCGGTTACGCAAATATCTCATATTATCGGAATTGAACGTAGACGCTTTGCCTATCTGTTTGAGCGTTATACTGGCATGACACCTAATCATTACCTCACTAGTTTTCGAATGAAACGATCTCGTGAGCTGCTTCGAACCCAGCATTATACGGTTGCACAGATTGCTGAGCTCGTCGGTTACCATGACAGCTTTTACTTTAGCCGCGTATTCAAGAAATACAACGGCATAGCTCCAAGCGAATATCGCAAAAAATACATGTATACTTGCGTGTAACTTCATCTATTCACTATAGGCAGCGATCGGAATGCGCAACATGCACTGAAAGCCACTCTGCTTTGCACTTACAAATTTTAAATCAGCATGAAGGCATTCCGCTCTGCTATAGATTCCTTTTAAACCGAATTTGGCACAAGCTACGAGATCGATACGTTCCATCCCTATTCCATCATCGCTATAATCGAGTAAATAGTATCTTTGATCTTGATATAGCTGAAGCTTTACATGTTTTGCTTCTGCATGTTTTTCAGTATTATGGAGTAGCTCCTGTATAATTCGATACACATGCAAAGCCCGCTCTCCTCCTAGCCCATCCTCTGGCCAGCTGTTCAAATAGTCGATCTCAATATTCGTTCGAAGCTGCAGCCGGTCTAATAGAAACTCAAGCTGACTTTTTAATTCGCCTTCTGCTAATCTAGGCGCATATTGTGTTTGGCAAAAATCACGCAGCATATAAATGCTGCTTGCCTGTTGCTCACGAATGCGCATTATTTTTTTTCTTAGCTCCAGCTTGTCCAGCAGAATCGGTGAACCCAGTAACGCATCAAGTTCACGTAAAGCTATCACTTGTTCCTGAAGTGCTGTATCATGTAATTCTCGTGCAAGCTTAATTTTTTCCTGTTCAAGCTGACGCAAGTAATCGGTATGGGTCGATTGATAAGCCAGTTTCTTGTTAAGATCTTTAATCATTTCGTTCACTCTCCAATTCGTCCATCATATCTTCGTAGCTTCCACGCATAATGTATTGTGCATGCTTCAGTAAACTGCGTATAACCAAAGATCTATCGTTACTCCAAGTATCGATAGAGTTGTTGTCGATCATTCCACACAAAAAACGAGCCATATTATGTAAATTAATCTCATTATGCTAAACTATAAGTACTGCACAACATAATATGACGTAAATATTTTTTGAACAAAAAGATCTTATATCGATAAGGAGGAAAACAATGATTATTACAACGACATCAACAATTGAGGGATATCCTGTTCAGCAATACCTTGGTGTAGCTACAGGAGAAGTGATTATGGGGGCTAACGTTGTTCGTGATTTTCTAGCTTCAATAACTGATATTGTAGGAGGTCGCTCCGGAGCCTACGAAAGCAAGCTTCAGGAAGCACGTGATGCTGCTATGGCAGAAATGCAGGCAAAAGCTGAACGAGCTGGCGCGAATGCGATCATTGGTGTAGATATTGATTATGAGGTCATTCGTGAAGGTATGCTAATGGTTGCTGTCAGCGGTACAGCCGTCCGCATATAATATGGATTGGAGCAGCTGACGATGTCGATGATTCATACCTTAACCATCTCTACGCAAAAGCATGATGCAATGATTGACATTACGAGCCAAGTAAAGCAGTATGTACGTACCACTGGAGTGAAGGAAGGACAAGTAATCGTTTATTGTCCGCATACAACAGCAGGAATAGCTATCAATGAAAACGCCGACCCAGATGTCGTTATTGACGTGTTGCGAAGACTAGATGAACAGTATCCGTGGCATCACGAGCTTGATCGGCATGTAGAGGGGAATACCGCTGCCCATCTTAAAGCAATTACGACTGGCTCAAGTGCTACAGTAATTTTACATAATGGCGAGCTTATACTTGGTGTATGGCAGGGTATTTATTTTTGTGAGTTTGACGGCCCACGCACGAGACAAGTGATCATAAAGATCATCGCTGATTAACTCCATAAGACTTCTTGTTATATAAATAACATAGCACAGACATACCGAAAGTAGCAGATCTCGTCATATGATGTCGATTAATCGTCTCAAAATGATAGAATATACGGTATAAATAGAAACAGGTGGATCATCGCTCCACCTGTTTCTTCATTTCTTAGACTTAACGAGATACTTTCGTAATGGCTCTGAAACTATTGTTAATAGCCGCTACGTAACATGAGAGAGCACGAACAAAGCAGGCGAATTCCAATAAATTGTAATCTCATTGGTCGCATAGCTTTCCTCATGGTCGGCGTAGCATGCAGCTGGTGCTCGGTTCTGCAAATGCTTTGCTGCATAATCATCCTGCAGGTTTTTGTTAGGCCCACCAGATACCATACCTGGCACAGGAGCCTCTACACCATCACCTATCGACGTACGGTGATGCGGATAAGTCATAGCAGCATGTCCGTATCCGCTAATATAGCTTATCCCGTTGACGTTCATCCCAAGCAAATAATGCACATGGGCAGCAATCGCCGCTTCGTATCGTTGATGCCCTTCAAAATACTGAGCCATGATCAGCAGCATAGCTTGATTCATCACATCCATATTGCTGCCCCATCGATATTGCTCCGGCAGCATCGATATAGAATACCCGTCTCTAGTGCATATGTCAGCCAGCTGCTCGGCGTGGGCAGATAAAGTCTGCTTCAGCTCGCTAACGACCGTTTCAGCTCTTTTATGATTGCAAAGCAAGTAGCTAATCGTGCCGTATCCACCCATATCTGTCCAACCTAAAGCTGTTTTATTAATGCTGGATATTGAAGCATAACGAAGAAAAGCATCATGATAGCTTGGATCACCAGTTGTCCGATACAACTCGGCAGCTGCCCAGTAACGTTCATCCTCATCCTGTAGATCACCATATTCTCCCGTTCCAACATCGGGAGGGTTACGAAAGCCTTCAACCTGAGGGTTCGCCTCCAGCCACTGCCAAGCATATTGCGCTGCATGCAAGCAGCTTGATGCGTAGCGTTCATCATAGGGTGCATACACCCGTGCAGCCATTGCCATCGAGGCAGCAAAGCTAGCTGTAGCACAGGCAGAAATAGGCATTGCATACAAAGCAGCAGTGTCCGCTTCAGGCATCGTATCAATGGGTGGGAACTGCAGCGTTGTCAGCTTATGATACACACCGCCCGTTGCTGCATCCTGCATCTTAAACATCCAATCAAGCTCAACCTTCACTTCATGCAGCAGGTCATCCATGACGTTATTGCTCTCAGGCAGAGGTACTTTTCGCTTGAACGCTTGAGGATACAGCTCGTAGGCAAGCAAAAGATCAGCAACGGCTTTTCCCGCTGCCACAATGTATTTACCATAGTCACCTGCGTCATGCCAGCCGCCTGTGCCATCGAATGTTACTTCCGGCCTTCCATGCAGGTGAACCAAGGAATTATGGCATGCTGCATGCGCCCAAGGGCCAGCGTACGGAGACGTTAGTTCCACACCACAGCGTAAAAAGTAGAACGCCTTTAATACCGCAACTTGCGCATCTTCATACACATGTGGAGAAATCAAAAAAGGCCACGAGCTGCCGTCGTCTCCTTCGATACGATATTGACCCTCACGATTAAAGCTCGTGAAGTCAAGCTTGCATACCGTCGCTCCACTTGCTTCATCATGCTGTGCTGCGGAGCTTTCTCCTACCCAGACGACCTCGTCCGTTTTATTATCAACTAAGCGATACTTGCCTTGCTGACCTTGGATAACAGCTAGCTTGTGATCATTGGGACGATAGCCTAGCTGGTTAATTGCGATATAATGCTGCTTAACCATTCGTATGCCTCCTTGTCTATATTCAAAATGTATGCGCTGTCATAAAACTGCCTGTTACGGTGCTAATCTGTTCATTATTGTAGCATAGGCCCTACTGTTTGTATGTACAAAAAAGCTGTACCTCAACTGACGAAAGGTGATGACCACCGTAGTTTCAGTACAGCTCAAGCATCTTATTGCTGCAGCTGCTTTTCTTTGAGCACCTGCCCGATCAACTCTTGATTTTTCGTTTTGAATCGTTCATTATGCGACGATACCATTCCCCACGTTGTAGCTTCCGGCTCGATATAACACTTAGCTGAGTTCACCGCATTAACCGCATCTTGAAATGCACCTGCGATTAAATGCACCTTGCCCGTGTATTCTACGATGTCTCCCACTGCATAAAGTCCAGGTATCGTAGATTCACATTTGGAATTCGCAACGATATAATACTGACGCTCATCATCACGCTTTGGCGCAATTGTTTTCTCGAATTCCAAGGAATGGTCCCGGTTGTAGCCATGATTAATCAACACATCATCAGGTGTTAATGTAACCGTTTCTTGTGTCTCTGTGTTTTCAACGATTACCTCTGCAATTTCTGTCCGGTTGGAATGTGCCACAAGAGATTTGATTGATGAATGTGTCATAATCGGTACGCCATACTCTCTAAGCTTCTTCACATGCGCTTCATGAGCTGGCAGCTCTTCTCCACGATAAACGACTGTAATATGTGAAGCAATCTCAAGTAAATCACACGCCCAATCGATTGCCGCATTGCCTCCACCGGAGATAAGGATGTTTTTATTTTTAAAGCGCTCAATTCCTTTAACCGTATAATGCAAATTCGACATTTCGAATTTCTCTGCACCTTCCAGGTCCAGCTTCATCGGACTAATAATTCCTCCTCCGACTGCTACGATCACTGTCTTAGAATAATGAAGTTCGCCTGTATTCGTCGTAATAACAAAGCATTGTTCGTCCTTTGCGATCTGTTCTACCTTTGTGTTCAAAACAACCGTAGGGTGGAACGTTAAACCTTGTTTAACCAAATGATCAATTAACTGATGTCCTGGTGTCGCAGGCAATCCTCCAATATCCCATATGAATTTCTCCGGATACACATGCACCTTACCACCCAAATGCGGCTGGTATTCAATCAACTTTGTTTTCATATCTCTTAAGCCTGAGTAAAATGCACTATACAATCCACTTGGGCCACCGCCAATAATCGTTACATCATAGATATCCTGCATTCGTTGATCACCACTCCATCCAATTGATAACATTTCTCAGTTAAGCATATCAAATATAACAGATTTGTTAATGGATTTTCACAATATTGCCTCACTTTTTTTGACAGGAACTTTATTCCTCTCTCATTGAAGGAGCTCAATAGCAGCACTTATATATTCGCGCGAATATGGAAAACCACATTTATCGTTATGGAGTTATGCTAGTCTTATACCATATGATTCAGCGATCATGCCATTGCATCGATCGTCTCCAATATGGCAAAATACTAGTATACTGACCAGCTCAACCATTAGAATTGCTTGCTTTTTACCGCTGGTACAGCACATCTATCGTTTGGAGGTTGGATTGATGAGAACAATGAAGCTTGGAGCATCAAATCTTGAAGTCCCGGTTATTGCAGTAGGCTGCATGCGTATTAATTCGTTAGATAAAAATGAAGCTGAGCGCTTCGTTCAAACTTCTCTAGAGCTTGGTGCTAATTTCTTTGACCATGCCGATATTTACGGTGCTGGTCAATGCGAATCAATCTTCGCTGATGCCGTACATATGAATGATGACGTTCGTGAGAAGCTAATTCTGCAATCCAAATGCGGCATTCGCAAAGGCATGTTCGACTTCTCCAAGGAACATATCCTAAATTCCGTAGATGGTATACTACAACGTTTACGTACCGATTATTTAGACGTGCTGCTTCTTCATCGTCCGGATACACTCGTTGAACCAGAAGAAGTTGCAGAAGCTTTCGATCAACTTGAAAGCTCTGGAAAGGTTCGACACTTTGGGGTATCGAATCAGAATCCGATGCAAATCCAACTGTTGAAAAAATACGTAAAGCAGCCGCTTGTCGCGAACCAGTTGCAGCTTAGCATTACGAATTCGACGATGATCTCTCAAGGCTTCAATGTTAATATGGAGAACGGAGCCGCAGTTAATCGCGATGGCAGCATTCTCGACTTCTGCCGTTTGCATGATATTACAATACAACCATGGTCTCCATTCCAATATGGCTTCTTCGAAGGCGTATTCCTGGACAACGATAAGTTCCCAGAGCTAAACGCTAAAATTAACGAGGTTGCAGCAAAGCATAACGTAAGTAATACAACAATCGCAATTGCATGGCTGCTTCGTCATCCAGCCAACATGCAGCCAGTTACAGGAACGATGAATATAGGCCGCTTAACAGATTGCGTTAAAGCTGGCGATGTTCAACTTTCACGCGAAGATTGGTATTCAATATATCTCGCTGCAGGCAATATTTTACCTTAAGCATTTCTAACAATATAGAGGCTGGGACAAAACTAGCTTCACATACATGCAAACCGAAGTAACGGAACTGAGAAGCCTTATTTCCACATAAAGGCACCCAAAAAAAATGTAACGGAACTCAGCGCCGCTATGAGGTCAATTTGAGGTAAAAAACGCAGAAATTGCACCAATAACGTCTGTGAGTTCCGTTAGCATTTATGGAAGGCTGCTTTTGGTTAATTAACGTCGCTCAGTTCCGTCAGAACTTCAACTTGTTCCTGGTTGATGGAAATTATCGTTTTTTCAGTTAAAATTGAAGTCCCGGATGCTTTACATTGCGTAAAGCATCCGGGACTTTCTTGTTTGAGGTGAGTTTTGTCCCAGCCTCTTTTTCATGTACATATCTTATTACAATAAGCTTGTTCTACTGTCCACTTTCGAGCAATAGCATACTCACGCATGCTATTGCTCTTGATAGGTGAGTGGGTGACTGAAAGGCTGCACGTTCTTATTGCATTATATATTACTATTCCACTAAACATTGTTGGCATTGTTACCTAAATAATACAATTATGACTTTTTTGAGTTAATTATTTACTGCCATTACCCCAAGCGGACCTTCCTCATCGATAATATCGCTTAGCTCGTATACGGAGATCGGAAAGAATGGGAAGCCAAATACGTATGGAGTCAGCTCATATAATTGAAAATACAATACAAGTGTTCTATCCGCTATATAAAAGGATTGATCCGGCGCTATGCTCGTAAATGGAGACAATAATCCAATATCTCTATCTTTTATTTGTTGCGACACAATAGCTGAAAGCCGCTCTACGTAAGGGCTAGACGGTTTAAACAAAGCTGCCAGTGTATAGACTCGTTTATTACTCATATCAAACGTTAATGAGCGCAATATCGTCATGCCGTGAGCAGCGTGATAGCGATATACATAATTCGATTGCGTCAAGCTTAATATATTTCGCTGATTATTTTTCAGCTCATAAGTGCCAATTAATGTGTCTACGGTCGACATATCCCCCGCTACCTGTTCATCAATCATCTCTTGAGCCTGCTTGACAATCATCGTGTTAACGGTTCTTTGCCATGCAGAATCAGCTAAGCCTACGACTTCAGGATAATAGACAACCTTTTCTTCACCAGCACGAGCAACTCGAGTTCGAGTCGTTACTGGAAATACCTCAGACATACGATCATCCTCACTTTCTTTAGTAACATCGTATTCAATAGGCATTTGACATGTGCACCGTGCTTATTATGTATTGCTGAGCAACAACATAAAAATAACAAAGATATAATTACCAATTTCTACTATAATAGAAATGAGTTAATACTTAATGGGAGGGTGCTTTATGAATAATCACGACATAGATTACAAGCTATACGGGGATGATATGCAATTTGTTGAAGTGGAGCTAGATCCAGGAGAAACCGTTATTGCCGAAGCAGGCAGCGTAATGATGCTTGATGAATATGTGAAAATGCAAACGATTATGGGAGACGGCTCTGATAGCAATCAAACGAACGGTCTGCTCGGAAAAATGCTCGGAGCCGGCAAGCGAATTATTACTGGGGAAAGCTTGTTTATGACGATGTTCACGAATGAAGGGACGAATAAGCAGCGAGTTTCTTTTGCCTCTCCTTATCCTGGAAAAATTATTCCGATCGACTTAAGTCAATATTACGGTAAAATCATTTGTCAAAAGGACGCCTTTTTAGCCGCTGCAAAAGGTGTAAGTGTAGGAATAGAATTTCAGCGCAAGCTTGGTGTTGGTTTCTTTGGCGGTGAAGGCTTTATTATGCAAAAGCTGGAGGGCGACGGATTAACATTTATCCATGCGGGCGGTACAATACACGAACGTGAACTACAGCCTGGAGAAACACTTCGTATCGATACAGGCTGTCTTGCAGCGATGACGAGTAATGTGCAATACGACATTCAATCCGTAGGTGGAATTAAAACATCTTTATTTGGCGGAGAAGGGTTGTTTTTTGCCCGCTTAACTGGTCCAGGGAAAGTATGGATTCAGTCATTGCCGTTCAGCCGTCTAGCTAGCCGTGTATTCGCTGCAGCGCCATCGTCACAAGGTGGTGGAGGGAAATCAAAAGGTGAAGGCGGTCTTGGCAACGTGTTCAATCTGTTCAGCAACAACTAAAGGATAACTACTTCTTTTCTTAATACATTCTGTAATTAGAACAAGCCCTGCACATTGGCAGGGCTTGTTCTAATTTATCATCGTTGTTACTTATTTTTTGCTTTTCCTTGAATTTCAGGAACTGGTGGCATATCGTTGTTAGGTATACGCATTTTATGATTGCTTTCTGTACCATGCGGTTCTTTAGGGTCTGGTCTTCTCATCCCTGCTTTAGCCATCGTTATCACCTCAAACTTAGTATGTGTTAACGACGATATATTATGCGTGATCCTCCGATTGGCCTTTTATTAACTGCCGTCCTGCATTACTTTGGTTACGCCCGTTCCGCTTTGCTTCATATAAGCGCTGATCTGCTACATTGAACAAATCAACCGTATTATCGGCACTCTCTGGATACGCTGCAATACCTGCTGATATCGTAATTACATCACCGCAGGGACTAACTTCGGCACTAATCTTAATCCGCAAGCGTTCTGCTGCCTCCCAAGCCTCCTCGATACCTGCACTTGGAAGCAACACAACAAATTCCTCTCCACCATAACGACAGCAAACGGCTAATTCTGCTGTTGCAGCCTTCATCGTATTAGCTAGATATATGAGCACTTCATCTCCAACCGCATGACCATACGTATCGTTCACTCGTTTGAAATGATCAATATCAACAATAATAAGAGAAAATGGGAGCTGCTCACCTACCCATTTGCTTAAGAGCCTGTCCATCGTGCGCCGATTAGTAAGCTGCGTTAATGCATCTGTCTGCGATTCATGGGTCATATGATCAACCTTATCATGTAAGAAGCCTAAACTATAAGTAAGAGCCTGCTTCAATTGTATTGCCTCATAATACCACGCCTTTACTCTATGCAATCGATCCTTTTGATTGTTCTGCGTACTAAACTCCGTTAAAATCGCAAGCTTCTGCAGCGGCAACGCAATTAAACTTGATATAAAAGTGATTAGCAGTATCGATAGCAGCAACGACGGCAACACATTAGCTATCATTTGCTTAATCATTGCATCGTTGGAAGCTAGCGCGGCTTCAGTGGGACGTTGTGCTACAATTCCCCAGCCTGTAGATGGCACATATGCATAACCTGCGAGCATATCGACACGTTTAGTATTAACAACTCGCTGAGCTCCACTTTCTTTTTGCATCAATTTTTGAATGACAGGATTCGTGTCGGCAACATCATTGATCCGAGAAGAGTCATCATGGTATATAATTCTTCCATCAGAATCAACAACGTACACATAGGACCCATCCTCATAAAAATGATCCCCTAGCAATTCATACAATACATTATCTTCTGTTAAATAAATTGTGCCACCGACTAGCCCCAAATACTGATTCTGCTCATCGAATATTGGATAGGATATAAATATGATTAGGCGGCCGGTTATGGATTCATATGGCTTTGATATAAGAGGCTTTTGCTCTTGCAATGCCAATTTCCCACCTTCGGAATCAAGCACCTTTCCAAGTAAATCCAAGGTTTGTGGAGATGTCGCAAGAATCTCACCATCCGCAGCTGCGATTACGATAGAATTCAATGTGTCTGTCTGGTATTTAAGTCTCTCTGCTTCTTCAATTAATTGTTCCTTTCGATCATCAATCTGCATCATTGGCGCTAAAAGATCTGCACTATACTTAAAGGTTTTCAGCGTCATATCAAAAAACACATCTGTCGTATTGGAAAGCTTTTGTGCATACACACGATTCGTTTCTAGTGTGCTCTGTATTAAGTTTTGTTTATTCATTCGGTAACCAGAAATCGTACTACTAAAAAAGGTAAATATAATCGAAATCATCGCTACAGCTAATATTAAGTATTTTAGTTTAAGTGACAGCTTCATCGATGCACGGAGAACTCCTTTAAAGTTAATTTACAATACTATAACATAAATAATGCGCGGGTATTGATCATTTATTGCAAAAAAATAAATATGCTAAAAAGCAAGCTATACTTGCTCTTTAGCATACATATTTTCGCGCTATTTCCAGCTTTTAATCTGCTCTTTCATCCGCTCTTCTTCTTCAATGAATTGTTTGTGTCGATGTCCATTAGCACCAGAAGGATGAGGAAATCCCCATAACACATAACGCTCATCCAAAGCTTGCTGAGAAGCAAGTAAACGCAATATACCTTCTACGCTTTTCCCTAGCGGTATAATCGGTATATGCGGTAGCAGCTCTAATTGTTTTTTCATATGTTGAACAGCATAGCTGCGAAGCTGCTCATGCTTCAATAAATTCGGCTGCGAGCCTGTGTAATTTTTCTGATGCAAAAACGCTGGGTAAGGAAGCACAGAAGTGGAGTTCAGCCAGTCTACATGATGTTCAAACAACGTCAAGCAACTTTCAAGCTCCAACCATTCATTCAGCTTTAATTGATCCAGCATTGTTATTAAATTCTTTCGCATCGCCCCTGCAAATCGTGCACTTCGCTTCGCTCTAATGCAGGCCTCTTCATCGCTTCCTCCCTCTACAATAGCCAACTGAGCTTCAGCCAGTGCAAGCTGCATCTGATGAAAGCCAGGAGTTAAGCCCACGATCATAAGCTTTGCCTGCTCAAATATAACATCGTTATGAGGTGCATAATACAGCTCTAACGGAGCTATACGCGTTAGCAGCAGCTCTTCAATGAGCAGCTTTTCCTTAGACAACGTCAGTATTGGCGGCAAGCTCGCAATCGTACGTCGATATGATGAAAACGCATCACTAATGATCATAATTACTCCTTATGTTACATAATGATTGCTCCATTATTAAAGAGCAACAAAGAAGGATATGTTCATCCTCTCTGTTGCTCTTTTTAGCTTCATTATCCTATCGTACAATTTTAAGTTCCGCAGAAGGTCTTATACCCACATTCTAGCTGCTCTGATGGCGGATCGCTATACTTTTGCTGTTCGCTCGAATAAGCATAAGGAGCTTGCAGCGCTGACACGAATTGTTCAAGCTTCTCATAATTACCTTCCGTAACAGCTGCTTCAAGCACTTCCTCAACGATATGATTCCTCGGAATAATGGCTGGATTGCTGCTCCGCATTAACTCATTGGCAAGTTTTAGGTCTACCTCCTGAGTTTTGATACGCTGCTGCCATCGGGAATACCATCCTTCCCAATCGTTATGCTTCGCTACACTCATCTCATCAAGTTGTCCAAGCGTCAGATCACGAAAAGTATTCGTATAATCCGCCTTCGCATCCTGCATCATCGCCAACAAATCAAAAGCTAACTGTTCATCATCCTGCTCTTCATTATGCAAACCTAATTTGGCTCTCATTCCTTGTAGCCAATACTGCTCATATTGCTTGCCAAACTCCATAATAGCAGCCTGAGCCTGCTCCAGTGCAGTTGTTGAATTAGGATGAATGATGGGAAGCAATGCCTCTGCCAAGCGTGCCAAGTTCCATCCCGCGATATGCGGTTGATTGCCGTACGCATAGCGTCCACCCTTATCAATCGAGCTGAACACCGTTTCTGGATCATACGTATTCATAAACGCACAAGGACCAAAGTCAATCGACTGACCACTGATCGTCATATTATCAGTATTCATTACACCGTGAATGAAACCTACTAGCTGCCACTTGGCAATAAGCATGGCCTGCTGCTCAATAACTGCCTTCAGCAAAGCCAGTGCACGACCTTCATCCATCACAATGCTTGGATAATGCCGCTGGATCGCATAATCAACCAACTGCTCCAGTACGTCCGCTCCGCCCCAATTTGCAGCGTATTGGAAGGTGCCTACACGCAGATGACTCGATGCAACTCGCGTTAACATTGCGCCTGGAAGTCTCGTCTCGCGGAGTACTTCTTCACCCGTTTCAATGACCGCTAAGCTGCGCGTTGTCGGTATGCGAAGTCCGTGCAAAGCTTCACTAATCACATACTCCCTCAGCATCGGACCTAACGCTGCTCGTCCATCGCCACCACGTGAATAAGGGGTGCGTCCTGAACCCTTTAGTTGAATATCGAACCTATTTCCACTTGGATCAATATGCTCACCAAGCAATATTGCACGCCCGTCACCCAACATCGTAAAATGCCCATATTGATGGCCAGCGTAAGCCTGTGCTATCGGTTCCGAGCCTTCTGCAATTTCATTACCGCTTAATAGGTCTGCACCGTCAATCTCAAGCGCCTCAATGTTCAATCCTAGCTCTTTTGCTAGCGTCTCATTTATAAGAGCAAGCTGGGGATGAGAGACCGGCGAAGGCAGCTGACTACTGAATAATGTTTCCGGCAAATGGGTATAGCTATTATCCCATGTCCAGCCGATTGCTGTACGTATCGTTCCCATTCAAGTTCCTCTTTCCTTCATCATTGATTGTTTCGCATCCACTCTTAGTATTGATTAATTTTACTATAGCATACTGAAATGTTTCCCAATACAGGCGAGAGCGATGCGTCCAAATAAAACTTGAATGGATTCTCTAACATACTTTTATCTTTATTGGCTGCTAATGGGACTTCACTTGAAACTGTGCAACAATGTGCTGAAGCTCTAGCGACATCTCATGAAGCTGCTCTGATACTTGTACAAGCTCTGAACTAATAGCAAGTTGATTGTTAGACGTTGAAGCAACCTCCTCAGAAATGGCTGTCGATTGTTCAGCTGTTGCACTGACATGCAGCATCATCTCAGACAATGTCGATTGTGCAACATGAAGCTTGTTCACAGAATCCGTTGTATCGTTTATTTTGTCTACGAAATCATTCATTCTTACATCCACATCACGGAATACAGTATCCACTTGTCTTGCCACTGCCATTTGCTCTTTGTATATAGGATAGCTGTCGTTCATTGCCTGCACTGTACTATCGATATCTTCTACAATGGAAGCAATAATCCGATTGACTACAATAATCGATTCTCTTGATTGATCAGCCAGTTGACGAATCTCTTTAGCTACGACCATAAATCCTCGACCATGCTCACCTGCACGTGAAGCCTCAATCGCTGCATTTAGCGATAGTAAATTCGTATGCTTAGCAATATTATCGAGCAGCTCTAATATTTTACCGATCTCAAGCGTACGTGCTGTTAACTGCTCTGCACGCTCCATCGTCTGGCGGGTTAACGCTTCTCCTTTTGTTGTTTTGTCCAGCAATGTCTGCATTTGCTTAATTCCGTGATCACTTTCTTGTTTTACATCCGTCACATGACGCTGCATGATGTGATTGTTCTCCATCAATAAGCTCATCTCTTCTTCAATCGAAGCTGCATGAATGCTGCCTTCTTCCGATTGAGTAGACAACACATCCGCTCCACGTGCGATTTCATCAGTAGCGACAGCTATTTCCTTAGCTGAAACATCCATCTGCTTTGAAACCTGCTGTAATGTTTGTGCAGAAGCAAGCACATAATCCAGTGCTCCGCTTGTTCTGGCGATTAAGCCACCTACGTTATCTGCCATTTGGTTAAAGCTTTGCCCAAGCATGCCGATTTCATCGCTGCGATTCCCCTGCATCCGAACAGACAGATTACCGTGTTCGACCTCCTTCATAAGTGCGGACACTTCGCGAATCGGCTTACTAATCATTCTTGCAATAAACCATCCAAGCGCTAAAGAGACTGCAATCGCTCCAGCTATAAGAATCCAGGTCATCGTTAATATACGATCAATACCTTGAGTCAGTTCACGAATGGGTATACCTTGAATTAAACTCCAGCCTGTACGCTCCGATGTACTATATACGATGAGCTGTTCATCTTGTATATAGGAACCGCTCGACTCAGAAGACTCTGGAAGTTGGTAATGCCCATGCGTTCTACGCTCTAGCTGATTAGCTGCTTCCGTTACTGTCTCTGCATCGACCATTTCAATATCCGTAAGACCAGCGTCTTCATCAGAATCTATTGCAGATTCTTGAACGACCAGTTCAGCATCAGCTGCTGAAGCAAGTGCTTGTCCTGATTCTACATATGGAGAATCTGTATATACAAGCTCTCCCAATGCATTAACTAGCTCGGGAAGTTGACCGCTGCTAAGCTCGAGGTTAGCCAATGCTTCTGCAATAATCTCTTCTTTAAACTCAATAAATAGATAATAGTTACCACCGTTCGTCTTCATCATCTTACCCATAGAAATATAAACCGTCTCAGCGCCAATCTCACCTTTAGGGATCGCTCCGATCCAGACAGCCTTTCCATTTCCCTCCATAACAGATGCAAAATACTGTTCATAGAAGCTTATCGCAGCTGTTCCATTCCCTGATGAAAAGATAGCAGACACATAATCTCTTCCCGTGTCCACTTGAGTATAAACGCGCTCGTCGAACAGTTGAATATATACTTTATTTGTTGTAGCCGTTTGCTTCAGCTTGTCCATTATTCTACTTTCTACAGCCATACGATTCTCGGTTGTTCCCACATTGATGAGATTAAGACGATACGCTAGATCCCCTACAAAATCTTGATCAAGAGTAAGCTGAAGTGATATATTTTCATAAAAGTTAAGCAAGTAATCTAGCTTTTCAGAGGTTTGCTGCAAGCTTTGTGCTGCTACTTCGGATACCTTTTCTTCCATAGCTTTACTCGACACAACATAGGAGACAAGACCTACCGTTATAACAGCAACAACCATACTAATAACAAAAAACAAAAATAGTTTGGCACCTAGAGTTCTAAAGCGATTAGGGCGAGCATTTACTTTGTCACCTTTAGTGTAAGCGCCTACATTTTCTTGCACTTGCTTTCTTTTACTCATATGAAAGCCCCCTGTATGTATGTTAATAAAACAGTTATTTATTAACATACATATTACTACAAAAGAACTAGTCTTACAATATAAACGTTAATAAATTATTTATACATTAATGTTTTTGTTAATTAAAGTGGGGGCCCATGTTTTTACACATTAACCCCCTCACTTCAGAGGTCTATGATGGATTGGCCGCAAGACCGAGCCATTCTATTAAAATATGATTGAATCTTTCCCGCTCCTCCCAAAACCCTCCATGGCCACTATAAATCAAAGGCACGAGCTGTGAGCTTGGCAGCTGCTTATGCAATGCTTCCGCCTGCGAGAACGGAATAACCTGATCATGGATACCATGAATAATAAGCGTTGAAACCCGAATTGCCGGCAAATCAGCATGAAGATCTGCTTCACTTAACAGTTTCATAATCGCAGCTGTCGACCAGCCTGAAGCTTCAAGCCCCAAATCAAAAAACCATTGCTGGTACGACCTAGTCGCATACTGGAAGAAAAACATATTCGTTAAATCATTTAGCATATTAGGTCTATCGCTCAACGATTGATCGATGATCGGATCAGCAACCTCATGTGGTATGCCGACAGGCACAGCTGCATCAACAAGCACTAATCCAGCTACTCCATGGCCTTTATGACGAGACATGTAGCGAGTAGCGATCGCACCTCCAGTCGAATGACCAAGCAATATAAAATTCGTAACGCCTATCGCATCAATAACCGCACGCAAATCATCTGCTAATCGATCAAAATTATAGCCAAAAAAGGGCTTATCCGATTGACCAAACCCTCGCCAATCAAGGCCGATACAACGAACCCCGTATTGAGGCAATACATTGAATTGATACTCAAATTGCTTATGGCTTAAAGGCCAGCCATGTATAAACACAATCGTCATTCGCCCTTCAGGATTCAAATCATGAACATATAGCTTTACTCCTTTTTCCACCTCTACATAATAGCCCATTAACGCTTCCGCCCTTCTATACATTATGAGCTAAATATATTCAGAAGAGGCTGGGCTAATGTCATTGATAATAGATGGTATTACTTAACTACAAGCTTTTAACGTTATGATAGCCATAAACAAAACAGGCTGGGACAAAACTAGCTTCACATACATGCAAACCGAAGTAACGGAACTGAGAAGCCTTATTTCCACATAAAGGAACCCAAAAAAAATGTAACGGAACTCAGCGCCGCTATGAGGTCAATTTGAGGTAAAAAACGCAGAAATTGCACCAATAACGCCTGTGAGTTCCGTTAGCATTTATGGAAGGCTGCTTTTGGTTAATTAACGTCGCTCAGTTCCGTCAGAACTTCAACTTGTTCCTGGTTGATGGAAATTATCGTTTTT